>Ga0210029_1002177_pt1 | contig 10874 bp, 9 predicted proteins | sample CryGeymeta201521_FD_183985 | JGI IMG/M metagenome (GOLD analysis project Ga0210029, IMG submission 183985) | Groundwater microbial communities from Crystal Geyser aquifers in Utah, USA - Crystal Geyser metaG 2015-21 (SPAdes) (version 2) | ecosystem: Environmental > Aquatic > Deep subsurface >... | reverse complement strand
GAACCACATGCTCGGATATTCCTTCTCGGCCTCGCGCAGCATGTCCGCGATCAACGGGGTCAGCGCGCCGATATTTTCCTCGTAAAGTTTAAAGATGTTCGACCGTTCGACGGGCGGCGCGTTTTGGACATTCGACGGATCGAACCTGCCGCTTTGGATGGCTTCCACGGACACGCGTCCGCGCGGCGAATTGAGGAAGAAGAACTCGCCCGCTTCATTCTGGACCTTGAGCAGGGTTCCGCGTGAGACGGCTTTGTCCACGCCCGAAGCGAATCCGCCAAAGTCCGCGCGGCGCAAAAAGCGGACAGGTCCCTCCATGTGCTCGATCCGCCAAATGGCGTGCAACGTCGCCCGCAACTCGTCCGCGTCTTCGATCTCAGCCAGCAGGTCGCGCAACAACGAATCAGGGACGGCGGTGAATGTTTCTGAGGAGGTGAAGCCATTGAAAGTAGGCATTTTCATTCTGTACACGGATTACGCGGATTTCACGGAGTTGCACGGATTTTCTTTTTAAAAAATCCGTGTTCATCCGCGTAATCCGTGAAACCCGTGTTCCGCATTTACCATTTACCATTTACCAATTACCAGTTACTCATTAAACTGCACATGCTTCGTCGCCGCGTTCTCGAACTTCGCCAGCGCGCTGCGGAAGATCAACTCCACACTGCCGACCGGTCCATTGCGGTGCTTGGCGATGATGATCTCAGCGATGTTTTGCTTGGCCGTATCCTTCTCATACTGGTCGGGACGATAAATGAACATGACGATGTCAGCATCCTGCTCGATCGAACCCGATTCGCGAAGGTCTGAAAGAACAGGCCGCTTGTCTGTGCGTTGTTCCACCGCGCGACTCAACTGCGCCGCGGCCAGCACAGGGACATTCAACTCGCGCGCCAGCACCTTTAAACTGCGTGAGATGAACGAGACTTCCTGCACGCGGTTTTCGTTGCGCGACTCGCCGCCCATGAGCTGGATGTAATCCACGATGACAAGGTCGAGGTTGAACTCCATGTGCAGGCGGCGGCACTTCGTTCTTAATTGAAGCGGCGTGATGGCGGGCGTGTCGTCGAGGAAGATCTTCGTGTCGGACATCACTTCGATGGCGTGCGTGAACAGCGGCCATTCTTCCTGGGTCAACTTGCCGTTTCTCAATCGCTGTGAATCAATCCCCGTCTCCTGCGCGATCAGGCGTTGCACCACCTGCTCGTTGGACATTTCCAGCGAGAAGATGGCAACGTGCTTTTTGTGGGTCAGCGCGGCATTCTTGGCGACGGACAAAAGGAACCCAGTTTTCCCTTGGCCAGGGCGCCCCGCGATGATGAGCAGGTCGGAGGGTTGGAGTCCCGAAAGCATTTTGTCAAGGTCAATAAATCCCGTTGGGACACCGTGGATTTCCTCGGGACGCTTGGCAAGTTCGTCAATACGGTCATAATAATCCGAGAGCACCTCGCGGATGGGTTGCAGGTCGTGCCGCAGCCGCTTCTCGCTGACGTTGAAGACCGCCTTCTCCGATTCGCCCATCACCTCGTCCACGCCCGTTTCGGTGTTGTAGGCCAGCGACGCGATTCGGTTGGCGGCGGTAATCATCTTGCGGCGCACCGAATGTCCCTCCACGATCTTGCCGTAGGACTCGGCGTTGAGCGAGGTCGGCACCTGGTTGACGAGCGAGGTCAAAAACGCGGGGCCGCCGATCTCGCCCAGTTGTCCCGTGCGCTCGAGGTTGTCGGCTACGGTCAGCAGGTCAATCGGGGTGCGGCCCTCGTGCAGGCGCGTAAACGCCTCCCAGATCCAGCGCAGGCGGTGGATGTAAAAATCCTCCGCGTTGAGAAATTGCGCCACATCGTAGTAGGCTTCGGGGTTAATCAGCACCGCCCCAACGACGGCTTCTTCGGCTTCACGGCTGTGCGGGATGGTCGGGGCGGCGGGTGCGGATTCTTCGGGGGGTAGGTAGTCGCTCATAAAACAGGATCAACTTGGTTTGTCGGGCGGCGAGGCGTCGGGCTTGTCGTCCAGGTTGCCGATATCCAGTTTGTCAATGAAATCTTTGAAGACGTCGAGACGTTCGCTGGACACATCCACCGGGGGCGCGGCGCTTCGTTCCTTTGACTTTGGGCCGGGCGCGGCCTCCGACAGGTCTTTCTCCGGGATGATGCTGGCCGCGGACATGACGGACGGGTCCACGAGGATCGGCGCGTGGGCGCGCACGGCCAGCGCGATGGCGTCCGAGGGACGCGAATCAATGTTGATCTCGCGCCCGCCCTGCTCGACGACGATATTACCGTAGAAGATGTCTTCGCGCAGGCTGACGATTTCGATGCGCAGGATGCGGGCGTTGAAGGTGGCCAGGATGTTGCGGATCAGGTCGTGGGTCAGCGGGCGGCTGATCTCCACTTCCTGCAAAGCGACGGTGATGGCCTCCGCCTCGTACGGCCCGACCCAGATGGGCAGGCAACGCTCCCCGTGTTGCTCGCGCAAAACAACCAGCCGATGGGGCGACATCAGGTTGACGCGTACGCTATCAATGATCACTTCTATCATGGTGGACTCCATCCGGGTATGTCTTATTTTAGCATAGAGTAGTAAGACCTGACATGTCTCCGCGGAACCATGATAATTATGGCCTTTGTCCGCGCATGGATTCTGGAGTGCAGCGGCGCGGATAAGACATGTCAGGTCTCCCCCCGTTCGGAAATCTTCATTGCCAGAAATTCCAAACGCGGCTATAATCCGCGTCGCTCAATCGGGGCGTGGCGCAGTCCGGCTAGCGCGCTTGCATGGGGTGCAAGAGGTCGGAGGTTCGAATCCTCTCGCCCCGACAGAGAGTACGATGAAAACATCCCTCCAGAGGGATGTTTTGTTTTAACCACGGATGAAAGTGATGAAATGGATTTGGGTGTGTTTTATTTGAGTTGAAAATACCAGGATCATTTGAACCACCAATCCCGAAGGGATGGAATGATTGTAGCCGGTGAAACGCGCGGAACGCATAATCCCGAAGGGATGGCATGATTCGGCGGACGATGTCTTTTCATCTGTGGTTAATCCTGTCACTTGCCAATCCCTTCTCATTCGATTATCCTTGTCTGTGGGAGTGGTTAAGTCCCGGCGGGCTTCCTGGTCTTCAAAACCTGTGGCGGGTCGCGTTGCGGGCCGCGGTGGGTTCGACTCCCATCCACTCCCGCCTATTTGAAATGGATGTGTTTCAAATGCGTTGAGAGAAAGCCGTGTTGCGTGTTTCGTATTCCGTTTTGAAGGTTTATCGCGCAGCATCCCTGTGGGACGAAACACGCAACACTGAGATTTCCAGACAAGCCTGAAATGGCCTAATCCTGCACGTTAACAACCGGACACTTTTCAGGTGGTTTTCCAACCACAGGTCGTGTATACTGCTGACATACTATCACATCTTCAACATCGAGTGGAACATGGAAACCATCTGGTCGGAAATCCATTTTAGCCAAGTTCGGTCGGAGGCGCGCCAGGCGCGAGTTCAGGAGATTCTGGGGGCGGCCACCTTTGAGGATCTCCTGGTCATGATCCTGTGGGCGATGGGAAGCCGCGCGGCCGACAGTCAAAGTGTGTGGGGCGTGCAACATTCACGCTTCTACGAACGTCTGCGCGAGACGCTGGAGGCGCTGGGCCGCCGAGCGCAGGCGGCAGAGAGTCAGCCCCCAGCCTTGTCCCCCGCGCTCATTGGGCGGGTGGTCGAAGTGATGGTGACACGCCCGGGCATGACGGTGGAAGACATCGCCGCCGAGTTGCAAGCGCAAGACGGCACGCAAGTTACGGCGGCAGACATTCAAGCCTATTTGACGCACGCGGGCTTGGCAGCTTATCAGGCCAGCGACTTTATGCGCAATCGCTTGCAGTCCCAACCTGCGTCGAGTGAAGAGCGGGCATTGGATCACACGACGCGCTATGCGGCGGCGGCCTTGAATGTCCCAGCGCTGGAACAGTTGGGGTATCGCGCCGCAGTCGCCAAGTTGGACGTGACGGGGCCGCGCGCCGTGTATCCGCATCAGTTGCAGTGCGACGTGTTGGTGTGGGGCTACTGGTACGGGAAAAGCCGCGTCTTTCAGACCGGCGAACTGGTGTCGGATGAGTTGGCGGCGGTTTTGGGCGTCAGCGCGTATCCCAAGCGTAGTGAGTTGCAATCGCATCTGGGTGAGATCGTGCAACGTGATCAAGTCCAGGTCGAAGCTCGCGTGCCCGGTTATCGCCGCTTGATTGAGGGCTTCACCCGCCTGGCGCGCAAGGCGCTGGCGTTGGCGGGTGGCCGCGGGGTGGGACAAGCCATTTACCTGGACACGCACATTCTTAAACTCTACTCCCAGGCCGCGATTGATAAAACGAAGAATGCTTCAATGGCGCACCCGGTCAAAGCCATCCTCAAGTTGCGAGCCGTTAGCGCCCGGCGTGCAGGGCGGCCCTTGCTGTTCACTTATGAACAAGCCGCGACGGCGTTCATCGGGCTGGTGCACGAGGCGATTCGGGCGGTGGAAGCCGCTACCGGCGAGTTGGCGACGCTGATCGGGGCGGATCGCGGCGCGTTGTCGTGGGATTTGTTGGATTCGTTTGAAGGCGGAACGCGCGGTTACGTCGTCTGGGCCGATGATACCGCCACTGTCCGCCAAGCCGCGGCCGGCCTCCCCCTGACCCAATTTGTAGACGCTGAGTTTGAAACCGTGCGCCGCGCCGATGGGCGCAAGATTCAACAAGTCAAAACCCAGGTTGCGAATGTGTCCCGGATGACGGTCAATGCCGAGGGCAAAGCCTATCGCGCCGTTGTGGTGCGGGATGCGCGAACAGGGCATCGCGCGGTGTTGTTCGCAGTGGGTCAACCAGCGCGCCGTTTGTCGGCAACAGCGTTGCTGGAGTTCATGCGCGGCAAGCAGTGGGTGGAGGAAGATTTCAAAAAGGGCAAACGCCAAGGGGCGGATGCCTTTTGTGGCGGCGACATTGTTCCCCAATTGCGCCGTGAACCGCCGACGCCCGCCGAGGTGGAGCAGCTCAAAGCGCGCGCCGTCAAACTCAAGGAACGCGGGCAGGCCAATCAGGCGGAAGAGCAAGCGGCGCAAGCTCAATATCAAGCCAGGCAGATCGGCAAGCGGCAACTCAACGACTTGCTCAAAGGCATTCAGCGTCGGCGTGAGCAGATTGTCGCAGACCAACGTGAAACCGAAGACTTGCTGCGTTGGACCAAGACCGGTCAAGTACCCGACGATCAAGTCCGGTGGGTTGTGGATACTCGTAAAATGACCATTGTGTCGCAGTTGCATGACTTCGCTCGTCAGGCTCAACAAGATACCGTCGCTGAGATCAAAGCGTGTGTGTTGGAGACGCTCGTCGAACGAGAACTGGCGCGGCAACGGCCTCCCGCTTCAGCGGCTCGCCAAGACGCCATCCGTGAGGCGATGCAGCAACAAGTGACGCGCTTGCCGTGGGGCCAGTTGACCCGGCGCATCTTCGACCAGGGCGGGTGGGTCAAGCGCGACCCGGAAACACGCATCATGTTGGTCACGCTGAAAGCCTTTGACAATGAGGTAATCCAGGCGGCCATGGAACGGTTGTGTGCGCGCTGGAATCAAAAAGCCGCCCAGATGCCATGCGAAGATGGCGTTTACACGTTGCAGTTTGCCTGTCAATCGTCGCCGTCGCCGCCCTGAAAAGTGTCCGCTCACGGAACGCTCGAAATGCGCTCTCTGGAAATCTCAGTATTACGTAATTTACGCAACACGCAATACGCAGTACGGAATATGTTCTTCCAAACCGCGGCTTACCCCTTCTTCAAAAACTCCTCCATCGCCTCCAGCAACTCGTCAACATCTTCCATCTGCGTCTCTCCCATGTGCGCGATGCGGAAGGTGATGTTTTTCAACGCGCCGTAGCCGTTGGCGATTCGCATCCCGCGCGCTAGCAGGAACTTGTTGAGCGCAGAGACATCCCAGTTGCGTTCGTTCTTGAGGGTGGTGACGGTCTGCGAGCGGAAACCCTCGGGCGCGTACGCACCCAGGTCGTGTTCGTCGGCCCAATCCTGCACGCGCTTGGCCATCGCGGAGTGACGCGCAAAACGATTCTCCAGTCCCTCGGCGAGGATGCGATCCAGTTGCTTGTCCAGCGCGAAGATGAGCGACATGGCGGGCGTGGCGGGGGACGAATCTTTCAGGCGGTGCTTCTCCATGCGGACAAGGTCGAAGTACCAGCCGCGGTTCTCGATCTTTTCGGCGCGCTTCATCGCCCGGTCCGAGACTGCGCCGAGCGCGAGTCCGGGCGGGAGCGCGAGACATTTCTGCGAGGAAGTGAGAACCATATCCAGCCCCCAGGCGTCCATCTCGATTTTCGCGCCCGCCAGCGAGGAGACCGCGTCCACGAGGATCAACGTTTCCGGCGCGACGGCGCGGACGGCCTCGGCGATCTCCTTGACGGGATTCTGCAAGCCTGTGGACGTCTCATTGTGGACGACGGTCAGGGCTTCGAAGCCGCCTCGTTTGACAGTATCCGCTACGCGGTCCGGGCGAAGCGGCTGGTCCCATTCCTCGGAGAGTTTTTCCGCGTCCTTGCCGTTCGACACCGCCACCTCGTACCAACGGTCCGCGAACGCGCCGTTCACACAGGCGAGCGCTTTTTTATCCACAAAGTTGCGGATGGCGGCCTCCTGCAAGCCTGTGCCGGAGGATGCCGTCAAAAAGACGCGGCGCTGTGTGAAGAACAGTTGCTGGGCTTTTTCGCTGACGCGGCGATAGATGGCCTCGAACTCCTTGCTGCGATGCGGCAACATGGGCGCGGCCTGCGCCTGCAAAATTTCGTCAGCCACGTCCACTGGGCCGGGGACAAACATGTGGGGCATAATATCTCCTCGCAGACCTGACATGTCTCATCCGCGCCGTGGTTAATCGTGACGATTGCGCAGACACGGGTCTCGGATGATCGGACTCCTGTGGAGACATGTCAGGTCTTGCTATCGCAGGAAGAAGGACAGGACGATGAGGATGGCGAAAAACGATCCGGCCAGGATGCCGATTTTTTTGAGATCGCTTTTGACGTTGCTGTAGTCCGGGTTGAATTCCACCGCGACCGGGGTGGATGTTGCGCGGCGAGTGATCGAGCGTTTGGGTTTTGCCATGAGAAACTCCTTGTGTTGTTTTGTACCGCAAGATTTATCTTGCGTCGTACGGAAGCAAAATAAATTTTGCGGTACTAATTTTGCAATTTCGCAAAGACAACGATGCGTTGCTTGTTGACGAGATAGGGATAGCACGAGATGAGCGTGACGGTCGGATCGGCGGTGGCAGCCATGACCTCGACCTGGGTCGGCTCAACGATCAGCGTCTGGGTGACGATGTACACGTATTGGCGTTGTTGAGTGTAAAGAATGACGCGGTCGCCAGGTACGAGGCGATCAAGATAGCGGAAGAGTTCGCCATACACATCGTCATGCGCGGAGAGCACCACGTTGCCGGTCTGGCCGGGGTCGCCCGACCCGATGTGTTGCGCCACGCCTTTCTTCAACTGTTCCCAGCCATCGCCCTGCACAACGGGAGCGTCCACGTTCAATGCGGGGATCTGGATGCGAATGGCCTGTTCCGGGCCGGCGGTGGGCACCGCGATGTTCGCCAGCGACTGCACCATCGGGCGCAGGTGTTCGGGAATCTCGGCCTCGTTGGGGCGGGTGTTGCCCTGCGCGTCAGGCGGGGTATGTCCCGACGGAAGCACCACGGCCATCACCAGCGGCGTCGGCTCGACGGTGGCGGGCGCGAACGATGCGGCTACTTCTCGATTCAAATCGCGCAGGATGCCCATTCCGCTCAGGATGATTCCGACCAGCCCGACGACTGCCAGCGCTTCCACGGCCAGCAGGAGGCGATCTGCGAACCGCCTCGCGCGCGTGACCTCGGGTGGGTCCCCGTTCCGCGCGTCCGCGGCCGGGCCGGCCGTTTCCGCCTCGGCGAAGTCTGCCGCGAGGTCCGGCGCGACCGCCACCACGCGTCCCGTGCGGCGGAAGTGTTCGATACGTTCGCGCCGCTCCCCGCGCCGTTTTTCGATCAACAGGCGGCGCAGTTCTTCCACGGTCAGGTCTTCGGGGGCTTTCCTTCGGGGCATGGCGAGGCGGATTATACCAAGCATTGTCAAAAGCGCGCCATCTCGGTATAATGCCGTCTGTTCGGGCGGGTAGCTCAGTTGGTTAGAGCACACGGTTGACATCCGTGAGGTCGTAGGTTCGAGCCCTATTCCGCCCACTGAGAACGTACACAAGAAAACAGGTACACACGTACCAAGCGCAATGACCGGGACGAGTACGTGACGAATGTTCTGACAGGGAGAAGCGGCCTAAGATTGAGAGTCGCTTCCAGAAACAGTCACCGAAAACCACCCGCGAGCGTGAATCTGAAAGCGATTAGCTGCCAGCTATTAGCAAGTAGGAGGAACGGTTGGCTCCGTTAGAGGCTGTAAGAGATGTAAAGCGAGATAGTATCTCGCTCTACAAATCGGGTGGAACCGCGTGAGCAAAACTCTCGCCCCGTGATTGGGCGAGAGTTTTTTATTTTGTATGGAGGTCGCTATGACTGAAGATGACACTACCTTCACTCGTCAGCGACCCGGAGGCTGGTAGCCGCTTCTCCGGGTTGCAGAAATGTTCCTCGAAGCGGCAGCAACTAAAAGTCAAGAAAGGAAGCGAGAATGGCGCAACAAGTTCAGGAAAAATACGAAGAGTCCCAACTTTACAAGATCCGTCACTCAGCCGCGCACGTCATGGCGCAGGCCGTGATGGAGATGTTCCCCGATGGCAAGGTCACGATCGGGCCGCCCATCGCGGATGGTTTCTATTATGACTTCGACCTGCCGCGCAACCTCACGCCGGAGGATCTGGAACAGATCGAAAAGCGGATGCGACAGATTGCGCAAGGCAAGCACGAGTTCAAGAAGCGAGTCGTCTCTGCGGACGAGGCGCGCGAGATTTTCAAGGACCAGCCGTATAAACTGGAGCTGATCGAAGGTCTCGAAAAAGGCGGACTCGACGAGTACGGCAATCCGCTGAAAGAGAAGCCCGAGATTTCCCTCTACCAACAGGATTCGTTCACGGACCTGTGCCGCGGGCCGCACGTCCAAAGCACGAAGGAAATCAGGCAGGACGCGTTCAAACTGATGAACGTGGCGGGCGCGTATTGGCGCGGCGACGAGAAGAACAAGATGCTCCAGCGCGTGTACGGCACGGCCTGGGAAAACGCAGGACAACTGAAAGACTATCTCTGGCAGTTGGAAGAAGCCAGGAAACGCGATCATCGTAAGCTGGGCAAGGAACTGGAGATCTTCATCTTCGATGACGAGGTTGGCCCTGGCCTGCCGCTCTGGCTCCCGAACGGTGGCGTGATGATCGAAGAACTGGAAAAACTTGCCAAGGAAATGGAAGAGAAGGCAGGCTACCTGCGCGTCCGCACGCCGAACCTGACGAAGGAAGATTTGTTCATTCGTTCGGGACACCTGCCCTACTACGCCGAGTCCATGTATCCGCCGATGGAATTGGAAGGCGTGAAGTATTACGTCAAGCCGATGAACTGCCCGATGCACCACAAGATATTCGGCTCGAAACAGCGTTCGTACCGTGACCTGCCGGTCCGTTTGGCGGAATATGGCACGTGCTACCGTTACGAAAAGTCAGGCGAACTCTTTGGCTTGATGCGTGTCCGCTCGATGCAGATGAACGACGCGCACATTTACGTCTCGGAGGAATTGTTCGAGCAGGAGTTCATGGGCGTAGTGGAACTGTATCGCAAGTACTTCGACCTGTTCGGCATCGAGAAGTTTGTCATGCGCCTGTCCCTGCATAGCAAGGCGGGGTTGGGCAAGAAGTATGTGGACAACGAACGCCTGTGGCTCAAGACGGAAGAGATGGTGCGCCGCGCCATGGATAATGGCGGCGTGCCGTACGTGGAAGCCGAAGATGAAGCCGCCTTCTACGGTCCCAAGATCGACGTGCAACTCTGGTCGGCCATCGGCAAGGAGTTTTCCCTGATGACGAACCAGGTGGACTTTGCTGTCCCCGAACGCTTCGACCTGAAGTTCACGAACAAGGAAGGCAACGATGAAATCCCGTTGTGCATCCACCGCGCGCCCCTGTCCACGCACGAGCGCATGATCGGATTCCTGATCGAGCATTACGCGGGCAACTTCCCCGTCTGGCTCTCGCCTGAACAGGCGCGCGTCATCCCGATCACGGACGGGCAGAACGAGTACGCCCAGGGCATCGTCCAGCAGTTGCGTGAGCAGGGCATCCGCGTCAGCGCGGACGTGAGCGCGCAACGCATGAACGCCAAGATCCGCAACGCGCAGATGATGAAGGTCCCGTACATGCTCGTTGTCGGCGAGAACGAGATGAACGCGGGACAGGTGTCCCTGCGCGTGCGCGATGGAAGCCAGCAGAACAACATTCCGCTGGCAGAGTTCGCGGCGCGGGCGAAGGATCGGATCGTGAGAAGGGCGAAGGAGTTGTAGTGAAGAGAACAGAGAGTAGAGAATAGTGAAAACGGACTCCAAAGTCTTTGCGAAGCACCCTGTAAGGGCCAGACTTTGGATAGTAGCAAGAAAAAGCAACGTCGGGAGATCCTTTGACACTCCCTTTGGTCGCAGGGCAAGGCGTTGCAATCCGAAGCCAAAGCCGAAAGACGAAAGATCGCGAAGTTGCAGGAAATCGAGAACGCCATCGCCGCCCTCGAAGCGGACTTGGCGAACCTGGGCGCGCAGTTGGAGAGTCCGTTCGTCAACCCGAAGGAAGTGGCGGTGCTGGGCAAGGAATACGAGCGCGTCCAGAGGGAGATGGATGAGAAGTTGAGGGAGTGGGAGAGGTTGCAGGGGTGATGAGTTGCTATAATTACAAA
>Ga0210029_1002173_pt1 | contig 10882 bp, 7 predicted proteins | sample CryGeymeta201521_FD_183985 | JGI IMG/M metagenome (GOLD analysis project Ga0210029, IMG submission 183985) | Groundwater microbial communities from Crystal Geyser aquifers in Utah, USA - Crystal Geyser metaG 2015-21 (SPAdes) (version 2) | ecosystem: Environmental > Aquatic > Deep subsurface >... | reverse complement strand
ACGACAGCAGGCTGGGTATTAGATGGCCGTAACAACCCCCAGCCATCCTCAAAGGGGATACGCACACCATCAATATCAATAATTTTGTAATCTTTTTTGAAGTGGGCCTTGACCTCTTCCACCACCTGAAATTTGATATGGTCAGGGCAGTCCACCCTGATTTCAGGGGTTGTAAAGGTCCTGGGAACATCGGAGAGGATATCACTGATTTTTTGACCGGACATGGAGAGGATTTCGAGTAGTCGGACAGAGGCATATATGGCATCATCGTAACCGAAGTACCTATCGGCGAAGAATAAATGACCACTCATCTCCCCACCTAAAAGGGCTGTTTCCTCTTTCATCTTAGCCTTGATCAGAGAATGACCGGCTTTCCACATAATCGGCCTGCCGCCATGCTTTTCTATGTCATCGTAAAGTTTTTGGGAACATTTAACCTCCCCGATGATGGCAGCGCCAGGATTTTTCTGTAAAATAAACCTCGAAAAAAGCAGAAGAAGCTCGTCTCCCCAGAGAATCTCGCCCTTATCTGTAATCACACCGATACGATCAGCATCACCATCATAGGCAATACCAATATCGGCCTTTTTCTCCTTGACCTGGGCTATCAATTCCTTAAGATTTTCGGGAATCGTGGGATCGGGAAAATGATGGGGAAAACGCCCATCAGGTTCGCAGTAGAGACATGTAACCTCACATCCGAATCGCTTGAAGAGGGGAAGGGCAAATAAACCCGCGACACCGTTTCCTGCATCTACAACGATATGCAAACATCTTTTGATCTCTATATGGTTAAAGATGTAATCTTCGTAGGCTTTTGAAACATCCTCCTGATGTGTGGTTCCCTTCCCCGATATGTATTGACCACTTTCCATAATCCTTCTCAGTTCCTGAATATCCTGTCCGAAGATCGTGTCGGGACCGATGCATATCTTGAAGCCATTGAATTCGGGAGGATTATGACTCCCCGTAACCATGACGCCACCCTCTGTGGAGAGATGCCTGATGGAAAAATAAAGCATGGGGGTGACACAGAGGCCGATATCTATGACATTTACACCCGTGGCATTGATCCCTCTTCTTATAGCATCATGATATTCTTCTGAACTCAGACGGCAATCCCTACCGAGGGTCATGGTCTTTACCCCGTAGCGGATCGCATAGGTTCCTATAGATTTTCCCAGATCGTAAACGAACTCGGTATTTAAGTCCTTCTCAACGATACCTCTAACATCATACTCCCTGAATACTTCTACATTCATGATCACGCTCCTTACAAAAGTTATTTCGCTTCTCCATGTTACTCCTAATCATCTCCAGGTAACGGGGATGGCGCGTCATTTTTATCATCTTTTTTGCATGCATATCAGGAAGTTTGTAATCAAGGACAGCTTGTAAAAAATTGACGATAATATTAAAGGTTGCCCCCCAGAGGATCTCTTCCCCGCCCTTATCATCCTTATGAATAAAGCATGGATAAGATGACTCCTCGCAATTTGACCTTGATTGATCAGAAACCTCAACAGTGTAGAGTCCGTAGTTCCCTTCTTCGAAGAACGATTTTAGCGGAATCTCCACAACCCTGTCAGCCTCTGAGTTGAGTCGAATCGGCCATGGATTTTTCACAAATCCGACGAGGGGAAAGATCGTCCGTCTGTAGAGGGTAAGGGAATAAGTGGGCAGGGGACCTAAAAAAATGACATTCCAGGGACTGAGTTTTATCTCTTCCCATGATTCTCTCAAGGCGTTGGTCAGAAAAAGGGTCATTACCCTGAAGGTCTCGGCATCCCTTTTCCGGGCATATGTTAATGCATCACCCCGTAAAATTGGCACGAACCCGCTGGTAACAAATGGTCTTAAAAGAGGATCGAGAAAACGTTGCAGGAAACCGCCGGGGCAACTGAGGTCACCAGGTTGCGCAACCGCCGCGGAACGTTTAATGAGCTGGAAAGTGAATTCTCCCTCCTGTTTCTCTGGCCGTTCGTGGTTTTTCCTGAAATGTAAAAGCAGCAAAACGCCGGCCGCCTGGTGGACCTCGCCAGTTCCCAAAGTTTCCTTGATAAATTGCATCCTTTCGGAAAAATCAAGAGGGATACCGCCTAACTTTTTTACCGCTATCTCAAGAAATTTATCTTTTTGTGACAGTAATGCAGGCCCCATGGTGGTTATTACAATAAATGGTGGCGGTGCAGGGAATCGAACCCCGGACACTACGGATATGAGCCGTATGCTCTAACCATCTGAGCTACACCGCCATGATACCGGATAAGACAAGGGCGCGGCCAGCCTAAACAATAGGTAAATAGGCTGAAGACTGAAGGTTATTAACCCTACAACGTTAGTTAGTAAATTATTTTCTTGCAATTTACAATAAGGTCTGCCATACTACGAAACAAACCTTTAAAAAAGGAGGCAGGCCATGTTACCAGCCATTCGAAGCGACGAACACGTTTACCCGGTCCCAAAGTTTGATCTCGGCAAAGGCGATGTTAAGGACTTTATGAATGAACTCATTGGATTTCATGAACAATTTGCTGATTGTTTTCAGCGCAGTGAATCCAGAGAGCACTTTTTTAATTACATGGCTGGGCAATTCAGCCCACTTGAACGCAAATCCATTGAGCCTATTGCCCTGGCGGTAAAAGATGGCAATGTCAGGGCTATGCAGCGTTTTGTCAGCGATGCGCCTTGGGACGATGAGAAAATGATCGCCGAATATCGTAGTCTCGTAAATGATGACCTTGGCAGCTCTGACGGCGCACTGATTTTTGATGAAAGCGGTTTCGTCAAAAAAGGCCAAGACTCTATCGGCGTTGCCAGACAATACTGCGGCACTATCGGCAAAGTAGACAATTGCCAGGTCGGTGTCTTCGCCGCCTATGTCTCCGAGCATGGATACTCTTTGACCGACAAGCGTCTGTTTATTCCAGAAAAATGGTTCACCGACGATTATCTTCAACGCCGGGAAAACTGCAAACTGCCAATCGACACCGTTTTCCGCACCAAGCCTCAATTGGCGGTGGAGATGCTCAATGCGGTTGTTGAAGAAAACGTGCTGCCTTTCAAATACGTGCTTGCCGACTCCATATATGGGATCAGCCCTGAGTTCATCGAAGCAGTGGAAACCTTGCCGGGCAAAACATACTTCGTATCAGTTCCCGAAGATACATTGTGTTGGCTAAAAAGGCCGATGACCATGACCAAACAGTATCTCTGGGGCGGCAAAACCAGGACCAAGACCGTTTTGATTGACCCAGACAGCAAACCGATCTCAGTCAATGAACTTGCCGGAAATATAAACGACTATTTCTGGTACCGAAGGAAAGTATCCGAAGGCACCAAAGGACCGATCGTCTATGAGTATACCCGTCGTCAGGTCATTTTGTCGGCAGCCGGGCTTCCGCAGAAAACCGTTTGGCTGTTAATCCGGCGAACTTTGGGGGATGATCCGAAACACAGCTTTTTCATTAGCAATGCATCGGCCAGCACACGGTTGAAAACGCTCATTTGGCTCAGCGGGCTGCGATGGGCTATCGAGCAGTGCTTTGAGGAAACCAAAACCGAGTTGGGCATGGACCACTATGAGGTCCGAAAATTTCCAGGTTGGCATCATCACATGTTAACCTGCATGTTGGCCCATTTTTTTCTTTGGCACCTGAAAATCAGGTTGGAAAAAAAAAGCACCCTCTATTACGCTATCGCAGCTTAGGGTCCTGCTCGAAGTCATTCTGCCAATGAAGCGCCACACGCTTGCAATGCTTATTGGACAGATAATTTGGATACAAGAGCGGAACCATCGCGCCTATTTATCACACAGGCGAAAACGGATGCGAAAGCTTCTCAAAGAGCAGTAAGTAACGTTGTAGGGTTAAAATGGAAATTCTTGTACTATAAATTTATGGGGAAAAATAGCCTTAAAACACAGAAAGGAGATCATCGCCATGCCGAGGTCAAAAATCTATTTTATCCTTTCCATGGTTTACCTGTTTTTTTCTTTTTTCTATCCACTTCAGAACATCAGCTACGCTTACGGACAAAGTAAAGGTGAAAGTCAACCGCCTTCTGACACAACTGCTGTAGGAAAACAACCTGTTATTGAGGAACCTCCGTGTAACCCTGAGACAAAATCGGTCGTCGAAGAGCAACCTTTCGTCTATAAACAGGGGGAAGCAGTTTTGCCGGACAAATGTCCGGGGCAGATAAATCCTATTCCTTCCCAAGATGCCGACAAACAGCAAGAGGAAAACGAACAGGACATCATGGAAAGCGCCCTCGAATTATTGAACGGTTCCCAGGATTACTGGGTAAAAGGTGATCTTGAAAATGCCCTCGATTTGCTGGATCAAGCATATACCCTCATCCTGGACACTGACGGGCATACCGAGATAGCCCGGCAGAAAGATGATTTACGTCTGTTAATAGCAAAACGGATTCTCGCCATTTACACCTCCATGCAAACGCACACTAACGGAAAACGCGGTGAAATACCACTTGTCATGAATGCGGATGTAGAAAAGGAAATTAGAAATTTTCAGACCGTAGAAAGGGATTTTTTCATCCAGTCATATAGGCGCTCCGGGTTATACCGTTCCATTATCTTGAAAGAGCTGAAAAAAGCGGGATTGCCCCAGGAACTTTCATGGCTCCCCCTTGTAGAAAGTGGTTTCAAGACTTGTGCCTTCTCACGCGCCCGGGCTCTCGGTATGTGGCAGTTTATCCCGTCAACGGGTTATAAGTATGGCCTGAACAGGGACGAATGGATAGATGAAAGAATGGATGTGGGAAAATCGACAAAAGCAGCCATCGCCTATCTTAAAGAACTGCATAGCATGTTTGGTGACTGGTTGACCGTCCTGGCTGCATACAATTGCGGGGAGGGTAGGGTGCTTAGAGTCATATCCAGACAACACCTGAATTATCTCGACCGCTTCTGGGATCTCTACAGCCGGCTCCCGAATGAAACGGCACGCTACGTCCCCCGTTTCCTGGCAACCCTGAATATCATAAAAGATCCCAAGAAGTATGGTATTGATTTGGCAAAAGACGAAGAATTGCCGGTTCCTTCCCCATATGAAACAGTAAAAACATCTAAACCAATGCGGTTACAGGATATTGCACTTCACCTTAACACCTCAGAAGAGTTGTTAAATACCCTCAATGCTGAACTGAGGCATAAAATTACCCCTGGCCGGGAATATGAGCTGAAAGTCCCCCTGGAGGTAGCGGAAAAATTCGCTCTGGTTGGTAATGAAATTCCCCGCTGGGAGAAACCCGCTCCTGTCTCTGCTTCTACCCGACCAGTTCTGATCAAACATCGCGTAAAACGAGGAGAGACGGTTTCTTATATTGCCCGAAGATACAAAACCTCTATCAGGGCGATCAGAGCCTACAATCATCTATCACATCGAGGAATTATTAGGGTAGGTCAATACTTAAACATACCTCGTAGCTCTCGCTATGCCAGGGTAAAGGCAGACCAACAACCTGACAACAAGGTCACCGAGGAGCTCACGAGATACAGGGTGAAAAAGGGTGATACACTCTCCTCCCTGGCGGGGCGTTTTGCTACCACTGTCTCCGAAATCAAAAAGATAAACAGGTTAAAAGGGAATATGCTCAAATCTGGTCAGATCATAACGGTTGTAAAGACCGTTGTGAGAACATATACCGTCAAAAAGGGGGATTGCCTGATTAAAATCGCCAGGGGAAATAATGTCGCCCTTGATGAACTTCTTGACCTTAATAACCTTGCCCGTAAAGATACCATTACCCCTGGCCAGATCATCATCGTGAAGTAACTCGTACCAATAGAAGGTAAGATAAGATGCCCTTTCTAAAGATGACATACTATGGCAACACACTGAATGCATGGCTTTGGGCCGTTATTGTGGCGATTGTTATCTTCGCGACCCTGAAGGTCTTGCAAAAAGTTATCATAAAGCACCTGGCCCCTTTTGCTGAAAAGACAGAGACTTTTTTTGACAACCTTGCCATAGACCTCCTTAAGAGTACAAAATTCTTCTTTTTCCTTTTTCTGTCTCTTTATGCAGGTTCACTCACCCTGTCACTGCCGGAAAGGGCAAGTTCTCTTCTCAGAAATGCGACCCTCATTGCTTTCTTTCTCCAGGCGGCAATCTGGGGAAATCATTGCCTCTCTTTTTTTCTCAATCGCTATAAGAGTCAAAAGTTAGCATTGGAACAGGATGCCGCCAGCGTGGCGACAATTACGGCGTTCGGTTTTATTGGTAGATTGTTCCTCTGGACAATTGTTCTCCTCCTTATCCTTGATAATCTCGGAGTGGACATTACATCTCTGATTGCCGGTCTCGGCATCGGCGGTATTGCTCTGGCGCTGGCTGCCCAGAATATCCTGGGAGACCTTTTTGCATCCCTCTCCATCATGCTGGATAAACCGTTTGTAATCGGGGACTTTATCATTGTAGATGAATATATGGGAAGCATCGAACAGATAGGTCTTAAAACCACGCACCTCCGCAGTCTTTCCGGTGAGCAGCTCATTATTTCCAATGCCGATCTTCTCAAGAGTCGCATCAGAAACTATAAAAGGATGTATGAACGTCGTGTGGTTTTCTCTCTTGGGGTCATTTACCAGACCCCCTATGACAAACTCAAAACCATCCCCGCTATGGTCAGGGAGATTATCGAAGCCCAGGAGCAGACACGATTCGATCGGGCTCATTTCAAGGAGTTCGGAAACTCATCATTAAATTTCGAGATCGTCTACTGGGTTAAGAACCCAGATTACAATGTTTACATGGATCTCCATCAGGCCATCAACATGGAAATCTTTCGCCGTTTTGAAGAAGAAGGGATCGTCTTTGCCTATCCCACACAGACCCTATACTTAAATAGGGAAGAATCCACTGAATGAAAATAATCTTTCCGAATCCCCCCCGGCCCCCTTTGGAAAAAGGGGGCCGGGGGAGGGGGCTTTCAGGGTGGTTAGAGGGAAGGGGGCTTTCTGTCTTTCAAGATGGAAAATAGTTCTTTTTCCCTGTTTTCCATACGCATTGCTTCATCTTCTCCGGTATCTTCATGATTGTACCCTAAAAGATGAAGAAGACCGTGGATCATGAGAAAATCCAGTTCATCGTCAAATTCGATAGCGGCCTGTCGGGCATCTCTAAGAGCTGTCTCCACTGAAATAACAATGTCACCAAGGATATGGGGATTAATGTCACCAAATTCACCTTCCCACATGGAAAACGAGATCACGTTAGTGGGATGGTCCCTGTTCAAAAAACGCCTGTTTATCTCCCTGATGCCCTCATCATCTACAAACAACAAGCTGACTTCTTTATCTCCACAATTGAGATTCTTCAGTACCCTATTCAGTACCCGACGCACCCGCCGTAGGTCTATATTTGTTTTTCTCTGCCGGTTTTTGATCAATATTGCCATTATATAATTTCCTGTTGCCGTTGTTACGGATAGCCGTGGTAGGATAATCAATACGGTGATGGAAGATACCGTGGAGAATTCTCATAAAGGTTTCGGCGATTTTATTTAAGTCACGCAGGGTCAATTCACACTCGTCAAGCTGACCATTTATAAAGACCTCTTCTATTCTTTCCCTGACGAGATGATTGATTCTCGAGGGAGTGGGATTTGACAGGGTTCGTGACGAGGCTTCCACAACATCACCCAGCAAAACAAGTCCCGCTTCCCTGGTTTGGGGTTTCGGTCCCGGGTACCGAAAATCGCTTTCTGAGAGCGATCTGATAGAGGGATCCCTGTCTTTTTTCGCCTTATCGTAAAAGTAATTGACGAGACTGCTTCCATGATGTTGTTTAATGGTATTTATAATTTCCGGTCCCAGCTTAAGATTATTTGCCAGTTCGCAGCCATCTTTAACATGGGAAATAACCACGAGACTACTCATTTTGGGTGACAGTTTGTCGTGTTTATTTTCTCCGTTTTGCTGATTTTCAATAAAGTATTGAGGTTTTTTTATCTTTCCAATGTCGTGATAGAAAGCGCTGACCTTGGCAAGAAGGGAATTGGCTCCGATGACATCGGCTGCTGCCTCCACCAGGGAAGCTACAATGATACTGTGGTGATAGGTCCCCGGAGCCTCCATAATCATCCGCTGGAATATAGGACGATTAAGATTGGCAAGTTCCAATAGTTTGATATCTGTCGTGTAGGGAAAAAGGGGATCAAAAAGGGGGGTAATGCCGGCGGCGATAATTCCGGCAATGATTCCTCCTGAGATACCCATGAAGAGTCTGATTATAGTATCCATCGAGGTAATACTGCCTGAAAGGAGGGAGAGGAAGACAATAGCCATACCGTTTATAGTTCCCAGGATAAGGCCGGTTCTGAAAAAAGCCGAGCGTTGTTTGTAATTTACAATGTTATAAGATGCGGCAACGCTTCCCAGGAACGAGAAGATGAACATGGTCATCCTACCATCAAAGAGGAAAGTGATAAGAAAAGACGAAAAGAGCGAGAAGATAAAGGCAATATTCCTATTGATAAAGATACCGCATAGCATGGCGCCGACGGCAAAAGGAATGGCAAAGAAACACGCCTCTGTAGGCAAAAAGGGAAACGCCCGGTTAATGGCCTCTGAGATGAAAATACCGCCTCTTACCAGGAAAATCTGAATAATAGCGGCAGCGCTTAGAAATAGTATGTCTACATTTGTTTTTTTCAGCCAGCCTCTGGCTAAATGGAAGAGGATGACGGCCATAAAGATGATCGTCAGGAAAATACCCCCCCAAATAGAGAGACTCGAAAATCTCTTCTCTCCTTCTATCTTATAAAAGGCCTCTAACTTGTCCAGGTCGCCACGACTGATCTTTTCTCCCTCACGCACAATCATCTCATTCTTTTGTATTTGAAAGTAAACAGGTTTCACACCTGCGATGGCGATCTGTTTTCTTTTTTCGGTGACGTCCTTATTAAAATTAAGATTTGGCTGGACCAGTCTTTTAGCTAAAGAAACAATAACCCTCTTGATCTCCCCCTGGTCACGATCAAAAACGATATTTGCCTTTTTTAGTAAGATAGCATCCGCATGCCTTATATGCCGGATTTTTAAAGCTCCTTTCCCTTCCAGGGCGCCGCCTACACCTAAAAAAGCTTCCCCGCTCTTCCCCCTTAGCTGGAAGAAGGGTATGGATTTGAGAGCTTTCTCTTTCCTTACCTCTGACAGGAAGACGTTTATTTCATTTTGCGCCCTAACATCCCTGATGATGATCCCCCTGTCCATGTCGCGTTTTAAAAAGGTTGCGTCGGTGATCAATCCGGTATCATAAACAGCGGTGATCAGTTTAGTGATTTTAGCCGCTATTTCAGGGGAAAATCTGTGTTTTCGGAAAACATTAAATTCCTCATCCGTAAGCGTTATTCCCAATACCCTTTCAAAATCTTTCCTTACCTCTGATGCAACATTAGTTGGTTTATCACCGCCAAAATTCTCTTTTCTTATCAGCAAAAAAGCATTATTCAGGTTTGTTCTCAACTGGGAAGCAATATCGTTGTCGTAGTCATAGATCGGCATGAGACCATGGAGAACTTCCATCTTTTTCTGTTCTGTAGAGGTACGGTCAAGAACGAGAAAATCACGATCGGCCTTTATGTATTTAGTGGCAATTGAGCCAACTTTATAATGGGGGTGAGTAAAGTGAATATGGGGTGTAAGTAGCAGGGATAGAATAAAGCTCAAACAAATACAGATGCCCCACCTTTGAAAAACAGTGTTCCTGGCAAATTCGGGGACGATTTTAATTCGATGCGCTGTTGTTTTAAAGATATTTAAGATATTGTTTTTGGTAACAATCAAATTCATTATGATTCCCTGTTTATATTTTTTCCCTTTTCCCGCCCTAAATGATTGTAAGCCCTTATCACATCCTGGACAAGGTGGTGTCTTACCACATCAATCTCCGAGAAATAGACAAATCCGATTCCCTCTATTTTCTTTAGAATTTTTTCCGCTTCCACAAGGCCGGATATTCTATCAGAGGGTAAATCAATCTGGGTAACATCACCCGTGATGACGGCCTTGGAACCAAATCCAAGCCTCGTTAGAAACATTTTCATCTGTTCCGAAGTTGTATTTTGGGCCTCGTCGAGAATAACGAAAGAATCATTCAATGTCCGCCCCCGCATGAAGGCAAGGGGGGCAACCTCGATAACTCCCTTCTGTATGAGGGCTGATGACCTGTTAAAATCAATCATATCAAAAAGGGCATCATACAGTGGCCTGAGATAGGGGTTAACCTTTTCGGAAAGGTCACCCGGCAGAAAACCAAGTTTTTCACCGGCCTCAACGGCGGGCCTTGTCAGGACAATTCGGTTCACCTTCTTTTCGAGGAGAGTAGATACAGCCATGGCCATGGCCAGATAAGTCTTCCCTGTCCCCGCCGGGCCAATCCCAAAAACCATATCACACTTTCTGATGGCATCAATATAGAGCTTTTGGGCGATACTCTTCGGTGTGATGGCTTGTTTTTTTGATGAGATAAAGACCGTATCCAGAAATATTTTCTCCAGGTCCGCCCCGCTGTTTTCGGAGAGTATCCTGTGGGCATAATCAATATCGGCGGGGTAGATGGGATATCCTTTTTCCATGATGGCATAGAGCTGGACAAGAAGGTTTTTCACCAGCACGACGGCGAGACTATCACCAGAAACAGAGAGGTCGTTTCCCCGTATACCTATCTTGACACGCTCTAATCTTTCGATGAGCTTTATGTTTCTGTCATGCTCACCGAGCAGGTTTTTGAGAATACCGTTGTCCGTAAAAGCAATCTTTTCAGCCGCAATATGCTCAGGTTTTTGTTTCAAGTATATCTTGAGCCTTTATATGAATAGCCTTAATAATTTTCGGGGAAATGATGGTATCATGCCA
>Ga0210029_1002167_pt1 | contig 10903 bp, 10 predicted proteins | sample CryGeymeta201521_FD_183985 | JGI IMG/M metagenome (GOLD analysis project Ga0210029, IMG submission 183985) | Groundwater microbial communities from Crystal Geyser aquifers in Utah, USA - Crystal Geyser metaG 2015-21 (SPAdes) (version 2) | ecosystem: Environmental > Aquatic > Deep subsurface >... | reverse complement strand
TGTTATCTCAGCAAAACAAGGAGAGATAGCAAACCAATTAACCCGCCGTGATACCTTCAATGCCTTTGAAGGAACAATAGAGGATGTTGATATATTTGCAAGCTACATACCGATTCGTTTTAACGGGAAAATGCGTGGGGTCTTTGAGATTTACGATAATGTTACGTCGCTCATCGATAAGATTAAGAATAGACAAATAACTCACGGTATAACAGTTATGTTAATAATGGGTGTGATGTTTGTATTTCTATTTTTAGTTGTCAGGCATGCAGATAGAATAATCAAACGACAATATGCTGAACAGAAAACGCTTGCTGATTTTTTGCATGAAAACGAGAGCAAATTAAGCACCATCACCACTGTTGCGGCTGATGCCATCGTAATGATTGATGAGAATGGAAAAATTACATACTGGAATCCTGCTGCCGAAAAAATATTGGGTTTTACCGCTGACGAGGCGGTCGGAAAGGATATGCCTCTTCTTATTATTCCCCATCGGTACAGAGAGATGCATAGCAAAGCATTCAGCAGGTTTGTTGAAACAGGCCGCTTGCTAAAGTTAAGGAAAACATACGAAGTCTCTGCGCTTAAAAAAGACGGTTTGGAGATACCAGTGGAACTGTCTATTTCCGGTGTGCGTGTTAAAGACAGGTGCTATTCCGTAGGAATTATCAGGGACATCACAGAGCGCAAAGGGCTTGAGGCTCAGCTTTTCCAGTCGCAGAAGATGGAGGCAATCGGAGTGCTTGCCGGCGGTATTGCCCATGATTTCAATAATATCCTTACCGCAATTATCGGCTATGCGGGCGTAACGCAGATGAAGATGAAAGAGGACGACCCGTTGAGGCATAACATAGAGCAGGTTATTGCCTCTGCAGAGCGGGCTGCAACCCTTACTCATGGACTTCTTGCATTCAGCAGGAAGCAGGTAACCAATCCATTGCCTGTAAACCTCAATGACTTAATAAACAAGGAAGGGAAATTGCTTTCAAGGATTATTGGAGAAGACATAGAGCTTAAAACAGCGTTTTCGGAAGAGGCATTAGTTGTGCTGGCTGATTCGGGACAGCTTGAACAGGTGTTTATGAACCTTGCGACAAATGCAAGAGATGCAATGCCCGATGGAGGGCGATTGATTATAGAAACAGATAAGGTTGAGATTGATGAAAAATATATAAAGGTGCACGGGTACGGCAAACCCGGCATGTATGCGGTGGCATCCGTGTCTGATTCAGGCGCAGGAATGGACGAAGGCACAAGGCAGAAGATATTTGAGCCGTTTTTTACGACCAAAGAGTCAGGGAGAGGAACAGGGCTTGGCCTTTCAATTGTATACGGAATAATAAAACAGCATAACGGCTATATAAACTGTTACAGCGAGCCCGGCAAAGGCACTACATTCAAGATATATCTCCCGCTGACAGAAGCAGAGGTCGCAGAAATGAAACCCGTGGAACCGGCTGCACTGCTGAAGGGTACAGAGACGATTCTTCTTGCAGAGGATGAGGAGGCGGTGAGAAAACTTGCAAAGACCGTGCTTGAGGAATTTGGATATAAAGTGATAGAGGCTGTAGACGGCGAAGATGCGGCAGCCAAGTTTATGGAAAACAAGGACAGCATAGACCTTTTCTTTGCAGATGTTGTAATGCCCAAGATGAGCGGCAAAGAGGTGTATGAGATGATAAAGAAGATAAGACCCGGTATAAAAATCCTTCTTACAAGCGGGTATCCTGCCGACTTTATACATAAAGAAGAAATCATGGAGAAAGAATTAGATTTCATTGCGAAGCCTCTCTCGCCTACAGCCCTCCTGAAAAAAGTGAGGGAGGCGCTGGATAAAAAAAATGGATAGGTGAATGGGCGAAACTGCAGTTATCTAAGCTTAAGACGGTGCATCATAAGCCCTGTATATTTATTCAGAAAATTGTTTCTGGGAAGGAAAGGAAGGAGAGGTTTTTTTCTGGTTCCTAATTTGTCAAGAATGCGTTTTATCTCCTGATTATCGCCGAATGACAGGCCTTTTCTGAACGTTTCTATCGCATCCACTCTTTTTCCTGCCTTCTGATAAATCTTGCCGAGATTCAGGTAGTGAACCGGATTCACGGGTTCCTGCAGGATTGCCTCATTGCAGAGCATACACCCGTATGTAATCTTTCCCCTTTCAAGGGCTATGCACATTCCAAGGTAAGACTGTATGGAAGGCGTTTTTTTTATGTTATAAGCTTTTTCAAAAAATGCGAGCGCGGCAAGCGGCGTATTATCGTTTAAAAGGGCTATTCCTTTTTCAAAAAGTTCATCTGCAGTCATTGTCTTTAGAATACAATATTTTACTCTTCTTCCTTCAGCAGTTTGTATTCAATGCTGTCAACAAGCGCCTGCCATGACGCCTCTATAATATTCTCTGACACGCCGACAGTGCCCCATGTGCTTTTTTCATCGCCTGATTCGGCAAGCACTCTGACCCTTGCAGAGGTGCCTTTGCCTGCCGTAAGCACCCTTACTTTGTAATCGTGAAGTTTTATATCCTTTAATTCCGGATAAAACTTATCAAGGGCTTTTTTCAAGGCATTATCAAGGGCGTTCACAGGCCCCTTGCCTGTGGCGGCCGTGTGTTCGGTTTTTCCTCCGACCCTGACCATTATCGTAGCCTCGCTCAATAGGACTTCGCCTTCTTTTCTTTTTTCAACGATTACCCTGAACCCGATAAGCTCAAAGAATTTTCTGTGCAGTCCGAGCGCCTTTTTAAGAAGAAGCTCAAATGACGCCTCGGCCCCTTCAAACTGAAAGCCCTGATGTTCAAGCTCCTTCAATCTGTTTAATATGTCCTGAAGTTGCGGAGAATCCGGCTCTATGTGAATATTAAATTCCTTTGCCTTTCTGATGATGTTGCTTTTCCCTGCCAGGTCTGAGATTAAGACTCTCTGTGAGTTTCCCACAAGTTCAGGTTTTATATGCTCATATGTCTCAGGCCTTTTCATAACAGCGCTTACATGCACTCCGCCCTTATGCGCAAAGGCGCTGTCGCCGACAAATGGCTGGCGCTTAAAATGTCTCAGATTTGATATCTCGTTTACGAATCTTGAAACTTCCCTGAGCCTTTTCAGATGTGCGTCGGTTATACATTTTAATCCGAGTTTAAGATTAAGGCTCGGGATTATAGAGCAGAGATTGGCGTTTCCGCATCTTTCTCCAATGCCGTTTATGGTCCCCTGCGCCTGGGACGCGCCAAGCTCAACGGCTATTATTGAATTTGCCACCGCGCATTCGGAGTCGTTATGCGCGTGTATTCCGAGAGGAGCGACAAGTGACGAGTTGCGAGCGGCGAGTTCCTTGAAAATTCTTTCTACTTCATGCGGTAAGGTCCCGCCATTTGTGTCGCACAGCACGAGACAGTCTGCGCCTGCATCCTGTGCAGCGATGAGGCATTTCAATGCAAAGACAGGATTCTCTTTATATCCGTCAAAAAAGTGTTCTGCGTCAAAAAATACTTTCTCCGCGTATTTTTTGAGATAAGCCACTGAATTATGGATTATCTCCAGGTTTTCAGAAGGCGTTATCTTCAGGGATTCTTTTACGTGAAAGTCCCAGGTCTTTCCGAATATGGTTATTACAGGGGCTTCCGATGCAGCCAGAGCCTTTATGTTTGCGTCATCTTTGACTTTGTGTTTGGGCCTGTGTGTGCTCCCGAATGCGGCGACTGCGGAGTTTTTCAGCTTCAGTTTTTTTGACTTTTTAAAGTACTCTGCGTCTTTCGGGTTTGAACCCGGCCAGCCTCCCTCAACGTAATGCACGCCGAGTTCATCAAGTTTCTCGGTAATCCTGAGTTTGTCCTCAACAGAGAAGGCAATACCCTCTGCCTGAGAGCCGTCCCTCAGCGTTGTGTCATATATCTCAACCTTACGCATAACAAGAACTCCTCGAACAGTAGCGCAGCAGTGCAGCAGCCCGGTGGTGACTTTTGCTCTTCTGCTCTTTTGCTCTTCTGCTCTATTGCTTACGTCCCCATCTCCCAGCTCTCAAGATATTTTTTCTGCTCGGAAGTAAGCGTGTCTATCTTAATTCCGAGGGCCCTGAGTTTTAGCTTTGATATTTCAGCGTCTATTTTTTCAGGGACACTGTAAACTTTGCTTTCGAGCTTTCTGTAGTTTTTCACCATGTATTCTGCGCACAACGCCTGATTTGCAAAGCTCATGTCCATAACGGCAGATGGATGTCCCTCTGCCGCTGCCAGGTTAATAAGCCGTCCCTCTCCGAGCAGATAGACCCTTTTGCCGCCGCTGAGAGTGTATTCTTCCACGAAGTCCCTTATTATCCTTCTTGACTTTGACATTTTTCTGAGGGCGTCTATTGATATCTCAACATTGAAATGCCCTGAATTGCAGAAGATGGCTCCGTCTTTCATAATATTAAAGCATTCTCTGTATATGACATTAATGTCTCCGGTAGCCGTAACGAATATGTCGCCGATTCGCGCCGCATCTCTCATAGGCATAACCTCAAAGCCGTCCATTGTAGCTTCAAGCCCGCGGAGCGGATTTATCTCTGTGATAATTACCCTGGCTCCCATGCCCTTGGCCCTCATTGCTATGCCTTTGCCGCACCAGCCGTAGCCCGCTACAACGAATACCGAGCCGGCTATCAGCCTGTTTGTCGCACGCATTATTCCGTCCATGGAGGACTGTCCTGTGCCGTAACGGTTGTCAAACAAATATTTTGTATATGCGTCGTTCACTGCGATGATAGGGTATTTCAAAACCCCTTTTTCTGCCATGGCCCTCAGCCTTATGACCCCTGTGGTTGTCTCTTCTGTTCCGCCTAACAGGTTTTTCAGAAGTTCCTTCTTCTTTGTATGGAGCGTTGAAACAATGTCGGCTCCGTCATCCATTGTTATATTTGGCTTAAGGGACAGTGCGTCCATTATATGCCTGTAATAAGTTTTATTGTCCTCTCCTTTTATTGCAAAAACAGAAATGCCGGAGTTCTTAACGAGCGATGCGGCAACATCATCCTGTGTGCTTAAAGGATTGGATGCGCACAGATATAGCTGCGCTCCGCCTGCCTTCAGAGTTTCAGCAAGATTTGCAGTCTCAGTGGTTACATGCAGACATGCGGCAAGCCTTACCCCCTTGAGAGGTTTTTCCTTTCTGAACCGCTCTGTGATGCTCTTAAGAACAGGCATCTCTTTAGCAGCCCATTCAATTCTCAACTTGCCTTTTTGTGCGAGTTTAATATCCTTTACGTCGTGTTTTATCATTGCTCTCCTCTTCCTTGAATTTTGAATTTTGAATTATTTTTTATATTCCTGCCTCTTTTTTCAAAGTATCCGCCTTGTCTGTTTTTTCCCAGGTGAAGTCAGGGTCATTCCGGCCGAAATGTCCGTATGCGGCGGTCTTTTTAAATATGGGCCTCCTCAGATTCAGGTATTCAATTATCCCTTTTGGAGTCAGGTTAAAATTTTTCCTTACCAGTTTTACGATTTTTTCAGCGGCAATCTTGCCTGTCCCAAAAGTATCAACAAGTATGGAGACGGGTTCAGGGACGCCGATGGCGTATGCAAGCTGGATTTCAACTCTGTCTGCTATGCCTGCCGCAGCGATGTTTTTAGCGATATGCCGCGCCATATATGCTCCTGAGCGGTCTACTTTTGTGGGGTCTTTTCCTGAGAAGCATCCGCCTCCGTGACTCCCTACGCCGCCGTAACTGTCAACTATTATTTTTCTTCCTGTCAGTCCGGTATCACCCATAGGCCCCCCCACAACAAAACGGCCCGTAGGATTGATGTAGTATTTCACGTTTTCCTCATCCAGGAGTTCCTTTGGGACAACAGGTTTGATTACCTTCTCTATGATGTCTTCCCTCATATCATTCATGTGGACATCTGGGCTGTGCTGGGATGAAATAACAATGGTGTCTATCCTGAAGGGCTTCCCGTCCTTGTATTCAATTGTAACCTGAGATTTGCCGTCAGGCCTGAGATATGGAAGCACATCCTGCTTTCTTGCATCCGATAGGCGCATTGTGAGTTTATGCGCAAGCATGATTGGCAGAGGCATGAGTTCTTTGGTCTCATTGCATGCAAAGCCGAACATCAGACCCTGGTCCCCGGCGCCGCCTGTGTCAACGCCCATGGCTATATCGCCGGACTGCTGGTCTATGGAGGTTATTACCGAACAGGTTTCATAATCAAAACCGTACTTTGCTCTGGTATAACCTATGTTCTTAATGGTTTCTCTGACGATGTCCGGTATATGGACATAGCATGATGTTGAAATCTCGCCTGCGACAAACGCCAGTCCTGTTGTCACAAGAGTCTCGCAAGCTACTCTTGCAATCGGGTCCTGCGCAATTATCGCATCAAGAATTGCATCTGATATCTGGTCGGCTATCTTATCGGGATGGCCTTCTGTTACAGATTCAGAAGTAAAAAAATAGTTCTTTCTTGGCATGTGCAGCCTCCTTAAGCGTAATTTGAATCTTATATTTTATAAACTTTTGTATGAAAATGGAAGGGGTATTTAAAAACAACCCTTTTTTCTGCTAAAATCTTCTGTGTTTATCCAGCAGTTAATCAACGGCCTTACGCTCGGCGGAGTGTATGCGCTCATAGCTCTCGGCTATACAATGGTTTACGGCATCCTTGAGCTTATAAACTTTGCGCACGGCGAGATTTATATGCTCGGCGCATATCTCGGAATCATATTCCTTGCTTTTTTCACAACCGTAGGGCTTACAGCATACAGCCTTCCGCTGGCGATGATTCTGACGTTTGTTCTTTCCGTAATCTTTTGTTCAGCCTATGGCTTTACAATAGAAAAAATTGCGTATAAGCCTCTGAGGAATGCGCCGCGGCTCAGCCCCTTGATAAGCGCTATAGGCGTGTCAATATTCCTCCAGAATTATGTGATGCTCACGCAGGGGGCCACCGACAAGATTTTCCCGAATCTTTTTGAAAAGGCAGGAATTGAATTTATCGGGGCAAGAGTTACATATACGCAAATTTTCATAATAGCGGCCTCGGCAGTCCTGATGCTCTCTTTGAATCTGTTTATCACAAAGACACGAATGGGCAAGGCCATGCGGGCGGTTGCGCAGGATAAGGTGATGGCGTCGCTCGTGGGAATAAACATAGACACTGTCATATCAGCGACCTTTATCATAGGTTCAGCTCTTGCGGCGGTTGCGGGCCTCATGGTTGCAATATATTACGGCCTGGTGAATTATTCCATCGGCTATATAGCAGGGATTAAGGCCTTCACGGCAGCAGTGCTCGGCGGCATCGGAAGCATTCCCGGCGCAATGTTCGGCGGCGTCCTGCTCGGCCTTGTAGAGAGCTTCAGCGCAGCTTATATATCAAGCGAATACAAAGATGCATACGCATTTATCATATTGATTATCATTTTGTTTATTAAACCTTCGGGCCTTTTTGGAAAATCTCAGGAAGAAAAAGTATGAATACGGTAGAACACAAAATACAGAACACATCGCCCCCTCCCCCTCACCCCCTCCCACAAGGGGAGGGGGACTCTTTTGATATTCCCTCCCCCTCGAGGGGGGAGGGTGAGGGAGGGGGTGGAAGTCTTAATCTTTTTTTAAGACCGCTTTTTATCGCCTTATGGCTGGCGCTGCTTTTTCTTCCCTTTAGGGGATTAAAGGCAGCGGTAATTCTTTTTATTATATTGTTTGCCGCGGTTTCCCTGTTGAAGGCCTTTAAAAACTATGCCGGAACACTAAAGGATGTTTTTGTTGATGTAAGGAAATCCATTTCAAGCAGAATCAGGATAAAACTGCCGGAATCAAAAGCGCGTTCAACTGTTTTTATTCTTCTCATGTCAGTCATTGTCTTAACCCTGCCTTTTTACGGGCATGATTATCTGATTGACATTGCAGTGCTTTCAGGCATTTATATAATACTCGCTCAGGGTCTGAATATAGTTGTGGGTTTTACCGGTTTATTAAATCTCGGCTTTGCAGCTTTCTATGCGATAGGCGCATATTCCTATGCGCTGCTCAACACAAAGCTGGGGCTCGGTTTCTGGGCGTCTCTGCCTCTTTCACTCATGCTTGTAACTTTATCGGGATTTATACTCGCTATTCCTGCATTGAGGCTGAGGGGAGATTATCTTGCCATAGTAACTCTCGGCTTTGGAGAAATTGTGAGGCTTGTGCTGAATAACTGGGATTCTTTTACTAAGGGGCCGAACGGAATCGGCGGGATTGGGCCGCCGCATATTTTCGGAATGCGGATAAGCGGGATAGGGCAGTTCTATTATTTCGTCCTTATATTTGCGCTGCTGGCCGTATTCGTAATAAGAAGGGTGGCCGCATCAAGGATTGGAAGGGCGTGGATAGCGATAAGAGAGGATGAGATTGCGTCGTCTTCCATCGGGATAAATACAACGGCATACAAACTTTATTCCTTTGCCTTCGGCGCATTCTGGGCCGGGCTTGCAGGAGTTCTCTTTGCCGCTAAGATGCAGTTTGTATCTCCGGAGAGTTTCACATTCATGGAGTCTGTTCTGGTGCTCTGCATGGTGATACTCGGAGGGCTGGGAAGCATTCCGGGCGTGATATTAGGCTCAATAATACTCGTTATGCTCCCCGAGATGCTCAGAGAAGTGCAGTTATACCGTATGCTTGCGCTTGGCAGCGGGCTTGTCCTGCTTATGATATTCAGGCCGCAGGGGTTAATGGGAGGGAAGGGTGTATCTTTTAGAGGTTAGGGACCTCACAAAACATTTTGGCGGGATAAGAGCGATAGATGAAGTCTGGTTCAGGGCTAAGGAAGGCTCTATCATGAGCATCATCGGGCCTAACGGCGCAGGGAAGACAACACTCTTTAACTGCCTCACCGGAATAACCCGGCCGACAAAGGGCGTGATAAGTTTTTTTGACAGGGAGATAACCCGCCTCGGGCGGGACAGTATTGTGAAGCTCGGTGTGGCCAGGACCTTTCAGAATATAAGGCTGTTCAGGGAGATGACTGTCATTGAGAATGTTATGGTATCGCAGCACTGCAGGACCCGGTCAGGACTCCTGTCAGCAATAATCAGGAGCAGCAGCTTCAGGGATGAGGAGAAGGCAATAAGGGAAAAGGCGCTGGAATATCTTGAACTCGTCGGGCTGGAGGCATATCCGGACACTATTGCAAGCAGTCTTCCTTATGGGAGTCAGAAGAGGCTTGAAATAGCGAAGGCGCTTGCAACAGAGCCGAGGCTCATTCTTCTTGATGAGCCGACGGCAGGCATGAACCCGCAGGAGACAGGAGCGATGATGGGGCTTATTAAAAAACTTCAGGGACTCGGCAAGACGATAATTCTTATAGAGCATGATATGAAGGTTGTGATGGGAATTTCGGAGAATATTGTGGTCCTGGACCACGGCATGAAGATTGCGGAAGGAACTCCTTCGGAGATAAAGTGCAATCCGATGGTTATAGAGGCGTATCTTGGAAAGGAACATTAGGATGATTAGGAAGGGCATAAATCTGATAAAACATGCTTGAACTGAATGACATACACACATTCTACGGCCCGATAGAGGCGCTGAAGGGCATTACGCTGAAGGTAAATCAGGGTGAGATAGTATGCCTTATAGGAAACAACGGCGCAGGGAAATCCACCACGCTCATGACTATATCCGGAATATTAAAGCCGAAGGCAGGAACAATATCCTTTATCGGAAGTGACATTTCTGATATGCCGCCTCACAGCATTGTTGAAATGGGGATAAGCCATGTGCCTGAAGGAAGAAGGATATTCCCGAGGCTCACCGTAAAGGAAAATCTTGAGATGGGAGCGTACTCAGTATCAAGGAGACTAAAGACCACCCCCCCAATCCCCCCCTTAGCAAGGGGGGGTGTAGGGGGGGTGAAATCTCAATTTGATAAGGTCTATGAGATGTTTCCTGTTCTGAAGGAGCGGGAGAAACAGATGGGCGGCACCCTGAGCGGCGGAGAGCAGCAGATGCTTGCAATATCAAGGGCTCTGATGTCAGAGCCGAAACTCCTTCTGCTGGATGAGCCGTCGTTGGGGCTTGCGCCGATAATTGTGAGCAGGATATTTAAGGCGATAAGAGAGATAAATAAGGAAGGAGTTACAATCCTGCTTGTTGAGCAGAATGCACATGCAGCCTTGAATCTCTCAGGCAGGGGATATGTCCTTGAAAACGGCAGGATAAAGATGCACGGACAGGGGAAGGATTTGTTGAACAGTGAAGAGGTAAAAAAGGCGTATCTGGGAGAATAGGGCGAGGCGGTAGAAAAAACCTTGCCTAATGACTTAATCCCAGCCACAAACGAACCGCACTCTCAACAGAAGAAATCTGAGAAGGGCTTAAAACGCCGAGTTTTCTAATCAGTGTTGCAGTTGGAACTGTTATAAGATTCTGCGCGTCAAAAACTCCGGGGCGTAAAAATTTTGATATTACCTCAACCTCAAACCTTGTTTTCCGGGGGCTGGTTGTATGCGCCATAACAGTAACCAGAACCCGTTCGTCATTTATCGTTGAAACACTGAGGACAAGACATGGCCTGACTTTGGCAGCGAGTCCTAAATCAACGAGCCAGACCTCGCCTCTCTGTGGATTAGGCATTTTTTGCTTCTCTGCGGTCGAGGCCTAAAAAAAGCTTTTCGGCAGATCGGATAAGTTCCTCATCAGTTAAAGGAGGAAAGTCAAAATGGACGGTGCGCCGCAAAATTTCGGAAGCCAAATCCTTCTTGTCATCATCAGGCAAGAGGTCAAAAGTATTGAGAATTTCTTTTATATCTGTGGCCATGTCTATATCATTTCCTATTCTTTATAAGAATTATATCAGAAAATTATTGTTTTTTGTCAGCAATGAGGGGTTTTGAATCCGTAACCCAAAGCCTTGAGACAACCTTTTGACAAACTCCTCTATGAGTCG
>Ga0210029_1002160_pt1 | contig 10923 bp, 9 predicted proteins | sample CryGeymeta201521_FD_183985 | JGI IMG/M metagenome (GOLD analysis project Ga0210029, IMG submission 183985) | Groundwater microbial communities from Crystal Geyser aquifers in Utah, USA - Crystal Geyser metaG 2015-21 (SPAdes) (version 2) | ecosystem: Environmental > Aquatic > Deep subsurface >... | reverse complement strand
TGATGTGAAGCTCTTTCGCTTTTTTAAGTAGGTCTGAATTTATACTAAGGTTGGTTGCTTTTTTCTTGGCATGTGGATTATAAAGTGCTGTCATTGGTATCTCCTATGCGTATAAAGTATGTGTATAATTATAACACATAAATATAGAAGAAATAGTTAATTGAACCCTCTGATTAAACAACAAAATTAGTTTCGCTCCCATGCTTTGCTTGGGGGTGTATATTATAGATTTTATTCGTGGTATGCATTCCCAAGTGAAACTTGGGAACGATGAAAAGAAAACATTCATCCATTGTGATTATTTAAAAAAAACTATTCTTTTAAAATATAGCCAAAATTTATAATTGTCTCAATTTTTAAGTTTGGAGCTTTTTTCTTTAATCTTGAAACAGTATCTCGAATGGTTGAATTGACAATATCTTTATTTTCCCATACATAGGTACTTAAAGTATCATAAGAGATGTTTTGATTGAGATTTTTACATAAAATATATAAAACATCGGTCTCTTTTTTGGTTAAATGAATTACTTTATTGTTGATATAAAAAGTTAAATTTTCAAGATTATACTTTTGATGATTTCCTAAATGGATGATACTGTTTTGAGTAATATTCAGTTGTGTTTGATTGGACATGTTCACTTTTTTTAAAGCGATTAACAAAGAAGATTCCACTTGACTTTTTTCAAAGGGTTTGATGAGATAGCCAAATACATTGGTATCGCAAGCACCTTGAATGGTGCTAGAATCTGCATAAGCAGTGGTGTAAATAATAGGGATGAAATACTCTTTATTTAAAATTCTTGCACTGTTAATGCCATCTATATTGCCGTCAATATTAATATCCATAAAAATCAGGTCAATATGTACATGATTTACTATTTCCAAAGCTTCATAAAAACTAGTTGCTTCATAAATATGACTTAAGCCAAATTTTTCTAATATATTGTTTAAATAAGCAGTGGCAATAATCTCATCTTCGACAATTAAAATATGTAAATTACTGTTTTTCAAGATTCTCCTTTATGGTAAAATACAATTCAAATTTCACTCCATTATCAAAGGTAAAGGAGCATTTACTATTGGGCAGTTTCTTACAAAATTGATGGATAAGTTTTAGTCCTAACCCTTTTGAATCCTCATTTTCAAATCCACAGCCATTGTCTTTTATAAATAAATAGAGCGTATTACCTTGACTCTTTTTAAATAAGTTGATGTAAAGTTGTAAATCTTCTTCTGCTTTTGTGCTGTGTTTGATGGAGTTGGTTAAAACTTCATTGATAATAATTCCCAAAGACAAAGCATTGTCAAAACTTAAAGGAACAGCTTCACACTCAAAAATAATACCTACTTTTGGATAACTTTGTTTGATATTGTTTAGCAATTTTTCCAAATAACTCTTTATTTCTATATGTGCTAAGTCTTTATTTATATACAAATATTCATGAATCAATGACATCGATTTGACCCTATTTAAAATTCCTTGGAAATCAATCTTTTCTTTCTCTTGTTCAAGATAAAGCATCCCTATGAGTAGATGAAAATTGTTTTTGACTCTATGGTGAAGTTCTTTGAGTAAAAGCCTTTTTTCGTTTAATGAGCTATTTAATTCTTGTGTTCTCTTTACTATCTCTTTTTCAAGATAATTTTGTACGGTTTGTTTTGAAAGATGATACCTATTTGCCAAAAGATAAGAAAAAAAGAGCATCTCAATAATGATACCTACTACAAAACCATATCGTGTAAGATAAGAGTATTCTAAAACTCCTGTGACCATAAAAGTAAACAATACGACAAATACAAGATAGATAACCATCGCTAGGGTGTAGTATTTTGATTGTTTATGCCCTTTAAAATAGACAATGGCTGATACTGTTATCAATAGTACGGAAACTAGTCCTGAAAAGTTGTTGATATATTTATTCCATGGTTGATAGGAAAAAAGTACCAAAACTCCAAGTATAAAAAACGGTATGCTTAAAGCTATTAAAATTTTATCAAATTTTGGGAGATATTTTTTGGTTTCCAAATACTCCCTTGAGAGTAAAATCAAAAACCCTACCATAAAAGCGGCACTAAGATGTAGATTATACATATATTTTTGTAAATCTATAAAAACCAATAAACCAGTGATATTTGAAAGATAGATAAAGAGGAAAAAACTGTATCCTAAATAATACAAATAGATTTTCTCTTTGGTTTTTGTGTATAAAAAAAGGGTAAAAAACATCAAAACAAAAATAACACCAAGTACAAAAGTAAAAAAGCTATTTGTCCCCATGCTTTGTTGAAAGTAAAAATACTCTTTTTCTAAAATCTCTATCTTCCCAAAATAGGCGTATTTTCCTTGAAGTTCCAAATAGAGTGTTTGAGGTGCATTGCGAGGTAATTTGAGTGTAAAAGCCAACTTATTTGATTTTACTTCTCTTTGAGAGATAGGGGTAAACAAAGAGTTTGAGAGTTTTTCCATAGCTCCATTGTTTTCATAATACAAATTGGCTTTTTCATAAAAATGCTCATTAACTGTGAGTATAAAGTCTTGAGTATCACTTTTGTTTTCCGCAATTATTTTAAACCAAAGTGAGCCTTTGCGGTATCCTAGATTGAAGTTATTTTTGGTTGTTTTGGTAAAATCTTGTTTTTGTATCTCATTTATAGTTAAGCTTGAAGTTGTATCTTCAAGATAGTTGATTTGAAAACTACTATCGATATTCTCATTGCTAATATGAAGAGTTTGAGCAAAAAGTGAAATAGAAAATAAAATGTAAAATAGTAGAACTCTTAGCATCTACTTCTCCTGCTGTAGGTAATCATCTTTTGTCACAACCAAATAAGTGGCTTTTTTTTCACCCGCTAAGCCGCTGGCTTTTGCTATGAGTTTATTTCTTACCTCTTCACGATTAACTTTATTTTGCCATTTACACTCTATAAATAAAATATTTTTATCGTCATATGCCACTATGTCTATCTCTTGTTTGTTGTCCCACCATCGACCGATTTTATTAGGGGTAAAATCACAATATTTTTGTGGGTTTTGTACAATATCTTCAAGAACAAAATCTTCAAAAGCAAAAGAGACAAATTTATCATTGAAATTTAACTCTATCTCATCAAGTACGGTTTTTGTTTGTTCTATCTCTAAATAGTTGTAGTTTTTATAGACATAATAAAACCAAAAGTTTAAAAACTTATCTTTTATTCTATACAGACCAAATTTTGACTTTGAGGGGTTTGTTTCTGTTATGGGTATCTCTTTTTGAACAATATCAAGCTCGATGAGTTTGAGCATATACTTACTCAAATAGGATGAGTTTACTCCAAGCGATGAAGCGATAGCACCTATTTTTCTGTTGCCATTTGCAATGGATTTTAGGATACCAAAGTAACTTGCAGGGTCATTTATCTCATCTTTAAGCAAAAAGTTTCCTTCACTGTACAAATAGCTGTTTTTATTGAGTATCTTTTTTTCTATATTTTCTTTAAACGAAAGGGTTTGGTCGTATTCATTTAAATATTTTGGAATCGTTCCAAAAGAGCTAAAAACGAGCATTTGAGTAAGTTTGTCAAGGGTAGGGAGAAACTCTTTGATATGGGAAAACTTGATTGGCTTGATATGAAATTGTGAAGTTCTTCTACCGTATAAAGGGGCATCATAACTTAGCACTTCTGATTGCATCATCGATAAAACAGAACCACAGAGAATAAGATAGATATTTGAAGATTGCAGTTTCATATCCCATATTTTTTGCAGTTTTGAAGAAAAAGCACTATCTTTAGAAGCTAAATATTGGTATTCATCTATGACTAAAATAAGTTTTTGTTTTAGTTCAAGAGTGCTTAAAAACTCAATACCTTCTTCAAATGATTTAAAATTTAAGTAGTTTCTCATAGCTTCAGGGACAAATTTTTTAATCTCACGACTAAAAGCTTCCACTTGAGAGTCAAGTTCACTTAATGTGATGTAGAGATAAATATGAGGTTTATTTTTGATAAACTCTGAAATAAGAGCCGTCTTTCCTACTCTGCGTCTTCCATATACTACAGAAAAAGAGGATGATTTTTTGGCATATTCCTCTTCAAATGCTTGAAGTTCTTTTACTCTGTTTACGAACATACTGTTTTCCTACATAATTATTGTAGGATAATTGTACCACAGAATATATTTAAAATTCAAAAATTTCAAAATTTCTTCCACTTTTTCTATTTTCCGTCACCGTTCTGACACGGGTTTGTTAGAATAGTTGAAAATATTTAAAAAAAGGAGATAGTATGGCTTGTATGGGCGAGATAAAATTATTTGCATTTGATTTTGCTCCGCAAGACTGGATGTTTTGCGATGGGAGATTGTTAATGATTAACAGTAATGAACGTTTATTTAGTTTACTTAAAAATACTTACGGTGGTGACGGTATAAACACTTTTGCATTACCGGATATGAGAGAAAGAATTCCCGTAGGCATAGGCAGAGGAGAAAAATTGTCCAAAAACTGGCAACTGGGTGAAAAGTTCGGCGAAGAGACGGTTAGATTAACCGATGGTAATCTACCTCTTCATGGGCATAGTTGCAAGGCAAGTAGCGATGAAGGGGATACTTATACACCTGTATTTCACGCTTTACTTAGTTCAGCGAAAGGTGAGTATAAAATCTATAGACCACTTGAGAACAAATCTGAAATGGTATCTATGCATTCAGCCTCAATCACTTATACCGGTGAGAATGTACCTCATGATAATATCATGCCGACTATGGCTTTGAATTATTGTATCTGCACGAATGGTATAGATCCTAGAGAAGAAGAGGAAGAAGAACCATTGATAGGGGAGATTAAAATCTTTGCAAACAATTTTGCACCGGTTGGTTTTAAGCGATGCGATGGTTCCCCAATGGACATAAATGAGGATAATAATCGTCTATTATTTGCATTGATTCAATATACTTTTGGTGGATTTCGTACTAGGTTTTTTTTACCTAATTTGCAAGGTCAAGTTGTATCACATAGAAGTACTAAATTACAGTTTGCGAAAGCTAAAGGCTCTGAAGATGCAATAGTAACACTAGCAAATATGCCGTCTCACAACCATTATATGGATGTATCATCTAAAGAAGCCACGGAGTCAGTGCTTTCGGCTAATGTTGTGCCGGCTATCGGTAATATTATCGGTACCCGTGGGCAAAAATATATAATAGATATATATTGCAACAATATTAAGCCTGCTCAAGCTTCGATAATGAATCCTGAGATGTTATCTAGTCTTGGTGAAGGCAAAAATCATGAAAATAGACAGCCCTATTTGGCTTTAAATTACTGTATATGTGTGGATGGTGATTTCCCATTTCGTCCATAATGGAAAAAATTGAATAAAAGGAGTATATAGATGAATGGATATATAAGTGAAATAAGAATGGTACCGTTTGATTTTGTACCGGACAATTGGTTGCCTTGTGATGGAAGAGTATTAGAAATAGAAAAATATCAAGAACTCTATTCACTCATAGAGATAATATATGGAGGTAATAAAAATATGAGAATATTTGCATTGCCTGATTTAAGAGGTAGGACACCTCTGTGTAAAGATTTTAGTTCAGTCACTAAGATTTATAAGAATGGCGAATATGGTGGATTTGAGGAAATCTCACTTGCTATAGAGCAGATGCCGGAACATACCCATAGTGTAGTTTGTTCTTCTGAAATCGGGAATCAAAAAAGCGGTGAAAATGCTTTTTTTGCATATTCAGAGGTCGGAAATTATACAAAGACGGAACCGAAATCAGAATCATTGGTTAAGAATAACTCTATGATTTCAAAGAGAGGTGGAAATGTAGCACACAATAATATTCAACCTAGCATAGGATTAAACTTTTTGATATGTGTCAAGGGTATATATCCACCAAGAGACTAGGAAAATAGATGAAAACAGAGTTAAAAAATGCTATAGAGCACTATAGTAGCAGGATTTCTTAAAAGCTATAGAGATATTGAGTGCTTTTGATGTATATGAGAAACCCTATACATAAAAAAACCGCAATGAAATAGAGTATGAAAAAGCAAGTGAATTATTTGAAGTGTTTGATTTTGATTTTTATCAGGCATCTTTATTTGAGCACAAAATCATAAAACCAAACTATACAAAAGAGGGTGCCAATGGAGTTGCCTTATGGTATGAGCTTGATTTTGGTACACATAAATTTTCTACTCTTACCCAAAAGAAAGATAAATTCAAACAGCTCGTATGGAGCATAAATTTAAAAAAGGAGATAAATTTGGAAACAGTATTTAACAAGAATCATATTTTTATAGGTTCATATAAATTTAAGGAGGATAAAAAATGAAATTTTTAAAAAAATTGAAACTTTTAAGTTTCATAACAATGTTTATTTTGTTTGGCAATGTTTATGCTGCTTTACCTTCAAATGGCACATATACATTTATTAATGCAACTAATAATGGAAATGGTACATATACAACAAGTGATGGTTTTTTCCTTATTTCTACTAGCTCTGCGAAAGGTGTAGGAGCAGATCAATATGGTGCATTTGTTCGTTATTTTGATGCAAATTTGTATCAAATTGAAGCTACATCCGGAGGAACTGACTATATTGAAGTTTCGGTTATAGGGGGAGGTAGTTTTAAACTAACAGGAGGTGTATTTGGTGAATTTGATCAATTCGCTGAACTTACATATAATAATTTTACTAATGTATATGTTGCTGGATATGCAAATGGTGTTGAAGTTGTAAGAACGACATCACATAATAGCCCGACATATGAAACAAATTATAATTTAGACTTTTCAACACCAAATTTTTCTAATTATGTTATTGATAAAGTAAGAGTATATTTTACTTATACAACAAGTGAGAGACCAGCTCAATTAAACTTAGAAAGCTTGAATATCTCTACTGCAAGCACAAACCCTCCTCCTTCTGCCAACACCGCCCCAACCATCACAGGAGCAGTAGCAAGTCAAGCAGTAAACGATACAGCGACACTTTCGCCATTTAGCAATGTCACTTTAGCAGATACAGAAAACAATAATCTCTCTATCACTATCACTTTAGATAACAATGCAAAAGGTGTACTAAGCGGAATGGGACTGAGTGGAACTGGACCTTATACACTTTCAAGTGACACACCAGCAAATGTTCAAACAAAACTAAGAGCTTTGGTATTTAACCCAACAGATAATCGTGTAGCACCTGCAAGTACAGAGACTACAACTTTTACAATCACAGCAAATGACGGCACGGATGATTCTACACCAAACAATACGACTACGGTCATAAGCACAAGTATCAACGATGCACCGACTATTACAAGCACACCTATCACAACTATAAATGAAGATAGTAACTATAGTTATACTTTAGGTGCAACAGATGTAGATGGAGATGGTTTAACTTGGAGTGTAAAAAGTGGGACGAGTTTGCCTAGTTGGTTGAGTTTAAATAGTAGCAGTAATGTAACTACATTTGCAGGAAGTGGAACAATTGGTGCAACAGATGCTACAGGAACAGCTGCTTCATTTTATCGTCCTTTTGGAGTTGCAGTAGATAGCAGTGGAAATATCTATGTAGCAGATTATTATAATCATAAAATCAGAAAAGTCACATCCTCTGGAGTTGTAAGTACTCTTGCAGGGAGTGGAACAAGTGGTTCAACAGATGCTACAGGAACAGCTGCGTCATTTAACTATCCTACTGATGTAGCAGTAGATAGCAGTGGAAATATCTATGTAGCAGATAAAAATAATAATAAAATCAGAAAAATCACACCAGCTGGAGTTGTAACTACTCTTGCAGGAAGTGCAGATAATAGTTCTGGTTCAGTGGATGGCACAGGCACAGCTGCTTCATTTAATTTTCCTAGTGGATTAGCATTAGATAGCAGTGGGAATATCTATGTTGCAGATTATAGTAATAATAAAATCAGAAAAGTCACACCAGCGGGAGTTGTCACTACTCTTGCAGGAAGTACAGATAATAGTTCTGGTTCAGCAGATGGTACAGGTTCAGCTGCTAAATTTAACGGACCTAGTGGAGTGGCATTAGATAGTAGTGGAAATATCTATGTAGCAGATTTAAAGAATCAGAAAATCAGAAAAATTACGCCAGCTGGAGTTGTCACTACTCTTGCAGGAAGTGCAGATAATAGTTCTGGTTCAGTGGATGGCACAGGCACAGCTGCGTCATTTAACTATCCTACTGGAGTAGCAGTAGATAGCAGTGGAAATATCTATGTAGGTGATTTTAACAATCATAAAATCAGAAAAATCACACCAGATGGAGTTGTCACTACTCTTGCAGGAAGTGGAACAGCTGGTGGAGTGGATGGAACAAGTTCAGAGGCTTCATTTAGCTATCCTGCTGGAGTAGCATTAGATAGCAGTGGAAATGTCTATGTTGCAGATTATGGTAATCATAAAATCAGAAAAATCACGCCACCACAAACTACTCTGAGCGGGACCCCGACAAATGCAGATGCAGGGGATTATAATATCACTTTAGTTGTAAGCGATGGAGTCAATGAGACTGAGCATAATTTTACTATTACAGTAAACAATGTAAACGATGCACCAAGCGATATTAATATCTCAAGTAATTCAATTGCAGAAAATAGTGTAAGTGGTACAACTATAGGAACTTTGAGTGTTACAGATGTAGATAGTGGAGATAGTGCTACATTTAGTTTTTGTGGTGGAGTGGATGATGGTAACTTTATAATAACTGGAATAACACTCAAATCAAATAGTGTATTTGACTATGAAACCAAATCTTCTTACTCTATTTGTGTAAGAGTAACAGATAGTGGTAGTGCTACATTTGATAAAAATATCACTATTTCGATTACAGATGTCAATGAAAATAGTGGTGGTGGTTCAACACCAACTCCAGTAAACGGAGTGTGTGGAAGCTCAAATGGTAGTCCATTGCTTTTGGCAAATATCACAAATCAATGTAATAGTGGAACAGCAAGTAGTATTACAGATGCTGGAACAACTTACATTTGGAGTTGTAGCGGAACAAATGGTGGAGCAACTGCAAATTGTAGTGTTACAAAACCAATAGGAACTATTACAAATCATATAGCTTCAACTGGTGCTTCAGGACTTACAGGTACTACTTTTACAACTGAAAGCGATAAGGAAGTAATGACTGCTACAGTTACGAATAATGATAATGAAAATATTACAATAAAAGTAGAACTACCAACTGATTCAAATAGTGAAATAAAAACTAAACACTCCGTAACAATTAGTACTAAAAAAACAGAAGCTATCTCAAAACTAGAAGCAACTGTAGATATCAAATCTGATAAATCGGTAGAAACAAAAGCTTCAAAAGATACAACTGATATTGTAGTAACTGCAAAACCAGATGGAACGGCTGAACATACAGTAACACTTTCTGGTAATGTTGTCTCAAAAGCAACCTCAAATATCATAGGTGCAAATACTGTGATAGATGAAAATGGGACAGTTGAAACTATGGCTGGAGATGTAAATACCACCCAAAATGGAGTGACATATACAATAAAAGCAGTAGCTGAAACGAAAGCGGATGGTAAAACTATCACGAAATTTGTTAAAGTAAATAATAATACGAATGATGTAGAACTTATTGGAAATACAGTATTACCAACTACTCCATTTGAAGCAGGGACAAATGTAATTATTGACAATATAGATGGAACACTCTATATCAAAACATCAGCACCACTTGATGAAAACTTAGTGATAGAATAGGAGAACTATGATGAATATACTCAATAAAAAAAATATGATAAAGGTAGCTATGCTATCTTTATTGACACTTGGCTTTAGTGCTTGTGATGGTGGAAGTGATGCAAGCTTTGAAAATAGTGAGACAATCATACCTGTGACAATTGATTGTCAAACTACTCCAGATTCAAATGATATAGCAACTTATATCACTCTTAGCAGCGGCGATGTAGTAGTCAAAGAGGGCAATGCAACTGTATCAATCTACCATGATATAAATGGGACAAAAAAGATTTGTCTTGAAGATGGGAATGCCCATATTATAAGACAATAAGGAAAATAGTATGAAATACTTTACACAATCATTAATAATTCTTTTACTAGCAAGTAGTGCCCTCCTTGCTAGTAATAACTCAATTGGGATAAATATAGGACAATCTCATAGTAACTATCACCAATCAAATCAAACAGGGTCAATTATCTTAGGGAATACACCTGATGAAACATTTAACTCATATGAACTTTATGGAACTCTGAAACAAGATATATTCGGTATGAAGCCATATCTTTCTTATACATATTCATCAAATGATGATTTAAAACATCAATATATTTTAGTAGGGTTAAACAAATATTATCACTATTTGTATGGAGGTATAGTAGTGGGAACTGGAGAGATGAAATGGAGATACAATCCACTTAATAGTTCAAGTGATAATGACTATATAACAACTTCTTTATTAGGTGGAATTCAAGTAGGGATAGAATACAAAATCACAAATTCTATCGCTTTGAATTTAAACACAAAAGTTTTGTATCATAACTATGATACAAAACTAAATCCATCTACTACAGCAACTGCTGAAATCACACATAACACTACAACATCATTTGGGATGGGGTTAAAGTACTCTTTTTAGGAGTGCTTTGTTTGTGTTAGTAATAAATTGAACCCTCTGATGAAAGAAGAAAATTTCAGAGCCAATTAGATAAAATAAAAGAACTAAAAAAAGAGTACAAAGTTTCTAAGTGAGATGAAAGAACTTAGCATGTGGAAACTTTCATGACAATAGGGCGAAGGCAAGCCATCGCTTCCGACAGAGAGTCTTTAAATATAAGCACCGATAAAATCTTTGAAAATTAATAGTAAAATACTCAGTAAAACGGAAGCTATCACGAGATAAATCGCTTTTTTGTTCAGAAGTA
>Ga0210029_1002140_pt1 | contig 10990 bp, 10 predicted proteins | sample CryGeymeta201521_FD_183985 | JGI IMG/M metagenome (GOLD analysis project Ga0210029, IMG submission 183985) | Groundwater microbial communities from Crystal Geyser aquifers in Utah, USA - Crystal Geyser metaG 2015-21 (SPAdes) (version 2) | ecosystem: Environmental > Aquatic > Deep subsurface >... | reverse complement strand
TTTTTGCTTTTTGAAGAAATTCATCGTATTGTCTTTGTCGTTCAGAATTTGAAGAAATAACATGATCGGCGCGCATATTTATACCAAACGTAAATTTTGAATATTTTTTTCTAAGGTTAATTAATTCATCCAAGATGTTTGCAAACAATCCTATATTAGTGCCAATTGGTTCTTCATCAGCAAAATCAAGATATCCATCATAACCTAACCTAAGTAATTCTCCTACTTGAGCTGTTACATCTGCTAGGTCATATTGTTTCCATTTTCCTTGTTGTTCATTCAATGGACGTAAACAATAAGAACAAGCTCCCCAAAAACAGCCTCTCGTTGCTTCTGCTCTAGCATAATTAAAAGGTACTTCTCCCTTTTTAGGAACACCGTCTTGTCTCGGATAGTGTTCAGGATATGCACCGATGACAAATTTCTGTTCTGGTATTGGATTCATTATCGAATATTCTTTAACTTCATTCGCAAAAGCGACTTCACCCCAACCACCTATTATTGTCAAAGGTAAGTCTGGAAATTCGTTAAAAAAAATATTAGGTAAATAAGTCGGTAAACTGCCACCTAATATAATTTGTGGACGATTTTCCGGACCAAATTCTTGTAGTTTTTTTAAAGTTTCTTGAAGTATTCTCAAAGTTCCTTGAGGAGCTGACAGGGCAAGAATATTTGGATGATTTGTCCGAACAAATGCAATAATTTCTTCGGCATATTGGGTCCGAGCAAGTATCGTTGCATGAAGAGTTGGCTGAACACGACCAACCTCGCCAGATAAACTAAACAATGGTATTGGGTAATAATCATGGCTTATAGGAGTAGTTAAGGCAATATTACTTATAGTTAGCGGGTGTTGAAGTTGTCCGTCGACCTCTCGGGCAACCCCCGTATGTGTTTGCGATATTATTTCTAAGTTACTCATAAATATTAACCTAATTGGATTTAAATTGAAGCTCAACTATTTTGAGGCTAAATTTACTGTGATTTTGGCACCTCAAATTTTTTATTACTCATATTATACGCAATTTTATCTAAGTTCTCAAATGAAACATCTATATTTAGAAAGTCTTTATCGTGTTGTTTTGATATTCCTCTAAGTGTTTATATGGAGTTACAAATTCCATATATTGCAGATTTTTAGTTAACTCAGATTTTTCAATGAGTAGTAATAGGACTAATTAGATTTCGATTATTGATTAAAGAACACTAACTATTGACATTTGATATTGTTTGTCATATACTAGAAAAAATTGAATCTGGCATTAGTTTTTCCAGTATAAACACTTAACTAAATATGTTTTATGAGTGGAATAGTGAAAAGAATGATAAGCTGAAAAAAGAAAGAGGGATTGGTTTTGAGCAAGTTGTAAAGGCAATTACGTCAAGCAACTCAATTAAAGTAGAGAAAAACCCAAATAAAAAATATTTTAATCAATTTATTTACATTATTAAAATTAACAATTACTGTTATTTAATACCATTTGTAAAAGATAATAATGTTGCATTTTTGAAAACTATTATTCCAAGTCGAAAAGCAACAAAAAAATATATTTCAAAATTTATAAATTAATGATTTATTATGAAAAAATATAAACTAGATGATGAAGAAAAACAGATTCTGAAAGATTATAATGACGGAAAGTATGTATCAGTTAATAATTTAGATGAAGAGATAAAACTTGCCCGAGAAGCGGCTATTAATACCATTCAAAAAAAGAAGAACATCAATATTCGTTTAACAGAAAAAGATCTTCAAAAACTCAAAGCCAGATCAGTGGAGACAGGTTTACCTTATCAGACTTTGGCCGCTGCAGTGCTGCGTCAGTATATTGAACGAAAGGTTACATTAACTCTCTAGATGATAAAAACTTTTGACAATCAATCAGTATTTTGTTACAAATGGTAGGGTATAGATTTTTTAAATTTTATCCTTAATGGATAGCAAGATAAACAATAAATTTTCAACTGAAGATGCGCTTACACCTCTTGATGGGAGAAATCGTCATAAACTCAAAACATTAACCCCTTTTTTTTCAGATAGAGCATTAAATTATTATCGTGTGTTTGTTGAAATTGAGTATTTGAAAGCCTTATCTTCTTCTGGAACAATCCGCGAATTTACAAATAAAGAGTTTAATTTATTGACTTCATTTTTAGTCAAACTACAAGCAAGAGATGAAATAGGGCTTGATACGATTCGTCAAATAGAAAAGAAAACCAATCATGATGTTAAAGCAGTCGAATTATTTATTCAGAATGAGTTACAGAGGACTTCTTTGAAAGATGTTGTTTCTATGGTACATTTTGGTTTAACTTCAGATGATATTAATAACTGCGCATACGCATTGATGATAAAGCACTCTACTCAACAAGTTATTATTCCAAGCATTGATAAAATAATTGAAAACTTAAGTGAATTGATAAAATCTTCAAAAAATATTCAAATGTTGGGTCGAACACACGGACAACCTGCAGCGCCCACGATCTTGGGTAAAGAATTATTGGTTTTTCATCAACGTTTATTAGAAGAATTGGCAAACTTAAAAAAGTTGAACATAAAAGCGAAGTTAAACGGTAATACAGGTAACTTTAATGTTCATAAATTATTAATTCCAAAGACAAATTGGCTAGAATTTAGTCAGAAATTCATTAAGACACTTGGATTGACACCAGACTTGGTGACAACACAAATAGAGCCATATGACAGTTTGATTATTATGTTCGCGTCACTAATAAGAATTAATAATATTATAATAGGGCTTTGTCAAGACCTATGGCAGTATATTATGCTTGGTTATTTTTACCAACAGGTTATAAAAACCGAGACCGGATCAACTGCGCTACCATACAAAACTAACCCAATATATTTTGAGGGAGCAGAAGGAGGTTTTGGAATTGCCAATGCTCTTTTTGAATTTTATAGCAGGAAATTATCTTACTCTCGTTTACAGCGCGATTTATCTGACAGCACAGTGCGTCGTTCTTTTGGAATTGCATTTGGATATAGTTTACTATCATATCAAAGCGTTGAAGAAGGACTAAAAAGAATTTCACCTAATAAAAAAGTAATTGTAGATGATTTAATCAAACATATTGAAATTTTATCAGAGCCAATTCAAAATCTGCTACGATTGCGAGGGAAAATTGACGCTTATGAACAAGCCAAAAACTTTTTCCGTGGAAAAGAAATTACCATGGACGGATTGCATAATTTTATTATGGGTTTGGATTTGAGCGAAGCAAATAAAAAAGTTCTATTAAATTTGACACCGGAAAAGTATGTTGGGTATGCGGAGGAGATTATAGATATGATGCTTTCATTTAATAAATAAATTCAAATGTCAAAGATCAAATATCAAATCAATTTTAAAATTCAAAGCACAAAAAGATTTAGTAATTAATAGATTGTAATATCGCTTTTTTGGATTTTGTCATTTGGACTTGATTTGAATCTTTAAATTTTGTTATTTGTTATTTTTAATATATGAAAAATATAAACTTTCCTCTTGTTGTAATCGGCGCGCAGTGGGGAGATGAAGGTAAGGGGAAGGCAGTTGATATCTTGGCAAAACAGGCTGATTATACTGTTCGTTTTAATGGTGGGAATAATGCCGGGCATAGTGTGGTTGTTAACGGAGAAAAATTTAAATTGTCTTTACTCCCTTCAGGAATTTTATGGAAAAAACAATTGATGTTATCACAACATGTTGTAATCAATCCCGCAGTTTTACTAAAGGAAATTGATTTTTTTATTAAGCGTGGTTTATATCCAAAGCTAACGATTGATTCTCGTGCTCATGTGGTGATGCCATATCATCAAGAATTGGACGCTGCAACGGAAATTTGGAAAGGAAAGAAAGCTACTGGAAGTTTACATTTAGGAATAGGATATTGTTATGAGGACAAAAACAATCGTTTTGGAATCAGAATGGAAGATTTGATAGATAAAAAACAGTTAAAAGAAAAACTAACTGAATTTTTTCCAATTAAAAAACGACAGATAGAGTTGGTTTATGGACAGAAAACAAAGTCAACCGTTGAAACGATCTATAAAGAATTTGTTATCTACGGACAAAGACTTAAACAGTATGTTGGTGATGTTTCAACAATAACTGCCGAAAAAATTAATACAAAAAAATTTTTATTTGAAGGTGCGCATGGGACTTTTCTTGATGCTGTATTTGGTACTTATCCATATACAACTGCAGTAAACACAATCTCTGGAGCAGTCTTTGCTTATGTTGGCTTTCCACCGCAAGCAATAAATACTCTTGGAATTGTCAAGGCTTACACGACACGAGTGGGGAATGGACCTTTTCCAACAGAATTATTTAATCAAACTGGTGATAAGATACGTTCAGTTGGTGGTGAGTTTGGAACGGTTTCCAAAAGGCCACGTCGTTGTGGATGGCTGGATATTCCATTAATCAAAACTGCACATCGACTTTCAGGATTCAATAAACTGGCAATTACAAAGCTTGATGTATTGTCAGGAATTGACAAGATAAAAGTTTGTACGCATTATAAACTTGAAGGAAAGCTACTCAAAACCCTACCTCCACAAATTAAAGATTTTTATCGTTGTCAACCGGTCTATAAGATTTTTCAAGGTTGGAAGACAGACATTTCTAAATGTCGTAAAATTTTCCAGTTACCAAAAGCAGCGAAAAAGTATTTAAGTTTTATAGAAAAATCAATTGGAGTTCCGATACAATACGTTTTTGTTGGACCGGGGAGAGATGAGACGATAGAAATATAGACCAATGTCATTCTGGTAAGCGAACGAAGCCGAGCTTGACTCGGCGAAGAGAGCGCATCCAGAATCTAACGATGATTCTGGACAAGTCTTTCGACAAGCTCAAGACACTGAGCAAAGTCGAAGTGCCAGAATGACATTTTGATTTTTAATTATTAATTTTTATAAACAATAATGAAATTACAAGAAGGTTTGACATATGATGACGTATTATTAATTCCTCAACATTCGTTTATTAATCATCGCTCGGATGTTTCAACCGAATCTTATTTGACAAGAAAAATAAAACTACAGATTCCGTTTGTTTCTGCCAATATGGATACGGTTACTGAATCAGAAATGGCCATTGCTATGGCGCGTGAGGGTGGGATTGGTATAATCCATCGCTTTATGACAGTTGCAGAACAGGTTGAGCAAGTAAATTTAGTTAAACGTCATGTTGGGTTTGTGGTTGAGTCTCCCTACACCATCACTCCGGATACAAAATTAGCAAAAGTTTGGGCATTATTACGAAAGACCGGAGTGAACAGCTTTATTGTTGTTGATGAAAAGAATCATGTTGTGGGTATGCTTGGGAAACGTGATTATAAATTTGAGTCAAATAGGGATAAAACAGTCTTCGAATTAATGACTCCTTTGAAGAAATTAATTCTAGGAAAACAAAAGACTTCAATTAAAGAAGCTAAGCAAATTTTCATTAAATATAAAATTGAAAAATTACCACTCGTGGACAATAATCGTGTTTTGATTGGATTAATCACTGCTCGTTCAATCATTAATTTCGAAAAATATCCACATTCAACCAAAGATGAATTGGGACGTTATCGTGTTGGAGCTGCAATTGGGGTGGTTAATGATTTTATAGAGCGAGCTGAAGCATTAGTCAATGCAAAAGTTGACGCATTGGTTGTAGATGTGGCGCATGGACATAATGATGTCGCTCTTCAAGCTGTGTCACAGATTAGAAAAAAATTTAAAAACATAGATATCATTGGTGGTAATGTGGCTACAAAAGCAGGGGTTTTGGATCTAATTAAAAGGGGAGTAGATGCAGTTAAGGTCGGAATTGGTCCAGGTGGATTATGCACGACTAGAATTGTTGCCGGTGTTGGAGTTCCTCAATTTACGGCGGTTCAGGAATGTTCCTTTGCTGCAAGAAAAAAAGGTGTTCCCATTATTGCCGATGGTGGCACAAATTTCCCTGGTGATATTGCCAAAGCACTGGCTGCTGGTGCATCAGCTTGTATGTTGGCTGGTTGGTTTGCCGGAACCGATGAAAGCCCGGGAGGTGTGATTATGCGTAAAGGCATGAAGTTTAAGGTGCATCGCGGTTCTGCATCGTTTTTAGCCATCGCTGATAGAAAGATTGAGTTGGAAAATCATACGGAAAATCAATTGAATTCGATTGTTCCTGAAGGAGTTGAAGCCTTAGTTCCTTACAAAGGCAGAGTTGCAGACGTGATTTATCAGCTGCAAGGAGCGCTTCGATCTGGAATGAGCTATTGTAACGCTAAAAGTATAAAAGAGCTATGGAAAAATGCGAGATTCATTAAAATCACCGAAGCCGGTTTCCGTGAAAGCAAATCGCACAATGTGCAAGAAATATAAAATTGACATTTAGTATACATTGTTATAAAATATAAAATGAAAAAGTTTGAATGGAATGAAAAAAAGAACGATTGGTTAAAGAAACGTCGTCATATAAGTTTTGAAGAAGTTGAGTTTTCGTTAAAAGAGGGAGGACTTGTAGATAATACAAGGAATCCAAATGGAAAAAAGTATCCGAAACAAAATATTTATATTATTGAGATTAATAAATATGCTTATATCGTTCCATACGTTGAAGATGAAGATAAAATATTTTTTAAAACAATTATTCCAAGTCGTAAAATGACAAAAATTTATAAATTAAAATCAAAACAAACATATGAAAATAAAAGATATGAAACTAACAAAAGAAGAAAAGCAAATTTTAAAAGATGTTGAGTCGGGAAAGTACATTAGCGAAGGAATTATTGAAGAGGAACGAAAGAGGCTTCAATTGATTGCACAAAACACAATTCAACTACGAAAAACAAAAAACGTGAATATTCGCATACGTGAAGATGATTTGAATAAGCTTAGAGCAAAAGCGCAAGCCAGTGGAATTCCTTATCAGACAATGATTTCTGTCTTAATTCGTCAATATACATCTGATAAACTGCAGATACAGATTTAAAATATAAAATATGGATGAAGAAATACCAAAACAAATAGGAAAAAGGTATGAAATAAAAAATTACGTTGAAAATACTCGACCACAATTAGGAAAAGAGCAGAGAGAGAGAGAGCAATACTTGGATTAGAGGTTTTAAATTTGGCCTTTGATGAATTGTCATACAGTGGTCAAACTTTACCACATGTTGTTTTCGCAGTTGACTTGAATATTAACGGCACTCTTCGTACTGGTGCATTTGCTCCAGAATGGGAAGGTAAGGATGGTCAACCGACTTTTTTTATGGATATAGGTAGTAATCCAGCGGATAAATTTTTTAGCGAAAGATTATCTGAATATCTTAGACAAAACGGTTGGAATAATGACATGCTTAATAAAAGTGCTTTAATTGATGCTTTTTTTGAAGAAGCATATCACTTTGTTGATTTTACTAAAGGCAAATTACCCAAGGGGATAGGAAGTTCAGGAATTTTAAAAGAATATGCAAAACATGAAAATCAACCCCATGAGATAGAAGCTCGTCATTTTGCGGAAGAAATGCGAGATAAATATTTCAACTCTTTGGTTTACGAAAAACCAAAGTTGTATTAATTTATTTACGAAAACTAAATATCAAGGAGTAGTTGATCTAGGCTGGTGAGTTTGATATTTGGAAGATCGAGTTTTTGTGCTCGTTGATCATACATATATACCAAATATAAAGAATGAGTAGATTTTATATTTAACTTATTAAATAAATTCAAAGACTTTGTTTCTCGAATGACATTGGTATCATTTAATTGATAACATACTTGAAGTGCTTGAAGTTGGTTGGCTATAACAAAATCAATTTCATGACCCCGTTCATCACGGCCATAGTAAATGTCTTTAATATTTTTTCTTGAAAAATGCTGAAAAACCACATTTTCAATTTGATCTTCCATGTCACTTTTTTGACTGAATAGATTATCTACAAAGTAGTATTTATTTTGTGTAGAAAATATCTCTTTGGTTTTATAAGAAAACTTTTTTACCTTATGAATAAGATATGTTTTTTCTAAATATTCAATATATATTTGTACTGTTTTAGAATCCAGTTTTTTTTCTTCACCCAAATTTCTGATCCATTTGGTTATATTGCGAGTACTGGTAACATTTCCCACATTTGTTTGTAAGAATTGGCTGACACTTTTTAAAACATCGGGATATTTTAAATTGAATCGTTTCAAAACGTCATTAATAATTATTTTTTCGGTGAGCGTTTCCTGATATGAAACTTTTTGTTCATTTGTCAAATTGAATGTTTCGACTAAACCTCCAAAATTGAGATACTGGTTCAAAAAATTTTGAATCTTGGATTTGTTCTCTGATAACTGAAAAATATTATTTGGGACAGGCACATTGTTCCAATATAAAAACTCTTTAAAAGAAAATGGAAAAATATGAAATTCAAGAATTCTTCCTCCTAAAGATGTGGAGAATTCGCTGGACAAAAGACGACTGTTAGAACCAGTAATAAACACGTTGTGATTGGTGCTGTCGTAAATGGTTCGGACAAAACTTTCCCACTGGTGTACATTTTGAATTTCATCCAAAAATAAATAAATAGGTTTTTGACTGTTTGCGTGGGATATAAACATTTCATACATATTCCGTAGTCCAATCAAACTTCTATTTTTTACGAGCCGATCATTTTCAAAATTGACAAAGAAAATATTTGTTTGAGGGACATCCAGCTTGTCTATTAAACGGCGATACATTTTTTTTAGCAAAAACGATTTTCCACTTCGTCTGATGCCGGTGATGGCTTTGAGAGGTTTGGAGACAGTAAGTAACTGGTAAAGCTGAAACTCATAAGAACGCACCACTGATTGCTTTTGGTCTATTTGAGATGATTCGGTAATAATTGTAATAAGTTCAGAATAAGTCATACAAGAAATTGTACTTTATTTGGGTAAAAAATGCAAGTTTGAGGAATCCATTCCCTATTTTCTTGCGATTTTGAGGAATGGGAGGCATAATAATAACAGATTATAGGAATATTTGTGCTCCTTAGTGGACAAAGTTCGTAACTTTTACCTTAATTCCACTAAACAGTATTATATACCAAATTTTGATGAATAAGTTAAAATTAATTAATATGTCCGAACAAACAGCTGAAATTTTAACTCAACCTGAGCGAAGTTGCTATCTCTCTGTAGTAAATCAATTAAATATCACCTTGGGATTAGAAACTCACCCATGGCATTTTACTGAGATCTCAACAGCAGATTATTTGAGAAGAAACGTCATCGCAATTAATTTTGATAGATTTTTAAGAAATATCGATGAAGAAACTTTTTTAAAATTAATTAAAGCAAGTAAAGATGATGGAAAAATTGAATTTGATGAACAAAGAGACGCAGCTTTTTTTACTCCACATGCTACAAATGGATTAAAAGAGTTAGCAACTGATATTGAACAAAGATTACGAATTGCCATTTCGCAAGGAATTATTAGCGAAACCGATGTTGATTTTGATAGTTTAAACGAACTACTACAATCTAGAAAAGATATTGTTATTTTTTATAGCAAAAACCTAGCTGAAAATCATAACAGAAGTGAAAAACAAATATTTGCAGCAGAAATAGGTCATCTAATTGCTAAATCTTTTGGAATAACCATTCTTTTACCAGAAATCGAAGAGATATTTGATCGAGCGTGTCAGGTTGCAATAGGTGAACCTATCTCACCATTAATTCCACAAGACCATCAAATTTTAGAGGAAGAAAGACAAAAAGATCAACAATTGGTAGATGAGTATCACGATTTATTTGATGGATGTAACAATATGGCAGAAGCAGAAAGAAAAAAACTTAGAAAAGCCATGCCATCTCGCTATACTGAAAGTCAAAAACAAGAACGATTAAATAAAATTTTGGGTTTACCTCATATGAAGGATTATCATGCGAATTTAGAAGAAATATCTATTCCTCCATTAGAAGAATATGTTTATCAACAAAAAACTGGATTAGGCTACTATTCTGGTTTATATAAGGCACATTTACGAGCTGGATACGTGATTGAACAGATATGGAAAGCCTTAGAAGACAATACTCAAGCAACAGAAAGATTACCACAAATAATATTTAATGCATTAAAGTTGCGAGAAAGTCACCCTGACTCAATTTCAATTTTATCTTTTGATTTATTTACCAAGAGTGTTCTGGATAATTTAGACGAGCTGAATAAACCTCATATAGATACTACTGACAAATATTACTTTTCAGAACCAACAGAACCCTTTAATGAAGAAAGGTTTAAAACAGCAATTGCAACTATTCAAGATTTTTGTGAAAGTGTTTTTTATGAAAAACCAGAAGCGGATCCTGAATTGCCTCGCGTTAAATACGAACAAATCTCTCAATATGCAGATATATTAAACTACGCTTTTTATTCTCAAGGCCATCTTCAACTAGTAAGTAATTATGTTGGGTATCTTATTAAGGCTATGTCTGCTTTAAAAGAACGAAGACCCGTAAATATAACTTATGAACTTCCTTTATCTTTAGTATCTAATAACTTCTCTCGTTTGGAAGAAGTTATCAGATCTACCAAAAAAACAGATAAATTAGAATTAATGACTGCCAGACGATATTTAGACTTACTTTATAATTATGCAGAGTTAGCAGAACAAGGCTATGGACGAGCTGGACAAGAAGCGGTTATGGTTTTAGAAAGAAGTATCGATGTTATTCTTGCTGGCTGGCGAGATCAAGCAGATTATAATAGATATGAATTTTTAAGTTTTTTAGGAATGATAGTTCAGTATGGGCAAACTAAATCTAGAGACCAAGCGAAAAATATAATTATGAATAGTCTTCTGAATGATATTGATCACTCGGAGGTCGTTGGAAAAATAATGAACAGCAAATATCCTAAAGTAAGAGAATTAGCAACTCCTATATTGAAAGCCGACCTTGAAAAATATCAGCTCGACTCAGAAGATCTTTTAGCAGGTTGGGCAGCAAGTGATAATCACCACGAAATTCCGATAGGAA
>Ga0210029_1002131_pt1 | contig 11011 bp, 8 predicted proteins | sample CryGeymeta201521_FD_183985 | JGI IMG/M metagenome (GOLD analysis project Ga0210029, IMG submission 183985) | Groundwater microbial communities from Crystal Geyser aquifers in Utah, USA - Crystal Geyser metaG 2015-21 (SPAdes) (version 2) | ecosystem: Environmental > Aquatic > Deep subsurface >... | reverse complement strand
TCAAGGAGCTGGATCGCATGTACTGGCGGCAGTCGTTTGATCACACCGGCCTGATGCAACTACTGGATGCTCAGTCGAAAAAGAAATTCGACCAGGACCTGCAAGCGAACCCACCGGCGTTCACCATCGAGAATGTGCAGTCGAGCTTTGTTGACCTAGCTCAGAATGCCGGGAAGATGTTCGATGATGGTGTAATCAACGTATTTCGTCGGCTGCCCGGGTGCTACAAGAGCAACGACGACTTCAAGATCGGCCCAAAGATCGTGATGAGCTGGATGGTTGAGTCAAGATGGTCGCGAGGGCTGCAGTTGCGCTATGGTGCTGGCGAGGATGAAATCAACGACGTCGACCGCGTGTTCAAGACACTGGACGGGAAGAAGTATGTGGAACGGTCATTGTCCTGCGCCATGAATACAGCAATCCAGGACGGCGGGTTCTACGAGGACGAATATTTTGCGGCCAAGGCGTACAAGAACGGCAATCTGCACCTGAGGTTCAAGCGTGCCGACCTGGTAGAGAAGGTAAATTTGATCATCGCAAAGCGCTACGGTGCTGCGATTGGGGATAGAGCATAAATAAATAAGGTAATCCCCCGGCTTAGCCGGGGGACTCACAAGGTTTGACCGAGCGCTACGGTCTGCCTGATTCTTCTGACTCTATCAAAAGTTAGGAGAATCAAATGAAAGAGTACCAGAGTCTTTGTCACACGAAGTGGGATTGCAAATATCACGTGGTCTTTATTCCGAAGAGACGGAAGAAAATGATATTTGGAGCGATCCGAAAACATCTCGGCGAGATACTGCGAGAGTTGGCGTTAATGCTGCACCAGCAACGGAGGTGGAAATTTCCAACCCAAACAAGATTACAACTTGCACTTCAATATGTGCCTGAACTACTTCTGAGCCAGTTTGCCAGCAACCACACATGTGGCACTAAGGAACCGTTAAATAATTAATGTACCATTTCAGCCAAGGTTAGGATCAATCCTGTAATTCCATTCACCATGAAACTCATTCCGGGTGAGGCGAATGTTTTCAAACTCCGCGTCACTTACTTTAATGCCTGACGGATACGAGGAGTCGTCCAGTTCGGCATGAACTTTTAGCCCCTTCCGGGTGGTAGTTCCCGCAATGAGATTGATGATCACCTCGTGGCTAATCAAGGGCTGGCCGCGCCAATTCATGCTGATGTAAGAAAATAGCCGATGCTCAATCTTGTTCCACTTGCTCGTGCCTGGCGGCAGGTGAGAGACATGGATCGGGATATTGATCTCGTCCGCCAACCGCTGCAGTTCCAATTTCCAAAGCCGTACCCGGCTACCGTTGCTGCCACCACCATCTGCCGTGATCATCAGTTCCGTTGCCGCAGGATAGCGCTGCCTGCCCATCGTATTCCACCAGCGGCGAATTGTCTCGACCGCGAAGCTGGCTGTGTCGTGATCCGTCCCCACGCTGACCCAGCCGGTGTTGCTGGCCACATCATAGACGCCATAGGGATTCGCGCGCCCAAGTTCCTTGTCGATGAAGTCATGCACCTTGACTGATTCAGGCTTCCCCTCAGGGCGCCAGGTTGTGCCGTTATTCTTGTACGCGCCGACGAGTTCTTTTTTCTTCGTGTCAACCGAAATGACCGGATTGCCTGCCGCCAACCGTTGCTTGGTCTGGTCGTTGATGAACTCGAATTGGGCGTTGCGATCCGGATGATTCGTTCCTTCCAGCATCTTTCGATTTGCCTGCAAGCTGTAACCCAGCTCACGCAGCAAATCACCCACTTTCGGATAGCTCACCGAATGGCCGTTCGTGCTCAACTCATCGGCCAAAGTGCGCAGGCTTTTGCAGGTCCAGCGCAGAGGCGATTCGGGATCGCCTCGTGTCGTCGGCTCGACCAATTTCTCCAATGCCGCCATCACCCCAGAATCGGTCTCGATGACAGATTTTCTACCGGCTCCCGCTTTGCGAATCCGCCTGCCCTGATTTTTAACGGGCATCTTTTCGGCTGCCAGCTCTTCCAGTCCGGCATAAATTGCGCGCCGGGATACACCGGTAGCCTGTGCAACCATTGTCACGCCGCCATGGCCTAACACAGCGGCCTCCGCAGCAGCAAACAGACGCCTCATGCGCTCGTCCAAAGCCCATGCAAGCTTCTCGAATCGGGTGCGTATTTGTTGGATGTTGTCGCCTTTAATCACCATGGCGACAATATACCACCCTCGGCCTATTTGTTACAGTTATTTATTAACAGTTCCTAACAGTTAATCAGTTATAGCTACACCTCTGCCCTTTCCCTTAACTGCCTATACACCTCATTCAGCAACAAACTGGCAAGCCCCTTGAACACTTTCGGATGTTTCAGCGCCTGATCTGCCATCGCGCTGTGGCTTTCCAGAGCGTCGACCACTGCGCCGGTCAATTTCTGCTCATAAGCCCCATTACTGAATGATTCAGCCGTATCGTTTGCCTGGGCTTGCTCTTGCAGCGTAGTGTCCTCTACCATTTTTCCGATCAGCGTGGTGGCGTACCCCCTGAAATCCGCATCCGAAAGGTTGCCAGAAAACACTTCATTCATCTTTTGGATAATGGCGGACAGCCTGGCGTTAGGATCGTCCCACGGCTCGCCTCCACCCGGCCCCATCGGTTTCATGGGCTTGGCTTCACCGCCGTCCAAATTCAGTTTGTGTTCTTTCGGGTTTTTGACTATATACCCCGCCAGCCGCACCAAGCCTTCCAAGGTATCGCCCCCATCGGTTTTGCCGCGCAGCCTTGGCAACAAGCACTTGGCAAACGCATGTAAGCGCTCCAAATCCGCATCGTCGTAACTCACCAATTGCGACAAGAAATCGTAGGCGGTCACATAGGACGACAAATCGCCCCGGAATAATTCCCGCTCTTCCGGCTTGTGCTCTTTGTACCGATCATGCGCCTGTTTTAACGGATGCTGGATGGATGCTTGTTTCCCTTTCGGATCAAAGTACGCCTTGGCGAACACCTCAACCTCACTCCAAAGATAAACCTTCGCTTGATCCAGTTTTGCGCGCAGCGTATGCACCAAATTTCGATCCGTGATGCCCGATAATTTGGCCGTGCGGTAGAACGGCAAAAACGAATTCAATATATCTTTTGGCTGGTTGCGGAAATCCAGCACAAAAGTTTTGTCTTTACCGGGGTAGGTGCGATTCAGGCGCGACAGCGTTTGCACAGCCAACACCCCCTCAAGTCGCTTATCCACATACATCGCCACCAGCTTGGGTTGATCAAAGCCAGTCTGGAATTTGGAGGCCACGATCAACACCTGATAACTCTCCGTGTCGAATGCCGTCTTGATGCCGTCATCGCGTTCCTTGTTATCATTCAGGTTGCCTTCGTCGGCTTTGAAGACCTGACTTTCGGCATCGGTGATCGTCCCGGAAAACGCCACCAGCGCCTTGCAGTCGGCATACTTCATTTTTGCGATGTAGGCATCAAATGCTTTTTTGTAGCGCACCGCAGCCAACCGGCTATCCGTCACCACCATCGCTTTGGCTTGCCCGCCCAGCAGGGGCATGACGTGCTCGCGGAAATGTTCCACGATCACCGTCACTTTTTGCGCAATGCTGGTCGGGTGCAGTTGCGCATACTGAAACAGTTTTTTCTTTGCGCGCCCGCTTTTTACTTCCTTGTCGTCGGCTGACTGCTCCAGCTTGAATGCAAAATCGTAAGTGGTATAGCCGTGCAACACATCAAGGATAAATTCCTCTTCAATCGCCTGGCGCATCGAATAAACGTGGAAAGGGTGTGGCGTGCCGTCCTCTCCCATGCGCCCGAACAGCTCCAACGTCTTCGGCTTGGGCGTGGCGGTGAATGCGTAATACGACACATTGGGCGGACGTTTGCGCGATGCCATGATCTTGATGAGCACATCCTCATCGGTCATCTCGGCGACTTCTGCCGCCGCCTCGTCATGGTCATCCGGCGGCTGCAATTCGGCAGAGCCAACAGGTGCCTTGCCGTCGGTAGTCAACACCGCGCGCAGCTTGACCGCTGCCATGCCCGATTGGCTGGAGTGCGCCTCGTCGATGATGAGCGCGAAACGCTTGTCGCCCAGCGCACCCACCTTGTCCAGCACATAGGGAAATTTCTGCAACGTGGTAATGATGATGAGCTTGCCCTTGTCCAGCGCGTTGGCCAGTTGTGTGCTGTTCTCATCAATTTTTTCGACCACACCATCCTGATGGTCAAACTGGTAGATGGTGTCCTGCAATTGCTGATCGAGCACGCGCCGATCCGTAATCACAATCACGCTGCTAAACACCTTCTGGTCTTTGGCATCGTGCAGCGACGCCAGCCGATGTGCCAGCCAGCCGATGGTATTGGATTTGCCCGAACCGGCGGAATGCTGCACCAGATAAGTTTGCCCTACGCCTTCATCCAACGTGGCTTTCACCACGACGTTCACTGTGTCCCATTGGTGGTAACGCGGAAACAGCAACGACGGGGTAAAGCTCTTCCTGCCGTTGGCTTCTTTGCGCTCTTTCACCTCTACTGCCAAAAACTTACCCACGATGCCCAAAAACGCATCGCGCTGAAAAACCTCGTGCCACAAATAACCGGTGGCATAGCCCAATTTCTCATCCGGTGCATTGCCCGCACCCGCACCGCCTTGACCATCCGGCGTGCCGCGATTGAATGGCAAAAAGCGGGTACCGGCACCGGCCAGCTTGGTCGCCATGCGCACTTCATCGGTACTCACCGCAAAATGCACCAATGCCCGCTTGCCAAACGACAGCAACGGCTCCGGCTGCCTGGTGACTACATCCACCGGCGAGCGGTCATATTTGTACTGCTTAACGGCATCCTCGATGTTTTGGGTGGTGTCGGTTTTCAGTTCGATGGTGCCCAAGGGCAAGCCATTCAAAAAAATCACCAGGTCAATACATTTTTCGTTGTGCAGCGAATAGCGCACCTGCCGCACCACGCGCAAACGATTCTTTGTATAGAGCGCCCAAGTGGTAGGATTTTGCTGGTTGCTCGGCGCGAACTGCGCCATGCGAAATGTGGCGTTGATGTCCTTGAAGCCTTTGCGCAGCACGTACAATGTGCCCCACAGTTGCGGGGTGTCTTGCCTGATCGTGGGGCGGTCTAAATCAAGCTCTTCGGCCAACCGGCGCAGGAAAACCTCTTCGGGATTTTTCGTGTGATTCTTGCTGAATTTTTCCCACGCTTCCGATTGAGTTTCCTTCACCCACGCCAGCGCATCTTCAGGGAAGAGCGCCAAGCGTTTATCGTAGCCCGTATCGTAAGGCTTGACGTTGTTGTACAGCCAGCCATGCTGGGCAAGGTAATCGCAAAGCTCCGATTCAAAGCGTAGCTCGCTGTGGATAGCTCCTTCAGCACTCATGCCTTATCCTCTTTCTTGCCATCTTTGCCGATAACCTTTGAAACCGCTTTTGACAGCACATCATATAAAGGGTGGGCGGCTGGCTCCGGGCCAGCGCGGCTTGCCGGGTTAGTGCGAATTTCCATGAACACCTCGGCAGTAATTTCCTCTTCATACTTTGGTGCCTGACGCTTGAACCCATCTACCGATTTAGCCAGTGCTGCCTTGTGTGCGTATTCCCGCTCCAAGTGGAAATATTCCGCAAAAGACCTGGTGAAGAATGCCGTTAGCCATGTCGCGGGCAACAAGAGGAATATTTTTCCCAACACCGAATAGGGCGTTCCATCTTGATTGGGATTAGGCGCTGGAAACCAGCTACCAAACAGGCCGGGGACAAGCTGCACCACCAGCGGAAAAGCAGACAAAATCAATATCGCAACCGCCCAATAGAAACCTTTTTTGGCACTGTTCATGCGGTCTTCATAACGTGCCCGCGTTTCTTCAAGGCTAGTCGCAAGACCCGCCGTAGTCGCACCGCTAATCATGGTATCCGCGAGTTTCGTCAGTCGATCAATTTCTGCTGCCCGCTCGGCATTCTCGGCCTCGGCTGTTTTGGTATTCGTTTCAAACTCTGAAAATTGCTCCAGCCGATCATCCAGCTCGGTTTGAAATGCGTCGAACTTGACCTTGTAAGCTGCGATCTGCTGCTCCAAGGTCTGCGCACTAGCGCCCGTGGTTTTGATCTGCGCTACCAGGGCAGTCACACTGGCGGAATCCGTATTGGACTGCTGCTGCAAGGCTTGCAGCTTGGCATACGCGGCTTCTGCCTGCGCCACCACAGCTTGCGCCGCCTTTTCTTTTTCTACTGTACCCGCTGCACTATGCTCTGCTGCTTTGGCCAGCTTCTTGGCCTCGTTCCGCAAAGCCTCAATCTCACGAATCACATCGCCCATGGCCTGTGCTCGCGCAGAAAGATCGGCAACCCCTGGTGTCTTGCACAACGGCAATAGTTGCGCCACGTAGATCATCAACTGATTCAGTGAATTTTGCATCTGCGCAAAGTTGGCTGACGCGTCTTGATTGGCTATGTTGGAATCCGCATCAAATAGCTGCCAACTGAGATTGTTATTGGCATCGCGGATGCTGAGGTTGTCTCGCCAATTCTGGCGTAAAAAATTCAGCGATGATTGTGCGTGATTCTTGAAAACGACCAGTTGAGCCGAAATTTCCACAGTGCGCCCACTCAGTGCCAGCCATGAAATATCGTCTTCGTTGTTTGGACGCATGCCATACAACAATTCGCACATCCATTCCACACGTCGATTGAATGTAGCCACGCTGACCTTATTGATCACCGCTTTGGATGCGCTGGTGTCGTACTGCGCTTGCAACAGCAGGCCATACAATTCTTTCCACACGGCTTGCGTCTGCTCAATTTCGGAATACAGCGCGTCTATGCTCATGGTTTCTCCCTGATCTAGCTTTGCTACGACACTTGAATTTTTCCGGTCACCGCATCCGTAATGGTGGCGGCACGGAGTTCCTGCAACAACTTAATCTCGTCCTGAACGTGGGCAAGCAGCGCATCAATGCGCGCAGTTTCAGTGTCGAGGTAGGCGGCAATAGCTTGCTGTTCCACCGCAGGCGGTTCAGGCAACAGCAAATTGCTAATGAATGTCCAATCCGCTCGCGGCATCTTGGCTCCAAAGGTTGAAGCATCAACGGTTTTTATAAACCCGTCCAGCAACAAGCAACTCAGCAGATAGCCAGAATCCATGCTGTTTGGTCTGAGCACAAGCAACTCGGTTGTGCAAACACCATCGCCATAAGCAATGACTGCCTTCGCTAAATATGGGCGAAGCTTACCGAATAGCACGTCACCAACACAAAAATGACTGACGGTGCTTTCTGACTCGGTTTGCGTTCCATCCATCGAAGAGATGAATTTCCCCGTGCCACTTTCAATATGCTCAAGTCCGATATAAGCAACACCGGCAAGTGGTTCAGAGGTTTTTTCACCAACCTGTTCGACATGAAATTTAAAACGCTTCAATCCCCAATGCGCGGGTATCTCTCCCAGCCACGGCACGCCGCTGGGCTTCTTAGGCGCAGTCGGGTCTAGCCCTTGGGTGACGACTTCGGAAATGGTGGCCTGCCGGTACTCTCGCAGCGTCTCGATCAAGCGCCCCTTTTCGGCAATCAGCGTATCGACACGGGCAGTTTCGCGGTCGAGGTAAGCGGCGATTTGGGTTTGTTCGGTAATGGGCGGGACAGGAGTCTTGAAAGACCCAAGCGCATCTCCCGAGAGTTCGAGAAATGTCGTTCCCTTTCCGCGAATGTTCAACTCTGCCGAACTGATACTCAGCAGGTGTGCGAAATACTCGGTATTAGCGCGTTCTGACGGCACGAGGGACTTGCAACCTTGATTTGTGCACAATGCCATTTCCGCTATTGCCAACGACCCGATGGGTGCGCGTGTCGATAGAACGATGGAGGCGGCTGGAACCAATGTGGCCCCGCATGATGCGAGGCCGTCCGCAGTTATCTTGCGCTGCGTGTCGCTGATATAAACGGACTCGCGTTTGCTCAAGTCGCTAGGCGTAGCCCAAAGAATGTCGCCGTCCCAGAACGACTCGTTATCTGACTTTGGCGTCGATCCTCCGATAATTTTGAAACTCTGCTTGAGGGGCAGAACCTCCCAATGTGCTGGCACTTCTCCCATCCATTGCTCACCGCTGGGTTTATAAGCGGGATAAGGCTTCATCCTGCCACTCCATGCAGCATGACCATGAAGCGTTTTTCCATCGTCTCGATTTCTGCCCGTATCGTCTCGCGGCTACGCGGGGGCGTGTACACGTAAAACTCGCGATTGAAGTTGATTTCGGTGCCGACCACGCCGACCTGTTCATCCTTGTCATCCTTGCTGTCGCGGTTGATCCAGGCGTCCGGCCAATGCGGCATCACCTCACGATCAAAATAGCTGTCAATGTCTTCGCCAAACGGCACGTACTCGGCATCGCGCAATTCGGAATCGCTCAGCACCTCGCCCTTTTCGTTGGTGGTGGGCTCGGCAGTTTTGTCGCGAGTCGCGAGATACTTGCGCGCAAGCTCCAGCGGTTTCGCTCCTAGTGGCTTCTTGATGCCTGCTTTCTTTGCCGCTTTCTGCAAGGCTGCGCGGAAGGTTTCGGCATCGGTGTAGATCGTCGGCGCGTCCAGCTTGGCTACGGCGGTTTTCAGTGTGTCGCGTTGCTCATCGGGCAACTTGGCGTAAGCCTTGTCGGCCAACAGTGCAGCCACAGCCTCGGCAGTCGCTTGAAAGCGGCAGCGCAATGGACGCTCGATGGTTATCTTGCGGTAGAAGAAATGTTCGCGGTCGAACACCTTGGCTTTCAAGGTGCGCCCGGAGTTGGCATCACGCCAGTTCACTGCTTTGAATCCGGCATAAGCCTGCGCAATGCGAGCGATGCAGTCCTCGGAGAACTCGCGGCGCTTCTTGCCCAAATTCTTCTTCATCAAATGGCTCATGCCGCTGGCATCGATCAGCAGCACCTTGCCTTTGCGTTCCGGCGGCTTGCGGTTGCTCATGAACCACAAGTAGGTGGCGATGGGGGTGTTGTAGAACATGTCCGTGGGCATGGCCACGATGCAATCCAGATAGTCATGCTCCAGAATCCAGCGGCGTATCTCGCTTTCGCCACCACCCGCATCGCCAGTGAACAAGGGCGAGCCATTGTGTACCACGCCAATGCGCCCGCCGCCCTTGCCCCTAACCACAGGTTGCATCTTGGACAACATATGCAGGGAAAACAGCATTTGCCCGTCGCGGATGGCAGGCAGGCCGGGAGCAAAACGGCCAGCGGCTCCCTTGGCGTGTTCCTTGCGCACTGCGTCTTCGGCGGGTTTCCATTCCACCCCGTAGGGAGGATTAGCGGCCTGGTAATCGAAGGTCTGATTCGGATGCTTGTCCTTTTCCAAGGTGTCGCCATTGGCGATGTTGGCGGGGTCTTGCCCCCGGATCAGCATGTCGGCTTTGCAGATGGCGTAGGTTTCGTCTTCGAGTTCCTGCCCAAACAATTTCAGCGTGGCGCGGTCGTTGAATTTGTGCAGATGCTCTTCGGCCACACTCAAGATGCCGCCCGTGCCAGCGGTGGGGTCGCACATGGTGCGCACCACGCCTGGCACCGATAGCACATCATCATCCCCCTCAAACAGCACGGTCACCATCAGCTCGATCACATCGCGCGGGGTGTACTGTTCACCTGCCGGAGACACGTCGTTGAACTTACGCAACAGTTCTTCAAACGCCTGCCCCATGTCGTGGTTGGTGACGACCGGCTTGCCTTTTTGGTCGATGGCGCGCAAATCGGTTTCGGCAAAACGCTGCACCACGAGAAACAGGCGGTTCTTTTCCGCCAGCTTGTCGATGGTGGCGATGAAGCCAAACTTCTCGAAGATGTCGCGCACGTTCTGCGAGAAGCCGTTAATCATCGCCTCCAGATTGTCGCGCACGTCATCCGGGCTTTCCGCCACACCAGGCAGGGTGAATTTGGATGTATTGAAAAAAGGGTAGCCGCTGGTGGGCGTAAGGAACTTGTCGAGGTCGTAGTTTTTATCTTTGACAGCTTCGTATTTGATGCGCACCGCCTCGCGGGTGGGTGCAAGCACACAATCCAGTCGGCGCAGGATGGTGAACGGCAGGATCACTTTGCGGTATTCGTTTTCCTTGAACGCGCCGCGCAACAGCTCGGCGTTCTTCCATATTAAGTCAGCTAACTTGGCCATCTACCTATCCCGTTATTGTCGAAGCCCATCAGTCAAACGGCTTTATACCTGAGCCTGCGAAACCCCGGTAATGTACTGTAATGTCCAGCATAATCCAAACGATTGATGGTATTTCGGTTAATACATTTCACCGGAAGTCTCTACGACGCGCACTCAAGCAAAAGTGAGTCGCGAATATCGATGGCAAATAGACGTAAGTTATGAGAGCCCGGCTTCTGATAGCCTAACTGCAACATTGCAATCCCGCTATGTACCGACTAAACCGCTTCGATGTTGCCCTGCGCACCGGTGTCGCGTCTCTTTGGTTTGTGGAGATCCACGACCTCCTGCAACCTCAGCAAACAGCCTTTCAGCAGCCAAGATTGCCGAACCACACTCAAATAGCATTCCTGATAATCCTTATTATCAGGAATTGCACTTTTCGCGGATAAAGTGGCAGGTAATACAAGCCGCTGTCAAAACAGCCTAATACGCCCGCAAATACAAGCATCTGCAATGCCCTGTTCTGAAATACAATCGACGCACCACACAACAGAGCGCGACACTATGGATGAGCAACAACAAAACACAGAAGAGATGATCGACGGGCTGGTACGGCCAGAAAGAATGGCTCACGCCATCGGACAGACGCCCAAATACATCAAGGACGAGATTGCCAGCCTTGTGGAGGGGGAGCAGATTCCTGGCTCATTCGGGGATCTGATCAAGCGCTCTGTCGAGTTGACTGAAGAACACAAGGAATTTGAGGAAACGAACGTTGTTTCCATATTTGGGAGGAATTCCGCACGCTAATGACGATACCGGCGGTAGAATCACTCCATAGGTTTTCAAGACATCCGAGAGTTAGCCAATTGGTGGATATTCTGAATGCTGCGCG
>Ga0210029_1002117_pt1 | contig 11052 bp, 8 predicted proteins | sample CryGeymeta201521_FD_183985 | JGI IMG/M metagenome (GOLD analysis project Ga0210029, IMG submission 183985) | Groundwater microbial communities from Crystal Geyser aquifers in Utah, USA - Crystal Geyser metaG 2015-21 (SPAdes) (version 2) | ecosystem: Environmental > Aquatic > Deep subsurface >... | reverse complement strand
CCCCAACACCGCGTCCTGCCTCCGCCTCGTCTCGGCACTTCTCGCCGAGTGCGACGAAGACTGGATGACAGGCAAAATCTATCTCAACTTGAAAGACTGATCTCATCATCCCAATGGAATCGCCTGCAAACTTTTACAGAAAAGATGTTGCACAATCACCCAGGTGGGCAGGGAGGGTCGCAAGAGAAATGAGGAATCCAATGCAAAACCACGGCAACGCCAACTCAAAATGCGGGCGCTTGCTCAAGTAACCGCTGGCTTAGGCATAGGCTGCACGTCACCAGCAACTGCCAGGACAGCTGCTGGCAATCACTGAAATTCTACTCGCACTTTTTTAAGGTCGAGTCCCAAACCCTCACCCTGCTGCGCATAACCATGCGTATGGGGATCCCACGTTTTGGCATTAATCTCCATTTCTGTAACAAGAAATGGTTTGGCTTTGTTCATTGTAAAGCGATAAACATTATCACGTCCGGTTTTTATGCCGAGTGATTCGCCATTCAATATAACCTCTATTTTCTTATCAAGAGTGGATGGATAAAATCCTCTAAGTTCTATTTTTACGTCCACCCTGTGTGCTGTCGGCATCACTGCATCGCGCATATCCAAAAAATATCTGCCGCCGCTATCCATCCAGACCCAGTCCACGTCTGGCAGGGCAAGTCCTTTTCCGAAACGGCCCAGCATTGAAGAATCAAGTTCAAAATTGGAGTTGATTTCTTTATCGTACAATGTAAAAGGCCCCGAGATGGCAAGTATTTTTCTTGGCAGCAAACGATCCGAGATAAAGTAAACATTTTCATTTAACTTAATCTCACCCACACCAAGCTTGTTGGTTAACAAGTTAACCCAGAATAAAGTCGAATAAAAGCTAACATAATCCATTTTATCTCTAGCATGGTATGCCGCATCACGCTTTAGTTCTTGAAAATCCGTCACATTTCTATCAATACGAATGACAGCACCGCCGACTCTATTGTCATCAAACCAGCGCCCAAGTGGAGAATAAAAATTGTAGGTATCGCGAGAAAATTCATGCTGCTTATAAATGGCAGGAACAACACTTGCCATCAAACACAACCCAATCCCCGCTGCAACGATCTTTCTATTACCCCGGACTAATGCAAACAAAAAACCCATAGCCAGCAAGACAAAAATCGGCATGCTCAGGGATTCGCCAACATATTGGTATATGTATATCGTAAATGTATTTGCAAAAATATTATTTTTTGCAAAAAAAACCAGCGCTGTTGCTCCCACCCCAATTGCCGCGACTAAATACAGCCTACCTGGGACACGCGCAGCCGCCAGCTCTTTATACCTGTGAACACCTGCAAGACCCAGGGTAAAAATGATAGGTATTATAGGATCCAAGTACCTGGCGTAAATGGTTTTTATACCCAGATTATTCATTACAGCATTGGCATGGAGCGTAACTATAGCCGCATTAATTATTATAAAAACAATCCAAAAAATAGATAAATCTCGATATTTATAATCACGCGACTTTTCAAATAAAAATATAATCGCTAAAAACGTTGGTAAAAATAGCGTTGCCACGAAATAAAAACTCAGCTCACCTGCAAAAATATGCACCAAATCAAAGAATCTTTCTGGGCTACTGACAGCCTTAAACAGGCCGTCAACATAGCTCCCTCGCATTTCTGAGTAAGAACCAATCGACGGAAACAGAAGGAATCTAAAGACCACATAGGTCAGCACAGCAGAAACAAAAGAAACCATCAGTCCCCGCCGATCGCGTACTACTTCGCTGCGGAGCAGTTTAATAATGCAGTACATTGCAAACATCATAAGCAATACGACATACTGCGTTCTTACCATTGGCGCAAAACCAACACAAACTCCAAGCACCAACCACATCCATATTTTGCTTTTGAATCTTTCATCCGAGAGCAAAAGCATTATTACAAAGATCGCATAAATCAATGTAATTGCGGCCGCCTCACTCATGACGATATAATTAAACAATATAAATTGTGGCAATATGGCCACCATTGTCGAATATATAAGCGACTCCAGCTTTCCGACATTGAATGTTTTTCGGAATACTGCATATGCGAGGAATACCGCTCCAGACGTTATGGCTATATTTATCAACATGGCCGCTGTATGAGCCTGCGCTACTGTCGGCAGCATCAGCGCGGGCGATATAATTAGTGAGTACCCTGGGGCATGAGAATTCGTTATGCCCGCAAAGTTGCCTAGAATTATTTTTTGCGCCATGCCAAAATAAGATTGTTCATCACTGAATATCCATGGCGATGGGAAAAGGTTTATAAGCAGCGACTTGGCAATAATGAGCCCTATAAAGATCAAACCGAGCGCGAGCCAATGATTCTCAAATGTTTTGCGCAAAATAAATCCCCGAAAGAAGTATAGATTAATAATTAAAGGCTTCACTGAGGCTGCAGTTTGATTATGTCAGCCTAGGTACAGGGGGCCATTGTCGAAACGGATCACCGATGGTCTGCCTAGCAAATCGACAAACCCTGCCACAATGCCCATCTCAGCCAGCATTGGAAATTTTGAAAACATAGTATTTATTCATGAAAAATGAGACAACAACGTAAATAAGGCCGGCTAATACCTGGCCTACGCCAACATGCATGCCAATTCCATGTATCAAGATTACAAGAACTGCAAAATTTGAAGCATAAGCAACAACAAAAACAGCTAGGAATCGAACCATTTCATTACGCCGATTCTGTTTGCTCTTGAAAGTGTACTTTCTATTAAGAACGTAGGATGCGACCAAACCTACAGCATAACCAGCAACATTACTGCTTTCCGGGGACATCTTCGCAGAATACATACATATAAAAATGACGCAATATCCCAATATGGTGTTAAACACCCCAACCGTGACAAACCGTGAAAACTGCTTCATATGAAGCGTCTAGCCTGAACCCAATATTGACCGCCAAGCGGAAGCCAGCCAAGTAGACTTTCCATTCGTGCCAACACTGAAAGGCGGGGGGGCACAAAAAGACAGTAAGCATTGCGCTCTATGGTCAAGCCCGATTCATTTAGAATCCTTTTCAATTCTGATGGCTTGAGAAGTACTGCGTCTTCATCGTATGGGCAATTGTTTACTATGCGGCGTGTTATTGGGTTGAACGGGTTGTGCTCAAAAACAAATAGCTGCCCACCGGGGGATAAGCGATTAAATAGGGTTTTTGCAACACCAGCGCGGTGAGCTACAGGGATATGATGAAATACACCAGCCACGAATATCAAATCAAACAGCTTAGTCAGTTCAACGTTTTCATCTTCCCGAAAAAATTCGGCTCCCGTATTGTCGCGCCGTGCAATTTCAAGACTTGCACCGGAAATGTCTGAACCCATAATAACCGCAAGTGGAAAGGCTTGTTGTAAGAAGGGGATATTTCGACCAATTCCGCAGCCAAACTCAAGTATTCTATTTGCTGACGTATGGACCTGTTTTCGCACGAGATCAACTTTATATTTGGCAAAATATTCCTCGCTAGAAGAAAAAAAAATCGTTCCCTCTTTAAGCAATTGATTATAGTTTTTAGTGTAGTCGTCAAAATCCACTTTATTTGACATGATGCGTAATTTCCTCTTCAATAATGTAACGGGGCCGACCTTTGACCTCCTCGTATATGCCCCCAATGTACGCACCCATAATGCCCAACACGATAAGTTGTATGCCACTAAAAAGTAGCAAAAGCACGACCAAGGTCGTCCAACCGCTTGGAAGCGATTGAACCATAAAATATTTAATAACGGCGGCAATGATCAATACAAAAGAAAGAGCGGCAAAACTGACGCCAACGAATATCCCCATCTGTAGGGGTTTAGTACTGAACGAGAGAATGCCAGCCATCGCCAACTGTATCATTCTTGAAAACGAATACTTTGACTGCCCAGCAAAACGCTTTTCAGCGACATATTCGACACCAGTCTGCTGAAATCCCATCCATGAGAACAAGCCCCGCAGGAACATGTTGCGTTCTTGAAAATCCAACGAGAGAAGTCTTGCTACTCGCTTAGAAACTAGCCGAAAATCAGCAGCGTTTGCGTTGATTGGAACCTGAGAAAGCTTACCAAGCACACGATAAAAAAGATTGCCTGCCACTTTTCTAACAAGGCCAACATCTTCGGTGTCGCGACGTACTGTGTATACGACATCAAACCCATGTTTAAAATTTTCAAGCAAGTCTGGAATTAGTTCGGGTGGGTGTTGCAAGTCGCTATCCATCATTATGATGGCATCCGAATCCAATGAATTTTTAATCCCGGCCAGCAGAGACATTTGATGCCCGAATCGGGAGGACAATGCTATTACTTTCGCGTTAGGATCAACTGCCACCAATTCACGCAAAACGTTAAGCGTGTTGTCGGTGCATCGATCCACAACAAATAGAATTTTTGCTTCAACGTCATCAAGAGAATCCAGCACTCCACGAGTCCGTGCATGGAAATGCCTGATAACCTGTTCCTCATTGAAAACTGGAGTAACCACCGTAAGCTTAAGCTTCGACATCTGCCCTCCAGACTTTCATTAGTTGCATTGTGTTTGTAACATCCGCGTAAATTACTGGGACATCATAGCCAATGCGATTCGTCAGATCAGCCGCCTCTTGTACAATTGAAACATCGAGCTTGTGAATTGCAAGGTAATGAATGAGGAGGTCGCGCATTTTAATCGGTTTACCACTTGCAACGTGATACACCCGGCCAGACTCACCATGCGCAGCAATAGCTAGTATCTGATCAGCAGCCACATCAATGGAGACGTAGTCCCTGGTAGCAGTAAGGGGGCCTAGTTCAATTACTGACCTTCGTCCCGACAGCACTTCGTCAATCTGCTTCTGCAATCTCCCAATAAACAGCCGTTCTGAAAGCCTTGGCCCGTCAAGATTGAAAATACGCGCCACTACCACATTCACACCACGATTTGCATAAAGCCCGGCTAGTTGTGTCTGCCATGCCTTGGTAAGTCCATAAATAGATACGGGGTTCAGAACACGATCTTCCCGGATAGGGTTATCTTCTGGTCGCACCACACCATATTCAGCTGCCGAACCAATCAGCAAAACTCGTGTGCCTAATCCCGACTGTCGAACTACTTCCAAGAGATGCCTAGCTGCTTCCACGTTCATGACGTAAGCATCGTCAAAGTCATTGACGAAAGTGGCAGCTAGATGCAGAATTAATTCTGGTTTAGTGATTTTGATGGCAGCTAAAATCTGCTCGCGATTACGAACATTAAGCTGAAAACCACATTCATCATGGCGGTGGCGACTCGTGGCAATCACGCGCCAATCAACATCTTTCAACAAGCGCTTGATCACAGCCCGACCGAGCGCGCCAGTCGCCCCAGTAACCAGCACTGTCTTCACTAGACTATGCCTAACCTAGTCGAGAGTTCGGTGAAATTCTCGTCTGCATATTCATAATCATCCGGGCGACCAATATCTAGCCAGTACCCTGAGAAGGGGCGAATATCGATATCCTGTTTATTTGCGAGCCCATCAATCATCAGATTATCAAAGCCATATTTTGTACCACGCGGCAAAGCTTCAATCACTGATCGATTGATACAGTAGATCCCCATGCTGACATCAAAATCGTATGCGGGTTTTTCCTGGAACTCATACAAATGACCGTCCGCATCGTAGCGCAGCACGCCAAAATCGATCTTCACTTGCCTACGATACGCTGATACGGAAATCCGACTGTCAGACTCTACGTGAGAATCAAAGAAACTTTGATAATTCAAATCGCAAAGGATGTCGCCGTTCATCACGAGAAAGTTTTCAGGCAAATCATCAATCAACGTTAATGGACCAATTGTGCTGAGTTCGCCTTCTTCCAGTGAGTAATCAAGCTTCACACCTAAACGAGAGCCATCCCCAAAGTAAGCCATAATAAGTTGTGATAGATGATTTACAGCCAGAGTGATATGCGTAAACCCTGAGCGCTCCAATTGCATGATGATGATTTCGAGAATCGAATATTTACCGCCCAGTGGCACGAGGGGTTTGGGGATTAAGGTGGTGTATGGTCGAAGTCGAGTTCCCTTGCCGCCGGCAAGAATAATTGCTCTCATAATTTAAATCCTTTTAAACGTTGTACAGCCAAGCCTTATAGCGCGACAAATTTTCTGAATTCTTAAACCAGGCAATCGTGTCTCGCAACCCGGCATCTAACTCATAACTGGGTCGCCAATCGGTAAGCGTGGTAATCAAGGTATTGTCCCCCATGAGACGAAACACCTCTGAGGCCTCTGGTCTTAGCCGCTGATCATCTGTAATAATGCGTGCATCGGGATTCAGCTCGGAAATAAGAACTTTTGCAACATCTCCAATTGAATGCTCCTTACCAGTGGCGATATTGATTTCTTTACCCACAGCCAAATCTGCTTCAGCCAGCGCAATAAAACCTTGGGCGGTATCCTTTACATAATTAAAATCACGTGTAGGTGTGAGGCTGCCAAGTCGCAATTCCGTCTGCCCCAATAGAAGCTGAGTGATGATGGTAGGAATCACGGCTCTAGCGGATTGGCGAGGTCCATAGGTATTGAAGGGACGTACGATTACAACCGGTGTTTCAAATGACCTATAAAAAGACTCCGCCAGACGATCTGCGCCGATTTTTGTCGCACTATAGGGTGACTGTCCTTGGAATGGGTGATTCTCATCAATAGGCGCATACTGCGCTGTCCCGTAGACTTCTGATGTCGAAGTTATTACAACCCGTTCAGTACCTAATCTTCTTGCTGCCTGCAAGACATTTAAGGTTCCCTTGATATTTGTATCAACATAGGAATCAGGTGAGTGATACGAAAATGGAATCGCAATCAAGGCTGCCAGATGGAACACTACATCACATCCCTTCATCGCTTCAAAAACCCCATTCGGATCTCTAATGTCACCAGAAAAAACATCAAGGCCACGAATTACATCAGGCGGCAATGTATCGAGCCACCCCCAACTATTAAAGGAGTTGTAATAAACAAAAGCGCGAATTTCGCACCCCTGAGTTAACAGCGCTTCAACAAGGTGACTACCGATGAATCCATCCGCGCCAGTCACCAACACCTTTTTCCCTTCAAGATTCACCATTTACTCCCAACTGAGATTCCGAAACCGTATCTGCTTGCAGCCACATATCCATCAAGTAAAAATGGAGATCGCGCGTTTCACCGGGTGGAAGGTCGATCTTCCCCATTTCACCGACGAAGTATACTTTCACACTGCTGCTTGGTTTAAGGGTCAGCGGCAACTCTAAGCGGGTTGGCACTCCAGATGCAGAGGTGGACACGCTTTGGCCTCCAGCAGATACCGTGAATTTACCATTTTTTCCAGCTCCTACATAGAATGACAAAATACCTGACCATGGAGCATTGCCCCAGTTATGTATTTCCGCCGTGCTTTCCGCTTGCGACCAGTGGAATTTCCGCCCTTCCGGGTTGTGCTCCAAGGGGTAGATGCCTTTAACCCATGTCAAACTTGGTGCTTCAAGAAAAGCCTTTTGATCCTGAAATTGTTTTGGGGTTTCCGTGGCTTTGAGCTTTTCAGCGGCCTCGCGCAAATCCATGATTAAGTGGCGGTCGTCCGACAGCACCAGCTTTGCACCAGCGCCTTGAAGTCCTGAAATCAATGCCGCAGCGCGATCCTTATACCCGGAGCGGTCCACCCAGATCGCCCCAAAGCCAGAATAGATGGCTGCCTTCATCAATGCGCCCCCCTCAAGGCCAGATATCTGTTCCTGCCACGCTCTATGGCGCTGCGAGAAGGACGGCCAACTCCAGCGCATATTGTTGTCAGAGAATAGAAACGGCCGCAAATGGTCATAAGACGCCATATTCTCGTGCATGCTTAAAGGAGGAAATCCAGTCATGGGCAGTTGTAGGGTTGAGACACCACTTGGATAAATACGAGCGAAACGATCAAGCAGCGTTTTCTCGGCGCGATAGCTTGCCATGTCGTTATCTTGGGTGTTCAGCAACCCCGCACGATCCAGGAGTTGATCGTACAAGCTGAAGCAGGCTACGAGAAACACAGGCACTAACAACATCCAATTCACTCGAGACGACGTGCGCCGGTACCTATCCAGTATCAGACCCAGTGCAGCGAGCGCGAAAAAGGACACGAATACTGAAAAGCGGTTATAGGCCCTTATGTCCGGTGCCACAGCCAGGTTGAATATCGCACCAAAACCGCCAACGGTTATCACCAGCACGGCGAACAATGTCAATGCCGCCAGAGAATTCATGGTGTCTGCCTTGTCCCCGGCCACTTCATCGGGCCTCACCAACCGCAATGAGACCAGAAGAAGCAGGAGAAAGCCGGCCGCCCCGGCCAAGCCCAAGCGCGCTGTCACGTTCTCGTTCTCATTGGGATATCCGACCGATATGTCGGCCTGCCCCCATTTGCCAATGATCGGGACTGGGTTGTCCTTATGGGGTGCAATCATTCGTCTGATTTTTGCCCCGAAGATTTCCGCTTCCGCCGGGTGCTTGTAGCCCATCTCCGGCGGCTTCCCATCTTTATGCCAACTGTAAAAGCTTGGCGCAAGGTTTATTGCTGTCGCCCCGATGATTAGCCCGATTGCTACCGCCGCGACCTTGACGGCAGCTCTCGAACGAGAGTTCACATAAGCATATGCCGCTGCAAAACCAAACAGCAGAACCGCGAAGAAACTGAAGTAGATATAGTTAAAGCCTTGCGCAAGGCAGGCAGCGTACATGACACGGCGCACCCATGGCCCATTTGCTGCACGCAGGCCGGATGCAATATGGATAGCCAGCAGTGAGAGAAAAGGAACGAGGTAATAGACAAGATTCAGATGGGCGACATTCCGTAGCAAGGCATACGGCAAGAAGGCATACAGAACGCCCGCAACCAGCGAGACGGCCCGGTGCACCCCCAGAAAGCCTAGCGCAACGGCCGCTGACCAGGCTGAAAACACCATTGTCAATAGCCAGAAGAGATTGAGTACAAGCCCTGGCTCGGACGTAAAGAGCGAGAGCCCTTTCATGATCATCCAGTCGAAACTGGTCATCAGCGGGAATGCCGCTGCACTCATCCCGTACGGTGCGGACAACTGCGGAATGTCCCAAGTCCAGCCGTTAAGAATGAGGCCTTTGATGAACATCAGGATGACGACAGAGTCGCCTGTGTAGTTAAACGGTACGCGCAGGTCGTAGTTGGCCAGGCGAAACGAAACGAATGCGATGACAAGAACAGAAATGGCCTGCAATGCGTAGAGGAGAGGACCTGCAAATTTCCGGATATTGATCAATTTATTTTTACCTAGCAAAAGCCAATCCAACCTTCGACCTTGTCAAAACCTTGTACAGGTCGCGGCAAAGTGCACAAAATCACCGCCATCCACATTTGTAATCGGATATCTGAATGATCAGCAACATGGCTTTACACAATGAAAGAACTGAATGTAGCCACTGCTCATCTCATCGGTGATCTGACGACCACAAATAAAATCTTCATAGCAGAACGCGCCACTTGTACGAGTATTTGGCATCTCGCAAATCCCGTAGGCGTGTTTGATTTCAAAGCCCGTGCACTCCAGTAATTCTCTAAGTTGTTGTGGGTGGTATTCAATACAATGTTCAGGGTGAATGAACCCGCCGCCAATATCGCGAGTATGAATTTCAGTCAACATGCGGTTGGGCGTGTCGAGACAGAACGCACCGCCTTTTTTGAGAACACGGTAAGCGGCTTGACACATCTTTTCGCCTTTTTCATAGGGTATGTGCTCGATGCTTTGGCCAGACCAAACAAAATCGACACTTTCGTCTGGAAAGTCTTCCAGCTCGGTCATATCGCCATACCGGATAAGAACCTCGCCACCATCGCAATTGGGATCCACCAGCACCTCCTTATACATTTCGCAGCGCGCTTCGGGGGGCAGATCGATCAGGTAAAGCTTCTTGAAGCGATGCGGGTATCCCATCTTGTAAAGTGGACAGTTCGCCCCGCCTAAGTCAAGGATCACGTCGCCCGGTGGCAACAAATTGCTGACCATGTGCACTCGCGCACGGTGGATAAGGTTGAGGTGATCATCCATGGCCTGTTTCCGCACCTCAGCCGACACTTGATGGTGTGTTCGGTTGCCACCGACGAGCACATCAATGACTGCCTTAGCACTTTGCTTCCAATTCATAAAATGCATACCTTCCGATCCGGTTGCACTCTTTTTCAGCCATTTTTCGAGCCAACCGCTTATCGCACATGCCAATTCCGAACTATTTATGGCGCTGAAATAACTCGCGTGCTCACCCGCCACTTCGCGGAAAACGGGAATATCCCGTGCGATGATCGGCAGCTTGTGCTGGGCGGCTTCGATGAGTGGCAGACCGAAGCCTTCACCATAGGAAGCGGCGATCAGGCAGGTGCTGGCGGCGTAGACTTTTTCCAGGTATTCGTCGCTGATGCCTTCAAGCCAAAAAAGGCGTTTGTTCAGTTCGGGGTGGGTTCGCAGTCGGTCGATGGTTGTGGGGATGTCGCGGCGCATGTCATCCGATAGGTCTTTCCATCCTTCCCGCCCGACAATGACCAGACTGACATCGTTTCCATCGTTCCAGAGTTGGCTGAAAGCTTCGATGGTTTGGAGATAACCCTTGCGCGGTTCGATGGTGCCGACCATCAGGAAGCTGGGGCGAGCTCGAAGCTGGCCCAACATCCATTCGGCGTTGTCGGGCAGACCCAAGCTGGGTGCGGAATTGGCGACATCGGCGCCAAGGTGAAACCAGCCGACCCGGAAAGGACGCCGATCTTGCCAATCGAAGCCGGCCTCCTCCTGCCAGGCAACAAGATCATCGGCAACGGCCTTTGAGATGCAGATTGCGCCATCGAACTTTGCAACCGTCTGCAACCACTGCATATGTACCTGGTCAGTTCCCGGCGGGAATACTTCTGGCATGCGCACAGGCAGCAGATCGAAAACCACGGAATACACCATGACGCCGCGGTTACGATAATCCGCGAACACGCGCGCGCGCTCAGCCTGAACCAACATGTCGCCGGATATGTCCAGCCC
>Ga0210029_1002093_pt1 | contig 11129 bp, 10 predicted proteins | sample CryGeymeta201521_FD_183985 | JGI IMG/M metagenome (GOLD analysis project Ga0210029, IMG submission 183985) | Groundwater microbial communities from Crystal Geyser aquifers in Utah, USA - Crystal Geyser metaG 2015-21 (SPAdes) (version 2) | ecosystem: Environmental > Aquatic > Deep subsurface >... | reverse complement strand
AGTTATAAGGCTTCTATGCCAGAGAACAATGGTCATGAAGTACGGGAGGATTGTGGAAAAGGGTTTAACTGACCAGATACTGGAAGACCCCCAGCATCCGTATACCCAGATACTCGTAAGTTCACAGTTGTAGGAGAGACAATGCTTAAGGTGAATAATTTATCAAAGGTCTTCAACATACATATCCTCGGGGATAAACTCATTGAGGGATGTGACGGGGTCATATTCAATGTGGACAATGGAGAATTCCTCGGCCTTACAGGGCCCAGCGGCGCAGGCAAAAGCACGATCCTGAAGTGTATTTACCGCACCTATCTGGCAACAGGAGGCGATATCTGGTATGATTCAATACTCTATGGACAGGTCAATCTCGCCGTAATTGCAGACCATATGGTTATCGGCATCAGACATAAAGAAATTGGTTATGCATCGCAGTTCCTGAAGGTAATTCCGAGGGTATCGGCTATTGACATAGTGGCAGAGCCATTGTTATTAAAAAACGGTGTATCGCCAAAGGAGGCAAAAACAAAGGCAGGAGGGCTTTTAGAAAGGCTCAATATCCCCCCAAAACTCTTTGACGCCTATCCTGCAACCTTCAGCGGTGGCGAACAGCAGAGGGTGAATATCGCAAGGGCAATTATATGGAAGCCGAGGTTATTGCTTCTTGATGAGCCGACAGCTTCCCTCGATAAGGATTCCGCTACCATCGTTGTGGAATTGCTGAAGGAACTGAGAAGCGAAGGGACTTCAATGGTAGGCATATTTCATGACAAGGAACTCATGAAGTCAATTACAGACAGGGTGTACAGAGTAAATCCGGAGATTGACGATGTCGGGTAGGGATTTTGTTATAGAAGATGCCACAGTAATCTTACCTTCAGGAATAGCTGAAAGGACATCAATCAAAATTGAGGACGGCATTATTTCAAAAATCAAGGAAGGAAATATAAACTCCGGCGGCATGAGAATTAATGCTCAGGGCAGATATATTCTGCCGGGCTTTATAGACCTACACAGCGATGCCATAGAAAAGGAGATCGAGCCGAGACCAAACAGCCGCTTTCCGGTAAATATCGCCCTCTTTGAGCTGGACAAAAAACTTGCAGCATGTGGCATTACAACAATATTCCACGCACTCTCCTTTGCAGGAGGAGAGATCGGCGTCCGCTCCAATAAAATGGCCGCAGAGATAATAATGGAGACAAACCGCCTTAATGCGAAGATGGGGGTGAGAACCAAAGTCCATGCACGGTTTGAGATAACGGATGACGGAGCCATTCCGTACCTTGAGGGCCTGATTAAAGATGGATGCATCAACCTACTCTCCTTCATGGATCACACGCCGGGACAGGGGCAGTTCAGGGAGGTCACTTCCTTTAAAAACTATTACGGTATGGTTTATAAAAAGAGCGATGCAGAGCTTGCAAAAATTATAGACAGAAAGCTTTCTGTAAAGGAGTCTGTGAAATCATCGCACATAGATTATGTTGCGGCGCTGTGCGAAGTCATGGGTATTCCCATGGCATCCCATGACGATGACTCCGAGGAAAAAATCCTGTGGCTCAATGAGACGGGGATCAGGATATCCGAATTCCCTGTAAATATGGATGCGGTGAGGGCTGCAAGCAATGATGGGATTTATGTATGTCTCGGCTCCCCCAACACCTTAAGGGGGAATTCGCAGGCAAAGAATCTCAGCGCCAGAAATGCCATATCATCAGGCTATGGCGATATACTCTGCTCGGACTATTCGCCGATGACCATCCTTCATGCAGTATTTACCCTCGCAAGACTTGGAATCCTGCCGCTTCATAAGGCTGTAAATATGGTGAGCCTCAATCCTGCAAGGGCAGTGGGGATTTCGCAGCAAACAGGTTCCATAGAAGAAGGCAAGGATGCCGATTTAATTATGGTTGACTGCAATAACGAAGTCCCGAAGGCGCTAAAGACTATTGTTTCCGGCAGGGAGGTATTTTCCGCTTTGTAACCAAAACTTAATTAATCAAATCGTAACTCAACTGTAATAATAGCGTAACAAAACCCTGGTATATGTAATTTCAAATTTGGTTAAGGTGGAAAAGAGGCTATGGAGATGATTAAGGGGATATAAACCGGAGAAAAGCCACTATAGGGCAGCCAAAGGAGGTGATAAAAAGCAAAGGATCTAGTTCTAAATAGAAGACTTGGGGATGATTGAGTGACAATTTTTATCAATAATTGTCTTCTCAAGAAAACTCCGCGCATTTTTGAAAAATTCGAAGGTCTCAACAGGAAAGCAATTTCCCAGATAAAAAAGGAGGCAAGTAATGATTAAGAAAATAGTTTTAGGGATGTTTACTCTCATGGTTCTGGCCATGACATACTCAACGCCCGTGGTTGCGGCGGATAACCTGATCAGGATAGACGGTTCGAGCACTGTCTATCCCATAACAGAGGCGGTAGCTGAGGAGTTTCAGAAGGCAAAGAGGGGAGAAGTTAAGGTTACAGTAGGCATTTCAGGAACGGGAGGGGGCTTTAAAAAGTTCTGCAGAGGAGAGACAGACATATCCGACGCCTCGCGCCCGATCCTTAAGAAGGAAATGGACATCTGCAAGGAGGCCGGCATCAAGTATGTCGAACTGCCGGTGGCGTTCGACGCCATAACCGTCGTAATCAATCCCAAAAACAACTGGATCAAGAGTATGTCTGCGGAAGAGCTCAAGAAAATGTGGGAGCCAGCGGCCCAAGGCAAGGTCATGAAGTGGAGTGACGTCAACCCCAGGTGGCCGAACCATAAACTCTCGATGTTCGGACCTGGCGCCGATTCGGGCACGTTCGACTACTTCACCGGCGCCATCAACGGTAAGGAAAAGGCATCGCGCGGCGACTTTACCGCGAGTGAGGACGACAACGTGCTGGTGCAGGGCGTGGCGCACGACAAGTACGCCATTGGCTATTTCGGCCTGGCCTACTACGTGGAGAACAAGGACAAGCTGAAGGCGGTGCCGATCGTCAACAAGGGCGCCACCAAGTCCGTTTTGCCGTCGCTGAAGACCGTCATGGATGGCACCTACCAGCCTCTGGCGCGTCCGATCTTCATCTACGTGGCCGAGAAGGCCCTGGCCAAGCCCGAGGTCAAGGAGTTCGTGACCTTCTACCTGCGGCATGCCCAAAAGCTGGTCAAGGCAGTGGGCTATGTGCCGCTATCCAAGGCGCACTACGACCAGGCGATGAAGAACTTCAACAGCAAGAAACTGGGCACGGGCTTCGGCGGCAAGAACGAAGTCGGCGTCCGGGTGGAAGAACTGCTCAAGCGCGAGAGCCATCTGTAAGCCTTGGGCCGTACTGCGCAGTAAAGAAGAAGCACGGCACGGTGTTCGGCGGCGAGGAAAAGGTAGAGATGAAGATAGAAGAGCTTCTCAAATTGAAAGAGGCTAAAAAATAAGGTCTTGTATTAAGCAAAAAAAGGCGTGATAAACACGCCTTTTTTTGCTATCATAAACGTAAACGTCAACGCGATAGAAAAAAATATCCTATGAATCACAGCCAAAAGAGAAAAATAAAGGAAGGTGCGATAGAAACCATTCTGTTCCTCTGCGCGCTTTTCTCCGTTTTTATCACGCTCGGTATTGTTTTTATCCTTTCCTACGAATCTTTCGGTTTTTTTAAGGAAGTGTCATTAAAAGAGTTTTTCACGGGAACGCAGTGGACGCCTCTTTTTGCAGAGCCCAAATTCGGCATTCTTCCCCTTATTATGGGAACGCTGCTCACAACAGGCATAGCCCTGTCTGTTGCGCTGCCTTTAGGTTTACTGGTTGCCGTCTATCTGAGTGAATTTGCGCCCCATAAAATGAGAGAGATCATCAAGCCGGTACTTGAGCTTTTAGCTGCTGTTCCTACTGTAGTGTACGGTTACTTTGCGCTGCTTTTCCTGACCCCGATATTGCAGAGGTTCATACCGGACCTTTCGGGTTTTAATGCTCTGAGCCCGGGCATCATCATGGGGATCATGATAATACCTTATGTGAGTTCGGTAAGCGAGGATGCGATGATAGCGGTCCCCATGCATATCAGGGAGGGCTCTTATGCCATGGGCGCAACAAAATTTCAGACCGCATTTAAGGTCATCATTCCGTCCGCATTCTCCGGCATTGCAGCCGCTTTTATTATCGGCATATCAAGGGCGATAGGAGAGACTATGGTTGTCGCAATAGCGGCAGGGGGCATGCCTAACCTCACGGCAAACCCCCTGGAGCCGGTTCAGACATTGACGGCCTATATCGTCCAGGTCAGCCTGGGAGACGCGCCGCATGGGACGGTTGAATATAAAACAATATTCGCTGCCGGGATAACACTCTTTTTTATGACCCTCGGATTTAACATCTTGGGTTTCTGGCTGAGAAAACGGATACGGGAAGTTTATTAGGTATGAAAGACTTAAAAAAGCTGATTCGATACAACAAGCTCTGGAACTATCTGTTCATGATCATAGGTCTCCTGGCGACTATGCTCGGCCTTATTCTCCTGTGCGCCCTTATGGTAGATCTGGCTGTGGACGGGGCGCCGAGGTTGAGCTATAAGTTTCTCACCTCCTTCCCATCGCGGTTTCCCGAGGAAGCCGGAATACTCTCCGCATGGGTGGGAAGCTTTCTCCTGCTCCTGGTTACCGCCCTTGCCGCGATCCCCCTTGGCATTGCAGCCGGGATTTATCTTGAAGAGTATGGCAAGAAAAACTGGCTGACCGATATCATAGAGATCAACATCGTCAATCTTGCTGGCGTGCCTTCAATTGTTTACGGCCTTCTTGCCCTTGGATTGTTCGTCTATTTCTTGAAATTCGGGGAAAGCATCCTCACCGGCGGGCTTACCCTTGCCCTCCTGATTCTCCCTATGGTCATCATGGCTACCAGGGAAGCGATACGTGCAATTCCCAATTTGATAAGAGAGGCTTCCTATGCCTTGGGGGCGACCAAATGGCAGACGGTGCAGTGGCATATAATCCCCTATTCAACCGGCGGGATCCTGACAGGGATAATCATCGGGCTCTCACGGGCAATCGGTGAGACGGCGCCGATCATCACCGTCGGGGCATTAACGTTCATAGCCTTTCTTCCTACCTCCCCCATATCTATGGACTTTCCTTTTGTCTCGTTCAAGTGGCTTATGGACCCCTTTACCATTATGCCCATACAGATGTTCAACTGGGTATCGAGGCCTCAGAAGGAGTTTCAGTTAAATGCGGCGGCGGCCGGCATTATCCTCATGGTGATGACCTTGCTTATGAACGGCCTTGCCATTTATATCAGATACAGATTCAGAAAGAAGATAAAATGGTAAACAGTACACTAAAATCAGAAGTCAGGAACCTCAATTTTCATTACGGGGATCTCCATGCCCTTAAAAACATCAATCTGCCCATTGAGCGGAGAAAAGTTACCGCCCTCATAGGTCCGTCAGGCTGCGGAAAGACAACCTTCCTCAGATGCTTTAACCGCATGCATGACCTCTATCCTCATAACAGATATGGGGGCGAGATTATCCTCTATCCTGACGGCATCAACATCGTCTCGCCGGAGATAGACCCGATCGAGATAAGGATGCAAATAAGCATGGTCTTTCAGAAGCCTAATCCTTTTCCAAAGTCCATATACGAAAATGTCGCCTATGGCCTCAGGGTGAGAGGGATCAAAAAAAAACAGATACTTGATGAAAAAGTAGAGAAATCTCTCAGGGGCGCCGCCCTCTGGGAGGAGGTAAAAGACAGACTTTACGATCCGGCATTCGAACTTTCAGGAGGACAGCAGCAAAGGCTCTGCATTGCGAGGGCGCTGGCTACAGACCCGAGGATACTTCTTTTTGACGAGCCGACATCTGCTCTTGATCCCACTGCCACTTCAAGGATAGAAGCGCTTATTGTAGAATTGAAAAAAGAGGTGACCATAATAATAGTGACGCACAACATGCAGCAGGCAGCGAGGGTGTCAGATTATACAGCGTTTATGTATCTGGGGGAGCTTATAGAATTTGATAATACGGATAAGATATTTACAACCCCTGCCAACAGGCTGACAGAGGAATACATTACGGGTAGGTTCGGCTGACGGCGACTACTCAGATAGATAGGCTGAAGACTCTTAGGATACTTCAGCCTTCAGCCTTCAGGCTAAACACCTGATTAGTTACGGAGGAGGCACCATGGATGGGAAGAAACACATCAGCGACCAGTACGAAAGGGAACTCCAGGATGTCAAGGAAAGCCTTCTGTATCTGGGTGCCATGATAGAAAAGGCGATGGGAAAGGCGATAAATGCCCTTTTAGAGAGAAACTCGGAACTGGCCCGCGAGGTAATCGCCGAAGATGATCAGATTGACCAGCTCGATGTAGAGACGGAGGAAAAGTGCATCCGCGTCCTGGCCCTCAGGCAGCCCACCGCGAGGGACTTGAGGTTCATCGCCACGGCGATCAAGATCAATGGACATCTGGAAAGAATCGGAGACATGGCGGCTAATATCGCAGAAAGAGCGATTATTCTAAATGAAGAACCTCAACTGAAACCCTATATTGACCTTCCCCGGATGGCCGATATTGCCCGGGGGATGGTTAGGGAAAGCCTTGATGCCCTGGTTAATGAGAATGTTGAGCTGGCAAACAAGGTCAGGGGGGACGATGAATCCATAGATGCACTCAACGAACAGATCTTCCGGGAACTCCTTACCTTTATGCTGGAGGATCCCCGGAAAATTCATGCTTCACTTCTTATTATGCAGATAGCCAAGAATCTCGAGAGGATTTCGGATCATGCGGAAAGTATTGCCAACCGGGTGATATACATGATAACGGGCAAGATCGTGAGACATGAAACTCCTCTCAAAGCCCAGGATAAACAGATTGCGTAGTCGTTTATTTTATAAAATTATGGGCAGCTACCTCGTTTTTATGTTATTATCAGTCGCCGCGCTGACTTTTCTGATTAACCGGGAGATAAAAGGCGGACTGACCATACTTGTCATGGCCTTGTTCTCCCTGCTTGCCGCACTGATATTTTCCCGAAAAATCACGTCACCCATCCGGAAAATGGAGATATTTACCCGAAAGGTATGCAACGGCGCCCCTGCGGGGACCCTTTTGGTCGAGTCGAATGATGAACTCGGACAACTGGCAAAAAACATCAATCACCTGGTTTTGCAGCAGCAGGAAAAGATCAAGCTTGTCCATAAAGAAAAAAGAAAATTGGCATCAGCCTTCACGGCTATGGTAGAAGGGGTAATGATCCTGAACAGCGACAATCGCATAGAGTCTATGAATAACAGCCTCATGAATATCCTCGGTCGCCGGGAGGATGATATTATCAATAAAACTCTCCTGGAAGTGTTCCGGAATATGGATTTACAAAACGCCCTCGAGCGTTTTAAAGAGACGGGAGAGCCGGTTTTACAGGAAATTACTTTAGGGGGGGCATCCCCGATTATCCTGGATGTTAACATTTCCCCCATCCAGGGGCTTTCCGGGGGAGACGAGAAAACAATGATGGTCTTCCATGAGGTAACACGCCTTAAAAAGTTAGAAAATATACGGGAAGATTTTGTTGCCAATGTGACACACGAAATTAAAACGCCTCTCACGGCTATCATTGGATTCATCGAGACCCTCGAGGAAGGCGCCATTGAAGATAGAGTCACGGCAGAAAAATTTTTACGGATTATCTCCGAACATGCCCAACGTCTCAACCGTCTGGTAGATGGCCTTCTTACTCTTTCCAGCATCGAACTGGGAGAAATAAAATTGCACCTCGAAGGCATCTCAGTGGTCCATATTGTGGAAAACGCCCTCCCCGTGATTCAGGCAAAGGCGAGAGATAAGAAACTCGCCATCCATCATGATATTCCCACCGGACTTCCCCTGATCATGGCAGACAGAGATAGGGTGGCTCAGGTCATCCTGAATATTCTCGACAATGCCGTCAAATTCACACCGGAGGGGGGAAAGGTATCAATTACCGCGTTTGAAGATGGAGGGGGTTATGTTGTCGTAAGAATAGCCGATACCGGTATCGGTATACCGGCAAGTGAAATCCCCCGGCTGGGAGAACGCTTTTATCGGGTGGATAAAACACGGTCACGGGAACTGGGAGGTATAGGCCTGGGATTGTCCATTGTCAAGCATCTTATGAAAGCACATCAGGGCAGGGTAGAGATTGAAAGCTCTCCCGGCAAGAGTACAACCGTTTCCCTCTATTTTCCATGCTCTCTATAACGCCTCTATCCAATTCTGGTAGCCGCAGGCTTTAGCCTGCGTTTTGTAACATATTGAAAGTAAATAAACTCTATGGGTTTGCATAAGGACTACGATGTTATCGTGGTGGGAGGAGGTCACGCCGGCTCGGAAGCGGCCCTGGCTGCGGCAAGGATGGGCTGTGCGACTCTTCTCTTTAATATCAATCTCGATTCCATCGCTTTGATGTCGTGCAATCCGGCGATCGGCGGCCTGGCCAAGGGTCAACTCGTCAAGGAGATTGATGCCTTAGGCGGCGAGATGGGAAAGGTCGCCGACAGGACAGCCGTTCACTTCCGCCTGCTGAATGCCTCGAAGGGGCCGGCCGTTCAATCCACGCGGTTCCAGTGTGACAAGCAACTTTACCGGCTTGCCATGAAGGCCATCCTGGAAAAGGAGAAGAACCTTCATCTCCGTCAGGCCCTTGTGGATCGCCTGATAATCGCCAGGGACAGGGTGATTGGCGTGGAGGATAATACCGGTTTCTTTTACGGCGGGAAGACCGTGATCATTACTACGGGGACGTTTCTGAATGGATTGATCCATGTCGGGACGGCCCGTTACCCGGCGGGACGGGCCGGTGAAATCGCCTCGATTCAACTGGCGGCCTGTCTTAAGGGGCTTGGTTTTGAAATGGGCAGGATGAAGACAGGAACTCCCCCCAGGTTAAGGGCCTCATCCATTGATTTTTCAAAGCTGGAACGCCAGGATAGCGATCCCGATCCGCAACCATTCTCATTTACCACAGAGAAACTGCGTGCAGAGAGGCTTCCCTCGTATTTCAGTTCTACAACCAAGGAAACACACCGGCTCATCAGAGACAATATCGGACAATCTCCACTCTACTCCGGCATTATCAGAGGGATCGGCGCCCGTTACTGTCCTTCCCTCGAAGATAAGGTAATGCGCTTTGCCGATAAAGAAAAGCATCCGGTGGTTCTGGAGTTTGAAGGTCTCGATACCGAGGAGATTTACGCCAAAGGTCTGGGCAACAGCATGCCGCCTGCGCTTCAGGAAGATATTGTCCACAGTGTTCCCGGCCTCGAAGAGGCTGAGATCATGCGGTCAGCCTACGCTATCGAATATGATTTCGTACAACCGACACAACTGAGAAGGACCCTGGAAACCAAACTCGTGGCGGGTTTATACCTCGCCGGACAGATCAACGGGACTTCCGGCTATGAGGAGGCTGCCGCACAGGGGCTGTGGGCCGGCATTAACGCCGCACTGGCGGTACAGAAAAGACCTCCCTTTATTCTCCACCGGTCTGATGCCTACATGGGGGTCATGATTGATGACCTCGTGATCAGGGGTGTTGATGAACCGTACCGGATGTTTACCTCGAGGGCCGAATACAGGCTGATCCTGAGGGAGGATAACGCCGCCATCCGTCTGATGGGTAAAGGATATGACCTGGGTCTGATCTGTCGGGATCACTATGAACATCTCCAGGAAAAGGTCCGGCAGGTGGAGGAGGGCATCAAGAAGCTCTCTGCCGTAAAAGTCTACCCCAACCAAGATGTCAACACGACCCTTGTCAAAATGGGATCTAAACCGATTAAAAATCCGGCAACCATGTACCAGCTCCTCAAACGGAATGAAATTGCCTACGATGACCTGAAAGTTTTTGCTGGATGGGAACCGGCGCCGGATCGGATGGTGAAAAAACAGATCGAGATCGAGGCTAAATACGAAGGATACATAAAACGGCAGGTCGAGGCGGTCAAAAAGATGGCCGAACTGGAGGATAAAAAAATCCCTCCCTTCGTGGACTACTCCTCCATCCCGGGACTTTCCACCGAACTGAAGATGAAATTAACCGGATTAGAACCTGCCACCATCGGACAGGCCGAACGGATACCAGGAATGACGCAGGCCGCCCTTACGGCCATTCTGATTACGATAAAGAAGATGGAAATAGAAGCCGGCCCTCCAAAAAGAAATAGGGGTCGGGGGTCAGGGGTCAGGGATTAGGGATCGGTGTTTGTAGGGGGGTTTCCGACCCCTGACCCCTGATTTTACTCCCCCCGACCACAATCCTGACAGGCCGGATTCCTCTTCACCCGGAGGAAATTCATCTCTCCTGACAGACCGTCCCAGAGCAGCAATCTGTTTGTCAGCAGTTTTCCTTTACCCGTAAGGTACTTAATAACCTCGGTCGCCTGGATGGAACCGATCACACCCGGGGTCACCCCGATGATGGGAAAGGTCTCCGCCGGGGGAGTTTGGGGAAAGACACATCTCAGGCAGGCCGTTTGATAAGGGATGACCGTCATGACCTGGCCGTGGAACCCCCGCACGGCGCCGTGAAAAAAGGGAATATGACGTATAACGGCAACACTGTTCAGGAGATGCCTGGTGGGGAAATTGTCCAGTGCATCAACGATTAAGTCGGCATCCCCCACAATCCCGTTTACATTTACTTCCCCAATCGTGCAGGAGATCGTCTCTACCTCCACATAGGGGTTCATGGCCCGTATCTTCTCTTTTGCTGAGGCTGTTTTTTTTCTGCCCACGTCGGAGGGCCAGTGCAGGGTTTGCCTGTTGAGGTTGCTTACTTCCACGGCATCATTATCGGCTATTACGATACGTCCGACGCCTGCAAAAGCAAGGTATGTGGCTATCGGTGAGCCCAGCCCCCCCGCTCCAGCGATCAGGATTTTAGCCCCTTTGAGCCTCTCCTGGCCCTCCCTCCCTATGAGGGAAAGCTGCCGGTTGTATCGCCTCAGTTCTTCACCGGTTATTATTTCCCTTTCTTCAGGCATATTATTAGGTATTTAGGCTGAAGGCTGAAGGCTGAAGGAGCCTGATAGCCTCCTAACAGTCTTCAGCCTTCAGCCTTCAGTCTTCAGCCTTCAGCCTTATTTTCTGTTAGGTC
>Ga0210029_1002091_pt1 | contig 11137 bp, 11 predicted proteins | sample CryGeymeta201521_FD_183985 | JGI IMG/M metagenome (GOLD analysis project Ga0210029, IMG submission 183985) | Groundwater microbial communities from Crystal Geyser aquifers in Utah, USA - Crystal Geyser metaG 2015-21 (SPAdes) (version 2) | ecosystem: Environmental > Aquatic > Deep subsurface >... | reverse complement strand
CGTCGCGGTGACGGGAACCGCTTGCGGCTGGGGAAGTCCGCCGAGCAGGATCTGCCAGGCAATGTCGAGATCGTCGCTGGCGGCCACGGGGAAGGCTGGCAGGTTCGCGAGAGTCAGGTCGAGGCGATGGATCACTTCGTCCAGGTCGTCGGCGAAATCTGCGGGCGCGGTCGGTTGGACTTTGGCGAGCAGGTCACGCGCGGTCTGCACGTCAATGCGCGCCAACCCGTAATTACTCTGGTACATGAACAGGCGGGCGCGTGAGAGCAATTCCATGGATTTCATCAAATTGATCTGGCGCTCGACCTCCGCGTCCGTGGCGTCGTTCTGAGCCTGGAGCGCGGACTGCGCCTGCTCCAGCGCGGCCAGCGACTGGGTGCGCGCCGCGATCTGTTCCTCGATCTTTTGCACTTTTCCGTCCAGGTCGGAAATGGACTGCGCTTGCTGTGCCTGCGCGGTCTGCGCGGCATCCAGTTTGGTTTGGAGTCCGGCAATTGTGATCTCGTTTTGCGCCAGGCGGGTTTTCAGTTGCGTCAGTTGCGCGGTATTTTCCTGCACGGGCAGGATGTAATTTTGATAGACCAGCGGCAGGGCGAAATATAACCCAGCCGCGAGCGCGGCGAGAACGATCAGAAAAATGACGAGGCGCAACAACGCCGCGAAGAACCGCCCGACCCGTTGGCCGAAGGTCGGGCCTGTTGGCCCCGCCTGCGCAGATTCCATTGGTTGGATGGGCGGCTCGACCACCGCCACGATCTCGCTGGCGGGTTGTTCTGCCTGGACGATCTCTTCCGCAGGCTCGGACTCTTTATTTCGTTTTGTCATGGGAACCTCCTGGTGGACATATTTTACCGTCATTGCGAGAGCGGTGTTCTCCCGCTCGAAGCATCCCCTCGTCACAGAGGAGATTGCTTCGCAACGAACGCTCGCAATGACGGGATGTTAGGAATACTTTGAATCAAAACTATGTTTGACTGAAATTCTTTTTCGATTGTAAGCGATTTTTGGGGAAGATTTCACCCTGCGTCGGGAACCAATCCATGCGTATTTTCATCATAGAATTAGCCGTACAAGCCGGAGAAAGAACAAGTTGCCATGTCAAATTCAAGCCAGTCTCCCGTGAGTAAAAATGTCCAGCAAACCATCTTGTGGCTCTCGACAATTGCGAGTCTCGTCTTCTTTGGATGGTTTTGGCTGTTGTTCCTGCCCGTCAACATTTTGGGAAAGATGACGCCGTTCTTTCAATGGTTGGGAGAATTTCTACCCAGTCCCGTCATGACGGTTGTATTCTTCCTGTTGCTGGCATTGATTTATTTTGGCGGACTGTTTGTGTTCACGCGACTCTATTATTTGGCCGCGAAGAAAATCCTCAATCGCTCTGTCCCTGCTTTTGCCGCGTTTGCAGTGATCGCCATCCTGCTTGGGATACTCCTCTGGCCTGTGCCGTGTGACACTCACCAGAGCTTTTTCGACATCCCCGACAAACAATGTGACTGCGCGGGCTGGACGTTCGAGTTCTATCCGCCGTTCGTCATGGACGGTTCGTCCACCGATTTTTGCATGGGATGGGAAATCCCTGTTTTGAACAGGCCATAAGCAATAGATCACGAAACGTTCGCGCTGGATTCCCTGGCACTGCCCGCCAGGGCAAGTGTGAAATCCAGCGCGAACGGAAAATACCCAAACTTACTCCACTGACCGAAGGTCGGTCGCGTTGGCGCAGACTACGATTCGTCTTTGGGTTTGCCGCGCTGTTCCCTGGCTTTTTTCTGCAAATCTCGGAAGTAGTCCGTGTCGGCGATTTCGGATACCTGCTTGGCGCGCTTGGCTTCATCAATTTCGATCCGCAATTGGGTCACTTCCTGTTTCAACTTTTTCTCGCGCGCTTCCACCTGGACGGCCATTTGACTGAAGACGCGCGCCAGTTGCCCAAGTTCATCCAGTTCGCTTTCGACTGCTTTCGGCCGCGCAGGCTCGAACGGCTCTCCCTGTTCGAGCGCCTGGGCCGCGCCGGTGATCTTTCGCAGGGAGCGGGTGATGGCGCCAGAAAGCAGGATGGCGGCGAGGAACACGCCTGCATAAGCCGCGAGGAACGCCACGATGCTGGCGATCTTGATCTGATTCTGGGTGCGGATGACATCCTGCGCCGGCATATCCACCCCGACGATGGCGACGCTTTGTCCCCGCGAATCCAGGATCGGCGCGAAACCTGAAAGCCAGACCCCGTACTCGTCCTCTTGCAGGGTGGCAGAGGCGACAGGCCCGTTGAACGCGTCCACTAATTCCGATTGTCCGCCTGTGTCGTAGGGTTCGCCTACGATTTCAATATCGGCTTCCACGTCAACTACGAAGAGCAGTTCATCATCCGCGTTGGGTGAGGGAACCATGATGTAGATGTTCGCCACCTTCGGGTTGGACTCTTGCACGAGGCGCAGTTGCGAGGCGAGATGTTCGTATTCGACCTCGGTGTCCTCGCCTTCCGAATCCGAGACCAGCATCACCTCGTCCACATCAACGATTTTGGCCGCCGTGCTGGCGGAAAGGATCAGGCTTTGCTGGAGATTCTCGGTGGTTCTCTGTGTGGCAAACTGGTAGAACCAGTAGAACGAGGCCCCCAATGCGATCGTGAACAGGCTCATGAAGATGACCAGGATTTTCATGCGGATGCTTAAGCGTGACATGGGGGTCCTCCTGCAAGGTGAAGTTACGCTGTTTTTCATTACTTCAATATGCCCAGAACAGGCCCCCTTTCCATTGGTTTTATTCGTTCGTTTACCCTGGTCGCGAGCGCAACCATGCGATTACATCGCCAGGCGTCCCGATCTTGAAAAGTAAATCTTCAAGAGCGGGATTTCCGATGAAGTGCTCCCTGTCATGGCTGATAATCCAATCGGGTCCTGCGGAAAAGGCCTGCGCGAGGACATTCGCATCTGGGGAGTATTCGATTAGGGATTTTGCACGTTCCAAATCTTCAGTACTTGGCTCCTGACTGGTTTCGGCGTTGGCCTCGGCAAGGAGTTGGGCGAACAATCCCAATAAATGCGGAGCTTTACGGTTCAAGACAGATTCTGTTTCCTGTAATATTCCTTTTCCTACAACCAGACGGATTGTCCCAGCCTGGGCGAGATGAAACAGCAGACGCGCGCCTCCGGTGGGCGACATGACTGCGGCGATGATCGCACTGGTATCCAGAAAAATTCTAGGGATTTTTGGCGGCATATTCAGCCCGCACTTCTCGCAACGTTCTTAGCATGGATTCCAATGTTTCGCCGCGCGATTCCAATTCTGCGCGGATCTGGTCGGCAAGTTCGTCTATTCGCGAGCGGCGCGGGGACAGCAGGAACGAGCCGTTGCCGAGGTCAACAATGCTGAAAATCTCGCCTTCTTCCAATCCATATTTGTCGAGGAATTCGGCGGGCATGGTAAATGCGCCGTTGCTACGAATTTGAATTGTTGCTTCCATCATTTTTTCTCCAGAAAATCAAAAGAACTGAATTTCCATCGAAATTATACATCCCTTTTCGTTCCTTCCGAATTCACGCTTCGTTGCCATACTCCCCCAGGTACGAAAGCACCAAGTGCCGCCGCGCGAAATTCCCCAGGGTGACAAGCTCGATGAACATGGGCTTTCCACACAAGGCGCGGACGATGGCATTCACGTCCCAGCCCTTGTTGTGGAGCGCGAGCACTTTGTTTCCAAACTCTTCGAGATACGCGATCTTCGACTCGAGTTCTGCCTTCGGATTCTCGCGGATGCGGGCGCTGCCGGGAAACATGACGGCGGCGGGCAATGCGGCGACCCGTTTCAGCGAGGCGATGATCTGCCAGATTTCGTAACCTTCGCGCACGGCGCGGTCCCAGCCGCCGACGAACAGGTCACCGGTGAACAGCCAGCCTTGTTCGGGCGCGTAGAGACAGAGGTGGTCGGGGCTGTGCCCGGGCGTGTAAAGCGCCTGGAAGCGGAAGTCCTCCGTTTCGATCCAGGCCTCGTCTGAAAGCGGACTTGCGAGGGAAGGTTCAGGCCAGCCCCAGAATAGTCGGCGGTAGGGATGCAGGGGTTGCTCGCGGCGCGGGTCTGCCAGCACGCGGAGGGCGAGCGGGTGCGCGTGGATTTCCAGTCCCGCGCGCTGGCGTTGCAGGAGTCCGTTCGCGCCGATGTGGTCTTCGTGGGTGTGGGTGTTGACGAGGCGCGTCAACGGCGCGGCGCGCAACGCGTCGGACAGTTCACGCGCGGTGTGGGCGCAGCCGCTGTCTATCAGGAGGCCGTCCAAGAGGTAGGCGGTCGTCCAGTAACGGCCGCGCCCGCCCAAGGTCCGCGCGAGATCGAAGCGCGTGACCGTCCCGTAAATGGTGGATTTCAGCATAGTGGCTTGAGTCTGCCCAGTTTATCGTCGGTTGTCAAGTCGGGTTAATTTTTCGGCGTGATATACTAGCGCCATTCGCCCAAACCCCGCCGGGTTTCAGTGAAATTTGGCGGGAGAAATTTGCACAATGAGGAGACTGGGAAGATGGCAAACGTCACACCGCAAGCGGTATCCACGCGACGCGAGCGCGTGGCCTGGTACTTGTATGATTTTGGGAACTCGGCATACGCCTCCGTGGTCCTGCTCGCAGTCTATTCGGCGTACTTTCAAAAGCAGGTGGTCGGCGGCGCGGAAGGTTCGCGGCTGTGGGGACTGACCATCTCGGCCGCGATGATCATCGTCGCCATCGCGGCGCCGATCATGGGGGCGATTGCCGATTACTCCGGCGCGAAAAAACGGTTCCTCTTTTTCTTCACCGCGCTTTCTGTGTTGTTCACCGCCCTGCTTTTCTTCACGAAAAGCGGGACGGTTGCGCTGGCAATCGGATTCTTCCTGCTGGCCGAGATCGGATATCGCGCCGCGCAGATCTTCTACGACGCGCTGCTGCCCGAGATCGCCGCGCCCGCGGAAATGGGACGCATCGCCGGGACGGGTTGGGCGGTCGGCTCGGCGGGCGGGATCGTCATCCTGTTGCTGATTCTCCCGCCAATCCTGATGACCGATAGCAATATCCTCGTGGTGCGCGGCACGCTCGTCCTCACCGCGATCTTCTTCGCGCTGGCCGCGACGCCGATCTTCCTGCGGTTGAGGGAGCGCGCGCAACCCCAAAAACTGCCGCCCGGCGAAAACTATCTCAACATCGCCTTCAAGCAATTGAAAGAGACGATCCGTGCGGCGCGCGGCTTCAAAGAGTTCTTGAAATTCATGCTTGCCTACCTGATCTACAATGAAGGCGTGATCATCGCGCTCGACTTTGCGGCGATCCTCGGCGCGGTGCTGTTTGGCTTACAGCAGACCGGGCTGATCATTTTCTTCATCATTGTGCAGGCGACGAACGTGCTCGGGGCGCTGCTCTTCGGAAATTTGCAAGACCGCTTTGGCGGCAAGCGTTCGCTCACGCTTTCGATCCTGCTGATGGTGGTGTGCATTTTCGCGCTGTACTTCGCGCAGAACCAGACCCATTTTTTCATCATCGGCGCGTTCGTGGGCGTGGCGATGGCGGGCGTCCAATCGGTGAGCCGCGCCATGGTGGCCACGTTCAGCCCGCCCGGCAAGAGCGGCGAGTTCTTCGGATTCTTCGCGCTGACCGGGCGCACGTCATCGTTCATCGGTCCCGCCGTGTTCGGATGGCTGGCGGCTGAGTTGACCTTGTGGTACCAATCGCAGGGACAGGCGGTCACGCTGGCGGAGCAGTCGGGACACCGGCTGGCCGTCCTCTCGATTGCCGCGTTCCTGATCGTTGGCTGGGCTTTGATGTTACTGGTCAACGAGAAAAAGGCGCGGGAAGCGGCGAGCATGAAGGCGGACGCGGCATAGGCGCGTTACATGGGATGATGGCGAGTTGCGAGTTGCGTCCCTTCGACTTAGCTCAGGGCAAGGTTGCGTGTTGCGTAACCACAGCGAGACAGAATGACCATCAAAACTGTCGTCATCACGGGCGCGGCCAGCGGTATCGGCAGGCATTGGGCGAACGCGCTTCTGAATAAAAGCGACGAGTATCGTTTGGTTCTCGCGGACATTAACGAAGAGGGATTGCGCGCCGCTTTCAAGCCAAGCGAGCATGTGCGTTTGCATTTGCTGGATATCCGTTCGGTGGGGCAATGGCGGTCGGTCATTGACGACGCGCTCCAGAATTTTGGCCGCGTGGATTATCTCTTCAACGTCGCGGGCGCGAATCGTCCCATGTTTTTTCGCGACCAGCCCATCGAAGCCATTGACCGCGTGATTGATGTAAATCTCAAAGGCGCGCTCATCGGCATGAAATTGGTGGGCGACGCGATGCTGAAACAGGGGGCGGGTCACATCATCAACGTCGCGTCGCTCGCGGGACTCTCGCCCACGCCGGGGAACGCGCTGTACTCGGCGGCGAAGGGCGGACTGCGGAACGCGTCCATCGCGGCGGCGGTCGAGTGGCGCAAACGGGGTGTCGCGGTCACAGTCATTTCGCCCGATCTGGTGGATACGCCGATCATGCAGAAGCATTTGGAGGGCGGGGGCGATGAAGTCGCGCTGACGTACACGGGCGTCACGCTGACGGTCGTTGATTTGGAGCAAGCCTTTTGGAAAGCGATGCGCGACAAGCCGCTGGAGATCAACCTGCCGCGCTGGCGCGGTTGGCTGGCGAAACTCAATCACGTCAACCCTTCGCTGATGTTTTGGTTGTATGAACCGATGAAAAAACGCGGAATGAAAAGGTTGGAGAGGATTCGCAAAGAACGGTTGGAGAATCGGAAGTGAGGAGAAAGTACCGCACACTTGCCCTGGCGGGCAGTGCCAGGGACATTCATGTTGCCCTTGGGGCGCAAGATAAATCTTGCGGTACTGGTCTTTCAAAGATAAATCTTTTCCACGTAGTAGCGGTTTCAACCGCTGGATACGACTGAAGTCGTCACTACATGGTGCAAAAATCAAGTTTGACGAAGTAGTACTGTGAAATCATGGATCAAACACATTACCGAAAAGTATTTATCACCGGCGCGCTTGGATTTGTGGGACGGGCGCTCTCGGCGCACTATCGTGAATTGGGCGCGGAGACGCATGGGTTGGACGTACGCGGAGATTTCGAGGGAGGCGTTGCCGAGGGTGACGTGACCCGACCGGAAGAGTGGCAGGCGTACATCAACGGAAGCGACCTGGTGATCCACACCGCGGCCATTGTGACAAACAACGTCACACGAGAAGAGGCGTGGCGCGTCAACGTGCTTGGGACGCGGCGAGTTCTGGATGCGGCGGTCCGCGCGGGGGCGAAGCGATTCGTCCACATTTCCTCGCTCGCGGCGATGCGCTTCATTTTGGAGGATCAGGCCGATGAGACCGCGCCCGTCATGCCGACCGGCAATCCGTACGTTGACACGAAGATCGCCAGCGAACAGGCCGTTCTCGCGGCGCACGCGGCGGGGGAGATGGCTTGCACGATCATCCGTCCCGCGGACGTGTACGGCCCCGGCTCGCGCCCGTGGACGATCATCCCGGTACAGATGATCCAAAAAGGGATGTTCCTTTTACCCGCGCACGGTCAGGGAGTTTTTCGCGCCATTTATATTGACGACCTGGTGGATGGCGTGATGCTTGCCGCGGAAAAAGAGGAAGGCGTCGGGCAAATCTTCATCCTCGGCGGAGAAACCGCGACAACCTGCGAGAAGTTCTTTGGTCACTATTATCGGATGTTGGGCAAAGGTAGTCCGCGCATGATGAGCACGTCCGCCGCGATTGCGATTGCGGAAATTGGGCGGGCGCTCTTCACGTTGCTCGGCAAACAAACCGAGATGGGACGCGGCGCGATGGAAATGCTTTCGAAGAAAAATACTGTTTCAAATGAGAAAGCGCATCGTCTGTTAGGTTGGCATCCGCAAGTTGACCTGGAGGAAGGCATGCGCCGCACCGAAGCCTGGTTGCGCGCGGATGGAATGTTGGAATAAAAACCTTTAAACACAAAGGACACAACGGCAACGAAGGAAAACCCACGCGATCAGTCTTTCCCTTTGTGATTCTTCGTGTCCTTCGTGTTTAGGCTCTTTTCACTTTCAAGAAGAGGAGTATCCCCATGACCGAAATAACCGTTGGTGAATTGCTTGCGAAGTGTTTGCAAGCCGAAGGGATCGAAATGATGTTCGGCATTGTTGACGGCGCGCACATTCCTTTCACGTCACAGGCGCCGCGCTACGGCATCCGTCACATCAACTGCCGACACGAAGAAGGCGCGGTCCACCTGGCGGAGGGATATACGCGCATCAGCCGCAAGCCGAGCGTGGTCATTGGCAGTCCGGGACCGGGCGGGGCGAACATGCTGGCGGGACTGACCAGCGCGTACGCGGAGGGACATCCGATCATCGCCATCGCGTGTACGCGTCGCCGCCTCACCACGGACCCGGAGCGGGGAGGCGCGTGGCAGGCGACGAATCTCGTCGAGATGGCGCGGCCCATTACAAAGTACAGCGCGCTCATCCGTCAGCCGGAGCGACTGCCCGAGATGATGCGCGCCGCTTTCCGCGCGGCGCTCACCGGGCGGCCTGGCCCCGCCTTCATCGCGATCCCGGACGAATTGCTGGGGACGAAAATCGAAACGGACAAAGCGCCAGTCTACCCGTCGTCGCATTATCGAATGACGAACATGGGCGCGGGGGATGCGTCGTGGATCGAGCAGGCGGCGGAACTGCTGGCGAACGCCAAACGGCCTTTCCTGCACGCGGGGAAGGGCGTGCTGTGGGCGGACGCGTCCGCGGAGTTCGTCGCGCTGGGCGACTATCTCGCGGCGGGGATGAGCACGAGCATGGGCGCGCGCGGCGCGGTGCCCGAAGACCATCCGCATTATTTTTTCGTGTTCGATATGCAAGCCTCCGCGCTTGCCAAAAACGAAGCGGACGTGGCGCTGGTGGTCGGGTCGCGGCTGGGCGAGTACGATGGGTGGGGCATGCCTCCAGCGTGGGGCGACCCGTCGAAACAGAAAACAATTCAAATTGACGTTGATGCGAATTCCATCGGGTTGAATCGCCCGGTTGACCTGGGAATCGTCGCAGACGCGAAATCCGCATTGCGCGCGTTGTTGTCGGCAGTCAAATCAAAGACCGAGGCGCGCGCGGAGATGCCCGACCTGGCGCGCTATCGCGAGCTGACCCAGCAAACCATGACGCAGGGATTTCAGTTCCTCATGGCGCAACCGACGCAGGGCGTCAATCCGGGACAGATGGTCTTCAATGCGCGCAGTTTCTTTCCGCGTAACGCGGTCACGGTGCTGGACGGCGGAAACACAACTTTGTGGGGCGTGGCGTTCAACCAGATCTACGAGCCGAACAGTTTTCTGTACTCGGTGAAAATGGGCTATCTCGGAACGGGCGTGCCATTTGCCATCGGCGCAAAACTGGCCGCGCCGGAGCGACAGGTGTATTGCATCACGGGCGACGGCGCGCTCGGTTTCAACATCATGGAGATGGAGACCGCCCTGCGCGAGAACGCGCCGGTGATCGTTCTCGTCGCGGTGGACGACGGCTGGGGGATGGAGCGCAGCGCGCACAACTTTGGAGGGGTTCCGCCGGAACAGCAACTGGGCGTCAATATCTCCGGGCAGATGCGCTACGACCTGATCGCGCAGGGGATGGGATGCTACGGCGAAAAAGTGGACGCGATCGAGCAACTGCCCGCGGCGCTCGAACGTGCGGTTGCCTCCGGTAAACCAGCCTTGATCCACGTGACGGTGGACCCGGTCTTGAACGCCGACCCGCCCGGCTATAAACAATTCCGCTACGTGCGGACGTTGTAGTAAAAAACAAAACGGTCTCGCTGACATCACGTCCGAGGCCGTTTTTCATTGAATCAAAATCGGGACGCGATGTCCCGATTTTTGATTGCTTCCTTGCTCCAGCGATTATGCAGGACGCTTTCCTTTTTTCACTTCGGCGCCAGGGACGCTGTTTTTGCGGGCTTCCTGTTTTACCAGTCGGATGTGCTTGCGCATCCCTTTGGACGGGCGTTTGGTCTTGGTCTTGACGGTTGTTGTGCTCAATTGTGTTCTCCTTTAGATGTTGCCGATGTTTTTCGATTCGTATTCCGTCCAGAGTTTGCCGACTTCATCCCTGGCTTTCTGACGGGTGTATCCGTATTTGACTTGAAGCATGTTGACGAATTTATCGAACTTCGCTTCTGCCTTGTCCACTTTGAGCAGGTCATATTCAGCCATCAGACTCCACCATCCCGTGGACTGGCTTCGGATCTGCTTCCATTTTTCCTCGAATATTGCGTTGTTCAATGTGGTTCTCCTTTCATTGACAGGTATTTCAACGCATCTCCTCTGGGAGGCGCGCTTCTTGGATTCGGACGTGTTGGGAGTTTTCGCGATTTTGTTTACAAGCACAGTTCATTTTCCCCATGCGGCAAAACAAAATTTATAAACTCTCTCACCATCTGGTGGCCGGGTTCATTGTACTACGTAACGTGGATAATCATTGAATTTGCCCCCGCCAATCTCGATTCTTCGTCCACAAAACACAAAACGGTCTCGTTGACATTCCGTCCGGGACCGTTTTTCGTTTTGTAGATTTTCGTGCTTCTCTGTCTATTCGAGCAACACGGGGAGGTGTTTTTGAATATCTTCCCCGATCACATTCCAAATCTGTTTTGCCTGTTCCAATGCCTTCTCCGCATCAGATTCGATTGCCTCGGGCCAATTGCCTGGGTAGCGTGACTCGACCGCCCATTCCGTCATTTCCGCCAAATCGGAAAACCGCTCTTTGACTTGCCAGCCATCGGGAAGTAAATTTCGCAATAAATCCAAATCATGCGCGCGAGGAAAATTAACTTGTAAAGCAAATAGAGCGGCTTTGAACATTTTCTCTACGGCCTGTTGTGTCAGCCAGCAAATCTGACGAAAACAAGCGTGTGCGTGAGCAAAGTTTCCGCAGTTTCCAAATCTTCGCGGGCATACTGGAGCCATCTGCGCGCCTCAATGATATGTTCATCCGCGCTCATAGATGATTTTTCCTTCCTGCAACGCGGACCGTAAAACCGAACCCGCGAGATTCCCTCGCTGTTTGATCTCGTCAGGCGTTGTGACGATAATGTCCTTTGCCATAGGGAATTTCGCCAGCGCGCGGCGGATTTGAATGGCGGCTTCGCGTTTG
>Ga0210029_1002090_pt1 | contig 11145 bp, 8 predicted proteins | sample CryGeymeta201521_FD_183985 | JGI IMG/M metagenome (GOLD analysis project Ga0210029, IMG submission 183985) | Groundwater microbial communities from Crystal Geyser aquifers in Utah, USA - Crystal Geyser metaG 2015-21 (SPAdes) (version 2) | ecosystem: Environmental > Aquatic > Deep subsurface >... | reverse complement strand
GTCAGCAAAAAACTTACACTGTAACGACAATGGATTTTGTTTAGCGTCGCCACAGACAACACATTGACTGTGGCTTTGTTTGCTCTCTTGATAACGGTTCACACAAGACCTTATTTATTGATGAGTATAAATCCCAGCAATGCTTTAAAAGCGCGCATTAACCATCTGGTAGGTTTTATAACCACCAGTGAGGTTACGCACTTTAAAACCATGCTGTATTAACATGCTATAAGCGACATGTCCGCGTAAACCCACCTGGCAAAATACCAGTAACTCTTTGTCTTTAGGGAGTTCGTTTAGCCGGTCTCTAAGCTCTGGTAATGGAATATTCATTGCGCCTGCAATTGATCCCACGGCCGTGAGTTCCCCAGGGTTTCGAATATCGACAATGATTTGCTCTGCGGTCAAAGCGTGTAAATCTTGACTGTGACAAATGGCTTCATCACCTAATAATACATTGGCTGCGACCATACCTGCTTGATTGACCACATCTCGTGCAGAACCAAAAGGAGGCGCGTAAGTCAGTTCAAGGTCGGCTAAATCATACACTGTCATGCCCGCACGTTGTGCCACGGCCAATACGTCTATACGCTTATCTACGCCATCAATTCCCGCGGCCTGAGCGCCTAAAATACGGCCAGAATCAGGACAAAATAATAATTTTAAGGTAATAGGATGCGCCCCAGGATAATAACTGGCATGACTGGCAGTGTGCACATAGATTTTTTCATAAGGAATAGCTTGCTTGAGTAAACTTTTTTCATTTAATCCAGTAGAGGATATGGCCATATCAAAAAGCTTACAGATAGCTGTGCCTTGAGTCGCACGATATAATTTCTTCCCCCCGAGCATGTTATCTGCGGCTAATCTGCCTTGGCGGTTTGCTGGCCCTGCAAGTGGGATCAGTGTCGGCTTACCAGTCACAAAATCAGCTGTTTCGATAGCATCACCAACAGCATAAATATCAGCATCAGAGGTTTGCATCCCAGCATCAACCGCAATACCACCCAGCGGCCCCAATACTAAACCGCACTCAGAGGCCAAGCGAGTTTCAGGTTTTACACCAATGGCGAGAATGACTAAATCTGTTGCTAAGCTATTGTTATCTGTTAAGTCTAATGTCAAATGGTAATGGGGAGAGAGAGGTTTATCGTAGTCATCAGTATTATCGGCTTCAGAGAGTTTTATAGGGCAATCATTGACAGCGGCCAAGCCTGTTTTTAAGCGTAAATCAACCCCGTTATCAACAAGCTTTTGGTGCAGCATATTGGCCATTTCAATATCTACTGGCCCCATTACCTGGTCAGCAAGTTCGATCAAGCTCACTTCTAATCCGAGATGGCGTAACGCTTCTACCATTTCTAAACCAATAAAACCTCCTCCCACCACGGTAGCGTGTTTAGGTTTATGCAGTAAAAGGGTAGACAACACTTTATCCATATCAGGAATATTACGTAGGCTATGAACAAAATGATGATTAATGCCACTGATTGGAGGCTTAATGGGGGATGCACCTGGACTGAGTAATAGTTTATCGTAAGACTCTAGATATGTTTCATTAGTAATAAGGTTACGTACGTTAAGTTGCTTTGCTTGTCTGTCGATAGCAATTACTTCGTTAAATACACGCACATCAATATTGAAACGTGACTTGAAGCTTTCTGGTGTTTGCAGTAATAGTGAGTCGCGCGATTCGATTTCGCCGCTTATATGGTATGGCAAACCGCAGTTGGCAAATGAAACAAACTCGCCACGCTCTAGCATGATGATTTCAGCCGTTTCAGATACCCGTCTTGCTCTTGCTGCTGCAGATGCACCACCGGCAACACCACCAATAATGACTATTTTAGTCATAGCTGTCTCCAAGAAAAAATTGATTAATAATGAAGTGACTATTTATTAGGTTTTCTGTTTATCTGATTTTTTGTCAAGTGCATGTTGGCAATTAAAGCAATAACCATACATATTGAGGCTATGGTGATGAATACTCATACCGTGATGCTCTGCCGCTAACCCTAAGCGCAGCTCAATCAAGGGATCGATAAAATCAATTAACTTACCGCAAGTTAAGCAAAGTAAATGATCATGGCGGGGCTTATTATTGAGTTCATAAACTACACTTTCAGATTCAAATAGTCGTCTAACAATGAGGCCAGCCCGCTCAAAATGGGTCATAATTCGATATACAGAATTGAGGCCAATTGCTTCTCCCCGAGCATTTAACCCCTGATAGATATTTTCTACTGTGAAATGCTGCTCATCGACTTGAGTTAAAAACTCAAGTAACTTACATCTTTGTGTGGTTATTTTGAGGCCAGAGTCTTTTAATACTGCTTGCATTAGACTTACCTAAACACGCCAATGCGTGTTACCAGTGTGTACTATTTAGTTGATATATTTGTCATCAACGCTTTGCCATAAATAAGGCTATCAACCACTTTATATCGAGCTCCTTTCACTAAGTTAGCCAAGGTTTGGCGGGATATTCCCATCGACTTAGCGGCTTCTTGCTGCTGCATTCCTAGCAAGTCAACTAAGCGCAAAGCTTCAATTTCATCTTCTGCAAGTGGAACCTGCTCTAATTGCACCATAGGAATACCATTAGGCTTAAAGCAAATATTGGCTAATTGACCACATATGGTTCGGGGGATTTTGGGTCTTGCCATTTAGCACCTCATTTATAGCATATGCTATATATACTGAGTTTAGTTTGTACATGCAAGATTATTGTTTATGTCGATTTAACATATAAACAGATCTTTGAACTCACCAGCAAAATTTAATTTTATACGAGGTTTATTGCATCATAGTGCTAGCCAAAATAACTACAATATTGCTACTTATGATTGCTACTTATCATTGATAATTCCATGTCAATACTCACTCATAAACTCCAGGTTTCAAGCGCGCCGTCTGAGCTTAGGGTTAATAATTTTCCATTGGTTTGTAGCACCATTGAAAATACGGTTGTACCAGCGTTATAAGCGGTAATGTCCCAATGAGAAAGCTCTTTTCCTGAGTCGGCATCCCAATAGATAACACTTTGTTTTGAGGTTGCGGTAATTAGGTTTTTACCATGGTTAATGAATAACGCCTGTCGAAAATAGCGGTAACGTTCAAGGTAATCAAGTTGGCTAATGGGTTGCGTGGTTTGAGTATCGATAATGACATTATTGTCGAGGGCATCGGCAATGAACAAGCGTCGATTGGCTTCATCAAAACTCACGCTAGTGATCTGCTGCGGGCGAGAAAAGCTGCTTATTAATTCACCGCTATACGTGGCCCAAATGTGTGCATCGCCATCAATCCCAGTCGATAGTACTTGCTGTTCAAAATTGGATAGCTCAACATGATTAACGGCAGCGCTATGTTGTTTAAATAATGACATTGTCATGCTGCTCCTTTGGATCACAGTAATTGAGCCATCATTCATCCCCACCAAAATAGTACTGCCTGTTTGGCTCAGAGCAAGGCTCGAAATACTGGCATCAGGATTGAAACCCTGAGCGAACCAACGTATGTCTAACTTTCCTGTGTTAAGGTTAAAAATAGAGATTTGGTGTTTACTGGCCGTCGCAAGGTAATGTTTATTCGCTGACAACGCCACGAGGTAATTGGTTTCATCAAAGTCATCGTCAGACCATTGCTGTAATAATTTGCCAGTCGCAACTTGCCATATCGATAATGTACGGCTTCTGCTTAATGTCACTGCTATGCTGGCATCGCTTGATAGTACGCCATCAATGAGCGTCTCATTAACCAGTCGCTGCAGATGATCAGGCGTTTTCATTACCACCATTTTGTCGCAGCCAGAAATCGCTATTATCGCCATGATACTGGCGATAATAAGGCATGTATTAAGCAGGAATTTTGATCCGATATTAGTTAACAATGTCATCTCTTTATAAAAAACGTCCTTTTAACATAATAGCATAGGGACATATTCCTAGATCTATTCGTCAACATAGGCTGATTTTTTGATATAGAAAAGTCTGCGTTCAAATTATGCATCTATTAAGAAAATCCGAATTCAGGCACAATAACAGCTAACAATATGTTATTTAAGCCAAGGAACCCACATGACGCACATTACCTTAACCGCTCCCGATGATTGGCATCTTCATTTTCGAGATGGGGACATGTTAGGTGAGACGGTTCCGGCTACAGCTAGATTATTTAAACGCGCCATTGTGATGCCGAATTTAGTTCCACCAGTGACGACAGCTGCTATGGCTATGGCTTATAAGGAGCGTATTTTAGCCGCTCGTCCAATTGGAAGTGACTTTAAGCCATTAATGACGCTATTTTTAACCAATAATACCAGCGCTCAAGACATTATTGATGCGAAAGCGGCAGGTGTTGTTGCTTGCAAATTATACCCTGCTGGGGCGACAACCAACTCCGATGCCGCAGTTAAAGCATTAGATGAGTTATTCCCAATATTTGAGGTGATGGCGCAGCAAGGTATGTTATTACTGGTGCATGGTGAAGTGACCGAATCGCATATTGATATTTTTGATCGTGAAAAGTTATTTATCGATCGCTACTTATCGCGTATTGTCGAAGCTATTCCTAGCCTTAAAGTCGTGTTTGAGCATATCACCACAAAAGAGGCGGCTGAATTTGTTGCCGGTGCTTCTGCTAATGTTGCCGCAACCATTACACCACAGCATTTATTGTTAAACCGTAACGATATGTTAGTAGGTGGTATTCGTCCGCATAACTTTTGCTTACCCGTATTAAAACGCAACATTCACCAGCATGCTTTGCAAGCTGCAGTGGCGACTGGTTCAAGTAAATTCTTTTTAGGTACCGATTCAGCGCCACATGAAAAACACCGCAAAGAGTCAGCTTGTGGCTGCGCAGGCTGTTACAGTGCCTGGAGTGCGTTAGAACTATATGCTCAAGTATTTGATAACTTGGGTGTCTTAGATAAGCTCGAAGGTTTTGCCAGCTTACATGGCGCAGACTTTTATGGTCTGCCACGTAATACAGGTACCGTAACGTTAGTCAAACAAGAATGGACAGTACCAGAAGAGATTATTTTACCTAACGGTAGCCCTATCGTGCCATTTTTTGCTGGCCAAACGGTCAATTGGAAAGTGAAAACTGCTTAATTTAATCACTAAGCTAGCCAGGTAATTAACGCAGCATGCTGTTTATTATCGTGAGTAGTTAAGTGGAAATAGCTTAATTGTCGAATCGAATTATTAATGCCTGTCAGTGAGCTGACAGGCATTTTTGATTTTTGCATGATTAATATTGATCAGCTGATTTTACCTGTGTTTGTAGCAGTTCCTTAAATTCAGCTCTAGGTAATGGCTTACTGAATAAGTAGCCCTGACCATAATCACATTTTAATGAACGTAGCAGATGATACTGTTCTTCAGTTTCTATACCTTCAGCAACAACCTTTAAGTTAAGTCCATGTCCCATGGCGATCGCTGCCCCGACAAGTTCCAGATCTCCGGGATCAACGGTAATATCATTAATAAAGCTTTTATCTACTTTTAAGGTGTCAAACGGATAACTACGCAGATAACTGAGTGACGAATATCCAGTACCAAAATCATCCATCGAGATGCTGACACCAATATCATTTATGCTGGTTAAGTTACTATTGATAATCGGGTCACCATTAAGTAATACCCCTTCGGTGATTTCAAGTTCTACAGAACTGACGTGGATCTGGTGTTTCTCAAGCTGCATTTTAAGCATATCAATAAAGGTATTTTCCCTAAATTGCTTAGGGGAAACATTGATAGCAATTTTAAATTGAGACTGAAACTGTTGCTGCCATTTTTTCGTGGCATTAAATGCAATATCAATAACATATTGACCGATAGGGATGATCAGTCCGGTTTGTTCCGCAATAGGAATGAATTCATCTGGTGTTACTTGGCCGAGTAATGCATTTTTCCAGCGTAAAAGCGCCTCAGCACCAATAATTTTACGACTTTTTATTTCTACAAGTGGCTGAAAGTAAACCTCGAATTCTTTTCGTTTCAAAGCATTACGTAATTGCTCTTCAACTCTTAGACGTCGATTTATATCCTGGTCCATTTGGTGGGTATAGAAATTATAGGTATTTCTACCGCGGTCCTTTGAATAATACATAGCAGAATCTGCCTGCCTAAGTAACTCTTTAGGGTCTTCGCTGTTATGCGGATAAAGAGCTATACCAATACTGACCGTAGACACTAACTCACGATTGTTGAGCACAAAAGGTTGGTAAAATCGTTTGAGCATTTTAGTGGCAATAACTTCAACTTCAGCGGGCGAGTTAATATTGCCCAATATAATGATAAATTCATCGCCGCCTAACCTACCTACGAGATCATTATTTGATATCGTGTTTTTTAATCGAGCAGCGGCTTGGACTAATAGTTCATCACCAATAGAGTGGCCCAAGGAATCATTCACTTTTTTAAAATCGTCTAAATCTAAAAATAATACCGCGACATTATTTTGGCTTCGAAACGCATCTTTGAGCATTTGCGATAATCTCTCGAGTGAGAGTAGTCTGTTGGGCAAGCCTGTTAAGCTATCGTAGTGAGCCTGTTGAATTATTCGCTCTTCTTGCAGCTTATATTGAGTCACATCCTGTTTTAGAGCTAAATAATGTTTAGCGACGCCAACGTTATCAAAAATAGGTGCGATATGTGCGTGTTCCCAAAAAATATCGCCATTTTTCTTTTTATTTTGTAGTTCACCTTGCCACGCATCCCCTCTAGAAATGGTATCCCATAATTCCTTATAAAGTGACTTAGGGGTTAATCCTGACTTCAATATACTGGCATCCTGACCAATAACGTCACTGGCGCTATAGCCTGAAATCCTTTCAAATGCACTATTAACATATTCAATTTTGCTGTCGATATTAGTTAATATCATTGATATGGGGCTTTGTTCTATTGCTTGTGACAAAGTGAGAGCTTGTTCTTCTGCCTTTTTTTGAGCGCTTAAATCGATATCGATGCAGTACATTTCTGCTTCGTTGTCGGCATTGTTCATTAATGCATGAGATGAATAAACGGCAACATTGCTGCCATCAGCATGCCTTAGAAGTAACTCTTCCGCTGGGATCGGGATACCATCATTTATCCACGCATTAACATTATTTATCACATGCTCCCGATATGGCAGAGGAATAATGAGATCTTCTAGTTTTTTACCCATGGCCTGTTCTTTGGTATAGCCATACAGTTTTTCACTGGCATGATTCCAAAAAATGACCGAGCGATCTTTATCATAACCTTGGACGGATATTGCGGGGATTTTTTCAAAAATTTGTCTGAATTTAGATTCACTGCGTAATAGCTTTTGTTCGGCATTAATGCGTTCTGAAATGTCTCTAACAAAACAGAAAAACATTCCTTCATCACTATCCCAAAAGCTAATATTCACCTCAACATGAAATAAATGGCCTTGTTTATGTCGATGAAGCGAAGTGAAGTGTAAACGTTTTTTTCGCTTAGCTCTGTCGATATTTTCATCAGAAAATTGATGCTGGTTACTGGTTTCAATTTGGTTAATGGGCATGTTTATTAGCTCTTTCATGCTGTAACCCGTCATATTTACAAAGCTTTGATTTGCTTCGATGATATTGCCTTCAAGTGAGGTGATTAAAAAGCCATCTTGGGCAGTACTAATAATGTTGCGGTAAGTTGTTTCACTGCGACGTAATTGCTTTTCAATGTGTTTTCGATAGGCGAGATCTCGTCCAACACCAACAATGCCGTTAATGTGTCCTAATGAGTCTGTAAAAGGTGTTTTCTGGGTGCTAAATATATGTGCAATACCATCAGATGTTGTAATCCATTCTTCATTTCTCCATGGTTGTTTTTTCTGTAAAACAAAACGGTCTGCTTCGATAAACCTATTTGTTTGTTGCTCATCAAAGAGGTCACTATCTTTATGATATTTAATTTGTTCCGGTTTGAGTTTTAATAGTTCAGCGAATGCTTTATTACAGCCTAAATAGATGCCATCGATCGATTTATAGAAAATAATATCGGGAATGCCATCAATGATACTTTGTAATAGGTTTTTTTCGGTTTCAAGAAGGGATTTATTATGCTGCAGTTCTTGTGCTAATTGCTGTCTTTGCTGATGTTGTTTTAACAGTAATCCCAATAACATGGAGCCACAGGTATACACTGTAAGTATGGTAGGGCTGATAGTGAGGATGATGTCGTATTTATCTGCAACAGGTATTAATAATACATTGAGTAACGCGGCTAATTCTACTACCAGGCTCATTAGTAGTAAGTTTTTCCAGTTTATCTGCTTGTTTGATGATTGAATCCAGTATCGCCAACCTAAGCCAATGGCAGAACTGATGAAAATAATTAATGTACCAGCAAATACCCCCGCACCACCTTGATAAATACGAAACCATGCAGCGAGTAAAGAGCCAATCAATGTCGGAATAAAACCAAAAAACAGACCACTCAAACTCAATAAAATCCAGCGAGCATCAAAAAAAATTCCTTGACGAAATTCCCAAGGATTGATCATTAAACTCACCGTAATCATGCCGATAAAAATGCCACTTAAGACATCTTTATATTTTGGGGAAACGATGTTTTGTAGCGTAATTGCATCATAAATAACCACAAGAGCCAGTAATAACACGGCGTTGCTCATCAAACTGAAAAAACTATCCATTGCTTCTCCGCACAAAATCGCATTGCCTTGTTTTACTTTAGTCCAAATCTACCAATAAAAAAAATATCTACTTCATATGATTATCTTGTCCTAACGTGCGTCTGCACCGTATCAATATGCTGAGTAATAATATCTATAAATGTATTTGTATCAATGAATGAGAAATGCAAAGAGCAAAAAGGTAGCCAAGACTACCTTTTTGGGGGAACTTACAATTGTTTACTATGTAAGGTTTATATGTCGGTTATTTATTGTCAGAGCGTATCACCAACTCAACGCGGCGATTTTGCTTTTGGCCATTTTCATCAAGGTTATTTGCTATAGGTGAGTACTCACCCACTCCTTTAGCTTCAACTTGTTGTGCAGAAATAGAGAACTGTTTGATCAACCGGGTTTTAATCGCCGTCGCACGTTTTTCTGACAAGGTTTGGTTATAAGCTTGCGAGCCTTGATCGTCTGAATGTCCTACCACATAAAACAGTTGTTTAGGGTGTGTTTGTAGGTATTGAGCGACCACTTCTACAATTGGATAAGCTTCTGGTAATAGTTCATCACTGTCATATTTAAACAACAAACCGTCTAGCGCCACATGGCCTGTTTTGGCTATTTCATCGGTTAATCCCTGCAAATCAATACCTACACGATTATTGTTTAATGTAGTTTCTTCAATGATTCGGACTTCTGCTGCAAGATTGCCAACAAAGCCAATTACATACACCATTACGTACACATTTCCTTCCGGTCTTTCTAACTTATACAATCGATAAAATTGGCTGTCGTCACGGCCATTGGACATCAGTAATTTTAAAGCGTTATACATTTCTGTTTTTCGACCACATAGCTCACCTGTACAAGCATAAACTTCATTAAAGCCAAGCTTAGTTAATGCGTTTTGGTAATTAGCATTAATCTCGTATTCAGAATAAGTTCGAGGTAAGTTATAGCCAATATCGGTGATTTTACCGTCTAATTTTAGCGTCTCAAGTTTGTTACCATTCTTACCCACTAATACGGCAATTTGCCCAAAGGAATGGGTGGTATACTCATCGATATATGCGCCAGGTATACGAGTCAACATTGGGTGATCAGCTGAGTTTTTTTCATCTTTGTTGCTATTGCCTGTTACTGCTATTTCACTCACCTCTTGTGATAAATAACCTTGATTAGTGGTGACTAAATCTAGCGGCTCATCGATTACTTCGATAATATCGATCTCTACGCTGGTGGCGCGCTGCCAACCCGCCGCATATATGGACACATATACTTGTTTTTTAGGAAGGGTGATATAGGCAGTAATTAACGAGGGTGAACTTTTTGAAATTGTATATAGCGGTTTTATAAATTTGGCTAATTTCTCCTCACTACCACAACTTTCTTGCTCGCATTCAAAGAGGATACTGGCATTTAATGCCTTGAGCTGGTTTTTATAGTTATTGATTAAATGGGCAGGTGTATAAGACGGCGGCAATTCATAGTTAGTTCTAATCAGTTTACCTTTCACTTCTTTGGAAAGAATTTTTTTGTCTTCAATTGACGTTATCAATTGTACTGGTGTGAAATGCCGAAGTTCATTCTTTACTTCTTTTACGTCTTTAGGCTCAGAAAACAATTCTTGTGTTGTCGTCGAGTAGGCATTCATCGCTGGCATAGTCGTCATGATGACGGCAAATGATATAAGCACGGGTTTTAACATATCAACTCCCTGTTGAAATAAAGTATCCAATAATATTAAGAAAGAACCTTAAACGTGCCCATAAGATATTCAAACATCATCAGGGTGTAAATGAATTGCGATTAGAATTACAGATTGATTATTATTTTTGATGTTTGTTTTTATATTAAACATTCAAAAGGATGTTTTTCTGCGGAATGAATAAATCCCCATAAGCTAACGCTATGGGGATTTTTCATTAATATCAGTCTGCTACCTTTATTGACCGAAAATCAATGGATTAACTTGGTCGTAAAGGTGTTGATACAAGGTTTGGGTAAACCCTGCGTTGTTATCAAACGTTACCGAGACATTATTTGCTGTAGACGCTTGCATTGCTTTATTGAGTTCAACTTTAATCAGTTGTTGATTATCAAGTACAAAGTAGTCTGGATACACGTATTGTTGTGCAGAGCCTTCGACGATTTCTGCAACTTCAATTAATAACTGATCACTTGGGCTATTGCTTTTAGTCATTTGAAAACGTTGTTCAATACTGCCGTCACTATCAAGTAGTGCAATAGTTTGATTTTCTTCATCGATGCGAATGTTATCAGGAAAATAAAACTTAAATAAGATTTCCGCCATAATAGTAGTAGAGAGCGTTTCTTCAGTCACAAAGCTTGATAGCTCATAAGTTTCATAATCATCAACGACACGACACATTACGTCTGCGGATTGAGTCACGGTTAATCGGTATAGAGTATCAGGCCAGGTTAATGTATCTAACTTTAATATTTCTGGGGCCATATTTAAAACCGATT
>Ga0210029_1002088_pt1 | contig 11155 bp, 9 predicted proteins | sample CryGeymeta201521_FD_183985 | JGI IMG/M metagenome (GOLD analysis project Ga0210029, IMG submission 183985) | Groundwater microbial communities from Crystal Geyser aquifers in Utah, USA - Crystal Geyser metaG 2015-21 (SPAdes) (version 2) | ecosystem: Environmental > Aquatic > Deep subsurface >... | reverse complement strand
TTTTGAGCCGGGTTATTTAAAATTTCAATGGCTGCTTTTCTAAAATCAAGGGAGGCCTTCTCAGAAAATTGATAAAGTTGAATGTAAGCTATTTTTTGGTCATTTATTTCTTTCCCGCCGGCTTCGCCGGTCGAGGCGAGCAATTCCCATTTCAAAGATGGAACTTCAATTACATCTCTAACTATTTTAATTTCTTTAGTTTTTTCCCACTCTTCTCTAAAAATAGTCAATGTCACTTCTGTACCTTTCGGCCCCCGAATTAAATTGACGGCTTCATCAATCATCAAATCAGCGGTTAAGGTATCATTTATTTTTAAAATTTTATCACCAGCCCTCAGGCCAGCTCTCTGAGCCGGCGTTCCTTCCAAGGGAGATATCACCTGGAGTTGCCCTTTTCTTATATCAATTTCCATTCCCACCCCTTCAAAAGTTCCCTTAACATCTTCGATAAACCTTTTGCTGTCTTCCGGATTTAAAAAGATAGTGTAAGGGTCTTCCAAACTTTTTACCATTCCCGAGATTGCTCCATAAATCATTTTTTGAGTATCAAACTTTTCTTTATCGGCAAATTTTTCTTGAAGTTTGTGCCAGGCTTCCCAAAAAAGCGAAAAATCAACCTCCTCTGGTTTGCAAGCTGGACACTCTGTCTGAAATTTAGCAAAGAAATAACCGCCAGAAAATACTGTTCCGGTTAAAATTAATGCTAAGAAAACTAAAATTATTTTTCTTTTCATTGACCGAGCCCCGCCCTTTCCTTTCTTTTAGAAAGGGCGGGGCGAAGGTAAAGAAGAGGACGAATTCCTCTTCGCCTTAGATATTTTATCATAAACTTTTCCAATAACAAAATCTATATCAAACTAATTTATTTTGTCAATATAAATAAAAACTGAGCCGGTTTTGATACGGGGCTCAGTTATCTTTTTTTTCTTCATTTAAACCAAGCATCTCTTCTGGTCGGACTACAGTATCAAACGATACGGTACTTTCTCGGACTTTGTTGATTCCGGGCTGAAGTGGGGTTAATACAAGATCAATTCTGTATTTATCCAATGCAGTTGTAACGCTACCCAACCATTGGTCTATATCCGTTTCCTCTTCGGTAAGAACTTCCTCAGTATACGGATTTATCCTTACTGTTTCTGGGTCTTCTAGCCATTTGACTAAAAAATCTAACTGTTCTTTTAATACTCCAGCGCTTATCTCTTTTGCGGTATATCTTTTTCTTTCGCTAACCCTACGCTTCCTTCCTGTAAGACTTGGGGTGTCACACTCTGTAGCGACTTCGCAATCACCGTTCTTAAGGTGGAAATAATAAGTTTCATCTACAAGGCCAACTTTTTTGTCAACCCACATAAAATCGAGAAAACAAACAGGATCCTCAAGGTTGGGAATTACATCTAAGTTAAAAACCTGCCCATCTTTGGTCCGAAACTGAGAAATGCGCCGCCTGAGATTGTTACTCTTTTTAACCACTAGACCAAATACTCGATGCCTATTTTTCTGTTCAGAATTCATCTTCCCTCCTTTTTGTTGTTTTCTTTCCTAAAAACCTAAAAGTAGAAATTATTTAAGTGGCGATTTTCCAGAAATTTTTGCGGTCAAGTATGAGAACAATTAAGGGAAGTATCGTGTACCAAATAAAAAGTGGATATTTTTCTCTAATAATAAGAGAAAAATAAAAAGAGTAATTAAATAGATTAAACTTAACCACCAACCTAATTTTTTCCTTTTTAAAAGAAGAGTACCTAAAATAATTCCCGATAACGATGCGGAAAATGCTAGAAATAAATAAATACAAAGGGTAGGATTATATAACAAAAACATTATCGGTCCAAATATCACGAGTCCCCTGGCAACGTAGACCAACGCTCCCAATACTCCCAGAATTCCTGCAAATATCATTATATCGGCAACAACTCTTATTTTTGTTGAAAGTTTAACTTGTTCCATTTTGTGTAAACTATTTCTATTCTGGTTAGTGTTACTTTATTTTCAATCCTTAAGTTGATTAATCCAAGAAAGATAATAAAATTTTCTTTTACAAAATGTGGTTCGAGCCGATATTTTTATTAGGTTCTTTGGCAATTTTATTTTTTAAAAGAACCAATAATTTTATCTAATATTTCTCTTTTTTCTAATTTCTTTTTCCAAATACTATTTTTACGATCGGGATTTATGTAAACACCTTTTGAGAAATTAATTTTATCTCGAAATTTTATAAGATTTGGTTTTCTTGAAATGACAATCTCTTGGTATTTTTCATCAATTCTGCTTTCAATATCAAAATCTTTTAATAATTTTTGAACTAATTTTAAAATTTCTAAGTTATGTTGAAAACCCCTAACCTTTCGAGCGTTTCTCCATTTATAAACACTTCCCTCATCATCAAAAAATACTCGGAGAAAGATTCTTTTTTCTTGTAAAGAAACAGTTTTAATATATTCATTTAATTCTTTAGCCCTTTCTCTCACGTAATCGGCGAGTTCTATATAGTGATAGGAAATGCGATGAACTCCACTTTCTTTATAAAAACGGTAACGAGGTTTTAAATTAAAAATCTCTTTCATTAAACTTTGTACCCGGCAAATTAAGCTTAGATTTCTGTTTTGATAAATACAACCTTTCTTAATTTCACCATCAAACATAAAATGAGCTGCAAGAAATATTAACGCTCTCGTCCATTCTTTTGGTTTTGGAACTATTCTACCAAAAAGACATTTCCCTTTTTTCTTTTTGCTAAGTTCCCTCAGTCGTTGAATATTTTCTCTAATTATTCTCTTTTGTGCCTCGATAGGAAACTGGATATCTCGAACATGATCATAAACAGTAGTTTTAGGCAGTCGAGCTACTTCAATAATTTCGTTTAAAGTAAATCCTTTTGCCCTCAAGCTTCGACATTTTTCTATCAACAAAGGATTGGTTTTATACATAAGATTGTGCCCCTGCCGCGATTTGAACGCGGAACCAGCACCTTAAAAGGGTGTTGCTCTACCAAATTGAGCTACAGGGGCGAGCGTCCCGCTTCGCGGGGCTAAATTCAAAAGTCAAAATGCAAAATTACAAATTTTCTTTCCTTAATTGTTCAAGTAATTCTTTTTGCTTTTTCGTTAATTTCTTTGGCGTTTTAATAACTAATTCTATATATAAATTTCCTCCGCCATAGCCTGAAAAATGAGGAATGCCTTTTCCAGAAATTTTTAAAATTTTCCCAGATTCAGTGCCAGCCGGAACGGTCAGTAAGATTTTCTTTCCCTCAAGAGTCGCTATCTCAACTCCGTCACCCAAAGCTGCCTGAGAAAAAGAAATAGGTAAGGAAACATACAAATCGTCACCTTTTCTTTTGAAAATCGGGTGATGTTTAACGGAAATCCGACAATATAAATCCCCGGACTTTCCTCCCCTTCTCCCCGCTTCACCTGCTTTCTCAACTTTTATCACTTGATTAGTGTCTACTCCGGCCGGTATCCAGATTTTAATTTTTTCTTCTGCTTTTATTCTCCCTTCTCCTCGACAAACATTGCAGGGTTTTTCTGGCCGATAACCTTCTCCGCCGCATTCAGGACAGACGGCGTACCTGGTAAATGAACCGAAAAACGTTTTTTTAATTTGTTGAACCTCGCCCGTGCCTCGGCAAGAAAAACACTCTTTAACTTTTGTTCCAGGTTCGGAGCCTAAACCCTGGCAGCGAGAACACTGAACGTATTTAAATAAAGAGATTTCCTTGGCTTCGCTCTTCAAAGTGTCTTCCAAAGATATTTCGACATCAACTTCAATATCCCTTCCCTTTTTTAAATCTTTTTTTCTTTTAGGCTGTCCGAAACCAAACATTTCCTCCATCATCTCTCCTAAATCTCCGAATTCAGAATCAAAATCAATATCCGGCCTCCCCCAAGCCCACTGGAAATCCCAGCCTTCGGCTGGTCCGCCGGAGGCGGAAAATCCTGGTGCACCCTCGAAAACCCGACCAAATCTATCATACTGAGTTCTCTTCTCTTTATCAGAGAGAGTCTGATAGGCTTCATTTATTTCCTTGAATTTTTTCTCCTCTCCACCCTTATCCGGATGATATTTGTGAGCCAGTTTATAATAGGCCTTTTTAATTTCATCCGGGGAAGCATCTCGAGAAACGCCTAAAATTTGATAGTAATCTTTCATAACCCTACGAATTACGAATATATACCTGCCTGCCGGCACCTGTCTACCGACAGGTAGAGGCAGGCGAATATACGAATGATTGAGCGAGGCAAGTGCCGAGATGGACATCCGCAGCGAGCGGCCAGGGTTTCGCCAAAGGCGAAGAGCGAGCGAGGACTAAGTAAAATTTCTCGGTGGGAAATTTTACGGTCCTTCGAGGCAGCTTGCCGAGCGACTATTTTTCTTTGTATTCGCCTTCTTCGGCTTTGGGTTCTTCTCCTCCAGGTTTTTTCTCCTGAGTTGCCTGATACATTTCCGCGCCAACTTTTTGAATTGCCGAAGATAATTCTTGAGTTTTATTTTTTATCTCCTCTATATTATCACCATCTTTGACTTTTTTCAAAGCTTCGATTCTGTCAGTAATCTCTTTTTTAGTTTCGACCGAAACCTTATCTCCGGCCTCTCTCAAAGTTTTCTCAGTAGTATAAATTAAATTATCAGCCAAGTTCTTGGCTTCAACTAAATCTCGCCTTCTTTTATCCTCTTCGGCATGTAATTCAGCTTCTCTCTTCATTTTCTCCACCTCTTCTTTTGAAAGACCGACGGAGCCTTCAATCCTAATCGACTGAGAACGTTGGGTGGCTTTATCTTTGGCTTTTACCGTCACAATTCCATTGGCATCAACATCAAAAGCCACTTCAACCTGAGGAATTCCCCGAGGAGCGGGCGGAATCCCATCCAGAATAAATCTGCCGAGAGACCTGTTGCCGGCAACCATTGGTCTTTCTCCTTGTAAGACGTTAATCTCAACCGAGGTCTGACCATCAGCGGCAGTTGAGAAAATCTGGGTTTTGGTAGTGGGGATGGTTGTATTTTTAGCAATCATTTGAGTGTTAATTCCACCTAAAGTTTCAATTCCTAAAGAAAGGGGTAAGACATCCAATAAAAGAACGCTTTTAATTTCCCCCTCTGGCGCTCTTCCTTCCTCCTGTGCTCTTAAAATCTCTGATTGAATTGCTGCTCCCGTTGCCACCACCTCTTCGGGATTAATCGATTTATTAGGTTCTTTGCCAAAAAAGTTTTGGACTTGCTCCCTAACAGCAGGCATTAAAGTTGTCCCGCCAACCAAAACAACTTCATCAATATCCTGTTTTGAAAATTTGGTTTCTCCCAAGGTTTTTTCCACTCTCTCGATTGATTTTTCAATTAAATCGCGAGCTAAATTTTCAAATTTGGCTCGGTTGATTTTGTAATATAAATGTTTAGGTCCAGCCGAATCAGCCGAAATGAAAGGAAGGTTAATCTCTGTCTCCAAAGCGCTCGACAATTCAATTTTTGCTTTTTCGGCAGCTTCCTTCACTCTTTGGAGGGCTAAGGGGTCTTTTGACAAATCAATTCCTTGTTCTTTTTTAAACTGCTCAATGAGCCAGTTGATTATTCTCTGGTCAAAATCTTCTCCGCCCAAATGGGCCTCACCTCCGGTAGCCAAAACTTCAACCGTATCAGGAGCGACATTTAAAACTGTCACATCGAAGGTCCCCCCGCCAAAATCATAAACAACCACCTTTTCTGCTTTTTTCCTGCCAAATCCATAAGCCAGAGCTGCCGCCGTCGGCTCATTGATTATTCTCAAAACATTAAATCCAGCAATCTCACCAGCTGTTTTTGTTGCCTTTCTCTGAGAATCGTCAAAATTAGCCGGACAGGTGATGACGGCTGCCTTTACTTTCTCGCCCAATTTTTCTTCGGCATCCGATTTGAGCTTTTGTAAAATCATCGAAGAAATCTCAATCGGGGTATACCATTTCTCTCCCATTTTTATCTCAACCCCGCCATCGCTTCTTTCTCTGGTTTCATAGGGTAATCTCTTTAACTCTTTCTGGACTTCGGGGTCTGAAAATCTTCTACCAATAAATCTTTTGACTGCGGAAATGGTATTTTTTGGATTGGTGACTGCCTGCCTTTTAGCTAAATCACCAACTAATCTTTCGCCATTTTTTGCCAAAGCGACAATCGAGGGTATCAAAATCGAACCCTCTCGACTTTCTAAACATTTTGGCTCACCATTGATAATGGAAGCCATTTTTGAAATTGATGTACCTAGGTCAATGCCTAATACTTTTGCCATAGTTTTATTAAATTAAATTTACTTTTAAGACCTTTTAATTTTTATTTTTTTAAAAATTATAATGCGACTATTCTACTACCTTCAGGAATATCTGCTGATTTTATATCTTGAATAATACCAACTTTTTTTGCTTCCTCTGCATTTTTTGTCTTGGTTCTTAAAAACATCTCAATAATTTCTTCTTCTTTTAATTTAGTCCTTTCTGAAATTATATTTGCGATACTTTTTTGATCTCTTTCAATTATTGCTAATTTTTCTCTTAACTCTTTTTCCTCTAATCTTTGTGGCTGGACAATATCAAATCCAACACCATGGAAAAGAAAAGAAGAATTAGAATTGCAATATCTTTCATCCGATGAAAGAAAAACAACATTTGCAATAGAGTCGATAATGCCAATATTGTGCATTATAATCTTAGCGGGAAGGGCTCTTATAAAATTATGTAACACCACACCGTCGTTAACACTTCCTCCAGGTGAAGAGATTAAAAAATAAAATTCTTTTTCGCCTCTATTAATTTGATCGGTTAAAAAGTTCATCAAAATTTGAGATGTTTGCGGATTTATTGGAGAAGAAAATTTTACATATATCATATTTTTGTAAAAACTTTTTATTTAACGACTTTTACTCCAGCACCAGAGCATAGTTCGGTGCGGGGTCTGCGGTTACTTCGTGACCTTGACTTTCGCGGGTCTTAATAGCCTGCCGTTTATTTTGTATCCTTTTTGGATTTCTTCAATTATCACTCCTGATTTTATTTCCTTGCCCTCCGTAGCCTTCTTGCCCGCCGTAGCTTCAGCGGAGGCGGGGGCGAAGGCGGGTTCAATTTCCTCCATTACCTCATGAAGGTTAGGGTCGAAAGCTTCGCCTACTGCTTTAATCTCCTCAACCCCCTGATTTTTTAAAAATTCTAAAATCTGATTTTTTATCTGCAAAATTCCTTTAACATTAACATCTGTTTTTAGATTCTCTGGCAATTTCTTTTCAGCTATCTCAAAATTATCTAAAATTGGCAAGAATTTCAAAATCAAATTCAGATTGGCATATTTAAAAAACTCTCCGATCCTTTCCATTTCTTCTTTTTTATAATTCAGGAAATCTGCCCTCGCCCTCTGCCAACCAGCCAGGTATTCCTCTTTTAATTTCTGACATTCCTCTAATTTCTTCTTTAAATCTTCTATTTCCTTTTCCATATTATAACCTCTCCAATAATTTTGTTAAATAATTTAGTGAATTAATGTTTTTATCATAAGCCATTCTTTTAGGACCGGCTATTGCTAAAACTCCTTTTTCTTTATCGGGGAAATGACAACTGGAAATAATTATACTAAATTCTTTTGCTTTAGAAAAAGGATTTTCTTTCCCAATATAAACCTTAATCTCAGAGTTAATCTTAATATCTTCAATTTCCTTTTCAAAATGTTTAATCACGTCAGCAAAGTCAGTAATAACTTTTGTTTCCTTAAATTCTGGCTCTCCAAGAACATCTTCCCAACCTTCCTTCCAAAAAAGGTCTTCATCGAATAAATAACCTAAGGCTAAAGAGTTTGATGAAAACGAGGCTAAATTCTTGGTTAGGGACTGGAGAAATCGAACCCCGTCCCCCATTTCTCTCTCAATTAAATCTTCTACTTTTAAAAGAGTTTTTTCTTTTGGGAATCCTTTTTCAAACCCACCTAAGTTTTGCTTGACAAAATTTTGGCGGGCAAATAAATTATCAACAAAAAATCGATATCCCTTATCTGTTGGTACTCTGCCTGCCGAGGTATGGGGTTGATATAAAAAACCGGTATCAGTAAGTTTTTGCATCTCAATTCTGATAGTCGCCGGGCAAATTCCAAAATGATGTTTTTCCTCTAAAAACTCAGAGCTAACTGGCTGAGCTAAATCAATATAATCGGCGACTATCCTATTTAAAATTTCTTTTTGTCTTTCGGTTACTATCATCATTACCATTATATCAGACCCAAATCAGCAGTCAAGACCTCTGAGTGATAATTTTAAGATGGGGCTCACTCTATTATCGCTTGGTGCGAAGGTTGACATGGTTGTTAATTTCTTCTTTTTTGCTAAACTATTTTAATGGTATCTAATTTATAAAAAATATGCGGAATGTAATTGAGTATAAAAATTTAATCTGGATAGATATAATTGAACCAAATGAAGAAGACATTGAATATATAAAAAATAAATTTAGATTACATCCCTTAACCTTTAAAACCATAATCCCATCCATCCATTATCCAGATATAGATGTTTTTAGAAATTACATTTTTATAATTTTACATCATCCGCATTTAAAAGAGAATGGAGAAATTCAAATTCAAGAATTTGATATTATTCTTGGAAAAAATTATCTTATTACTAATCACTATGAAAAAATTACCCCTTTAAATGACATTTTTGATGAATGCTCAAAATCGGATATAAAAAAGAAAGAATATATGGAAAAAAGTATAGGTTTTCTTTTTTTTATAATTCTAAACAGGTTTTTAAAAGAAAATTTGTCCAAAATTGACCGGATAGAATATGAAATTGATTTAGTTGAAAAAGAAATATTTTTAGAAAAGGAAAAAAAGATGGTTAAAGAAATTTCTCATCTTAAAATGAAAATTATTGATTTTTGGAGAATAATTGAACCCCAAAGAGTGGTTTTTAACTCTTTAATAAATATTGGAGTAAACTTTTTTGGCCAAGAGTTCAGACATTATTTTTCTACCCTTTTTAGAATCCATCGAAAAATTGAAAATACCCTGAGAACTTCAAAAGAAGCAATAGAATCTTTAGAGGAAACAAATCATATCCTTGTAACCTTAAAAATGAACGAAATAATAAGGATCTTGACCATTGTTTCCGTAATTCTCCTACCTCTCACCTTATTAGCAAGTATTTGGGGCATGAATACAAATTTTCTTCCTTTTAACGAAAGTGTTTTTGATTTTTGGCTAATTGTTGGATTAATGTTGATTATTTCCTCGGGGATGCTCTTATATTTCAGAATGAAAAAATGGCTCTAACAAACCGCGTCACCAATATTATTGCTTTTTTACTTTTGATTTTTATGTTTGTTCTGGCTGTTTTTAGTATGAAAGACGATTCTGTCACTATGGATGAATTGGCCCATCTACCGGCAGGTTATTCCTATTTGACCCAAAAAGATATGAGGTTAAATCCTGAACACCCGCCACTGATGAAAGACTTGGCAGCTATTCCCTTGCTTTTCATTAAAAATATAAATTTTCCATCGGAGATAGGAGCCTGGAAAGAAGATGTCAATGGTCAATGGGCTTTTGGATTTAATTTTCTTTATCAGAGCGGTAACCCGGTAGACAAAATGATTTTCTGGGGCCGGATCCCAATGATTTTGATTTTAATTTTACTTGGATTTTACATTTTTAAATGGACAAAAGAGCTTTTTGGTCAAAAAACTGCCATCCTTGCTCTATTTTTATTTTCCTTTTCTCCAACTTTTTTGGCTCACGGAAGACTGGTTACCACTGACGTCGGAGCAGCAGCCGGAGTATTTATTGCCACTTATTATTTTATTAAGGCATTCCAACAACCTATTAAGAAAAATATTATTCTGGCTGGAATTGCTTTTGGTTTAGCTGAACTTTGTAAATTCTCGGTAATCCTTTTAGTTCCCCTTTTTGCTATTTTAGCTTTAGCATGGTGGTTGGTTAAGTTGGGAACCTGGCGGAAAGCACTCAAAATATTTATTTTAGTAATGCTAATTGGTTATATTTTAATCTGGCCAATCTATCAATATCATGTTTGGAACTATCCCGCAGAAAGGCAAGTCAGAGATGCCGGAGTTGCTCTTTCTGATTATCCCGATTTAATTAAAAAACCAATATTATTCGCAACCGATAAACCAATCTTAAGGCCTTATGCTCAGTACTTAACCGGACTTTTGATGGTTTTTCATCGGGCGGCATTTGGCAATACCACTTATTTTTTGGGCGAGGTCTCGAATTTGGGCTGGAAAAATTATTTCCCAGTAGTTTATTCAGTAAAAGAACCGTTGGCTTTTCACATTTTAATTTTAATTGCTCTTTTATATGCGGCCTTTTTGATCAAAAAACCCCCGCACCAGAAACTTCGTTTCGGTGCGGGACTGGTCCAGCACCGAGCTCTGCTCTGGTGCTGGGCATTTTGGCAAAATACTTTTCAAAGGATGAAGAGCTGGATAAAAAATCATTTTCCCGAATTTGCCATGCTCTGCTTTATCGGTCTTTATTGGACAGTCTCTTTAGTTAGCAGTCTCAATATTGGAGTCCGTCATTTATTGCCGGTTTTTCCTTTCACAATTTTATTAGTTAGTGGAATGATAGGAAATTTAATAAAATCACCGTTTTTGAAGTTAAAACTTACTATTTTGGGAATTTTGATTTTATGGCAGGCAGTTTCGGTAATTTCTATTTATCCCCATTTTCTTGCTTATTTTAATGAATTGGCAGGAGGCCCGAGTCAGGGTTACATCTATACTGTTGATTCTAATCTCGACTGGGGTCAAGATTTAAAACGGCTGGCGCAATGGGCAGATAAAAACCTGCCTGCCGGCAGGCAGGTCTATGTCGATTATTTTGGCGGCGGCAACTCTCAGTACTATCTAAAAGAAAAATATGCCCCCTGGGAGGGACAAAGAAATCCAGAAGAATTTCCTAAAGGAAATTATCTGGCAGTATCGGCAACCCTTTTACAGGGAGGTAGAGGCGAGCCGGCTCCTGGCTTCAACCAGCCAACCGGTTACTATCGATGGTTAAATAAATACACACCAATAACAAAAATCGGCTACTCAATATTTGTCTACCGGATCGAAGAGACAAATGTCTCTTCTCTCGACTCAGTTGAAGTTTCGTCTATCGATTAACCGAGCCGCAGCGAAGGGTG
>Ga0210029_1002081_pt1 | contig 11169 bp, 9 predicted proteins | sample CryGeymeta201521_FD_183985 | JGI IMG/M metagenome (GOLD analysis project Ga0210029, IMG submission 183985) | Groundwater microbial communities from Crystal Geyser aquifers in Utah, USA - Crystal Geyser metaG 2015-21 (SPAdes) (version 2) | ecosystem: Environmental > Aquatic > Deep subsurface >... | reverse complement strand
CTCGAAGTCGATCTCCAGCTCGGTGACTTTGTCGGGCGCTTCGTCCGGAGGAACGGTCATCACGTAGGTGCCGGCCGGCGGCTCCCTCCAGGGATCCTCAAGGATGCCGCTCTCGAAGCTGATGTGGAGCAGGTTGCGGTCGGTGCTCCACGGTTCCTTGGCCGTCTGTTTCACCGGGATGCCGTGCCGGGCGGCGTATTCCATCGCTTTCTCGCGGCCGGTAAGCCCATCTGCGTGGAACTTGGCTTCCCGCCAGGGGGCGATGATCTTGATGCTCGGGTCGATGGTGCGATAGGCGAGCTCGAAGCGGACCTGATCGTTCCCCTTCCCGGTAGCGCCGTGAGAGACGACCGTCGCGCCTTCTTCCTTGGCTACGTCCATCTGCGTCTTCGCCAGCAGCGGTCGGGCGATGGAGGTGCCCAGCAGGTAGCAGCCCTCGTACACGGCGTTCGCCTTGAGCATCTGGAAGACGTAGTCCCGGGCGAACTCCTCTTTCACGTCGCGGATGACCAGCTTGCACGCCCCGCTCCGTTCCGCCTTCTCCTTGACGCCCTCCAGCTCCTCGTCGCCCTGGCCGATGTCGCAGCACAGCGCAATGACTTCGAGTCCGTAGGTATCGACCAACCACTTCAAAATGACGGACGTGTCGAGTCCGCCGGAATACGCCAGAACAGCCTTCTCGGCCATGCAAGTCACTCCTTCGAGAATGCGGGTCGTCGTAGCCACGAGCGCCAAGCGAGTGGAGTCCTTCGGCTGCGCGCGCAAACGCCCAGCGTTTGATCAGGCTACATTCGCGCCCGCGATCCGGCGAGGCGGGCGTCGAGCGATGCCGCACCAACGCCAGTCTGCAGACCACGGCGCTTGCCCCCAACGACCGGTACGTGCTATGATACCAAGTCCCCATCCACATTTCGACGGGGGGTGCCAGGATGACCGAATCCCTTGAGTCACAAGCGGCGCTGCTCACCGGTCAGTTGGAGGCCGTTCGCCGGCTCTCCACGCTGGCTGTCGCGCCGTTGAGCCGAGACGAACTGCTCGAGAAGATCCTGGACACCGTCTTGGATGTGGCAGGCGCCGAGGCGGGGTCGTTGGCATTTGTGGACCCAGACACGGAGCAGTTGCAGTTCGCCGTGGTGCGCGGGCCGGCGGCTACGACATTGAAGGATGTCGTGCTGGAACCGGGGGAGGGCATCATCGGCTGGTCGGTTCAGCATCGCCAGCCGGCCATCGTGCCGGACACCTCCACGGACGAACGGTTTGCCCCTCGGGTTGACCAACTGGTCCAGTTCGTGACCCGCTCGGTCGTGGTGTGCCCGATGGTGCTCCCGGACCGGGTCATCGGCGCCATCGAGTTGGTGAACAAACGAGGACTACCGTCGTTCACGCAGCCCGACGCCGACCTGCTGCAGACGGCAGCCACCGCGGCGGCTCTGGTGGTGGACAATTGCCGCCTGAAAGCCTGGGCCACTCGCAAGGTGGATGAGCTCTCCACACTGGTCGAACTGGAGCGCCAACTCAACGCCACCTTCGACCCCAAGCGACTGCTGTGCTACGTGATCGAGTCCGCCGTGCGCGCGGCCGGGGGGGAGGCCGGCTCACTGCTGTTGGTGGACCGGGAAATCGGCGACCTATACTTCGAGGTGGCCACCGGCAAGAAGGCACACGAGGTCAAGGCATTCCGCGTTCCCGTGGGCAGTGGCGTTGCCGGCTGGGTCGCAGCGCACAAAGAGCCGCTGCTGGTGGTGGACGTCGATAGCGACCCGCGGTTCGACTCGACCATCGCCCAGTCACTCAGCTTCGATACACGTTCATTGGTCGCGGTGCCGATGCTCCTCCGCGACCAGGTTCTGGGCGTGATCGAGGTCATCAACATCCCCCCGCGGATCGCCAGTCGGCAGGAATACCTGAACGTGATGATGGGGTTTGCGGGTCAGGCAGCTTCGGCGTTGGAGCGCGCTCATCTGTACGAGCAACTCGAGAACCGCGTGGCCAGCACCGAAGACGAGCTGCGGGAAGCCTACGCCGAACTGCATCACGAAAAGAAGCGAATGGAGGCCATGATCGAGAGCCTGGCCGACGGCATCGTCGTCGTCGATCCGGCCCGCACGGTCATTCTGGTGAACCGAGCAGCCCTCGGCTTTCTCGGCATGGCTGCGGAGACTGCCCCGGAGGGGAGGAAGCTGAGCGACCTGCCAAGCAGCGGCTTCCTCGAGCCGCTGTTCGACGAAGCCGCTCGACAGCCGTGGGAGGTCGCTTCCGGAGAGACGCGACTCGGCGACCTCGAGCTAAGCGTCAACGCCACCCAGGTGCTCGATGATGGTGGCCGGCCGGTGGGGACCGTCGGCGTGCTCACAGACATCACCCACTTCAAGGAACTGAACCGCCTCAAGACGGAACTCCTCGGCATCGTGTCTCACGAGCTACGGTCGCCGTTGACCTCACTGAAAGCAGTCGCCGCGACGATGCTGCATGATCGCGAACTGGACGAGTCTACTGAGACCGAATTCCTCGAGATCATGGACGATCAATGCGACCGGATGAACCGGATGATTGGCGACCTTCTCAATGCCTCTCGCATAGACAGCGGCCGGGATCTCGAGATGACCTGGGAAGACGTGGACGTGGTGGGGCTGGTGAACCGCACCGTGAGCACCATGAGACTCGCCGCCGCTCGCCACGACCTGCGGGTAATGGTTCCGCCCAGTTGCCCGGCTGTTCGGGCTGACTCGGACAAGCTGCAGCAGGTGCTCACGAACCTCCTCGATAACGCCCTCAAGTACTCGAACCCCGGCAGCGCCGTCACAGTGACGCTGACCGATCACGAGGACCGCGTCGAACTGACGGTCGCGGACGAGGGCGTCGGCATTCCCGAGAGCGAGGTGCCAAAGCTGTTCCGGATGTTCGAGCGCACGCGCGGCAAACAGACGAAGACAGCCAAGGGCACGGGCGTCGGGCTGTACCTCTGCAAGCACCTGGTGGAGGCGCACGGCGGCTCCATCGCGGTCGACAGCATGGTCGGCCGGGGGACAACGTTCCTCGTTACGATCCCCCGTTCTCGGAGCACTGAGCCGGAGTGCACCCCGCAATGAGGCGGCGGCTCCGCGCGGCGGCTGCGCTGGGTGCAATGTTGCTGGGCTGGACGTGGCTCGTCTGCTTCCCTAACCCCCTTGTTCTACCGCGCAACCTCTACCGATACTTCCGCTTCCCGGTTGACCCAAGCGTGGTGCAGCTCCTGCCGACGGACTTGCCGGCAGACCCCGCCCGGTTGGAGGACTCCCTCAAAGCCTACGTGCCGTTCCAGTGGGACTGGCAGACCTACGGCGTTCCGTGGATGATGCCCGATCCGCGGGATGTCGCGCGACGACGGAAAGGCGATTGCGAGAGCATCGCCGTGCTTTTCGCCAGCGTACTCAGGGCCCGCGGGATTCCCTTCGACGTGCAGGCGTCGTTTAGTCACGTCTGGATCGACTACCCCGGCAAGCGGCAGACGAGTTGGGAACAGGACGGCACGTCCTACTTCGGCCGCCGGCGCGGCCGGCTGTTCCTGGAGTTCCCGGCTGCCCTGAAGCTCAGGCAGCACTGGCGCAACCAGAAGGAAGGGCTGTGGGACGCGATGCCGCAGAGCCGGAAGGCTTTGCTGCTGGGAGGGTGGGCGGTCCTCACCTGCCTGCGGGGGCAGCGGCGCCGCCGCACTACCACAGGACTGGACGCGGTCTCTCCGCCGGCAGCGCCCGCCGAGGCCGCAGCAAGTGGTGGTTGAGCGAGGTCGCCCCGGCCGCGACGAGCCACGAAATAAATCCGCGCCTGGGGCTTTGCACTTCGAGAGGGCTTTGCTATACTATTGTCTGCGCGTGTGAGCGCCTGGTGTTAGCGCCCCGGCACCAGGATGCTCACACGCGCACTTTCTTTTTGTGGGGTGCGGCTGCGGCAACTGCCCACGCCATGCCGGGACGTGGTCAGCCCAGCCGGCGAGGCCTTGCCGGGGGCCGGGGAGCAAGTCGGCGAAGCCTCCAGGCCGAACGCCGCCCTCGCCAACCGGAGGTCACGCAATGCCCGACTCCATCGCCATCATCGGCGCCTCGACCGACCGCAGCAAGTATGGGAACAAGGCCGTCCGCGCGTGGCGGCAGCAGGGCTGGACGGTCTACCCGATCCACCCGACGGCGCAGGAGGTCGAAGGACTCCCGGCCTACGCCTCCGTCGGCGACGTGCCCTACCCCATCGACAAAGCCAGCTTCTACGTCCCCCCGCGGATCGGTCTGAAGGCCCTCGAGGGAGTGGCCGAGAAGGGCATCAAAGAGGTCTACCTCAATCCGGGCGCCGAGAGCGAGGACCTCATTGCCAGGTGCTACGAACTTGGCGTCACCCCGATCGTCGCGTGCAGCATCCTGGCGGTGGGTGCACACCCGGCCGAGTACTGAAACCGCCGGACCTGGGCCGAGGGGTGCCCGCACCAACGGCTTGTCGCGTGGGATAGAAGCCCTACGGGCCCGACGGATTGTCGGGCCGCTCGATCAGGTGACCCGGATCGTAGTCTCGCCGCCGCCACGCCCCCCTTGGCGGTTCGCGGATCCCCTCGTACGTCAGCGGTCCTCTTCCTGCCCACAGCATCAGGCACAGCAGGAACGCGCAGTACGCGACGCCCAACCCAAAGACAAGCCACCCAGGCACGGGGCCCAGTGCCGCGTGCCCGAGGAGTTCCGTCCACGACCTTGCAGGGCTGGGGTGGACGGCGAGCTTGATCACCCACGCCGCGTAGATCACGAGGAATACCCAGCAGTAGTTCCGTCGCAGCCGGCGAGCCACCGCAACCGTCGGACTCATTTTGTAGCGGGGGTGGGCCAAATCCTCCGCGAGGAGCGAGCGCCAGTCGGGGCGACCGGGGAACTCGGGGTCCCTCAGGTGTGCCAGCATGAAGTTCTCCTCCAGTAGCCGCACCCGCTGCCGCCACACGTCGGAGACGCGGTACCGGCGAGACTCAATAGCCAGAAGTATGGTCACCAGGAGCGACGTGAGGATGAAGATCACGTGGCTGTGCCGGGATTCGCCAAAGGCAAAACTGAGTGACGCGGCCGTCGCCACCACTGCCCAGTTGGTTGTTGCATCGAGCCGCTGCCGCCAGACAGTGCTGCGATATACCTCCCCCCGGTAGAAGTGGCACATCGCGGTGTTGAAGTCGGAGGCAGACGGCCTCGCTTGCTCTCGCTCGACGCTGTCCGTGTCGGTTTCTGGCAATTCAGGCGGCTCCGATAGCGTGGGTCTCCCCCCCCTACTGGGACTCAGGCGGCCCGCACGGGCACACCCAGGGCGGCGCGGCACGTGAGTCTGTCGATTGCGCACCTGGGGGAATGCGTTCAGGACGCCCCAACTTGTTGGGGGAGGGGACTCCAGAAGCAGGGGAGTCCCCCCTGTACGTTCCAGTATGACCCGGCAACCCAGCGATGACACAACCGCGCCGCGACGGGGCGGCATTCACTGCTCCAGCAGACCGCCGAGGATCTCGTTGAACAAGTCGGTCCAGCGGACCACCCCTAAGACCTGATCTCCGTCCATCACCGGAAGCATCGCCACGTCGACCCGGACCATGGTGTGAAACGCCTTGACGATGCAGTCCTCGGGGCCCGCCACTGCCCGGATGGGCGTCATGACCTCGCTCACTTGGAGGTTGTACCCGGCGCGGTACCCAGTGGCTTCGGCCAGACAGTGAGCGGTGGTCTCCCCGGAGCCGTGCAGGCAAGCTCTTTCGCCTGGCACACCCTTCACGTCGAACGCTGTCGGATCGGTCAGGCGCGGCTCGACTGCCGCCAGCAGGTGCCGCCGACGGACGACGCCGAGCAGGTTGTACTCCTGATCGAACACCAGCAAAGTCGGCTCGTAGTACCGCCCTCGTTCCTGCTCCAGGGCGATCTCCCGCAGCACGACCATGGCCTGCCGGATCGTCAGCCAGTACGGCACGTGCGGATGCTCAGAGAGGGGGATCATCACGTCACGCACGGTCGCCGGCCGGTGGTCTGCAACTGCCTCATTCATGATATCGGTTACCCTCCGAAGCCCGCGTTGGAGGTCAAGCAGGGCGGGCGTACTGCCCCTTCAGGAACTCCTCGGCGAAGACCTCCACGATGGAGTCATTGAACATCGCCATATCCAACTGCTTGGTGTAGACGGTCAGGCGGCCGAGCATCTCGGCCTTCTCTTCGAGCATTCCGCGGTCACAGTGTGTCAGAATTGCCTCGACCGTCTCGCCCTGACGCTGCACGAGGAAGCCGTTTTGCTCCACGATCTTCTCGACCAGCCGGGCCCGGCGCAGACGCCTCTCGGCCGAGGCCGCGCCCCCGTGGAAGTAGAAGCGCAGGTAGCTGTCCTCGACGGCAGCCGTACAGAGCCCCTCGACAGTGGAGATGTGGTAGCCCAGCCGGAGGCTGAAGTTCATGTACTCCCGGGAGAGAATCGCCAAGCTCTTCTCTTCCAGTCGTTGTTGGAGCTCCGGGTCGGCCACGGTGTGGGCGACGACGGACAGAAAGCCACCCGGAGTGGGGCGGGGCTTGGCCCAGGCGATGCTTGTCAGTCCCGTCCAGAACGCCCGCATCGGCAGCGAGGTGAGCGCCTCGGGATCGATCGTCCTGGCGGTCGGTTCAGCTTCGATGCCGCCGCCCAGATCGAGCACGTATACCTCCAACGGGATGCCGCCCGCCTTCACCCGACAAGCCTGATCCATGTGCCGGGCTGCCTCCTCAGCCAGCCGGTACATCTCCTGCATGGCCGTCTGGTGGCAGAATCGGGTCAGGTCGTGGAAGCTTCGACACGCGTCGGGCCGGAAGCTCGCGTCGTCTGGATCGATCAGCGCCAGGGGCACAATGGCCGGAAGGACCTTCTGCAGGATCGCGAACGCCGGCGTCTCCCGGAAGATGCCCGGTCGAGCCCGCGGCCGCCGGAGTAGCGGCTCGACGCGCCCCTCGTACACGCGTTGGTGCGTGGCGTCGACCGTAACCTCACTGCCGGCGGCAAGCACCTGCGTGGCATTCCCGGCATTGACGATGGCTGGGACGCGGAACTCGCGAGCCAGTGTCGCCATGTGCCCCGCGGCTCGTCCTTCGTCGGTCACGATGGCCCGCGCCTTGTTCATGACGGCAACGAACTTGGGGGACGTCCGCCGGGCCACCAAGACCGCCCCGTTGGGGAAGCGGCCCAGGTCTTCGTCTCGCTCCACGGGGAACACCCGCCCATGGCCGACGCCGGCTGCGGCGCGCTCCCCGCGCTCCAGCAGGAGCCGGTAGCCCGGCAACGGCGGCCGTGCGGCCAGGTCCTCTTGGTCGCGCGTCAGGGCCAGTGTCCGAGTCTGCATGAGGACAATCTGCCCCTCCTGATCGACCACCCACTCCACATCCTGGGGGGCGCCGTAGTGCTGCTCCAGGCGGAGCGCGTAGTCCACCAACGCCGCGATCTGGGCGGGAGCCAGCGAGGGCTCTTCGCGAAACGCCGCGGGCACGGGCGCGACACGCACACCCTCTTCACCCACAGGCATCGTCAGCATGGACTCCTGCGGAATGACTTTGGACTCGAGAATGCGCTTGTCGGCCTTCGCGACGCGGAAGAAGTCGGTGGGCAGGCTGCCCTCTGCCGTGCCTCGCCCCAATCCCCAGCGCGAGCTGATGATCAGGTTGCCGGAGTCCGGGTCGATGGGATCGACCGTGCAGAGCACGCCGCTGGCCTTGGAGGGAACCATCGCCACGCAGCAAACGCTCATGGCGACCTCCTCCTGGCGGAAGCCGCGATTGATGAAGTAGAACAAAGCCCGCGGAGCAAACTTGCTGGCAACGATCTCTCGATAGGTGTCGAGCACGCGGCTGCACGGCACATTCAGGACCGTCGCGTACTGCCCGGCGAAGCTGGATTCCGTGCCCTCCCCGACGGCGCTACTGCGCACTGCCAGGGAGACGCAGCCCGCGCGCCGTTGCAGCGTCTCACAGCTCTCTGCGACTTCCCGCTCCAGCCCTTCCGGCAACGGCTGCTCGCCGATCAGCCTCCGGATCTCGTTGCTGATCTCCGCGGTGGCCGCCAGGTCGTTGATGTCCAGCCCGGTCAGGTACTCGTCAATCTGACCGGCCAGCGGGGTGTCACCCACAAACCGCTGGTAAGCGCACGCGCTGATGGCGAAGCCGTCGGGCACCGGCAACCCGATTCGGTTCCTCATCTCCCCCAGGTGCGCGTTCTTGCCGCCGACGCTCTCGGTGCGTTCGGCACAGATCTCCGCCAGCGGAATGGTGAGGTCATCGGCCGGGATCTTCTTCCGCTGCGCCAACTCGCCCTGCACTTGCTGATCCAGTCGGCGATGGATGTCGGTAAGCTCGGGGTAGCGCGTCTCCGACAATTCCCCGAGCCGCTGAATCATGGTCCGGACCGACGCGGAAAGGGTGTCGACGTTGAGCCGCAGATACCCTTGCTCGAAGAGGTAGTCCCCGGTCGCCTTCTCCTGGAGTTCAGAGATGACCCGGAGCGCGAGATGATTCTCGGACAGGATGCGCATGAAGCACTCGAACTTGCGCTTCACCACGTCTCTCGTCGACGCAGGCTCCGTCTTCCGTCCGAGTCCCAGAATGCTCCTCATGATAGGCACTCAGCGCCCCGGCGGACGGGCTTCCACCAAACAGTCCTCTCCTGGCTCCCGAACATAGTGCGAACCTCCTCAGGGCGCCAGCACCGGCATGCCCATGGCGGGCCAGATGAGCCACACGAACAGCGCGAGGACAGCCATGAGCAGGAGACTGGCCGGGACGCCGGTCTTGAAGAAGTCGCCCGACGTGAACTGCTTGCTGCCATAGGCGATGGCGTTGGGGGCAGCCCCCCGAGAAGGAGGAACGGCATGCCGGCCGTCGCCAGACAGGCGAATAGAATCACCTCAGGCGCGACACCCAAGTACTTGGCAATCACGAGTGCTACCGGCAGGCAGATCGCGATGGCGGTCACGTTCATGATGACGTTCGTCATCATCAACACGAAGAACGCAACTCCCATGACGAAGACTAACCAGTGACCTCCTTTGAGCAAGCCGAGCCAGTGCACAGCCAGCCAACTGGCGGCGCCGGTTTGCCAGAGGCAGAAGCCGATGCTCATCGCGCCGCCGAAGAGGAGGAGGATGTTCCACGGGATTGCCTCCAAGTCGTCCAGAGTGAGGGTGTTCAGGAGGAAGAACAGCACAGTGGCGACGAGGATGAGGGCGCTCTTGTCAAGGGGCTTCAATGCCGGCACGAAGGACCGGAGGCTCAAGAGGACAACGACAGCAGTCACCACAATCAGGGCGACCCACTCCTTCTGCGTCATCTGCCCAAGGCCTGCGTGGAGTGCTCGGGCCCGCTCGCGCAAGCCGGGAATCGTGCGGTGTTCCGGCCGGAAGAGCACCGTGCAGTGCAGCCAGAGCAGGAGCACCATCGCCCAACCCAAGGGGAACATGTAGTACGACAGCTCGAAGAACGAGATCTCCCTGCCGACAATGTCCTTGAAGAAACCGATGGCAACCGCACCGCGGGCGGCGCCGAGCAGGGTGACGATGCTCCCCGCACCGGCGACGAACGCCATGCCGATGAACAGCCCCTTGCCAAAGCGGGTGGGGCGACCGTCCTCCTCATACAGGGCATAGATGGCCATCAGCAGCGGGAACACAGTGGCAGCCACGGCGGTATGCGCCATGATCAGCGTCAGCCCGGCGGTCATCACGAAGCACCCCAGGTAGATGGTGCTGGTGCGCTCACCGACCAGCATCAACATGCGGTACGCCATCCGCTGCGTCAGTCCGGTCCGAGTGAACACCATGCCGATCACCACGGAACCGAGGATGAACCAGACGGAAGGGTCCATGAAGTCGGTGAACGCTTCCTTCGCCGGCCGGATAAGGAACAACGCCTGGACCACGCCAATGGCGATGCCCGTAACGCCGATGGGGATCACCTCGAACACCCACCAAGTAGCCGCCAAGCAGAACAGCGCCAGCGCGGCTTTCCCCTCGCGCGTCAGTGCGAAATGCTTCCCACCAGGATCGATGGCGTCCTGGAAAGGGGGGGCGAAGTACACGGCGCAGAATAGGGAAATGCCCAGCAGGAGGAAGGCAAGTCGCCGCCAGTCGAGACGCTTAACCTTGCCCGCTAAATGGATTTCTTCCGACATGGGAGGCAGGCCGGCCTGCCTCGCGCGTTGGTTCTTTCCTGACACGGCCACCAGGTCCTTTCCGGCACAGCCTCACCGTGCCGCCGCTCAGAGCACGAGCTGCGCTACCTCGTGCAGGGCGTCAACCGACCGGACGACACCCGCCACTTTGCCCTCCTGCACTACGGGGATCAGGCAGAGGTCGTTCGCGACCATTTCGTAGATGACCTTCATCAGGTGGTCGTCGGAGCTCACGGTGGCTCCGATGGGGATCATCACATCGCTGATCGGCCGTTCCGCCTGCTCACGGAGGCCCTTGATCACCCTCTCGGCCGGCAGCTCTGAGAGGTTCGGGTCTACCTTCACGTCGAAGAGCTTCGCGCGGTAGTCCAGCGACTTGCTGACCAGGAACCGCGGCTCCAGGCCGCGGAGGATGTCGCGCCGGCGCGCCGCACCCAGCAGCTCGTACGCTTCGTTGAACACCAGGACTACGCGCGGCAGCGACTTCCGGCCGTCGACCTCGATCTGGGAGTTCTCCATCTCCGCAATTGCCTGACGCAAGGTGAACCAGTACGGAATGTGCGGGTAGTCACTGAGGGGAATCATGAACTCCTCTGCCCGCTTGGTCTCCATGGCTTGGCTCCTTTCTGCTCCCCGGGCCGTTCAGCGCGGCGGCGAGAGCTACCGGCGCAAGTCCCAAACGCTCGGACATGGCCTGCAGCTCGCCGCCGTGCCGCGCGCGCAGCCGGCGCACATACTCTCGGTCAAACTCGGTCCGAGCTTCGTCGTACGGCTCTCGCTCGAGGACGGCGCGCATCGCGGCGGCTTCGCGCTTGAGCGCTTGCCATCGCATCGCCCGGTCTACTGTGAAGAGGATCTGCTCCTTCTTGAAGGGCTTGGTGAGGTATACTCGCGAAGGTTAGGAATACACCGAAGCTATTGCACAAGTTCGACGCCTCTGCGTGCACAGCAGTGTGTTGGGTGCTCACCACACGCCCCCGGGTGAAGTTCTGCGAACTTCCACTTCGGTGT
>Ga0210029_1002069_pt1 | contig 11204 bp, 10 predicted proteins | sample CryGeymeta201521_FD_183985 | JGI IMG/M metagenome (GOLD analysis project Ga0210029, IMG submission 183985) | Groundwater microbial communities from Crystal Geyser aquifers in Utah, USA - Crystal Geyser metaG 2015-21 (SPAdes) (version 2) | ecosystem: Environmental > Aquatic > Deep subsurface >... | reverse complement strand
CCGGTCGGGACTTTTTAGGGAACGCAAGGCCTCTGTCCCTGTTTCAAAGGACGTGACTTCATAGCCTGCTGTCCTCAGGGCGTCCTCAAGAGTAACCCTCATCAGCTTTTCGTCTTCAATTAATAGGACTGTTTCTTTCATTGCCCTGCCGGAAAGCTCATTGCAAATGTGCTTCCTTTGCCGGCCTCGCTTTCAACGGAAATTTCTCCATTGTAGTTTCTGATTATTTCGTAAGTCAACCAGAGGCCCAGTCCGGTTCCTTCGCCGGGAGGCTTTGTGGTAAAGAACGGGTCAAAAATCTTTCCAATGTTTTCCTGCGCAATACCGCTGCCTGTATCGCTGACCTCTACTTTAATCTTTGAATCTTCCCTATATCCTCTGACCTTTAAGGAGCCTCCATCTTCCATGGCCTGAATCGCATTTATAAAAAGATTAAGCGTAATCTGCTGGAAATCATGCGGGTCAATAAATATCATAAGTCCGCTGTCCGCCTCATTGATGAACTGAATCCTGCTCTTTTTGATTTTATATTCAACAAAGGAATACACATCACTTACAACGTCCCTGATATTTACCGGAGCAGGCCTGTGCTCGTTCTTCCTGGCCATCCACAGGAGCTTGCTCACCGTGCTTTCTATCCTATCAAGCCCCTCATTAATAAGGCTCAGATATTTTGCCCTGAACCCGGGGTCGCCGCCTTTCTGCTTTAATATCTGAAGACAGTTGAAAAGCCCTCCGAGCGGATTGTTTATTTCATGGGCGACTCCGGCGGCCAGGATGCCTATGGACGCCAGTTTTTCCGACTGGACTAATTTTTCATGGGTTCTCTTAAGTTCTTCGTTGGCCTGTTTTATCCTCTCAATCATGCTGTTGAATCTTTCTCCGAGGAGGGCGAGTTCGTCATGCCCTTTCACGTCAACCTTAACATCAAGATAATCCCCTCGTGTTTTTTCCATCGTGGCTGCAAGCTGCGTTATCGGGCTTATAAACCGCCTGCTCAGCAATAGTATAACCCCGAATTCGGCAGCAATAAGGAAAAGAGTAAGGATTACAATTTTTTTGACAGTTGCAACAATTTCACGCTCCACTTTTTTCAATGAGACGCCGAACCTTAAAGTCCCCCAGCGTTTCTTGCCTATGGAAAGCGGGGTAGCCACATCCAGGGCCTTATGCCCGGCGGAAGAAAAATGCTGGATTGTAGTGCTTTCTGCCTTAAGCGCATTTATTGTTAGAGCATCGGTATAGACCTTCCCGTAGTTTGTGATATCGTTGTGAGACATTACTTTGCCGTCCTCGTCAATTATTGCTATGTAAAGCAGTTCCACATCCTGCCTGTTGAATATCTCAAGTATGTAGTTGTCAAGCAGCCCTCCTTCTTCTACAAGCCCGAGCCTTTCATAAATGAGGTCATTTATTATCGGAATGGCAAGGGTTTCTCCGAGCAGCCTGCCCTCTCTCTCAACTTCGGTGTAAAGTATGGCCTTTTCTCTTTCAACAGCTATATAACCTATAACAGCCATAAGCAGAATAATAGCTATTGTGGTAACTAAAATAAATTTTGTCTGGAGTCCAGACTTGGGAAAGAGATTAAATGACATTTTCATTCCCCTTTGTGCCGACCTGGTTTCACAGCCGTATCTTTGGGTGGCATCCCGTGCCGCAGGTCTGAGGCACCGCATTAATCTTTGAGCGTATGTCGGCATAATCGCTGTCAGACACCTCTACAAAGCCGTTCTTGAGGTCATCATCCAGACGTTTAAGCACTTTCTGAGAATTCGCATCATTGGGGTTGAGAGCAAGCAGCGCCTTTTTTATATCTTCAACCGCCGGCATGAACCGCTTGCTTACAACAAGCGGCCCCGTGGGAATCGCATCTGACGTTGCTATAACATCCAGCCCGAGCTTCATATATTTTCTTGCCACCGAGTCCCTCACTGCGCCTGCATCGTATTGCCCCTTTAATACCGCCTTTACAACAGAATCGTGGTAGTCAAAGTTAACATATTGCGCAAGGTCCTTAAGGTGAATCCCTGAGTTTGCAAGAAGATACCGCGGAATAAGATTGCCGGATGTTGATTTGGACGCTGCAAATGCCACTGTCTTGCCTTTAAGTTCAGAAATCTTACTAATATTTGAGTCTTTCTTGGTGATTATAACGCTCTTGTAGGCTGCGTGCCCGTCTATGCCCTTCGGCTTTAAAATACATACAGCTCCGTATTTTGCATGTGCCTCAAGATATGTGAGCGGCCCGAACAAGGCAATATCTATCTCGCCGTTGCCGAGAGCGGTAACTGCTTCCTCATATTTTTTTCTGAGAGTAAGCTCATATTGATATGGCGTCTTTTCTGAAAGGTAGTCCAGAAGCGGCTGGTATTTTTCGTAGAGTATTCTGGGGTTGTCTCTGGGAATCACGCCGAAATGCACAAGCCTTTTCCCTTTGTTCTTTTTTAAGGCATACTCATCCGCATAAACAGTGCGGTCCATCTTTCTGATTGAATCATAAGCGCTGTCCGCTATCCTCACAAAGCCGTCTATCATCATTGCACCAAGTATCTCTTTGCCCTTTGCCGTTTTATCCATATTCAAGAAGGCCTCTTTTAGCTGTCTCTTCAATGCAGGGTCCATATCCCTTGTTACTACTACGGGAGGAATTCCAAAAGGCGGAGAACGTTTTATAACCTTTGTCTGCTTTGCATAGGGGGAATCTTTTTTTAACATATATTCATAAACAAGACTTTCCACCGCCGCTCCGTCAACGAGCCTCTTTGCAACCAGTTCTACCGACTTATTATGGCTGTAGCTGTATATAAATCTCTTGAAAAATTTCTCAGGCGTATATGCCATTGTCTTCAAGAGATATTCAGGGTAGAGCTTGCCGGTGTTGGACCTTGGGTCCACAAAGGCAAAAGCCCTTCCCTTCAATCCTGTAAAAGACTTAACATGACTGTCTTTATGGACAATGATGTATGAATGATATTTAGGGCTGCCGTTTACGCTCGGCGCAACCAGGAGTTCAGCCCCGAATTTATCATGGTCTTTAACATACGGGGCAGAGCAGATAAACGCTATCTTTACCTCTCCTCTCTCAAGCAATGCATCCATTTCCTCGTATGTTCTTCTCTGAACCATCCGGACAGGCCGCTTAATCTGTTCGCCGATATAATCAATTATCTCCTGATAGTATCTAACGGCGTCCACAGGCGTAACCATGGAGGCAACTCCTATCTTTATGATGACCTGTTTTGAATGCGCGCCTGTCTGCCGCACAGGCAGGGATGTGTTTTTAAAAGACTTTGCCGTATCATAACACATCGGTTTTTGCAGAGGGGAAAAGATAAAGCACATGATGATGCTTAATCCTATGACAAACCTGAATCTCATTGTTTCCGCAAGCTGTTCTCCCCTAAGCCCAGGCTTACAGGACTAAGGGGCAAATAGACTAAAAGGGCCGCCATTATAATTTTCTCTTGACAAAGATTGCAAATACTGGCATATTTAATTCAGCCATAGTGTATTATTATATGATATTGAGTTAGGAAATTATACAAGCATCACCCAGGGCATGAGCTCTGGGATTTTATTTTCGGGAGGAAGAGGAAGCATGGGCAACAGACTTTATGTAGGGAATATCTCGTTTCAGTCATCGGAAGATGACCTGAAAGAACTGTTTTCAAAGGCTGGAACAGTAGCATCCGCAAAACTGATAACGGACGCCGCCACAGGCAGGCCGAGAGGTTTCGGTTTCGTTGAGATGAGTTCCGACGAAGAGGCGCAAAAGGCCATAGAGCTGCTGAACGGCAGCAGTTTCATGGAAAGGAACATTGTGGTGAACGAAGCAAAGCCGCAAGGTGAAAGAGACCGCAGCAGCCGCGGCGGCCCCTCAAGAGAAAGAGGCGGATTCAGGGAAAGAAGGCCGGGCGGAAGAAGATAGAACTATCTAACTTTTCCAGCCATACAGACAGGTCAAGATTTTCTTAAAAGCATAGACCCTTTAGAGAGTCTCTGTTCTTTTGAAACTGGAGCGCATTTGGACTGAAAGAGGAAGAATATTTTTTTGAGGCCCGGTTAATGTCTCAAAATTTCCATGTCCTTTGCTGATAATAAGGGAGGCGTTTGCAAAATCGCTCTGGAATTTTTCTGACGTCCATTCCTACGGCGTCAGAGGCATTGTCAATGACATAACAGATTTCTGTAAAATGGGACTTGTGTGCGTTCTGTATTGTTGAAGCGTTTATAACGTCAGCGCCCCGGGCTCTGAGCCGCTCGGAGCGGCTGCTTTTTTGCCGGGAGAAACAAGTGCCTCTACTTTCTCCTAAGCGTCTTTGCCTTTCTCTCAACTTCCTCTTCAAGCCTTTTTTTATACTCTTTCAATTGTCTTACAAGCCTTGCATCCTTTCTTCCGATAATCTCTGCGGCAAAAATTGCCGCATTCTTTGCGCCTGCCTTCCCTATCGCCATTGCTGCAACAGGAATTCCGGGAGGCATCTGCACTGTGGAAAAGAGGGCGTCAAAGCCCTGAAGAGGAGATGAATTAATGGGGACGCCTATCACAGGAAGTATTGTGTGCGCTGCAATAACTCCGGCCAGGTGCGCTGCTGCGCCTGCGCCTGCAATGATTACTTCAAACCCCTTTTTCTCTGCGCCCTTTGCCAGTTTTGCCGCCCTCTCAGGCGAACGATGCGCTGACGCTATTGTTGTCTCAAAGGAAATCCCGAATGCTTCAAGAGCTTTTCTGTTTCCTCCATGGTCGGCAAATCAGAATCGCTTCCCATTATTATCAGAACTTTTGGTTTCATACTTCCACCTCCATTAAGTCATGATACAGGATACATGATTCAGGATGTAACCCCCCTCAGTCCCCCCTTAGTAAGGGGGGAATTAAAGGGGGGTATCGTGCATCTTGAATCTGTTTATTGCCCTGTCGGCAATATCTTTTCTATAATGCATCCCTTTGAAATGAATCTTTTCTACGGCATTATACGCTTTATTTTTTGCATCCCTTATATCCCTGCCGAGCGCTGTTACTCCGAGCGCCCTTCCGCCTGATGTTACAACTTTATTGTCCCGGGATAGGGATGTGCCTGAATGAAAAACAAAGATATTATCCATTTTTTTGACGTCATTGAGCCCTTCTATGACCTGGCCTTTTTCGTATGCGCCCGGATAGCCCTTTGACGCCATTACAACACAGACTGAAGGCTCAGGTCTCCATTCAAGATTAATATTTGATAATTTTTCATCGGCTATCGCCAGGGCAATATCCACCATGTCCGTTTTAAGCCTGGCAAGGACAGGCTGGGTCTCAGGGTCGCCAAGCCTGCAGTTAAACTCCAGCACGCTCGGTTTATTTTCTTTTATCATAAGCCCCGCATAGAGTATCCCTTTGTATTTTATCCCATCCGACTGCAGCCCTTTTATTGCCGGGCGCATTACCTTATCCATCACAATTGCTTCAAGCTCCGGCGTAAGCACAGGGGCAGGACTGTATGCCCCCATGCCTCCGGTATTGGGACCCTTGTCCCCGTCAAAAATCCGCTTGTGGTCCTGAGCGCTTACCATAGGAAGTATTGTCTTTCCGTCAGTGAATGCCATAAAAGACGCCTCTTCGCCCCGGATACATTCTTCAACCAATACTTTATTGCCTGCATCTCCGAAGGCCCGTCCTTTCATTATAAGTCTAAGCCCTGCTATTGCCTCTTCAACTGTTTCCGCTACAATCACGCCTTTCCCTGCGGCAAGCCCGTCTGCCTTGATGACAATGGGAGCGCCTTTCATACGCACATAATCTTCTGCGTGAAGATAGGAAGTAAATGCCTTATATTCTGCGGTTGGTATCCCGCAGCGCTTCATAAGGTCTTTTGCAAACAACTTGCTGCCCTCAAGCTGCGCTGCCTTCATGTTAGGCCCGACTATCTTCCTGCCGTTTTTCTCAAATACATCAACTATGCCTTTTGATAACGGCGCCTCAGGCCCTACAATCGTCAGGTCAATTCCCTCGTATCTGACAAAATCAAGGAGCGCATCAAAGTTGTTGTCGTTAACACTTATACATTCCGCCAGTTCCGAAATGCCTGCATTCCCCGGGCAGCAGAATATTTTATCTGTGTGTCTGCTCTGAGAAAGTTTCCAGACAATGGCGTGCTCCCTTCCGCCGCCGCCGATAACAAGAAACTTCATTCCGAATCCTCCCTATGTAGTAGGCAGCATATAGCAGGCAGCATGTAGGGAAAAACCCTGTCTGCTGTCTACTGTCTACTTCCCTCCTCTGCCTTCGTTAAGTAATCAGCGATTGCCTTGTCATACCTGGACGTAAGCCTGAAGACCTTTTTCGCAAGTTCAAGCCGCGTCCTGTAACTGAGGCCTCCCTTAAGCTCTTTCATCTCCTTAATAATGCTGCCATAGTCGTTAAAGTCTGTCACTACCGCAACGTCCTTAAAATTTTTTGAGGCGGAGCGAAGCATTGTGGGCCCGCCTATATCTATATTTTCTATCGCCTCTGCAAAGGTGACGTCAGGCCTTGCCACAGTCTCTTCAAAGGGATAAAGATTTACAACAACCAGGTCTATCAGCTCTATGCCGTATTCTTTTATGTCCTCCATATCCTTCGGGTGGTCCCTCCTTGAAAGAAGGCCGCCGTGAATTTTCGGATGCAGCGTTTTAAGCCTGCCGTCAAGCATCTCAGGAAATCCCGTGTAATCGGAGACGTCTTTCACTGCAACTCCCGCATCCCGCAATGCCTTTGCGGTTCCTCCTGTTGACAGTATCTCAACACCCAATGAATGAAGCGACTTTGCAAATTCAGCCAGCCCTTTTTTGTTTGATACGCTTACAACTGCCCTTTTTATCTTCGGCATTTAACCCCTCCAGCTTTAAAATCAAATTTTTTGAATTTTTCATTTTGCATTTTGAATTCTCTTGATATATCCATCATCCATAAGACTTGTGTGCCTGCTGTCCCCTATTATCACATGGTCCAAAACCTTTATGCCTACAATTTCGCCTGTCTGCACAAGCCTCTCGGTTATTGCTATGTCCTCACGGCTTGGCGCAGGGTCTCCGCTGGGATGATTATGAATAAAGATAACAGACGCCGCTGATTCCTTTATTGCATTCTTAAACGCCTCTCTCGGATGTATGAGAGAATTTGTAAGTGTGCCCTCAGAAATTCTACAGTCTCTGAATATTCTGTTTTTTGCATCAAGCATAGCGCAAAAAAGGACTTCCTTTTTAAGGTCTCTGACCCTGGGGTAATAATAAGAATACACATCCCGGCTTGAAGAAAACACAGGGCCTTTAACATCACGTTCCATAAAAAGCCTTCTGCCCAATTCAAATGCAGCCTTAATCTGCGCCGCTTTTGCATTGCCGACGCCTTTAAAGGAAGCGAGTTCTTTTATTGATGCGCTTTCCATGTTTTTCATGCTCTTAAAAGAATCAATCATCTCCATTGCCAGGTCTATTGCGCTCTTTCCGCCGCCTCCTGTCCTGAGTATAATAGCGAGAAGCTGGGCGCTGGACATGTTAGACGCCCCCGTGCTGAGAAGCCTTTCTCTCGGCCTTTCTTCTTCGGGCCAGTCCTTTATGCTCTTGTATGACATAAGATTGAGGATTCTAACATCTTCGCATCTATTTTTCCAGCACGCCAAAAAACTTTGTCAAGGCAAAGTAGAAATGTCCGGTTTTCGGCAAAGTAGAAATGACTTGTTTCATCTGTCATTCCGAGCGTAGCGAGGAATGACAATTTTCTATATCGGGGTTTTGGAAAACCTATAAGCGTCTGTCCCTGCTATTTCTTTGCGGCTTTAATTGAGACAACATCATACTTGGGAATGCACAGTTTGCCTTCAGACTTCTGCGTACAATAGCTGTCTCCCTCTTCAAAATAATTGCTCCAGAAAAGTTTTCTGCCGCTTTTCAGTGTGATGGCAATATCGCGCGGAGACTCGTCCTGAATAACCGAGTTGTCCGGAGGATTTCCGAATTGCTTCTGGTATATATTTTTTATCTTGGCAATAACATCAAGCGCATAAGGGGGAATCTTGTCTTTATAAGACGGGAACATAAACACGCCGGCTATTATAGAAACAGCAAGCGCCAAAAAAAATATGCAGCTGCAGCCGCCCCGAGCGGCTCGGGGCATTGAGGCCCTGACAGGTTTAGGAGGCTTTTCCTTCTTCTTTGGTTTTTCAGGCGATTCCTTAATAGGTCTTATAAGTCCTATAGGACTTATGGGTTCTTCTTTTGGCCCTGCCAGTTCCTTCCCAAGTTTTAGAGAAGCAAGCCTTTCAGCCATGCGCTCGGATTCAATTTCACTTTTAAACAAATCATTCATATACTGCTTAAGAGCCAACGCAGGGTCGCCTGATGGGAGTTTAAACGCAGCGCCCCAGAGGTCTAATTCCATATCAGAGGCATTTTGATAACGCTCTGACGCCTCCCTTGCCAGCGCTTTTAAAACCTTTGCCTCAAGGTTAGAAGGCATGTCCCTATTGATAGAGGAAGGCAGCGGTTCAACCTTTGCCTTTCTGACCAGCTCAAGGGCGCCTACCTCCGAATCTCCCTGAAAGAGCTTTCTGCCTGTAAGCATTTCATAAAGCACAATGCCGAGCGAAAATATGTCTGACCTGTGGTCCACAGACTTTCCCCACGCCTGCTCAGGAGACATATAAGAGAGTTTTCCCTTAAGCATTCCTGTTGTAGTTTTTGAATGGGCGCTGGCCTTTGCAATCCCAAAATCTACAACCTTGACCTCACCCTCGTAAGATATGAGAATATTCTGAGGACTTATATCCCTGTGTGTGATATTAAGGTCATGGCCTGCGCTGTCTTTCTGTTTGTGCGCATAACCAAGGGCTGCGGCAACTTCCTTTGCTATGAATAATGCAATTGAGACAGGCAGCAGCTTCTTTTTCTCTTTCACTTTTCCAAGTATTGCCTTAAGGTCTTTTCCCCTTACATATTCCATTGCAATAAAATAACTCTGCTCTATCTTTCCGAAGTCATATATCTGAGCGATATTTTTATGCGTGAGATTCCCGATAAGTTTTGCCTCGGATATGAACATATTAATAAATTCCTCGTCAGATGAAAGGTGGGGCAGAATTCTCTTTACAGCCAATACCTGTTCAAAGCCTTCAATGCCTATCTTCTTTGCCTTGAACAGCTCGGCCATGCCGCCGGTGGCGACCTTTTTAAGCAATATGTATTGGCCGAATTTTTCCATAGATAATTCAGCGAACTGTTGCAGGCGTTGAGAAAAAGGCCTTGCAGGCCTGATAAATCCCTTCTTCATCAATCCCGTATTTTTTCCTCAGTATAGCCTGTGAGCCCTGCTCTACAAATTCATCAGGTATGCCGAGGATTTTAATTTTTATATCAGGAATATCCATGCTGTTCAGATATTCAAGGACTGCGCTTCCGAAACCTCCGGCAATCATGTTCTCTTCAATTGTAATTATCCTTTTGGTCTTTGACGCCATTTTCAGGATGAGTTCCTTATCAAGGGGTTTTATGAATCTTGCATTTATTACTGACGCCTTTATCCCCTCTTTTTCAAGCCTCTCTGCCGCACCAAGCGCAGGATAGACAACATTGCCTATGGCTATCAATGTTAGGTCAAAGCCCTCTTTTAAAATTTCTGCCTTACCAATATCAATCTCTAACCCCTGACCCCTAACCCCTGACCCCTGACTTACTTTCCCACGCGGGTATCTTATTGCCGAGGGCCCGTTGTGTTTTAAAGCGAGTTCAAGCATGGCTTTGAGTTCCAAATCATCCTTTGGCGCCATGACAGTAAGATTAGGGATGTGCCTTAAATAAGAAATGTCAAAGACTCCCTGATGTGTCGGGCCGTCCTCGCCGACTATGCCCGCCCTGTCAATTGCAAAGACAACAGGCAGCTTCTGGAGGCAGACGTCATGGATTATCTCATCATAGCCCCGCTGAAGAAAAGTGGAATATATCGCAACAACAGGCCTCAGACCCTGAGCTGCAATGCCGGCCGCAAATGTTACTGCGTGAGGCTCTGCTATGCCGACGTCATAAAACCTATCAGGAAATCTTTTTTCAAAACATTCCAGCCCTGTGCCCTCTCTCATTGCCGCCGAGATGGCAATAAGCCGCTCATCCTCTGCGGCAAGCTCTGTGAGCGCCCTGCCGAATATTGCACTATATGAAACGGCAGCGGCGTCGCTTAGAGAAGAGCCGGTTTCTATTTCAAAGGGTCCTACCCCGTGAAATATGCAGGGGTTTTTTTCAGAGAACTCATAGCCCTTGCCTTTTTTGGTAATGACATGGACTAAAGTGGGCTCTGTTGAGTTTTTAATATTTCCGAAGGTCTCTATCAACAGTTTAATGTCATGTCCGTCTATGGGACCTACATAGTTAATCCCGAGTTCTTCAAACAATATTCCCGGCAGGAAAAGTCCTTTCAGAGTTTCTTCTGCCTTCTGCGCAATCTTTGTAACGGGCGTTCCAAGTTTTGGGATGCCTTCAAGGAACGCTCTCGTTTGCTTTTTAAATCGCTGATAGAGGTCTCCTGTAAGTATCCTGTTTAGATATGCAGCTAATGCGCCTACGTTTTTTGAGATTGACATCTCATTGTCGTTCAGCACTACAATGAGGTCTTTTTTTAGCTGTCCGGCGTGATTCAGCCCTTCAAAGGCAAGTCCGGAAGTCATTGCGCCGTCGCCTATAACAGCCAGCACTTTACCCGGAATTTTGAATTTTGAATTTTGAATTTTGAATTTTTTAATTAAGTCCCTGGCCTCTATGATTCCGAGGGCTGCTGATATTGAGGTTGAGCTGTGCCCTGTGCCGAAGGCGTCGTGAACGCTCTCGTCTATCTTGGGAAACCCTGAGATGCCTTTATACTTTCTGATAGTTTCAAATTTTTCATATCTCCCTGTGATAAGTTTATGCGTGTAAGACTGGTGCCCTACATCCCATACAATCTTGTCAACAGGCGAATTGAATACATAATGAAGAGCCAGCGTCAGCTCTACAGTTCCGAGGTTTGATGCAAGATGTCCGCCGTTAATTGATACGCGCTCTATTATTATCTCTCTCAGTTCTTCAGCAAGGTCTTTTAACTCTGCAGGAGACAGGGACTTGACGTCGGCAGGTGATTTTATGTTTTCTATAGGCATTGATTAACAGTTATCCTTTATTTGCAATTATATTATTAGCTCTTTCTTTCAAGAAAA
>Ga0210029_1002041_pt1 | contig 11258 bp, 10 predicted proteins | sample CryGeymeta201521_FD_183985 | JGI IMG/M metagenome (GOLD analysis project Ga0210029, IMG submission 183985) | Groundwater microbial communities from Crystal Geyser aquifers in Utah, USA - Crystal Geyser metaG 2015-21 (SPAdes) (version 2) | ecosystem: Environmental > Aquatic > Deep subsurface >... | reverse complement strand
GCTAACAGCCGTTTGGCAAGATTGCGAATTTTGTAGAAAATTCACGTTCTCGTTTCGCAAGAATTTTTATCTTTAACCGAAAATAAACGGTTGCGAAGTTCGCAACCTCGCCAAGCGGCGGAACGTTGGGCACAATGTTGAGAAACGCTGAGAATTCACGACACATAAAACAGATAAATAAATGAAAAAAGAATTAAGAGCAGTACATAATGATGAGCTTATTGAACTGCTGGATAGGCTAGAATTATTGGATAAATTAAAAAATGGTGAATTGAAATGCAAATTCACAGATACAATAATTACATTAGAAAATCTACATTCAATATTTCCCGAATCAGGTAGTATTAAACTTGTTTGCAACTCACCAGAAGCAATAAAAAACTTATCAGAATATGTTAATGAACACAACTTATAGACTTCTCGACATTAATTTTAATTTTAATTTCGACGTTTCTGTTTGGACAATATCAACAACAGTAACGACAGTTACACTTTTTAGTTTATTTCTTTACTACATTAAAAATCCAGAGAAATTTGAAAAACTTATAGCTATTCTAAGCAAATGGTTCAAATTCATCTGTAAAAGATTTGATTACTCTTACATCAAATTTGATTTACAAGGGAAAATAAATGATTATATCAAAACTGTGTCAAAAAAAGTAAAGCATTTAGATGTAAATAAGATTGACATTAAATGGGTTAAGCCCGAAAATATTGATGCAAAATCATTTATAAAAGATGGCACATTAATATTGCGAATGCAGAAAAGTGAAAACCAAAATGAAAATATTGTGAATGCTTCAATGGCATTTATTTCTTATGCATTTTTAAAAAAGGCTAAATCATATATCGCAAAATATCAAAGAGAGTCAATAGACTTATATGCTTGTTATGACCTTTTAAGAAATGAGAAGTCTGATATTCTTGACCAATTTGTGCAGAATTTTATGAAGGAGAAACTTGACAACAATAAAATAGCAAGTTTTTTCGAAAAGTATGATGATATTGATAAAGCAGGTATTTTCTATCCAGTTTTAATACAAGAATTAACTTTTTTAGGAGAAAAAGTATTTGCTAAAAAAAGAGATGCAAATATTATCTATGAAGAAGTTAGGAATTTGGTTAATTACTTATTCAATTATGCTCATAGAAAACTAAAGGAAGACTCAATAGAAGACTTTAATGGTGCTTATTGCAAATTTGCTATTAGAATAATTGGAAAGAGATTCAAAATAAACCATTTAGGAGAAAACACTTATCTGAATAATTTAAAGAAAATTCACAATAATAATGAAACTCTTTACTTGATTGGCAATTCAGAATATAAGTCATTTATGAAATCAGTATTTGAGAAATCAAAAGATGAAATAAATTATGAGTTATTGACTGACGAAACCTATTCAGCGACAATAAAAGATGAAGAAGGTGGAGATTTCCAAGTTTCAAATTATATGATGATTTTAAGAAGTAATAAAATAGGAGTTTATCATAAAAAATAAAAACACAGTGCCCAACATCGTATATAAAACATTTGGCAGTCAGTGGGTTATCGAGCATTTCAGCTCGTATCAAAAGCACTTGTAACTTGACACGAAAGTGCTTCGAAATGCCAAACGTTTCATATACGCGACCGTTGCCAAGCATATGGACGACATAAAAACAAAGGAAGAAGCCGAAGCCAACAGACAAAGAAAGCAATTGTTTAACACTCAAAATTTTTTTGGCATGATAAATGAACAAGAAATGTTAGACCTTTTCCAAGTAGAAGAACTTGAAAAAAGGTATGAAATGGGTTGGATTAGAGTTAGTGCTCAAGGTTCAGAAACTGGCACCAATATTGGTGGTTCTGACCATGGTACTATCGGACCAATGACCCAGTATGATGAAAATGGATTAATTATAGAAAATTAATTCTCATTAAATCTGCAAGTTTGAATAATTCAAACTTGCAGATTATTTTAATTATATTAAATTAATTTAAAAAAATGAATAAAAAAATCACACTCTTACTTTTAATAACTAGTTGTTTAACAATTGCTCAAAACAATATTTCCAAAATTATTGTAGATAAAGAAACCAAAAAACCTTTAATATCAGCAACAATAAACAATTCGAATGATCACACAATTACTAATGAAGATGGTAGATTTATTTTCTTTTCAAACAATGATAGTATTACTATTAGAATGCTAGGGTATAAAGAGTTAAATACTACCTTTCAAGAATTAAATACATCTTCAGATACCTTATATTTAAGTGAAAAACCTATCTTTTTAGGTGAAATTATCTTAAAAAATTACAAAAATTTAATTTTTAAGACATATAATAATATACAAAATAACTACGCTCACTATTCTCATTCAGATAAGTTTTTCCTGAGATGTATATTAAAACGGAACAATTCAAATATGAAAATTGAAGATATTAGTGGGAAGATAAAACGAAACTCACTTTTTGCTTCAAGAGAAATACCAAAACCAAATTATGAATTTCAATTATTAAATCAAAGAAAAATCGGGCTTTTAAATAAAGATAAAAAAGTTGAAGATTTTAAATTACAGACTCTTGAAAATCTTTTTATGTGGTTCTCAACAGTATTTATAAACCCAAATCAATTTGAATTTACCGAGGAAAGACTAGCTGATAGTAGTTATACAAAAGTTGACTTTAACCCATTAAATGAATATCCAAATAAAGCAATTGGTTATTATATCATAAACAATAAAGACAAATCCATTAAGGAATATCAAAGTAAGACCAATCCTTTATTTGTACAAGAAATAGTTTATGAAGAAAAACAAGGTTTTAAATGGCGAACTATTGATACTGAATTCTCAATCAATTATGATTATAATAAAAAAAACAATAAATATTTTATATCTAATGCTGTTTTAAAACAAACTATAGAATTATTTAATAGAAAAAGCAAAAAGACTATTTACGAAGTAGAATATAATTTAATAGTAACAGAACCATTTTCTGAAATTAATAATTTTGAGACTAATGTAAAAAGCAATAAGGAACTATTTAAAATTGATATTGATTACGATAAAGAGTTTTGGTTAAACCAAAATCAACTTCCCTTGACTAATGAGCTAGATGAGTTTATTAAAAACACCAAAAAATATGAGAAGGAATATAATATAATATCAAATTTTTAAGAATGTTGGATAAAGCAATTCAAAATATAGGTAAAGACAAATCGCCTTCATACTACAAACACTATCCAAAGTTATTTGCAAACTATTTCAGTGAGGTTTCAGATGAACAAATTGATGTTTTATCAAAAGCTGGTTACCATTATTACCATTCTGTTCTATGCCTTGATGCTATATTGGATGATGGAAATTTTGAAGAGATTCCAATAATGAGAACTTTACAAGAGGAAAGCATAAAATTATTATCCTCAGTTTTTGGACTTAATTCAAAATTTTGGGATTTGTGGAATCAACGAAAAGGAGAATACTTTGAGGCAGTTAAAATAGAAAAATCACTATCCTATTCTAACGGAGTTGACTTTGAGAGTTATCAAGATTTAGCGGACAAAAAATCAGCCTTTGGTAAAGTTGCCATAGACTCATTATTTGTTCTTGACAGGAAACAAGAAAATGCAACATACGATAAACTATTACTTTCCCATAAATATTTCTCAACAGGTTTTCAATTGTATGATGATGTAAAGGATTTTAAGGAGGATTTTGAAAAAGGACAATTCAATTATGCCACTGAGCAACTCAAAAAAGAAGTGAATTTTGACCAATACAAACACAATGTTGAAATACTAAACAAATTACTATTCATAAAGGAAATCGGGCAAGAGATTTTATCGAAATCTATAGAGCAATTCGAAAAAGCCATTACAATTTTAAATGACTTAAGTACTAAAAGCAAATGGCTTACAACCGTTTTGGAGATGAAAGCAACCATTGAGAATTATTTAGATATAACAAATGGGTATTTGGCAACTATTACGGCAAAAATTGAATTAAAAAACCATCAATCCTACACATATGCATTTTTTGATTTTAACGAATTAGATGAAAATGCAACTAAAAATGGCTTGGCTTTCATTAAATCGGACTTTCAACAAAATTATGCAGATTTGAAACACATCATGTATTTAGGAAATTTGGAGGGTTTTGATAATGATAATACTATTCATATTTCTGATACTTTTCAAAGAGCCTTAATTAACGAATGCTTTATTAGTGTTGGTGATGCGTACAACTTGGATGTTTCAAATTTCCTGAAAAATGAATGTCATTATTTAATTAGTCTAAGAAATAAAGACATTATTGGAGGTTGGTCATACTTTCCAACCGTTCAAGAGATAGCTGCAGACATTGACGATTTAGGTCAAATGATTCAACTTTTTATTTTATCTGCTAACCAACAACTTGTTGCTGATTATTGCCATAACGCTATTACAATCGCTTTAAATGAGCGTATGCTGGCTAATGGAGGAATAGAAACATGGTTAATTCCTGTAAAAAATCAAAGCAATGTTCAAAAAAGACAAGAACACTTTAACTCCACTAAATGGGGCAAAGGTCCAGATGTAGAAGTTGTAGCAAACTTTGCTTATTCACTTGCTATTCTGGACAAAGAAAAATATGCTGACGTAATAAAAAAGACTATATCGTATGTAGTAGGGCAACAAGACGATAGAGGCTATTGGGAAATCAGATGGTATTATGGCAATTATTATGGAACATATGTATGTCTTAGACTCTTAAAACAATTTGAAGAACTTAACCCAAAAGAAATACAAAAAGCCTTAGATTATATAACTGAAAGTCAAAACAATGATGGAGGTTTTTCAATTGAGCAAAACAAAGTTTCTGACCCATTGTCCACGGCTTTAGCTATACTTGGGCTAAAAGTTTTCTTTGATAAAGATTGTGAAGTAATTGAAAAAGCTGTAGGGTATTTAACAAGTTCGCAAAGTGATGATGGGTCATGGAAAGCAGTGGACTTTATCAAACCTAAGGTTCATGAACCCTATAAAAGTAAAACACTCACTACCGCATATGTTTTAAAAGCCCTTTGCTCCTAATGGTTTCAGAATTTCAAAATAAAACCCCTACACTTTCCCAAAACATTGAGTTCAACAAACTCAAAGAAGGTGAATATATCCTCTCTAACCAAAAGCATAGGCATTATCTAAAAATCAATGAAGAAACATACAACTTATTGAATTTAATTACAGGAAACAGAAATCTTTTTGAAATTCAAAAATTGTTCAGTGATTCTTACGGAAAACAGATAGAGTTAGAGCAAATTGAAAATTTACTTTACAAAAAACTATCTAAATATGGTATTTTAAAAGGCAATGAAGAAAATATCAAACCCTATCAAAAGCCAGCATATTTAAAATTGAGCTTTATCATTTTAAATGAACAACTTGTATCGAAAGTGGTTAAGTATTTTGGTTTTTTATTCAAGCCGAAAGTTGCTTTGTTTATAATAATAAGTTGTGTTTTGGCAACATCCATATTAGGCTTTTTAAATTTTGATGTTTATAAGAGTTTCAACTTACAGGAAAGTCTTGTTTATTTTTTTATCATAATGGCAGTAAGTGTAACTTTTCACGAAGTAGGTCATGCTTCTTCTGCTCATTTTTTTGGAGCTAAACATGGCGGTATCGGAGGAGGGTTTTATTTGTTCACACCTGTTTATTATGCTGATGTTACCGATATATGGAGATTAAGTAAATGGCAAAGAATTGTTGTCAACTTGTCGGGAATGTATTTCGAGTTGATTTTTTGTACTTTAGTTTCACTAATTGGGTATTTCACCAATAATTTTGTTTTGACCGTTTTAGCTATAATCGTCTGTGCTAACACACTGTTTAATCTTAACCCGTTACTAAGAAGTGATGGTTATTGGGTATTGTCAGATTTAACCAATAAGCCAAATTTATTATATCATTCTTTTGACAAAGTAAAAGATGTAAACAGGCTAATAAGAGGAAAAAAAGTGAAATGGTATAAAATAGATGTGTTATTATTTTTATATGGCCTTGTTAGTTATGGCTTTATTGGTTTATTCCTATATTATGTGCTTATTCAAAATCCTAACTCTATTTTGAACTTCCCAAACAATGCAGTCGGATTTATAAAAAGTATATTCGACAAAAGTCAAGAAGTTACCTTAGCAAAATATGGAGAATTGATAATACCATTGATATTTTATTTTCTCTTATTTAATCTATTGAAAGTTGGAGTTAAAAAGGCAATTGAAAAAATACGCTTGGCAACAACGTATAAGCATAATAAGGGTTAAAAGCTAAAACAAAGGTATAACCATAAAACAAAGGTCAGTGCTAAACCGAAAATAATAGCAAACAAATCCCTTACTATGCTTATACAAGACCGTTGGGCGCAATGCTAAAAAAGCACCGTCTGCGAAACAAAATTTTTGAAACGCTTATTTCCATTGTCATAATATTCTCGGTCAATTTCAAATCCTACAAAATCAAGTCCAGACTTATTAGCTGATATCCTGCTGCTTTGGCTTCCTAAATGAGTATCTAAAATCAAATTGCCTTCCTTTGCATAGTTTTGTAAAATCCAATCGTAAAGCGGTATCGGTTTTTGTGTTGGGTGAAACCTTATTTCTCTATAATTACCATTTGCGCCTTTAAGCATTCCTGCATATCTAAAAGTAAATTTTTTGATAGACCCCCCTATACTGCACCAAGCTATTTCGCCATCTCCAAAAGAAAAATCTCCAGTAAGTTTATCCCAAAAAATTATACACTTTGTTGGTGGTAGAGTAAAATGATTTGCCCCCCAAATAATTTGATTTTTTGATACTCTGAATAATTCCGTAAAATATTCTGAATTTGGTTTTATATCCCATTCTACTTTTTTTCGATTGTATTCAGGCGATTTAACAGTCCATCCTTTTCTTTTTTTGCCATCATAATAACCCTTATTTGTCATATTATCCCATCCAATACCATAAGGCGGGTCAACTACTGCAAGGTCAAAAATTTTGTCAGGAAACTGCTTCATTCCTTCGATACAGTCCAATAAATAAACAGTCGATAAAGCACTGCGCCCAACACTACCTATACGCAATGCGGGGTTTTCGTTCCTTTCGATTGTTTCGTCTATGTAATTAAGTTCTCTCATTCTATTAAGTTTTGTCTGTTAAAGCCCGCACTGCGCATAGCCTTGTACTTTGGCAATAATGTAGGAAATGAGAAATACAATCATAATTTTAGCTTTTTTAATTACTTTACAAATGTTTGGGCAGAATATGAATTTACCAAAAGACTTAACTGAATTTCTAAAATCAAAATCAGAATTGATTTACGATTACAAATCTGTTGAACCAGACTTTGTTTGAATTATTGACTTTGAAAAATTAAAACTTGGAAAAGTTTGGATTGAAGGAGAAACTGACGTAAAAACATATTATGAAATACCTGCAATTAATCTGACTGATAAGTGTGAATATTATGACCCCGAATTTATTTTACTTTATTTACCGAATGAAAAATTATACGGAACTTGGGATTCTGACCATTGGAATTTATATGTTTTTCCTAATACAAGTTGGACAGATATAACTAAAAATCCAGCTGAATTTATAAACCAACAATGGAATCCAAAAAAAGAAATTGGAATTTTATTTGACCCAAAAAAGAATTACAAACTTAAATACGGAAAACCATTTTGAAAGAAAATAAAACACTATTGCCAACACCGTGTATAAAAAATTGCTATTTTTAGCTTTACCAAAAGTTGTTGCTTGTTTGCCAACTTCAGAATTTCCGTTGGAAATTCCTCGTTGTCAAAATCGCAACTTTTTATACACAAAGACGTTGGCAACAATTTGAGTAAAAACAAACATTGCGGAAAACCTTAAGCTAAAATGAAATTTTAATTTGAACTTTAAACAAAATAACCAGCGAATATGAAAAAAATTACCAGCCTATTAATCTTGATTTTAATATCATCTATGAGTTTTGCACAAAATGGAGCTACAAAAAAAATGTTGGCGGAAATAGAAGGACAATGGCAACTCGATGACAACGGAAATGTTATCTATACGAGAATAGTAGAAGTACCCGAAATTTCAACAGAAGAAATTTACAATAGAGCACTTAACTACTTTGTTTATAATTATGGAAGTGGAAAGTCTGTAATTCAGACACAAGACAAAGATTTAGGCAGAATAGTTGCTAAAGGATTATACAATGATGTCCATATTGGAATCTCATTAATTACTACATATGTTGATTGCTGGCATATTGTCAGAGTTGATGTGAAAGATGGAAGAGCAAGAATTATATTAACATTAACCGAATATGAGAAAAAAATTGTTGGTGGAGATACGCCACCATCGTATTCAACTTTTAAAGTCGAAGATTCATATCCAATAAACCCAAAAGGAGTTCAAAAGACCGTAATGGGTAAAGCATTTTACAAATCACATATTGCAGCAATCGCTTCTTTAGATGCTATTGAAAAATCAATCAAGGAAGGAAATACTTCGAAAGATATTGAAAAAGATAAATGGTAATAAAAACTGTTGCCAACACCGTGTATAAAAAATTGCTAGTTTTAGCTAGCACAAAGTTGGTTGCACGTTTGCTGGCTTCCGATTTTCCTTCGGAAAATCCTCGCCCTCAAACACGCAACTTTCCATACACGAACACGTTGCCAACAATATGAAAAAAATACTTACCATAGCAATAATTTTGACTTTTAGTTCTTGTCATTTCATTGGAAAAGGAAATGGAATTGAATTCACGATTGAGAATAAATCGGATTTTCCAATTGAGAATGTTAGGTTTACTACATCTGAAAATCTTGACGAATTAAAATTTGACAGAATTGAACCTAATGAAAATGTTTCTGACTTTCTAGCTATGAAAGAAAATCAAAGTGACGGAAGTTATGTGTTGGAATTTACCCGAATGAATGGGAAAAAAGAAACACAAGGTTATGGGTATTACACAAATGGCGGAGCACTTGACAAATGGGTTGAGTTTGAAGTCAAAAATGACACTATAACTACGAAATTCAGCGGAATGAAATATTAAAAACTATTATAAAATGAAAAACACTTTAATTATATTACTAATTTTGCCATTATTTGCCATTTCACAAAACAAAAAAGTGCATCAAGAAAAAAGCAATGTTGAATTCTTAATAGATTCATCAAAAGTCGATATGGATAAAATTTATCTGTCTAACTCAAATATTAAAAATGTAAACGTTGTAAAAGAGGGAAACGGAAAAATATTCATTGAATTAAAAGAAAACGTTTCTCTCAAAACTTTAAGCGAAATAGATTATAAAAACATAAACTTAATTGACAATAAGGTTTTTATAATTGACAATAAGTTAATCAAAAAACCATCTGAAATAAAAATAGACTCTACTGAAATTGGGAATTTGGAAATAATCAAAAGCTCTGAATTTGAAAATCAAAAATCTTTCTTTTCAATAATAAGAATCATAACAAAAAGTGAACTGAAAAGAATTGAAAACGCAAAAAAAGGAAAGATAATGATTAAAGGAACGGAATTAACTTTTAATAAATAAAATACTGTTGGCAACAATGGCTATAAGTAATTGCTTGTTCTCGCCTACTTCTGAAAATCCTCGCGGATTTTCAGTTTGGTGTGTACTTGCTAAGTTAAGTGCCAACCCACGCAACTACTCATAGCCGAGAACCGTTGTGTGCAACCTTAAAAAACAACAGTAAACAGAAAATAAATCAATGAAGACTGAGAGCCATTCAATAAATGACGTGTTAGCGAAAAACGCAACATCATTTTTTATACCACCTTTTCAAAGAGCCTATGCTTGGGGAAAACCTGAAATTGAAAGATATTTTAGTGACGTTTCAAGAATTATTGAATCACACTTAGACGCTAAACAACACGACAAGTTAGAGCACTTTTTTGGAACAGTTGTTATCAAAGAAGAAAAGGCAGGATTCGCAAACAAATCGGTAGTTGTTGATGGACAACAAAGACTTACAACAACACTTATTTTTTTAATTGCACTAAGAGATACTGAAACCGACCCAGTAAAACAAGATTTTATAAATCAGAACTATTTAACCAACAACTCATCTTCTTTTCAAGATAAAATAAAACTAAAACAAGTGACAAAAGATTGGGATTCCTATAAGGCACTTGTAAATAGAACACAACCAAATCCCGGGGTGATAAGCAATGCTTATGAATTTCTGAAAAAGCTTATCAACGAAAAGAAAAGACTTAATCCAGCAGTTGATTTTGAACATTATATTATTGCAATTCAACGAATGAATGTTGCAGTGATTTTTCTTGATGAAAGACCATTTAAGGGAGAAGACCCTCAAATAATATTTGAAACACTAAATTCATTAGGTAAACCACTTACATTATCAGACCTAGTTAGAAATTTTGTTCTCCTAAATATGGAAAGTAAAAACCAGTCTGATATTTATGAAAAAATTTGGCATCCAAAAATAGAAGAAGTCCTATTTGAGAACACATCAAAGTTTTTTAGAGACTATTTACAATATAAAACAGCAAGCTCCCTTAAAGTTGTAAGTGACAACAATACAAAAGAACTTTATCAACAATTTAAAGACTTTGTGGATACAGGATTTGAAAATCATAATGCTTTTATCAATGACATTGTACGATATGTTAAATGCTACAAGTGGATTGTAACTGAAATTAACAATGATACTATTTCAAATGACAATAACAAAGACAAAGAAATAAAAGAGTTGACAAGAAATATTTTCCACGACATAAAGGCTGAAGCATTTAAACCTTTTGTATTGGGTCTTTTTGAATATCATCAATACACAATTGATGGCATAAGACTTAGTGATGAAATATTGATTTCAACTCTTAAGGTAATTAGAACTTACTTAATTAGACGAAGAATATTGGGTTTAACTCAAGGCGAGAACAAAAACATTGTAATTTTAAGTAAAAGGATTGAAGGTATTGCCAAAGGCAATACTTCGATGCTCGAACTCCTTACCAATATGTTTTATAGGTTAAGATTACCCAATAATTCAGAAATGAATACTGCACTTAGCTCTATGAATTTTTATGAAAGTCTAAAGCAATATTCAAAACTTATCTTAGGAAAGATTGAGGAACACAACTCAAAGGTATCTGTTGACTTCCGAAATCCTAAAATTACAATTGAGCATATAATGCCCCAAAAATTAGAGGATAGTTGGAAGGTAGAATTAGGCGAACATTTTGAAGAAATTCACAAAATTAC
>Ga0210029_1002023_pt1 | contig 11318 bp, 7 predicted proteins | sample CryGeymeta201521_FD_183985 | JGI IMG/M metagenome (GOLD analysis project Ga0210029, IMG submission 183985) | Groundwater microbial communities from Crystal Geyser aquifers in Utah, USA - Crystal Geyser metaG 2015-21 (SPAdes) (version 2) | ecosystem: Environmental > Aquatic > Deep subsurface >... | reverse complement strand
CGGCACGTCAATCGCCAATAAGATGGCTTTCTCCGAAGCGCCATAGGCTAAACGGATGTATCTTAGCCAAACTTGAACCACGCCCCAAAGAAAAGCCAAGGAAAACGGCAACCAGCCAATATAATAAAACAGCATCATCATAAATTGGCCGGGCGGCAGGCTTAAAAAATTCAAAATTGGTTGTATATTTATCACTAAATCCATTATTTAAACATTAGATTTCTAATCTCTAACTACTGCCGTTATTTTACCATATTTTGCCCATTTTTGCCAAATAAAAAACAGATTTGTGGGGCCGGCTTAATTTCAGGCTTGCCAAATCCGTTCTTTATTTTATTTCCGCGCTATTTTTAAGGTAATATTTATCTCCGCCCACCAGCTCGAATTTCTCCCGGTTCATTAAAGCCAAATTGATGGTGGCTTTTTTAACCAGTCTCTGGCCTAAGACTTTTTCAATAATTTCTTCGCGGCTTAAGGCACGGCCGACTTCGGTGATAACTTTTTCGATCACGTCGGCCACCGTGCCTTTCCGGTAGCCCCATTCTTTCAAGCCGTAAAGCCCGCGGCCGACTAAAATATATTTTTCGTCCAAAATCAATTCGTTATGGACCGTGGCGGCGTTGGCTTTCTTTCGGTCAAAGCTGATTTGGTTAATCCGGTCGGCGATCTCGGCAAAATGCATTGGCTTGCCGCTATTTTTTAAAACTAAATAAATTTTATCATTGATGGTTTTTGGCTTGATTTCGCGCGAGCTCGCCTGACCCCAGTGGCCGAAGCGGTTTTGCTCAATTTCCCGAGCCGCCTGAAAAATCGAATAAATGGCTTTATTCTGATTTACGAGCTCGGTTTTTTCCTCAAATAAATCATTGGCCAAAGCGCCGGAAACATCCAAATTGGTCGGCTGATTAAATTTAGCCTGATGCTTTTTGTAGGCATCCAGCTCCTTGGACAAATTTATTAATTCATCGGTCAGGAAAATCTTTTTTGTTTCCTTTATTTTCTGCAAAAGCTCCTCCGCCAATTCTTCCAGATGCTCAAGCGATTGGTATTTTAATTTAAAGGAATTTTTAAAATAAGGGGAATTATTTATTTCCTCAAACTCATCATGCAGGAGGCGGGAAATCAAAAAATCAAAATAACGCTTATGCTTAGTTTCATTGTCGCCCCGTTTGCCGGCGCCTAAAGAAAAATTAACTAAATTATTAAATAAATATTCCTTTTCCATCAGGCCGCCATGCTCTTCCAAAAGATGAGTAATAACATTTTTCAAACCGCTTAAATAATCGTCCAGATTTTCTAACAGCCTTAATCTTTTGATGCTGGAAGTCTCTATCTGCCTGATTCGTTCTCTGGTCAGCTTATGGACTTTGCCGATTTCTTCCAAAGTCTCTCTCTTTTCCCCGGCTAAACCAAAGCGCCGGCTTAAAACATCGCGCTCTCTTTCGCTTAGCTCGCTAAATAAATTATTGATAACCTCAACGCCGTCAAGCTTAGCGACTTCTTCGGCTTGATGATTAGAGATGATTTGGTCCAAAATAGAACTATTTTCCATAAAATTAAAACATATTAAACTAAACTAATGAGTTTTTGTCTAATTATTTTATGGGAATATATTAACATATTTTTTTTTATTAGTCAAGGCGGTAAAAAAAATTATAAATTAAAAAGGCTAAAATTAGCCTTTAATTAACCAGGATTTACCGCTATGTTTAGTTGCCGAAATATTGTATTTCTTCTTCCAGGTTAATTTTATGTTTATTTTTTATTTCTTTCTTAATCAGGTTTATCAAGCTTTTAATATCAGCGGCCGTGGCTTTCCCGGTGTTAACGATAAAATTAGCATGCCGCTGGCTAACTTTAGCGCCGCCGCAAGTTTTGCCTTTTAATCCCAGCCTATCAATCAAGTAGCCGACGCCAATCTTTCCGCCCCTGACCAGGCCTTTGGCCGCCAGTTCGCGCGCCAACGCGGGATTGGCTTTAAGTAAATTTTTATATTCCAAATTTTTAAAAATACAGCCGGCGCTGGGCTGCTTGGGTTTGGTGGCCAAGCGATGATGAAAATTCGCGCCGGCCAGGTTTTTTATTTCCGCCGGCTCGCCTGAATTTAATTTCAATTTGACATGCAAAATTATTAAATTTTTATTTTGCTTAAAAATTGACTGCCGGTAGCCGAAGCGGCAGGCGCGGTTAGTCAGTTTTACAAATTTATTTTTTTTAAAATCATAAGCGGCCGCTTGAGTCACGGCGCTGGCGATTTCACTGCCGTAAGCGCCGGCATTGCCCCTCACCGCGCCGCCCAGGCTCCCGGGAACGCCGTAAGCCCACTCCAGGCCGGTCAACCCTTGCTCGCCGGCGGCTTTAGCCAGCTTGGTCAAACCGGTGCCGGCCCAAGCCGCTATCACCCGGCCTTTAATTGAATATCGTTCGCCCGATATTTTTATGACTAAACCCTTGACTTGGTTGCCGCTGAATAAAATATTGCTGCCGCCGGAAAAAAACCAAACCGGCAACTTGGCCGCTTCGGCCCAGTTTAAGGCGGCCAGGAGCTCCCGCTTATTTTTTACCGCGACAAAAAATTCCGCCCGGCCGGAAACCTTGAAAGTAGTCAGGGGCGCCAGCTCGTAATTTTTTTTAATCTCCATATATTTTTTGAAAGTATTGAAAACTTTTTCTAAAAAAGTTTTCAAAGTATTTATGGTAATAAAATCGCCACCAGCGTCAGATTGTCAAGGCTTAAAAGCGGCTCGATGACGGCGCTCTGCCAAACCTGGTTATTTTCTTTGGCTACCTGCGCCACCCGGCCGACGACTAAGCCGCGCTTAATATTCTCTTCCAGCCCGGAAGTGGCCACCAGGTCGCCGATTTTGATATTCTCCGTCTGGGGTATAAAATCTAAACGCACGGTTAAGCCCAATTCGCCCTGGGCGATGCCGGCAGTTTTATTTTCCCCTAAAATCGCCGCGGCTATTTTACAATTTTTATTAGTCACTAAATATATTTCGGAAATATTTTCTTTAACCTTGGCAACTTTGCCGATAATTACGCCTTGAGTTAAGGCGCCGTCAGCGGTTGAACTGACCACGGCCAAACCGGGAAACAGGCCGTCGTGAGCGCCCTTATCAATCACCACCGACTGGCGGTCGTTAGACTCGGCGGCTAAGGCGCCGCGGGAAACAACATTGGCCATTAAATAATGGCCGCCGGCCGGCCTTAAAAAATTCAAATTTTTTCTTAAAACCGAATTCTCTTCTTCCAAAAATTTTAATTCGGCGTTTTGGGCGGTTAACCGGCTAATTTCTTCCTTAGCCCGGCTTAACCCCTCGGCCAAATTTTTATTGGCGGATTGCTCTTGAAAAATACCGCTCAAATTCAAGCTAAGGGAATAAAGGCTTTTGGCCGCTGGCGTCAAGGCCCGGCCCAAAACCCCTTCCAGCGGCTTTAATAATTTTACGTAATGGGAAAAAACAAGTAGCAGAATGATTACCGCGACAACTGCGTATTTTTTCACATTTGATTTGACATTCATTGAAAATTGCTTTAATACTCTTCGGTTGCCGGCGATAACACTTTAGCCAAAAGTTCGGGGTCGGCCAGCAAGATGCCCGTACCCCTGACTACGCAAGTCAGCGGGTCTTCGGCTACCCTTACCGGAATTTTCGTCGCCAAGGCGATTTCTTTGTCCAAACCGCGCAGTAAAGCGCCGCCGCCGGTTAAGACGATGCCGTGCTCATAGATATCGGAAACCAATTCCGGCGGCGTGGTTTCCAAAGTTATTTTAATGTTTTCAATAATCTGCCGGATAATTCTTTGCATGGCTTCCCTGACTTGGGTATCGGTGATTAGGACTTCTTTGGGCAGGCCGTTGATTAAATCGCGGCCGCGCAGGGGCATTTCCATGGGCTCTTTTAAGCCGCCAGCCGAACCGATCTTAATTTTAATGTTTTCCGCCACTTGCTCGCCGATTAAAATGTTAAATTCTTCACGCACATATTGAATAATGTCGTTATCCATGGCGTTGCCGGCCAGACGCAAAGTTTTCCAGGTAACCACGCCGCCCAAAGAAATCACCGCGATTTCGGTCGTGCCGCCGCCGATATCCACTACCATGGTGGCCTGCGGTCCGGTAACGTTCAGGCGCGCGCCCGCGGCCGCGGCCATGGACTGCTCAATTAAAAAAACTTCGCGCGCGCCCGCCGACTTAGCCGCATCTTCCACGGCTTTTTTCTCCACTTCGGTAATGTCCAAGGGAATCCCAATGACCACCCGCGGCCGCGGCACCAGGGTAAAATATTCCGAGTGCACCTTGTCAATGAAATACTTTAACATTTTTTCCGTCACCTCAAAATCGGAAATCACGCCGTCAACCAATGGCTTAATCGCCTGGATATGCGGCGGGGTTTTGCCCAGCATTTTTTTGGCTTCCGCGCCCACGCATAAAATTTCGTCGGTGCGCAGATTAACCGCCACCACCGACGGCTCATTAATCACAATCCCCTTCTCCGGCGTATAGACCAGCGTATTGGTCGTGCCCAGGTCAATCCCTAAATCTTTGCTAAATTTTCCGAAAAATTTGTTGAGCATGATATTATTTTACCTTTCCAGTTTACCCCAAATTAACCTGATTTGTCAAAAAACGGCTGCTCCTAAAACGCAACCGTTTTTTTAAATATTTATCTAAATTTTACAGCTATTTTTTCCCCAGCTTCTCCCAAATCACCAATAAGGGCGAAGCGAAAAAAATGGAAGAATAAGTGCCGATGAAAATTCCGATGGCTAAAGCCAGAGCGAACGGCCTGATGGTCGCGCCGCCGAAAAGTACTATGGAAGTCAGAACCAGAAGCGTAGTCAGCGAAGTATTGATAGAACGGCCCAAAGTTTGATTTAAGCTCATATTAACCGTGCCGGGAAAATCCAAGTCGCTTTTGGGCAAATTTTCCCTGATGCGGTCGAACACCACGATGGAATCATGAACCGAATAACCGAGCACGGTCAAAACCGCGGCCACAAAAGCCGTATTTATTTCCGTGCCGTAAACATGCCCCAAAACCGCGAACACGCCCACGGTAATAACGGCATCGTGAAACATGGCGATAATGGCCGACAAGCCGTATTTCCAGGAAGCAACCGGCTTAGAAACTTTGCGGAAAACATAGGAAATATAAATCAAGACGGCTACCAGCACGAAAAAGATGGCATAAAGCGACTTAGTTTTTAGCTCTTGTCCAATTGACGGCCCGACCGATTCAAACCGCAACTCTTCCGCCGGGGCAAGCCGGTTTAATTTAGCCAAAACCGACTGATGGACTTCTTCGGATGTTTCCTGAAATTTAAGCTGCAGGTCTTGCTCTCCCGCTGGTTGGACAATCAAGCTGCTTAATTTTAATTCGGCCAAACCGGCCTCCACCCGGGCAACTGTCGGCCGCGAGCCTTTAAACGAAACTTCCAGCAGGCTGCCGCCGGTGAAATCAATGCCTAATTTCAAACCCCAAGCAAGCATTGCCGCCAAAAAAATAACAAACAAGACTCCGGAAATCGCCAGCCAGATATTTTTCTTTTGAATTATTTTGAAATTAGTCATAGCTCATTCTGTCATTGCGAGGAGCGTTAGCGACGAAGCAATCTCGCGAATGGCAAGTTTAGTTAAAAATTGTTATTTGTGAGATTGCTTCGCTCCCTCCGGTCGCTCGCAATGACTATACAAATTATTATTTTTTAATTGATGTAATCAAGCCAGGCCGTTTTTCCAGCCAAGCCGACGGTATTAAATCCAAAAAATTCCTGGTGATAAAAATGGCGGTGAACATGGAAATAATCACGCCCAAGCCCAAGGTTACGGCGAATCCCTTAACCGCGCTGGTGGTGAACATGATTAAAATTAAACAAGTGATCAAGGTGTTGAAATTGCTGTCGCGGATGGACGGCCAGGCGCGTTTAAAGCCTTCTTTAATGGCGCTAGCTAGCGGGCGGCCATTTAAGATTTCTTCTTTCATCCTGGCGAAAATCAAAATGTTGGCGTCAAGCGCCATGCCGACCGAAACAATGGCTCCGGCTAGTCCGGCCAAAGTCAAAGTTACCGGCGCCAAACCGCCGATTAGATACAATAAAATATAACTTAAAAAGGCGAACAAAATAAACCAGCTGTTGACCGTAATGCCGATTAACAAAAAAATGCCCACTAAAATCAAGGCGGCCAGGGAAAAGCCGATTTTAAACAAAGCGAACACGAGCAGGCCGTAGACCAGCAAAGCCAAAACCGACATCAATCCGGGCAGGCGGTAAAAAACAATCATGAACAAAGCGATGACGACGAAGCCGATTAAGCCGGCTTTTAAGCTGTCGGCCACCGACTTCTGCCCCAAGCTGGCGCCGATGGTTTGCTGGTTGACCAGCTCAATCGGCACGGGCAAAGCGCCGGCGTTAAGCCTTTGCGACAACAGTTTAGCTTCAGTAATATTAAATTTACCGGAAATCACGGCTTTGCCTCCGGAAATTTTTTCATTGACCGTGGGCTGACTGATGACGTAGCCGTCAAGATAGATAGCCACCGGCTTATTTACGTTACGGCCGGTAATGTCTTCAAACATCTTGGCGCCCTCATCGTCAAAGCTCAAAGAAACTTCGGGCGAGCCGTCGTTCGGGTCGAATTCCACGGCCGCGGATTTTAAATTTTTTCCGGTAAGTTCGGTATTTTTCCAGTCGCTTTGCGCCCCGATAATATCCTCTTCGGTTTTGGTTTTTATAAAGATATGCCTGACGCTGATTTCTTCCACCTCTCTTTCGTCCTGATTATAAATTAAATGGTAGCCGAATTCGGTTTCAACGGGCGCGGAAATTGCGCCCTTGGCCTGGCGGAAAGCCGCTTTTTCAAAAACTTCAACCATCTGGCCGGTAGAAAACCAGCCCAACTCCCCGGCCGTGTCGCGCGCGCCCGGCTCGGTGGAATTCTGCTTGACCAAGTCTTTAAAATTCGCCGGCGTGGCCTCTTGTTTTAATCTGTTGATTTTTTCCAAAGCCTGTTCTTTAGTCAGGCCGCTTTCGCAGCCGCTCACGCCGTCATAGCAAATCAATAAATGCGAAGCTTTGACTTCTTTTACTGCCGCGTTGGTGAAAGGGTCGGTTTTCGTGCGCTTGCCTTCAACTTTTAAAATTTCATAGCCGCCGCTTGCTTTGCCCAAATCCGCGCTGGTTTTCCCCACGGCGATGTTTTTCGCCAAATCATAAATTTCCGCGTTGTCGTTTTCCGTAAGCCAGCCCAGGTCGCCGCCATTATTTTTAGTGGCCGCATCTTCGCTATAGGCCGAGGCTAAGGCGTTAAAATCTCCGCCGGATAGAACTTTGCCCAAAACTTCAGTGGCGCGCGCTTCCGCCGCTTTATTATAATCTTCAAGCTGCTTGATTTCTTCCGGCGTCATAATTCTTTTTTCCTTGTTCTCTTCTTTAAATTCTAATAATGGAGTTTCGCCGATCATTTTTATGGCCTGCTTAACGTCTTTGATGCCGGCCAACTCCACCAAAATGCGGTAATCCCCGCCTGAAGTGCGGTTAATCTGCACGTTGGGTTCGCTCACGCCAAAAGCGTTCACTCTTCTTTCAATCACGTCGCGCACGCCTTCAACCGCGTTACCCTTGTCCGCGGCCGCGATGGCCGAAACATCAGCCTGATAAGTTAATTGCGTGCCGCCGAGCAGGTCCAAACCCAGCCGGAATGGCACTTCTTTAACTTGCGGCAACGGCATTTTTAATTTATCAATGGCCTTATTGTAGTAATCCCCAAAATCAATTAAACCGGCGCCCAGCGCCAAAATAATTATCAAAACAAAAACCCACCAGACTTTGCCGCGGGCGCTGGGATTCAGCAATTTTTGCAGAATATTATCGGACATAAATTAATAACACCTGGAAAGGTGTAAGTGAGGTTGTTTATCTTAATTTATCTTAATTCAACTAAAAAATAAAATCAAGGGAGAATTCGCCCTTATTTCCCGCAGCATTTTTTAAACTTTTTGCCCGAGCCGCAGGGACAGGGGTCGTTACGACCGACTTTTTGCCCGGAAGCGTCTTTGACTTTTTCATGCACCAAATCAACCGTGGCGGTTTTTTCCGCGCCAGCCTTTTTAAAACCGGCAAATTGACTAGAGCCTTTTTCCATTTCCTTGGCCGGAGCGCTGTATTTTCGCGGACCCATTTTTAAAACCGGCGCGGCGAAATTTCCCAAGTCCGCCACTTTGAAAATTGAATAAACTACCTGCTTCTGAATTAAATTGTTCAGCTCGTTATATAAAATATAGGCTTCTTTTTTGTATTCTATAAGCGGGTCGCGCTGGCCATAGCCGCGAAGCCCAATGCCGGCGCGCATATGGTCCATGGCTTCCAGATGCTCAACCCAGAGCATGTCAATTGACCGGAGCAAAACCGCTTTTTCAACTTGCTGCCAGTTTATGCCGGCCTGGCCGGCCAATTTAGAAATTTTTTCATAATCAGTTTTAACCAGCACCATTAAATGCTCGCAGATTTTTGTCCTGATTTTAACTTTGTCCAGTTTATCGCCGTCTTGCAAAAACGCGGCCAAGTCTTCTTTCAATTTCGGCTCCACCTTAAAAATCGTAGAAGTCACTTGAAAAATTTCCTTGATATTCCAGTCTCGGGTATTTTCCGCGGCCGTATGGAAAATCACCACTTGGTCGATTTCGTTGTCTATCATCTGAAGAATAATATCAGACAATCCTTTTTTGTCATTGCGAGCGACCGGAGGGAGCGAAGCAATCCCGGGTTCATCGCTACTAACCGGAGATTGCCGCGTCGCTTCGCTCCTCGCAATGACGGTTTTATCTTCCGCTAATTCCAAAATTTCTCTTCGCTTCCGGTAAATGGTTTCGCGGTGCTTATTAATCACGTCGTCGTATTCCACCAAATGCTTTCTGATATCAAAGTTATTGCCTTCTACTTTGGTTTGCGCCGATTCAATTGAGCGCGACACCAGGCCGTTTTCAATGGGCAGGTCTTCCGGCACTTTTAAAGTTGCCATTAAATTTTTCATGCGGTCGCCGCCGAAAATTCGCATTAAGTCGTCTTCCATGGAAACGTAAAATTGGCTGGAGCCCGGGTCGCCCTGCCGGCCGGCGCGGCCGCGCAACTGGTTGTCGATGCGCCTGGCTTCGTGCCGCTCCGTGCCGATGATATGCAAACCGCCTGCCTGTAAAACCTTTTTCTGCTCAGTAATATCGACCGGATTTCCGCCAAGTATAATATCAACTCCCCTGCCAGCCATATTCGTAGCAATGGTTACGGCGCCGAGCCGTCCGGCCTGGGAGATGATTTGCGCTTCTTTTTCATGATGCTTGGCGTTTAAAATCTGCGGGCTGATGCCTTCGCGCTCAAGCATTTCGCCCAGCAGTTCGTTTTTTTCAATGGAAATCGTACCCACCAAAATCGGCTGGCCGGTTAAGTGCCGGCGCTTAACTTCGGCTACCACGGCCTGGAATTTTCCCATTTCACTCCGATAGACTAAGTCGTTTAAATCTTTCCTAATCATTGGGCGGTTGGGCGGAATCACCACGGTTTCCAGTTTATAGATTTTGGCGAATTCTTCGGCTTCGGTCACGGCCGTGCCGGTCATGCCGGAGAGTTTTTTATACATCCTGAAATAATTTTGAAAAGTAACCGTGGCCAAGGTGAGCGACTCGCGCTGGATATTCACTCTTTCCTTGGCTTCAATGGCCTGATGCAGGCCTTCCGAGTAGCGCCGGCCAAACATCAGCCGGCCGGTAAATTCGTCAACAATGATGACCTCTCCTTCCTTAACCACGTAGTCTCGGTCGCGCTTAAAGAGAACGCGCGCTTTTAGCGCCTGCTCAATGTGGTGGGCGTCTCCCAAGCCGGCCGAAGTGTAAATATTATCCACGCCCAACCAGGCCTCCATTTTGGCCATGCCGGCTTCGGTTAAAATGGCGGCGCGCATTTTTTCGTCAACATTGTAATCTTCGTTTTCCTTGAGCCGCTCCACCAGCTCGGCAAACTTATAATATTTTTCCGTTGATTCTTCGGCCGGCGCGCTGATAATCAAAGGCGTGCGCGCTTCATCAATTAAAATGGAATCAACCTCGTCCACGATGGCGTAATTCAAACCGCGCTGTACCATTGAAGCCAAATCCGGCACCATGTTGTCGCGCAAATAATCAAAGCCGAATTCATTGTTGGTGCCGTAGAGGATGTCGCAATTATAGGCATCCTTCCTCGGTACAAGAATTAGCTTGCTTTCGTTTTTGTCATTGGAAATTTGGTCATTGGAATTTGTTTGGAAATTGGAAATTGGAAATTGGAAATTCTGGCCGGAATTATAAATATAGGCAGACTCATGGGTTATGCACCCGACGCTTAAACCCAGAAAGCTGTAAACCTTCCCCATCCATTCGGCGTCGCGCTTGGCCAGATAGTCGTTAACCGTAATCACGTGCACGCCTCGGCCGGCCAGCGCGTTCAAATAGGCCGGCAGAGTGGCCACCAAAGTTTTTCCCTCGCCGGTGCGCATTTCCGCGATTTGCCCGCGATGCAAGACCAGGCCGCCCATCAGCTGAACGTCATAATGCCTTTGCCCTAAAACCCTTTTAGCCGCTTCCCTGACCGCGGCGAAGGCTTCCGGTAAAATTGCGTCTAACTCCCCCTTTAACAAAGGGGGCTGGGGGGATTTTATTTTTTCAATTTCAGTTTCAACTCCCAACCTCTTCCTAAACTCCGCTGTCATATCGCGCAACTCTTCATCGCTCATGACCTGATATTTCTTTTCCAAACCGTTAATTTCCTCCACCACCGGCTTTAGAATCTTTAAAACTTTTTCATTGGCGTCGCCGAAAATTTTATCAAAAATGCTCATAACTTTTCTGTCATTCCCGCGCAGGCCGGAATGACAAATTACTCAATCATCTCTCCCAACTTAACTTTTTTCTTTTTCCGGTCTATTTTTTTATCTTTATACTTCCTGATTACCAGTTCCAAATGGTCCCTGACTTTATCAACGGCTTTATAGACGTCTTTTTCGGTCTTTTCCACTCTTAATAAATCAGAGCCCAAGGAAAGATTGGCCTCGGCCGAATAAATTTCGCCCTTAAGATGGTGCTTGGTAGTGCGACTTACTTCAAAATGGGCGTTCACCAATTTTAATTTGCCCAAATATTTATCCAGGGCGTCCATTTTTTTCTGCACATAGTCTTTTAAATTCGGCGTTAACTCCAGGTTGATGGCTTTAATGTTTAGTTGCATAAAAGAATTATTGTCATTGCGAGGAGCGTAGCGACGAAGCAATCTCACATATAATAACTTTT
>Ga0210029_1002001_pt1 | contig 11410 bp, 14 predicted proteins | sample CryGeymeta201521_FD_183985 | JGI IMG/M metagenome (GOLD analysis project Ga0210029, IMG submission 183985) | Groundwater microbial communities from Crystal Geyser aquifers in Utah, USA - Crystal Geyser metaG 2015-21 (SPAdes) (version 2) | ecosystem: Environmental > Aquatic > Deep subsurface >... | reverse complement strand
AACATGAAGATGGGCGAAATACATAATAAAAAGTCAAAAGTTAAAAATCAAAAGTCAAAAGTTATAATATTTTAACATAAAGGAATTAAAAAGCAAAAGCACTCATCATTTTTAATTCATTTTGTCAAGAAAAAATTTATGAATCTAAAGGCAGAAAAATATTTTTGGAAAAAAGGCTATAAAATTATTGTCGGTCTTGATGAAGCTGGCCGAGGTCCTTTAGCTGGACCAGTAACTGCAGCGGCGGTTATTATAAATCCAAAAACTTGTCCTGAGCGAAGTCGAAGGATCAAAAGTCAAAAGCATGCCCCGTACCGAAACGAAGTTTCTGGTGCGGGGTCAAAATTACAAATCAAAAATCAAAATTTAAGAACAATTTTAAGAGACGCAAGGGATTCTAAAAAACTTTCTGCTAAACAACGTGAGAAATTATTTAAATTGATAAAACAATCCTCTTTTTTAAAATTTTCTTATTGCTCAGTGAGCGAAAAAGTGATTGATAAAATTAATATTGAACAAGCGACTTTCAAAGCAATGAAAAATTGCCTCAAAAGTCTGAATAAAAAATATAATTTAAAACCAAATTTAATATTAATTGATGGCAATCGCATTATTAATGATCATCTCCCCTATCTTCAAAAAACAATTATCAAAGGTGATGATAAAATTTTATCAATTGCTTTGGCCTCAATTATTGCTAAAGTTATTCGAGATAAAAAAATGATAACTTTGGCAAAAAAATATTCAAATTATCATTTTGAAATTCATAAAGGTTATCCAACTAAACTTCATAGAAAATTATTAAAAAAATATGGCCCGTGTGAAATCCATAGAAAAAGTTATAAACCAGTGCGAATAATAATTCAAAAATCCCACCAGAGGCGAGGCTCGCCAAAGGCGGCAAAATCCAGAATTCAAAATTAGTACACTTTTAACTTTTGACTTAAACTTTTGACTTTTGACTTTTGAATTTTGACTTTATTTTATAAAATAATATGAATAAACTTCTCGTTGTTTTGGGCCCAACTGCTAGCGGTAAATCTGATTTAGCAATTAAAATTGCAAAACTTTTTAATGGAGAAATTATCTCTGCTGATTCCCGTCAAGTTTATCGAGGAATGGATATTGGAACTGGTAAAGTGTCAAAAGATAAAATACAAGATACCTGCCTGCGCAGGCAGGCAAAATACTACTCAAGTGGTATCCGTCACCATCTCTTGGATGTTGCTGACCCCAAAGAATATTTTTCTGTGGCCCAATATCAAAAATTAGCTCTAAAAGCCATTAAAGATGTTCAAGAAAGAGATAAATTAGCCATTCTGTGTGGCGGTACTGGTCTTTATCTTTCCGCGATAATAGAGGGTTGGCAGTTGCCTGACGTTCCTCCTGATGATTCTCTGCGCCAAAAATTGGAAGAATTAAATCTCCAGGATCTCTTTTTAAAACTGCAACAGTTAGATTCTCAAAGAACTAAAACTATCGATAAAAATAATAAGCATCGCCTCATTCGCGCCATTGAAATCGCCACCTTCAAAGGTTATATTCCTTTGCTTATAAAAAAACCATTGAAATGGAATATTTTAATTTTAGGTATCAAAACAAATAAAGAAGAATTAAAAAAATTAACCTTAGAAAGATTAGAAAAGAGAATAGAGGAAGGAATGATAGAAGAAACCAAAAAATTAAAAGAAAGCAGTATTCCCTCGAAACGCCTTGAAGATTTTGGCTTAGAATATCGTTGGCTAAATCGTTATTTAGAAAAGAAAATCACTTTCTTGGAAATGAAAGAAGGGCTCTATCGAGATATTTGTCATTACGCTAAACGCCAAATGACTTGGTTTAAAAAAATACCCAATGTTCATTGGGTGGCTAATGATAACGAAACAATGCAATTAGTTAATAATTTTCTCTCTAATTAATTTTTCTAACTCTTTAGGGTCAGCAGCGCCTTTTAATTTTGTCATTGCTTGGCCAACTAAAAATTGCAAGGTATTAAGTTTTCCTTTTTTATAATCTTCAATTGCTTTGGAATTATTTATAATGACTTCTTCAACAGTCGAAATTAAAATATTAGAATCTTGAATTTTGCCTAAGCCCTTAGTCTGAATTATTTCTTCCACATCTTGATTAGAGTGAATAATTTCTAGTAAGAGATCCTTAGCTACACGAGAAGAAATTTTGTCTAAAACCAGATTATTAATTAACTTAGCGAAATTTTGAGGAGATAATTTTATATTATTCCATGTTAAATTCTCTTTTTCTTTAATGCCTAAGATATCGGTAGTCAAATAGTTATATGCTAATGGAGTACCACTTTTCCTATATTCTGGATCTAGTTTTGTAACAGTATCTTCAAAAAAATCCCTTAATTTTTCATCTTGAATCAATAAATTAGCATCCCCTGAAAAAGTGTATGATTTTATGATTCTTTCCTTTTTTTGCCATGGTAATTCAGGCAACTGTGATTTCATTTGTTCTAAATCAAATAAGCCTTCTTCTTTAATTTTTGAATAAAGATGTAATGGAGGTAAATCCGGCTCAGGAAAATAACGATAATCTTGAGCTTCTTCTTTTACTCTTTGAGAATAAGTAATTTCTCTGATTGGATCCCAGCCTCTGGTTTCCTGCATTATTTTATCTCCAGCTTCTAAAAGATCTGTCTGTCTTTGAATTTCGTAATCAATAGCTCGCTCCACTGCTCGGAAAGAATTTAAATTTTTCACTTCCACTTTCGTACCTAACTCTTTTTGTCCTTGGGGTTTTAAGCTAATATTGACTTCACATCTCATTTGTCCTTTTTCCATATCAGCTTCAGAAACTCCTAAAGTTTTTAATAAAACCTGGAGGCCTTGGGCAAACAATCTGGCTTCTTTTCCAGTATGGATGACTGGCTCGGTCACTAATTCCATTAAAGGAACGCCTGCGCGATTAAAATCAATTAAAGTAGATTTTTTATCTTCAGGATGAATTAATTTCCCAGTATCCTCTTCTAAATGAATTCTTTCAATTTCAATTTCTTTTTTAGCTAATTCGTCGTTTTCACTTAAATATAAAGATAATTTTCCACCTTTACAAAGAGGTTCATCATATTGAGAAATCTGATAACCTTTTGGTAAATCAGGGTAAAAATAATTTTTCCGATCAAATTTAGAAAATTCGGGAATTTGAGAGCCTACGGCTAAACCTACTTTAATCACTAACTCCACAGCTTTTTTATTAATAGTCGGGAGCGTTCCTGGGTGCCCCAAACAAATTGGACAAATTAGGGTATTGGGGTGATGCTCATTAGAATCATTAGAACAGGAACAAAACATTTTAGATTTTGTCTTCAATTCCACATGCACTTCCAGACCCAAAATTGGTTCGTATTCCATCTTCTGATATTGTTAGGCAATATAAAATAGTATAACATTTTTTCACGTTTTTGAAAATTTTGACACTTCAATTGAATAGTGCTAAACTCCTCAAAGTACATTGATTTAAAATTAGAAAAAGGAGGCAAGTATGAAAAAAGGATTTTTTGTTTCATTTGAAGGAGGTGAAGGCAGTGGCAAGAGCATTCAGGCACAATTACTAGCTGACACTCTTAAAAGCTTGGGTTATAAAGTCTATTTAACGAAAGAACCAGGAGCACCTGATATTCCTCTAAATTTAGCTATTAGAAAAATTCTTCTATCCTTCACAGCGGATACAATTCCGTCTCTCTCTGAATTTTTGTTTTTTGCCGCAGACAGAGCAAAACATACTGAAATAATAAAACAGCATTTGAAACAGGGTGAGATTGTTATTTCTGATAGATTTCGTGATTCCTCGGACGCTTATCAAGGCGTCGGAAGAAAAGTCGGAATTACCTTTACTAAATTTGTAAACGAAGTAGCTACTGATGAATTAGAACCAAATTTAACTTTTCTTTTAGATCTTGACCCAAAAATAGGGCTGAAAAGAAAACGGGCAAATAGACAAACGCTTAATCGTCTCGATAAAGAAGCACTTCTGTTTCATCAAAGGGTGAGAAAAGCTTATTTGAAAATCGCTAAAGACAGTCATAAAAGAATCGTTATAATTAATGCTGATAGAAAAATAGAAGCAATCCAGAAAGAAATTCTAAATAGTGTTCTGGAAAATTTAGAAAAAGGAGGCAAATATGACAAAAATTAAAGTCATTAAACCAAGTTTTGTTATTGAAGATAAAATTGATGGAAATACTATTCTAAAAAACATCGAAAAATATGGCCGCGTTTCTCATAAAAGCGAAGGGAATATTACTACTGATTCAGCAAAAAAATTTATCCAGAAATTAATAGGTTGGGGGCATGAAAGTGTTCTGGAACATGAAAAAATAACTGTCAGAATAATCTGTGATCGAGGCGTTACTCACGAAATTGTCAGGCACAGAATTGCTGCCTATACCCAAGAATCCACGAGATATTGCAATTATTCCGGAGAGATTAAATTCATTCAGCCTTTATTTTTCAAAAAGGGAACAAAAGAATACGACCTTTGGTATCAAAGTTGTAAAATCGCCGCTGAAAATTATACAAAGCTTATCCGATTAGGTGTTACCCCGGAAGCAGCTAGAAGTGTTTTGCCAAATTCTTTAAAAACAGAGATTATTGTTACATATAATCTTCGCGAATGGCGCCATGTTTTTGAAATGCGCTGTCAAAAAGCCGCTCATCCTCAAATGAGAGAAATTATGATTCCTCTTCTCAAAGAATTCCAAAAACAAATTCCTATCCTTTTTGATGATTTTTTCATTAAAAAAGACGAACATTTATCTTATCCCTTTTACGCCATCAAAAAACAACAAATCCCCTGATTCCTCAGGGGATTTTTTATTAATCTCAAAAATTAAAAAAAAATTAAAACTATTTCTTTGCTCTATCTCCTATCCAATATATTTTTGAATAGAAAAACTTAATAAATACAATTAGAACCTCTTTTAGTTAATAAATTTAAAAGTAGAGAGTACTTGGTTAAAGATTTCTGATTCTTTATCAGTATCAAATACTTCTCCCTTGTATTTCAAATACCACAATTGAGTAGTTAATGAAAAAATTCATTCTTTCTCATAGTGCAGTGCTCTGTGGCAATAGCACCGCCTTCCATTCCTCCATAATCGCCACTTACATTAGTTCTCTTAAAAGTTACTCCATTTATTGTAATTGGGGTTAATAAAAGTGATTTCAATGTATAAAACATTATTATAAATTGGTCAAGGATACTACTTTAATGAGATACAGAGTCATAACAGAAATTTTTTCTGTTTATGTCTTGGATTTTATCACAAAGAGAAAGATCTTTTTTCGCTATGGCAACGCGACTATAACAAAAATCTTTATCCCCCACATTTGGAATTTTATCGCAAATAGCTGGATCTTTTTTAAAAACTGCAAAACTTCCATAACAATAATACTTTTGGCTATCATCTTCAATCTCATCACAAATAGATACATCTTTTTTTGATATCGCTACATCAGTAATACATTTACTTTTCTTGTATTCAGATTCCATTAGATTACAATCATGAATTACTCCATTTTCAATATAACTAGTTTTATGAGATTTAAGAAATTTCTGTTTAGCATAATAAGCAGCAATTTCGTCAATTAATAACCACAGTAAAAAGAATATAAGTACTATTTTTATTATATGTTTTATCTCAGAAATAGTATCAAGCATTGATAATTTGCCTTTCTCTTTTGTATTTAAACCACCTAATATAGCTATTATTGAGAGAATAAGTCCAGGATTCACAAAGTATAAAATAATCAACAAACCTAAAAAGAAGTATAAAACAAATTCTGCAAATGAAACTGCAATCATAGAATAGGCAATAATTTTAGGGTTTTCCTCTACTTTCATTACAAATATTAATTCTAATATCAAACAAAATAAAATCAATAAAAGAATATAATCTATTGGAATATAAGGATTATCATTGAGACCACTCAATATACCTACTAAAACAAAATTTAAAAATTTAAATATTACTCCTAAAATACCAAATGTTCTTATAGAATTAAGAGACATATTTTGAAAATATTTCATATTTATATTAAAAAAATTACTTTTATTTGCTAACTTCAATCATTATATCACAAATTCGAATATTATTTATAAAAAAGCTTCAATAAGAGAGGCTTTTTTAAGTTTTATAAGACATTATAGTTCTAAATTCTAAATTCCAGATTCCAAATTCTAAATTCCAATTAATCAACTACTTCTATTCCCATACTTCTGGCTGTTCCTTCAACCATTTTCATGGCTGCTTTTAAATCCTTGGTATTCAAATCCGGCATTTTTCTCTGGGCAATTTCTTCTACTTGTTTTTTAGTAACTTTACCTATTTTTTCTTTCAAAGGATTACCAGAACCTTTTTCTATGCCAGCGGCTTTCCTCAATAAATCAGAAACAGGAGGTTCTTTAAATTTCAAATCAAAAGTTCTGTCTATATAAACAGTAATCTCCACTGGAATAATATCGCCCATTTTATCTTTAGTGGCCTCATTAAAACGAGTACAAAATTCCTGGATATTCAAGCCGTGTTGACCTAAAGCTGGACCAACTGGAGGAGCTGGATTAGCTTGACCAGCAGGAATTTGTAAAGTCAAAATTGTTTTGATTGCTTTTGCCATATTACAATAATTTTTAATTTTTTTAAAAAAGGTATCTGAGACAAACCCAGAGATCCTTCGCCTTCGGCTCAGGATGACAGCGGAGTTTACCCCCGCGAAAACGGAGGCTGTCAATTTTTAATCCTGAAGAGCGAGTCTTTTCTTCTGCGAATGATTCAGGGGAGGGTCTAAATTAAGGGTTCATTTATGAACCCCATTAAAAAGAGAGAGGTGTAAGGGGCTCCTCCCCTGCCAAATGAGCAGGAGAAAAGACGAGCGATCGTTAATCTTTCTTCACCTGGAGAAAGTCCAAATCAATGGGCGTATCTCGGCCAAACAAAGAAACTAATACTTTTACCCTTCCCCTTTCTTTATCAATCTCCTGCACTTTCCCTTCGCTATTTTTAAAAGGACCATCTGTGATTTTCACTAAATCACCAATTGCAAAATCAATTTTATATTTTGGTTCTTCCTCAACAATTTTTCTCAGGATTTCTTGAATTTCTTCGTCTTGAACTGGTCGCGGAGTAATCCCGGCACCAATAAAGCCAGTTACCATAGGCGTATTTCTTACTACGTACCAAGAATCATCAGTCACTACCATATCAACAAAAACATAACCAGGATAAATTTTTTCCTCAATAATTGCTCTTTTGCTATTTTTAATTTTTATCTTTTTCTCCTTCGGAACCAAAACATTAAAAATTTTATCCTGCATACCCAAAGCCTCTATTCTTTGTTTTAGATTCCGGGCCACGGCATCCTCATAGCCAGAATAAGTATGAATTACATACCAATTCCTTCCTAAATTAATTTGCTGCTTAGGCATCTCACTTAATAATTAACTTCATTACTTGAAGCAAGCCAAAATCAAAGAACCCAAGAATAAGAGCAATAAAGAGAGATAAAGTTAAAACACCTATTGTTCTTTTAACAGTTTCGGGTTTGGTAGGCCAATTTACCTTCTTTAGCTCTCGCCAAGATTCCTCGAAATAGCTCTTAATTTTTGCAATGATTTTTTTCATCTTTTTAAAAGTGCCCAGAAGGGCACTTTTATAGTTTAACAACTTTTTCAAAAGAAAGCAAGATTATCACAATCCCAATTCTTGGCTAATCTTTTGCATGCCCCTTAAAACTATAGTTACAAATTCCTCCAAAGATAAGCCTAAAAGAGACGTGCATTGCTCGATTATTTCCCTTTTCGCGCCTTTAGCAAAACCTTTTTCTTTAAAACGATTAAGAACATTCTCTGTAGTTAGATCCTGAATCTTTTTTGAAGGCAAAACTAAAGTCGCAGCCACAATCAAACCAGTTAAAGGATCAACACAAAACAAACTTTTTGCCATTTTAGATTGAGGCCCTAAACCATGCCTCTCATTATGAGTTTTTATTGCCTCAGTAATATCTTCTCCCATTCCTTGGCTTTGCAAAAATTGAGCGCCTTTTAAAGAATGCTCTTCTGGTTTATCTTTAGTTTCTTCGTAATCAATATCATGCAATAATCCTGTCAAAGCCCATTTTTCTTCATCTTCAGCAAAATACTGAGCCAATTCTTTCATGGTCGCTTCTACTGCTAAAGAGTGCTTGATGAGATTAACTGTTTTGACTTTACTTTCTAGTAATTTCAAAGCCTCTTCTCTTTTCATAAATATTACAAATTCCCTAAATCATCTGAATCTCCTTCATCATAATCAGCAATATCCTTATCAGGCAGAATATCTTCTTCCGTTTCTTCCACTAATTTGAAATCCGATTTAGGGGCATTGCATTTGGGGCAAACCCAATCTTCAGGTAATTCATTCCAAGCTACATTTTTTTCACCAGTCGCAGGGTTTATTCCATCTTCATCGTAGATATAACCGCACACAGTACATTTATATTGCATATTAATCAAAATTCGAAAATTTAAAAGTTAAAAGATTAAATCGACCATTTTAAAATTCCTTTAATTATAAAGAACTATTTTCTTTTGTCAATAGCTTTTAAAAATTCTTTCCAAAAAGTTGAGTCTCTATTTCTTGTTTATCTTGTTCTGTTAACGCCTTAATTCCTGTTTGAGTTAATCCATTAATTTTTTCTGGATTTAATTGTTTTGATTTCTCAAAAACTTCTAAAATAGCTCGGTTATCATCATCGCCAGCAATTCTATTAATAGATATTTTCCCGCATTTTAGACACTGATGAATCAACATTAATTCGCCTTGTTTGTCTTTCTTGTATTTATCTTGACCTTCTTTTTTAAAAGTTAAACCAATCGGCTCCATATCACCATGACAAGTGGATTTTCTATCTCCTGGTTCATTTAAATCCACGTGCTTTGACCATAAACAATAAGGACAATGGTTGCGATGTGTCGTACCAATTCGTCTATCATAAAAAACTTTTCTCTGACAATGAGAACAAATAAATTCTTGATTTTTTTTCTTCTTCCACAAAAAATTAATTTCTTTTTTTGTTTTAATCTCCTGATATTTTCTCCCATTCATCCTTTTCCTCTTGATATTTCTTTCTTAGCTCTAAGTCCTTAATATATTCTGGCTTTAAATGCCATTTCCATTTCCCACTAGATCCTAAATATGAATCTATTTCTTCGAACTTAGTATTTGGAGGAAGAAATTTCTCTGGATTTTTTTCGAAGTTCACGATATTTTCAATACCTCCCTCTATGATTTGTTCTTCTTTTTTCTCTGGATCCCTAAATTGTTCTGGTTTTTCCATATAATTGAATTGGCTGCGGAATTAAAACGGCAACAAACTTTTGAAATTATTTTACCGAATTTAATCCACAAATCCAAGAAACGAAACCTGACCTAACGAATTGCCCGCCGCCTGCGGCGGCGGGCAGAAAGAAGCGCTAAAATTTTTCTGATTTTTAGTTGCCTTTTATAGAAATTAGACTGCTCTTTAAAATCTACTTGATTTTTTGGAGATACAAATGTTCGTCATAGCTATATTCATCTCCAACGTGCTTGCTATATATTAAATATTTTCCATTAGTATTCCATACCCGTGCGTCTAAATTATCAGTGGTTGAAAAAATTATTTTTTCCTCTTTTGTTAATAAATTTAATCTAACTATTTGATTTTTTCCATCTAGGCTATATAGGCTATAATAAAAATCATTTTCAACAACTTTTCCCCAATTTCTCATATGATATTTCTGTCCTAAACTTGTAGCAAAAACATCTTCCCCAATGTTCATTTGATAAACCCGAATCTCAGTCTCTCGCCCGCTGGGACTATATACAACATAATCGTTGCTACAACCCATCAGAAGAGGTAATCCTTCTTCCGTAAAACTTAGTAATGATTCATCTCTTTTGGAGGTGATATCAAAACTCCTTATTCCTTTACTATTAGTTGTGTAATAGATAAGGGGGCTGCTTATACAAAAAGCAAAAGTTCCCCCTCCTCTTACTGGGTTTAAAAGATTGATATCTTTTTCTTCTTTATTAGACAAATTATAAGTAAAGTAGGAGTCTTGCTTGGCATTAATTCCGTATCTATCTGGTGAAAAATGTTCTAAAACAAGAATGTCCTGGTATTTAGCCAGAATAGAAGCAACATTTTCTAATACTAATTCTGTCCTCTTTGAGTTTGGATCATAATGATAAAGAGTTTTATCTTGTACCCAATAAACTTGTCCTTCAAACAAACCAATACTTTCCGGAGCTTTTTCCTTGGCGTTGTCAAAATTACTGACTTTTGTTGTTACACCTTTGGATTGTTCGGGATAAAATTCAAAAAGAAAAACATCCCAGACATTTTCCGTATAAGGAGGGAATTCTTTTGTATTTTCGTCCCAAACAATTTTATTATCTTCAAAGAAGATCGGCGTCGATTTTGCAGAATCCCTATCATTAAAAATAACTGTTTGAGAAAAATCATATTGTTTTTCTCCTGTAATAATTGGATTTTCTCTTGTTTCTTGCACCTGCTCTATTTTCCGAGGAATAAAAATAGTAGCAATTTGTATTATCGTAAATAGAATTAAAATAATTATAAAGGAAATTCTCTTTGTGTTTTTATTAATACGAGAGGTTAATAAATAGGTTAATAAACTAATAATAGGTATTTCAAATACCAAAAAAAACATATAAAGAAATGGGATACCTTTTCCAATAAATAATGCTAATCCTTGTTCTTCACCCCCTCGAAATACCAAAGAGCCAAAAAAATAATACAAATATGGAGATAAAATAGCGTTAATAACTCCTATAATTAATATGGTGATATAATAAAGAATTTTTCTCATAAATTTAATCTCATAGATTTAGATTTAAATTTATATCTTCCCTCATTATACCAAAAGTTTATCCGGTTAACAAGGTAAAACATAGTGAATAGTTTTTACTTTTGTCAAAATAGATTTTGAAGAATAACCTAACTTCTTTAAAAAGTGAAGGCAACTAAAAATCAGAAAAATTTTAGCGCTTCTTTTTTCGCCGCCGCAGGCGGCGGAAACCCCAGTAGTAGAACGCTTCGCGTTCACTACGGGGCAGGAGCGAGGGCGGGCAAAAATTCCTGGTGGACACTCACTCTCCAACCCCTTTCCCCCGCACCAGAACAAGTTCGGTACGGGACTTCGCTTTTTGCCCGCCCGACTTGTCCCGCCGAAGCGAGGGGCCCCGCCTTTGGCGGAATAAACTCCGCCCCGAGCGAGGCGGGAAACGCAAACTTTACAACTTGGCTGCCGGGCTTGGTATCCTACGTCTTCGACTTCGGATTACCTTCTTATATTTTCTTTATGAGAAAATTACCTAAAGTGGCGTGCTATTCCGTAGCTTTAGCGA
>Ga0210029_1001996_pt1 | contig 11419 bp, 10 predicted proteins | sample CryGeymeta201521_FD_183985 | JGI IMG/M metagenome (GOLD analysis project Ga0210029, IMG submission 183985) | Groundwater microbial communities from Crystal Geyser aquifers in Utah, USA - Crystal Geyser metaG 2015-21 (SPAdes) (version 2) | ecosystem: Environmental > Aquatic > Deep subsurface >... | reverse complement strand
CTCCGACAAAAACCGCGGCCGGCAAAACTACGAACGTAGCCCACATATTGGTTGCTATCACACCGGCCGCCGCCGCCAGACGATTGAAACGAAGAAGAGTTGAAACGATCAGAGTCGTTGCCACGCCTTCACCCGGCGCAATGCCGAAAAATACTCCCAGCGCGGCGCCGGCCGCGATTTTGTGGGGCGTGTCATCAATAAGAAAAAATCTTTTCAGGAAATTCTTAATCTTATCTTTGGACCATCTGTACATGACTTACGATTTTTTAACAACAAAACTTTTTGATTCTTTATCCACTTCTTTTGCTTTTTCAACTTTTTTTCGTGTCTCGAAAGGCAAAATTCCGAGAATATTTTTGAGGGCAATGCCATCAACCTTGAGAACTTCCTCCCATTTGTCAAGCGGCTCAAGAATTGAGCGCAGTTTTTCTTTATCGTACTTATACGTCTTCCGGAGAGCCCGCAAAATTCTTCCCTGATCCGAAAAAACCTGCTCAATCGCATTATCATCCATATATTTACTGATAATCTCCTGTATCTTCATAGTCCGGTCTGATTTTGAACCAATCTCGCCCTTGAGATTGATATATTCATTAATATATTTTTTGATTTCGTCGTCTTTGATTTCCTGCTTCTTGAATTTGTGCTTCCACATCGGGCAGAGATTCTGATATCCGCACCAGTCGCAAAGCCCGGAAATTTGCGGTTCGAATTTTGACTGGTTTATCTGATTAATGAGGTCAAGCATTAGCTCTTCGCTTTTTTTCACTTGCTCCAATGTTCTTCGGGAGGATAATTTTACTCCGTGCTTTAGGTAATAAAGGCTCACTTTTATTTTATCAAGATTGTCAATCTCCTTCGGATAGCGTTCCAAAAACTCGTCGAGGTATATGGAAAGCTGAAGGTCATTGTCCACTTTTTCCTGACTAGGCAGTTTGCGGGTGGTTTTATAATCGATTATTTCGTATCCGTCTTCAGTTTTGTCGATTCGGTCGATAATTCCCGCGACAATATGTTTTTCGCCACCCCTTTCAATTTCAACCTGAAAGCGGGATTCCAAATCAATGATATTTATTCTCGCCGGATCATTTTTTTTGTAATAATCCTGAAGCATCGAAACGCCTTGCGCGAAGGCCGCCCGTTCCTCGGTCTCATCGGAAAAAACCTCCGCGTTCCAATTTTTGGAATAAAAATCAAGCGCCTGTTCGAGAGTGGGGGAAAGAATTCCGGGAGTATGCACCAGCTTCAACGTACTGTGAAGAAGCGTCCCGAAAAACTGCTCCTTGGATTTGGGAACTTTTATCCGGTCGATTTCCTGATATTTGTACTTTCGCGGACAGGTGCGAAAGGTATCCAGAGCGGAATAAGAAGTATTCATACTAGTACGAATTTTACCCGCCTTTCTTTTTTCCCGCAAGTTTACCCCGACACCGGATAAGGAATTCGGTGTCGGGGCGGGTTGAAATAAAAAAAGAAAGGTGATAGAATGAAAACAACTGAAATTTAATCATTAATCCAACCGCTATGACGGAGCAGGAAGTCGGAAAAGTAATCCACTACTACAACAAGGCGATGGTGGCGGTAGTGAGGCTTTCCGGAAATCTCAAGACGGGAGACGCGATAAAAATCGCAAAAGGCGAAGACGAATTCGAGATGAAAATCGCCTCAAATGCAGGTCAACCACGAGTCGGTCGAGAGCGGCAAGGCAGGTGATGAAGTGGCGATTAAGGTTGATAGCCCGACCAAAGAAGGAGCGGCAGTCAGCCTTGTAACAGCGGAGTAGCTGGAAAAAAACTTGAACTTTAACTCACTCGGAACACGAGATGGGTTGGTGTTGTCTTGCAGATGTCTAGCCCTGCAAAAATTTCTGCAATAAATTGTTTATGAATAGAGTAATATAATAAATGCATATGAAAAAGAAAAGGATTTATCTGGATTATGCTTCAACCACCCCGCTTGACCCGCGGGTTTTTGCCACGATGAAACCTTATTTTCAGGAAAAATTCGGCAACCCGATGTCGCTTCACTCATTCGGACAAGAGGCGAGCAAGGCAGTGGAAAAAGCGCGAAAATATGCGGCTGATTTTTTTGGATGCGAGCCCAGTGAAATAATTTTCACTTCCGGAGCAACGGAAAGCAACAACCTTGTTATCAAAGGAGTGACTATCGGCTATGCGTCGCAACTCAAAAAAAATAAAAAAAATAAGCTAAAGCCGCATATTATTACTACCCAATTTGAACATTCCTGCGTCTTGAGCGCCTGCAAGAAACTTGAGGAGCAGGGGATGGCGGAAATTACTTACTTGCCCGTAGAGAAAGAAGGAGTCGTTAATATAAAAGAGGCACAAAGAGCCATAAAAAAGAATACTATCCTGGTTTCCATAATGTACGTCAACAATGAAATCGGAACTATTCAGCCGATCAAAGAGATTGGAAAATTAATCACCAAAATCAACGAAAACCGTGGAACAAAAATTATTTTCCACACCGATGCAGTGCAGGCAATCAACTATCTTGATTGCAAAGTTGACAATCTCGGTACAGACCTCCTCACTGCATCCGCTCACAAGATTTACGGCCCGAAAGGCGTCGGATGTCTCTATATTCGCAAAAATACGCCGATCCGGCGAATCCAAGACGGCGGGGGACATGAATTTGGCCTGCGTTCCGGTACCCACAACGTCCCCGGAATCGTCGGTTTAGGAATGGCGCTCGAACTTGCCGACAAAGAAAGAAAGAAAAATTATAAAATTGTCGAGAAACTGCGCGATCATCTGATTTCACGGATTATGAAGGAAATCAAGGGGGTGAAACTCAACGGATCAAAAATAAAACGAATTCCCAACAATGCCAACTTTATTTTTAAGGATGCAGAAGGCGAGGGACTATTGCTGGGACTGGATATGAAGGGTATTGCCGTTTCTACCGGAAGTGCCTGCTCGGCCGGCGACCTTCGTCCATCACATGTTCTTTTGGCAATCGGTCTTTCCGAAGAAGAAAGTCACGGGAGCCTTCGCGTAACACTTGGGAAGTACACAACAAAGCAGGAAGTTGATTATTTTATCAATGCGCTAAAAGAAGTTGTTAATCGATTAAGAAAGATAGCAGGAAAATGATTCCGCTTCAGCGGAATCATCCCGAGCGAGCGTAGTGAGCCGAGGGATCCCCTCAAATTACCAAACGGCCAAACTAAACATTATGAACTATTCAAAACTCGTCCTCCAGCATTTCATGCACCCCAAAAACCAAGGCCGGCTCAAAAATCCGGACGGGGTTGGTATGGTTGGCAATCCGGTTTGCGGTGATATTATGACGGTTTATATCAAAGTAAAAAAAATCAAAGGCAAACCCCAAAGCAGAACAAGTTCGCTACGGGGCGAGGAAATTATTTCCGACATCAAATTTGAAACTTTGGGCTGCGCCGCGGCGATCGCAACCTCATCTATGGTCACTGAAATGGCCAAAGGCAAAAATTTGAACGACGCAGCCAAAATCACGCGCCAGGACGTCGCTAGCGGCCTTGAGGGCCTTCCGCCGGCCAAAATGCACTGCTCAAACCTCGCCGAAGAAGCCCTGAAACGGGCAATTGAGGATTATAGGCCTAAATCACTAGGGAAGACGAAAACTCGGAAATCAACCGGGAATAGAAAAAGGGGGAAATAATTTTTTTCTTCATATTTATTTATAAATAAAACCTCCGCTGAAAAAGAGTAGGGCGGAGGTTTTTAGTTGCAGAAAAATAATTTTTATTCTTATCTTGTTTTTCAAAAATTCAGAGGGAAAGAAGAGGCTAGGATATGGATATAGTGTCGTACAATGTAGCTTGGACGACATTTCTTATTGTCCAAGCTAATTATTAAACTACCGTTTGCCGTTTATTAATGGTAAACAATCATCTGGTCAACCACTACACCGCTTCCGTATAAAGCGCCCACGTAGGCTTTCGTCGAGCTCAAGAAAATATTAGCTCCCCAATAAGGATCGTGGACGACGTATTCCCCGTTTTTATCTTTTGAGTGAATGATCACGTAATGGCCCGCTCCCCTCTTCACAGCTTTCACAAAAACAATAACCGGATTTTTATTTTTCAACTCCTTGTCAACTGTATCCCAGTCAATATTTCCATGTCCCGTGGAAGACGCAAGCTCCACTCCTTTCCACGATTTCGGCCAAACGATAAGATCATGATAAAAAACCGGCTGCTGGGCAAGAACGCCGGGATTGATATCAACCCCGTGATAGCGAAAAACCATCGAGACCGCCGTCACCGCGCAACCATAGCTTTTCATAAGCGTGTTTGAAAAGCCAATATGCTGATCGCCCCAGCGCGGATCACGCTGGGAAAAATACCAGCTTGTTGAAGCCAGCCCCGATTTGGGTTTTTTAAGTGTTGCTTCCACTGCCGCGAGATCCGCGCTTTTTTCCTGACTCAATTCGGAAATATCCCCAAGAAGTTCCTGTTTCTGCTCTTCCACCCGGGCCAGCATCTCCTGATACTTCTGCTCTTCCCCTCGCGTCTCGGTCAAAAGAGTTTCTTTGGATCCTTGCTCGTTGTCAAGGTAGTGCTTTTTCTCACCAATCTGACCCTGTTTTTCCTTGAGCTCATTGTTTTTGTCCTTGAGTTTTCTTTTGCTATCAGCCAATTCATCCCGGGCGCTTATCACTGACGTCAAAACCTCGTCAACTTTAGCTCCCGTTTGAGCTACATAATCCGGCTGGCTCAAATAGCTGGAAAGGCTAACGTCGCGAAGCATTAATTCCATCAAAGAATCCCGATTATTTTCGTAATATGCCTGAAGCACGCTTCCCAGCAGTTCTTTTTTGTAATCAATTTCCTTTTCTTTTTCTCCGATTTGCTTGACCAAACTATCTATATCATTTGTTGTCGCGTCAATCTGCACTTGAAGCTTGGCGATATCATTTTCCAGGCTGGCAATTTGCCCCTCCATAAGTTCAATTTGATTTTGAAGCGTCTGGGCTTTGCTTTGCTTCATTTCAATCATCTGGCGATAGCTTTCCGCTTTTTTCTGAAGGTCCTCAATTTGCTCCTGTTTATTCTGAATTTGCTGCTGATTGCTGTTATCGGTCGTACTTTGAGCAATAACGCAGCTAAATAAAAAAGAAAAAATCAAAAAAGTTATCGCAAAGCGATTCCATATATTTGATATTTGATATTTGATATTTGATATTAACTCGAACATTTTCAGAACAATTATTTTATCTTTTCAATTGCTTTTTGTATTCTAAAAAGGGTTTCCCTCTTCCCTACCGCCCACGCTACCTCCCACGGCGACGGACTTTTTTCTTTCCCGGTGAGAGCCACCCGAAGCGGCCAGAGCAGCTCTCCCCTATTCTCCGGATCAGCCGCGGCTAGGAGTTTATTTTTTAAATTTTCTAATGTCCATTTACTCTCCTCGACAGAAGAAATAATATCCAAAGCTTTTTTGAGGGATATCGCTAAATTATTGTTATCCATATCTTTCCATTTTAAAAGATCCTTTTCGTATGTTGGTTTTTTAAGGTAAACTTCTTTATTTTCGGCAATGTCTGACAATTTCTTTATTCTTTCTTTTTCGACGGCGACAATTTTTTCAATATACTCGTCTGACAATTTCTCCTCATCTTCTTCAAGATATGGCCGACTTGGTTCAATAAGCTCCCAGTCTTCCTTTTTTCGGAGATAAATACTATTCATCCAATCCAATTTATCTCTGTCGAAGATTGCTCCGGATTTATTGAGTTTTGATATGTCAAATTCCTCGATCAATTCTTCCAAAGTAAAAAATTCCTGTTCCGTTTTCGGATTCCAGCCCAGAAGGGCGATGAAATTCACCACTGCTTCCGGCAGATATCCCTTTTTCATGAAATCCCCGACACTGACGTCTCCGTCGCGCTTGGAAAGTTTCTTTTTCGTGTTTTTATTGAGTATCACGCAGAGATGTCCGTACTGCGGCGGATTCCAGTCAAACGCCTGATAAAGAAGCAGGTGTTTTGGCGTGCTGGAAAGCCATTCCTCCCCTCGCAATACAAGGGTTGTTTTCATTAAATGATCGTCCACGACGTGGGCCAAGTGATAAGTGGGATAGCCATCTGATTTCAATATTACAAAGTCGTCTAAATTCTTGTTGGTAAACTTGACTTTACCGCGCACGACATCTTCAAATTCCGTCTCCCCTGTCTCCGGAACATCAAAACGAATGACACATTTTTCGCCGTTCGCGATTTTCTTCTCGGCTTCCTCCCGCGAAATTTCTTTGAGACAAAGTTTGTCGTAAGCCGGGGCGAGGCGAGCTTTTTCCTGAACGGCCCGCAAACTGTCGAGTCTTTCCGGAGTGCAGAAGCAATAATAGGCTTTCTTTTTTTCCACTAGCTCATGGGCATATTTTTTATAAATTTCAAGTCTTTTTGATTGAATATACGGCTTATATTCCCCTTTTTCATAAATATCTCCTTTTTCATTGACAAAAACTCCCTCGTTATGCTTGAGACCCGCCCAGTCAAGTGAATCTATCAGTTTTTTTATCGCGCCGGGAACAACCCGCTTTTGATCCGTATCTTCGATCCGCAAAAAATAATCTCCTTTATGTTTTTTCGCATAAAGAAAATTATAAAGAGCCGTTCGCAGTCCTCCAATATGCAAATATCCGGTTGGGCTGGGCGCAAAACGCACCCGGACTTTTTTGTTCATAAGTTATACCGTGATTATTATAAACGGCATCTGCCAATATAAAAAGGTCGCGAGGAGCAACGCCGCCAAAAACAAATTGCGCAAAACAAAATAGGCCGTTGGGTTATTCAAAACTGACCAGCGCGAGAGAAATCCGTGCCGGGAAAAACTATTAAAAACCAGGGCTGACGTGAAAAAAAGAAATATAAAAAAGATAAAGAGAAGAAGCGCCAGGACATCGGAAAGAAAAAAATTCTGTTCAATGAGATAGCCAAAAAAATAACGCGCCATCGGGGCATAGAGTATCTGGATGAAAAACAAATAGGAAAAAAATATCGCGCTCGTAATCCGTTCCACTTTTGCTGTAAAATCTTCTGCATACTGCTGATTGGATACCAGAACCGCAAAAAAATAAACCGCGAGGATTATATGCAAAAGATAAACAAGAGCCGCCGACCAGAAAATGTAATTTTGAAACAAAACAAAACCCAGAACTAGAGCCAGGATGACTGAAAAAATTAATGTGATTATTCGCAAACTCGACATCTCATTTTGATTTAACAACAGTTAAAATTGGAAAAACAATAACCGCGTTCCAAATTCTTCGGAGCCTCTTTGGCTCCTGAACGAGCCGGAATAGCCATTCCAGCCCTGCCTTTCGCATCCATTTCGGCGCCCGTTTCATTTTCCCGATGAGAAAATCAAACGCTCCCCCTACCCCGACCAGAATCTTGGCGTTCGTAAATTTCGATCGGTTTTCAAAAATAAATTTTTCCTGCTCCGGCGCGCCAAAATTCACAAAAATGATTTCCGAGTTTTTCACCGCCTCACCTTCAAAAAAATTTCTCTCTAAATATCTCGCTTCCACATCTACTTCATACTTCCGCTCTATTCCCCGTTTTATCTCTTCGGGACTGCTCAAGCTGTCTCTGCAGACAATAACCAATACTTTTTTTCTATTTTTCTTTGCCAATTTCAGCAAATAATCCGTCAAATCCACTCCGGTATATCTCGACTTTATTCTTCTACCTTTCAGCGTAGCTGCGAACTTAATACCAAATCCGTCACACAAGTTCAAATCTGAACTATTAAGAATATCTTGATAATTTTTGTCGTGATAACCCTTTAGAATAATTTCGGGATTAAGCGTGGCAATAAATTTTTGTTGCGGCGGGTTTTCCAAAATACCTTTTAACCAGTCATTAACTTCCTCTCTTAAGAGATTATCCACTCTTATACTTAATAATTTAACATTCGCATTCATTCGCATTTTATTCTAACAGAAATGACTCCAGAATATAATAAACTCTCTTGCCCTTCTCAAATTTGCTTTCGTATAACTCGATCGAGTTCACCGAAACGGAAAATTTGAAATCTCTTTCCACTTCCGGCTCCGGTTTACCCCGCACCACAGATTTATCTTGCCGTCCGGCAGATAAGTGATCATAGCATTCTGTGGTGCGGGGTAAAATTTTTCTCCATTTTTCCTTTCTGATTCTTCCCAGAGTAATATGAGGTCTAAACTCTCTCTTTTCCCCTACGTGAAATCCAAGCGCTTTATCCAGCCGATATTTTAGATCAGACAATTCGTCGCTTTTCTCGCCCGTTGCCCAAATCATTTTCTTTATTTCGTCAGTCGGCCCCGGCTCTATTTTTACAAATTCCAGTTCGAAAGACTGAAAATCCTGAACGGCGCTCTGAATAACCTCACAGACACCCAAAATATTTTCATCTGAAACGTAACCCAGAAAAATGAGCGTCAGGTGAAAATTTTCCCATCGAACCCATTTCACCCCGCACCACAGCCGGTTTTGATCTTTTATTCGCCTGGATAATCGATTTGAGCCATGCAAACGAAGCTGTGGTGCGGGGCAAGCGGGTAAATCCCCATATTCTTTTTCGACAAAACGAAACAGGCGCTTTTTGACGTCTTCCGGCAAACCAATTGCCACAAACAAGCGCTTTTGCATAAGAAAATTATAGCATTTTACCAACCAATTTTCAACCCGAATCTTCTACTCCACTTCCACGTCATAAATCGTCGCCACGTCTGATTTTTCTTCGGAACGGATTTCGGATCCATCGGCGGCGCGAATGTCGAAAATCACTTCGTTTTCTCCCGGCCGGATATCTTTTACTTTCGCTTCAATTGAAATTTTCGTATCAAGCTGGGTAATATATTTTTTGTAAACTTCCTGCCCGTTAACAAGAACCTTAAGTCCGAGAGGCTTATAGAGTTTAATTTTAAAATTGAATTTCCCATCCTGCGGAATTTGCGCCATATTCACGATTTTCACACCCGCCCCGTTTTCCGCCCAGCGCTGAAGGCCGTTTTTTGACTTGCTCTTGCCGACCCAGTGTTTATTTGAATAATCCATCGCCAAAAACATATGTTCCGGTATATCACTCTGGTCAATCTTGCAGGCATAAAGGTACTCATCCTTATATTCATCCGCACATTTTATGACATTTTGGATATAAGCCCTGGCCGAATACAGCATGTTTAAATCACCTTTCGCTGGATTTCCCTTGAGTCCCTCTTTGTCTAATATGATATACCGGATATTATAATAATTTAGAATTTCGCTTGATATCTTATAATATGAATCCTTCATTATGTCGCGGTCATTGCCATTGCTCCCGTCCGGCAAATCATAAAGAATAGTCCGGATAATTGGAGTCCCTCGCTGAAAAGTATAATGATCCTTTATTACCCGGGCAAAATCGTAGCCATTTATTGTATTTTTGCGATGAATGCTCTTCCATACCAAATCACGCGAAGCAAAATCATAATCCGTGCTCCCGGGGACTTCAAGCACGCTGTAATTTTCCTTGTCTTGACCTAATTTTTCATAAAAAGAAGAATGGAGAAGCAGATTAGTCTTGAGAGGAATTGCGAGAAATTCAAGGATGATGATTATGCTAATTATAAAAAATACAATTTTTTGTCTGCGACCAAGCCCAAAAAGATCGATGCGTTTGCTTTTTGCAATATCACCAGTTGGCGATTCTTCTTTTATTCCTTCCTTTTTATTTCTTATTTTTGATATCACATACGTGCTTCCCCACGCCGCGAGAACGGAAAAGGCCAGCATAGAATATACAAAAAGCCGTCCGACAGTTCGGATATTATTAAAAAACGGAAGATAATTATAGGCCAGGAGATACGGCATTTTTATCGGCGGTTCGATTTGCCCCTTGAAATGAAGGTATGGTCCGAGAGACAAAATATAGAAGCCAAGGGCCACTGCCAGCCAAAACCACTTCTGGGAAATCCGGTTTTTGAAGAAAGCGAAAGTTGAAAGCAACAGCACAAAAAATCCGACGTAAACTGAAAATGTGCTGTCCGTTCTCCTTTCGAAAGTTTGCCGGACCCCCGAAAAAGCGTTCGGCCAAAAAGAATGAAAAGAAGGAGGGATGAAAATGCTCAAAGTGTCATTGGAGTATTTCACTGCCGCCTTAAATCCCGGATCGAGATAATTGTCTCCAGAAGAGGCTATATTAAACAACGAACGGAACATAAAAAAGAAAAGGACTGATAAGACAAGAAGGCTGATAACCGCATAGAGCCAAAACTTGCCTTTCAAAAAAATCTTCGGCTGGAAAATAAGTTTATAGACGAGAAAGAATAAAACGAATATTACGGTAAACGCCAGAAGCTGATGTTCGGAAAAACCGATCAAAAGCAAAAACAATCCCGCCAGCGCGAAATTTTTGAACTTCAAGTCATCAAAAAATTTGAAAAGATAAAGCGCGAAAAACGGCAGCCACTCCTGATGCATTGTGCCCACGTTGGTACTCAACGAATTGTGAAGATGAAACGGCGAAAAAGCGAAAATAATTCCGGCAAGGAGCGACGCTGATTTACTTTTTGTAAAGTAATAAGCCAGAAGATAGGCACCGAACCCGGAAAGGATAAACGACGCGAAAAAAAGCAGATTATAGCCGATTATTTTTCCAAAAATCAGCTCGAAATAAGCATAGAGCGTGATGATGTTAAATTCCGACCGCCCCGCGAGTTCAATTGTTCCCTTGAAAATGCCAAGATCCTCGAGGACATTGACTCTTTCCCCCACCGTTCCAATTACCTGCATTGTATCCGACCCGAAACTGGGAACGGAAGAAAAAAAATGCCAAAAAGCAGGCCAGGTGAGAATAAGCGTTAAGACGGCATAAAAAATAATTATTTGTAAAGATTCGTGTTTTTTCTTTTCAGATTTTTCCATGGTCCAAATAAAATATTAAATAGAAAATAGAAAATATTTTTGAATTTTTACTATTTTCTTTTTGCTTTTTTATATTATTTATATTTCCCTCTCCAATCATTCACTCTTATCCTCAACAAATCCCAGGTCATGTTGAGCGGATCACGGACCAGCCGGATATGGCTTTCCGGTGGATTTTGGAGAGAAATGGGAAGTTCCTTCATTTTATAACCGAATTTATTGGCCAAGAAAATCACCTCTGCGTCAAAAGCAAATCTTTTCACGGTGAGGCGCGAAAAAATTTTCATCGCCGCTTCCCGGCGAAAAACTTTGAAGCCGCACTGGGTATCCTTTATGTTCCATATGTTTATGATTATTATCCGCAACAGCCGGAATATTTTTTCCATGATCCGCCGATGCCAGACCACGGGCCTCAAGATTTTCAGCCCCGGCACAAAACGCGAAGCGATTACAAGATCAAAACCATTCTTCACCTCCTCCAAAAATCCATCGAGTTCTTCTATGGGAATTCCTAGATCGGCATCCA
>Ga0210029_1001984_pt1 | contig 11449 bp, 12 predicted proteins | sample CryGeymeta201521_FD_183985 | JGI IMG/M metagenome (GOLD analysis project Ga0210029, IMG submission 183985) | Groundwater microbial communities from Crystal Geyser aquifers in Utah, USA - Crystal Geyser metaG 2015-21 (SPAdes) (version 2) | ecosystem: Environmental > Aquatic > Deep subsurface >... | reverse complement strand
TTTTAGAAAGCAGTTTCTCTTGTTCCTCGGCCGCAATCTCCGGATCCAAGATCACCACCAAATCATATTTTCGTTCCATAAGTTTAAATTTCAATGATAATTTTACCTTGAGGCTACCAACTTGTCAATAACCGCGACTAAACATTAAACTTAAACTCGACAACATCCCCCTCTTGCATTACATAATCTTTCCCTTCAAGTCTGACCCTACCTGCTTCCTCAGCCTTTCTCCATCCTCCACTGCCCATTAAATCCGCAAAATTAACAATTTCTGCTTTTATAAAACCTTTTGCCATGTCAGTATGAACCTCACCAGCAGCATCAAGGCCGTTTTTACCTTTTGGTAAACTCCAGGCCCGCAGTTCCTTACCGCCTTTAATTGTGTAGAAAGTGATTAACCCCAACATCCCGTAAGTCTTCTTAATCAATTTATCCAATCCGCTCTCGGCAATTCCCAATTCCCTTAAATATTGCCTTCTTTCCTCTTCGGAAAAGTCAGCTAAATCCGCTTCCAACTTGGCACAGACAGGAACCAATTCGATTTCTTCCTCATCTATCTTAATCTTTGGTACCCAGCTTTTGTCACTCAATTGATCTTCAGAAACATTGGCAACATAGAGTGAGGGCTTTTTAATCCCAGCCAATTCTAACTCTAAATTAACGATTTCGATATCTCGAACCGGATCTATTGTTTCATAATAATGAAGGACGTCAGGATTAGTAAAAACCCTCACAATATGGACAATAATCGAAACTTCTCTAATTTTGGCTAAAAATTGATTGCCCAATCCTTCTCCTTGATGGGCTCCTTTAATCAAGCCGGCAATATCAATAAACTCTACCGTAGCGGGGGTAGTAATTTGCGGTTTTATCAATTGGGAAAGTTTCTCTAATCTTTCATCGGGAACCGGCACGATTCCTACATTCGGCTCAATGGTGGTAAAAGGAAAACTCGCCACCGCTGCCATCTGCCTTGAAAGCAAAGCATTAAAAAGAGTACTTTTACCGGCATTAGGTAGCCCTACAATCCCTATACTTAATGACATTGACAAAATCTCCTTATTTTGCTAATATCTAATTATCACGATGACTGGACTAGCCTAAGGTTTCGACCGACCGCGAATGCCAGTCTTTTTTAGTTCCAAGCTTCCTCTAAATAAAATAGAGACATATACTTTTTGCTCCTTCATTATCTGAATTTTAGCACACCTTGAAGCAAAGAATTTAAAACAACATTAAACCGAAGGTGTGAACGTATTACACCCTAAGGGTGTGAAGCTATATGAAGGTTATTATTGTTTTTTCACTTGTTCCTCTATCCAGCAATAGGTTAGTTTAATGCCTTTCGCCAATGGATATTTCGCTCTCCAACCGGTGGTATATATTCTCGCATTGCTAAAATTCCTTGATTTAACTCCTACTGGACCATCAATATGTTTTATTCCGATTTTCTTCCCGGCAACCTTAGCGACTGTTTTTACCAGTTCGTCAACAGACACATACTCAGGATTCCCAATGTTTGTTGGCTTATCTATTTCTGAATCCATCAACCTCCTGATGCCATCAACCATATCATCGATATAAGTATAAGATCTTACGGCGGTACCGTTTCCCCAAACTTCTATTTCTCCACCGTAAGACGCTTCCGCAATCTTCCTGCAAATTGCAGCCGGTGCCTTTTCCCGACCACCCTTCCACGTTCCTTCAGGACCATAACAATTTTGAAACCTGGCTATTCTTACTTTCATTTTATACTTCCTGCTGTATGCCAAAAGCACCCTCTCGGCAAATAGTTTCTCCCATCCGTATTCATTATCCGGTTGGGCTGGATATGCTTGTTCTTCGGTCATTTCCGGTTCTCCAAAATCCATATCCCTATAAACACAAACAGAAGAAGAGAAGAAATATTTGCGAGCGTCTGTTTGGACAGCTTCATCTATCATATAGTTATTAATCAAACTGCTGTTGTGCATAATTTCACACTCGGCAGAATGAATAAATCCCATTCCCCCCATATCTGCAGCCAGTTGATAGACCTCATCAAACCCACCGCTAATTTTTAACGCTTTGGCGCAATTTTCTTTTATTCTTAAATCCGAAAGAAAAAATTCATCGGCTTTTGACTTTGAAAATTCATGAGTCTTAATATCAACTCCTCTAACCCAATATCCATCTTTCTTTAATCTTTTAACCAGATGCCCACCAATAAAACCGCCGGCACCGCAAACTAAAGCTTTCTTCATAAGAAGTAATTATAACCGCTTTGCCAAAAACCCTCAATTTATTGCTGGTAATAAAGTTTGAAAATTTGTTATAATACTCTCGTGAGTGAAGAAAGAGAAAAAAGACCAAGTTCAACAGAATTTCGTATCGTTGACAAAGACGGTGTTTCTTTAACAATTGATTTTGGCTATGACATGAGTGTCTGTCTAGAAAGAGTCGATAAAGATGGCGGGAAAACTTTAATACTGGCTGATTTTCCAAGTGTAATAAACGGTGGTGGCCGACACCCCCAAACAATGAGAGCCCTGGAGTGGTTTAGATCTCCCGGGACCCCCGAAGTTCGCAAGGAAGATTTACCGATCATTGTATCGACTCAAGACGACTCCTCTCGCAACCAGTTGATGGTTTCCGTCACCTCCGAAGGAAATATTCATGTAACAATCAAGGGAATATTAGGTAGAGGCACTCCTAATCAGGTGGTGACGTTTACTTTAGGCCACCAAGACGAAGGCTTTAATGAAGAGCTTCTCTCTCGCTTCGCAAATCTTGCAAAAGCAATTCAAGAAGATGAAATTAAAATCCGGAGCAGGAAGCATTCCTATTTGTAAGACCTCGATTGTTTTAGGGCCACTGCCGCTGCCACCGCATAAACCCTACTATGGGCTAAAGAAATTTCCAGACCAAACATTCCTTCCTTCAAGGCCACTTCTTCGGCTCGACCATAAAGTCTTACAAATGGCTTCCCCGAGGATTCATTTAAAATTTCTATCTCTTTCCAGCCCACACCGCTCTCTGTTTTTGAGCCGAGAATCTTAAGCCCTGTCCCCAAAGTCTTGGCGACCGCCTCTTTCCCCGCAAACCTGGCAGCCATCTCCGAAACAATCAAAGTCTCGTTTTGGGTCCGCGCAAAATATTCCTTCTCTTCTTCGGTATAGATTCTCTTCAAAAATCTTTCCCCCCATCGAAGACGAGCTTTTCTAATCCTGTCTATTTCTACAAGGTCTATCCCTACGCTCGGAAGAATTCTTTCCCTCTCCAACATTGATCCTCCTACATAATCCAATCATACTCTACTTGAAGCTGAAAACGTATAAAAGATTGTCCTTTTAAGAAAATTCATAGAACACTAATAGCTTCTAATAGGGATTTTGGGACTGTATTAATTAAGCAACGGATTCCGCCAGAGAGATATTGAGGAATTTGTACAATCGGAACTTCGGTAATTAATACTTTATCAACGCCGACCATGCCTTGCAAAACAAAAGTTAAATCATTACTCGCGCTTCTGGAAACATATAGCCAGGGATTATAGCCTACTTGAAGCTAAGAGGCGAGACTAAAGAGATCGCTCGAGGTGTGAAACTATATTTTATCTCAGAAGAAAAAGGTATAATTGCCAGAATTGATTTTGTAACTGTTCACAATTTTTAAACTATTTATGAATAATTGCTACTTTCTTATTAGGCATGGCGAGTCGATCATGAATGAAAAAGGCTGTCACCAAGGCTGGATCTCTCGCAATCCATTAACTAAACGCGGTATCCTTCAAGCGGAAGAAGCAGCGAAAAAATTGGCTGGTCAAAAAATCGAACTGTTATTTGCTAGCCCTCTTTTAAGAACAAAACAAACCGCAAGAATTATCGGAAGACAGCTTGGTTTACTGGTAAGTTTCTCCCCTAGACTTAAAGACTATCGCCGTAGCAAAAGTCACGAGGGGCTTAATACTTCCCAATACTCTAACTTGCCTGATTATTTGCTTTGGAAGGAAAAGGCAGTTATCGATGAGTCTTTTTCTTTATCTGACGGAGAATCAAATAGCGGATTTAATAAAAGAGTGACTGATTTTGCTAGCTTCTTAGACAAAAGCTTTGACCATAAAAAGATTGCGATTATTACTCACGAAGGAGTAGTTCTGCAGTTAATTAAGTATTGGATAAATAAGCCAATCGATAGAGAAAAAGTCAGCAATGCCAATATTTACAAAGTTATCCCTGAAACAAAAAATCTGGAACTCCTATAAACCCCCGAGGGCTAAAAGCCCTCGGTTTTAGCCTATTTTGTCTAATCTCAAGCTTACTGCAAAGCAGCAAGCTCTGCTTATACGAGCAGGGCAAGTTATTTCCACTCCCCTCGGAAGTGTATACTCTTGGCACCCTAGCCGTTGTTCCGTCCAATTAAGTAATTTAAGAATCCTTCTTTTCTGTCGATATAAATAGGTTTTTTTCATTTTTGGGTACAAATGGTTGGGATCAAAATAAAGGGTGAAGTCGATTATTACTGGGCGATTTGTCTCGTCTTCAAGAATAACATTTCTCAAAAGAAACCCGGACTTACTTTTCAAAAAACGAAAATCAGGCAACCATTCATTTTCTTCAATTATCTTTAAACAACATTCTAAAAAAACTTTAAGATTGAGAAGAAGTTTAACATCTTTTGTCTCAAAACTAACGATCGCATCAGCTTCCCCTTTAATAAATTCCTGTTCTTCTATATTTAATCCCTCTTTCCGGTAAAATTTTGAATTGGCAACAAACTCAGTTGGAAATTTTTTTCTTATTGTTTTATAAGCTTTTTTTAAGTTCTCTAAATAAATCGGCTCATTGATCTCGGGAAAAATTTCCGCTGGGACTTTTATCACTGTTTTTTCATCTTTTTTAAAAACTGACCATTCCCATCCCGAACCAATATATTCTAAATCTTTATACTTGGTTCTTGGTTTAACTTTTTTCGCACGACTAATACAAAAATGGCGTAACTTTTTCCATAGGATTGCAAGATCTTTATCATTTAAATCCAAGAAATCTCTTAATCTAAAATCATTCTTTTTAATTGAACCGAAAGACTTTGGATAATTAGAGTTTAAAAACTCTATTGATTTATTGGCAGTTTTTATCTCGTCCATATTGAAGTCTCAAATCTTGAGGAATGAATTAATTATCTCTAAGGCTGAATTTAACCCGTTTTTTCCGACTCTCTCCAAGTACTTTTTCTGCCCTTCGACTTGTTTAACCTGCAACTGTTTATTTGAGATAAAGTCATTAATTCTTGAAGAAACATTTTCTAGTGCTTTTCTATCATTCTCAAATCTTTTTAGTTCTTCTAAAAAAATTACCATCATTTCCTTCAAATTTTTATCTTTAAAATTAAGCTCAAGGTAGTAGTCCTTAAAATGAAGCGCCATATAAGCTGCTCCGTTTTTATTAAAGTCATCAAGCTGAACATATTGGCTACTGTTGGAAGGAGGAAGAAAGATCGTAGGAACCTGGTAAGTAAAGGATTCTAAGGGCGTCTCCAATCCTGGAGTCGTTAAAACTAATTTTGAATTGGCCAGTTCTTGGGTAAAAAAACGGTGGGGTAAAGTTTTAAAGATAAATTTACTATTCCCATATTTTTTATCCAATTCAGAAATAATTCTTTCATTTCCGGTAAAAATAACTTTATCAAAACTGGAAAAATCTACCTTTTTAACTAGCAACTCCGTTATCACATAAGGATAATTACTGTCTTTGCCGACCTGATACCATCCCGCCGCTTCCATTCCCCCGTAATTTACTAAAGCTTGATTATTAATCGAACGATTAATTAAGGAATCTAAATCAACAATAGGACCGACAGATTTAAGATTCTTTATCTTCTCTCCATATCTTTTTAAATTTTTAGAATCATTGATGCTGTTTTGCTTAAGATAAATATCTACATTACAGATATTCTTTGGGATTTCATCCCACCACCAAAAAAGGGTGTCCAGCCAGATCGTGGGTTTATTTAAACTTTGGGCGAGGCGAATACTGGATCTATCCATACAGGAAATGATTAAATCAGCCTTGTCAAATGACTGGCCGGCTAATTTAGTAAAATCAGAAGAATCAGTATTAATTTCAAGGACATTTCTTATACTACTCGATTTTGCCAGCTGATAAGCGGTTCCATAACCAACAAAAGTTAGAGAATAATCTTCTTTATTAATTTTCTCCGCTACCGTCAGCAGTTTACCGATTGGTCCAAAAGCAAAGTTCTCTGCCGTTAAAATAATATTTTTCTTCATGTTTCATTTAAAATAATCATTAAATTCTTCAAAAATATCAACGTACCGATCATTCGCATGAACTAGTGGTCCTGTCCCAACAACCAAAAGTTGTCCATTTCTTTTCTCTAAAGTAATAATTTCCCCCGGTTTTATTTCCTCTCTAAATTGTCGGCTATAGACATAGCTTAAAAAGCCCATTAAAGCCCCATGAGTAGAAATTAAATAACTAAGATGAGGATCATTTCCTAAATCAACATCTCTTAAGACTTCCATCATTCTTCGCGAAAGAGATTCAAAGGTTTCGACCCCTTGTAAAAAATCAACATATTCTCTTGGCCACATATTTGTTATCCATCTGGGAAGTTTTTTTACCTCGTCTTGAACCAAGTAAGTATGGTAATCATGTCCGTGCGGATTGGTTAAGCTGGGATCAACAGTAAAAGAACAATCACCCAAACAAACAATCCCTCCATAAATTAAAGGTTTTACCAATTCCCACTGGAAACCCCGGGCCTTATCTAATCTGTCTGTTGGTTCAATTATTCCAGAATAATCTATTTCTGCCGTACAAGTCCTTGCTAATATTTCAAGTAATTCACCTGGGGTATAAGCCTGTCCTTGCTTATCAATTCTGCTTATTATGGATAAAGAATCAACGATGACTTTAGCGGTATACAAGGCTCGACTAAAAGGATAAGTCATTTGCTTCTCTAAGTCCGCATTTTCCTTGTAATTTAGGAGATTGCCCGTGACGGACGATATAAATTTTATAGTCAGCAAGATTACCCCTGTTTTCAACGCTCATTTTTGGATTAACAAAAAGTCCATGATAAATAATCTAGAATGAAAATATTTTTAACAACTAATGATTTAGGTAGTTAACCCTGATACTAAGACTTATAGTTAATACGTGAGTATAGCCTACTTGAAGCTAAAAGGCAAGACTAAAGAGATCGCTCGTGGACGTGAACCTAAATTTCTTTTATTTAATTCTTCGAGAGTATTGGGAAAATTCGTTAATTGATATAATAAGTTAATGAAAATAGTGGTGGTCGTCCACCCAAATGCCAAAAGACCAAGAATCGAAAAAGATCTTTTAGAGACTCTTCATGTTTATGTTAACCAGCCACCCCTCGAAGGAAAAGCCAACCGGGCAGTCATCGAAGTCTTGGCAACTTATTTTAAAGTAAAAAGAAACAACATTATTCTTCTCTCCGGCGAAAGATCTAAAAATAAAACTTTCGAGATATCGAATTCCATTTCTGATTAAATTTGCTATAATACCCTCGTGAGTGGAGAAAGAAAAGAAAGCGGCCCAAAGACTTCTCTGGAAATGGATTAATGATTTCCATCACTTCCGAAGGGAATATTCATGTAACGATTAAGGGAAAATCAAGTAAAGGCACTCCAAACCAAGAAGTAACTTTTACTTTAGGTCATCAAGATGAAGGTTTTAGTGAAGAACTTCTCTCTGCCTTTGCCAATCTTGCTCTGGCAATACAAGAGGATGAAAAAACAATCCAGCGAACATAAAAAAGAAATTTGATTCAAAAAACTTATCAAAGCTTTTCTAGCTCTTCCAGCGCCTTCATTTGTACCTCGGCGCGGTAAAGATTAAGATCTCCCCTTTCTCCTTCTTTAAGTTTAAAGTAACGATTGCCGACTAAAAAGTCAGCAAAAAACCTGATTGCCTGGACATATAAAAATTGGGCGTATGCCTTAAGGGTATATTTTCTTAATTCCTCTGCCCGGATCGGATCGTAAAACTCCGCAGTTTTATCAATAAAACCATCAATTAGTCTTTGAACAATCAATTTATCTATCGTTACTAAATCAAGACTGGCGGGCTGCTCGCCGGCGGGATTTCCGGCAGAACGCAGGGCATCACCAAGATCATCCAAAACCCCTCCTCTTTGGATAGTATCCAAATCAATTAAAGCAACACAGCGCCATTTTCCTTCCTTGTCTCGGCGAAAAACAGCATTATTAATTTTGAGATCCCCGTGAGTTACCGCCGTTCCCAAGTCATCAAGAGCAGAGACAAGATGCCCCATTCGATCAATTTTGGCAACAAGCCGACCACATCTGTCTTTTAACTCTTCATCTTCCTTCAACTTTCCATCAAGACGAACCTTTTTTCTTTTATCATGGCTTAAACTTAAAGGAACTTCTTCTTTGTTTAGAATCGATTGTAAATATTTGTAATGATAAACAGGGTCATGAAAGTTGGGCAAAGGTTCCTGCCACTGGCCTTGATCAACTTTTGTCGCAAGAATCTTGCCAAAAATCGCAATCGCCTCACCGAGCGAATAGGCAACTTCTTCTTTTTTACCCTCGGGCACTTCGTTAAAACTGTTAAAAATCCGGATTTTACCGGGTACATGCACCATCGCCCTCCAGGCATTCCTTTCTTCATCGTAATAAATCTTGTTTTTTGAACCCGAAACATCAAGATAGTAAACCTTCTGCCAATATTCTGGAAGAAAGGAGTGACTTTTCGCCTGAGCCTTCTCGAAAAGATTAAGGTTAGTGTTGATGGCTTGAAGATCAAAGATGGGACTCAACCTTTGAAGAACATATTTTGCGCCATTTTTTTCATGAGTCAGGCAATATGAACGATGCAAAAAACCAGTAGTGATCGGTCTCACCGCAAAGTCTTCAGGAACAATCTCAAAACCGGCGGCAAACTTCTGAAAGGAGGCAACGGGAGATCTTTCTTTGGTCAATGACACAAAGCTAATTATACACCTTCAACTCAACGACCTGGCCCTCGGTTATTTTTACCAATTCTTCGGGGGCCAAAGGAAAAACGGCATTAGGTGTTCCCGCAGCCGCCCAGATTACTTTATATTCAAGTAAATCCTTGTCAATAAAAGTTTTAATCTTTTCCCGATGGCCAAATGGCGACACGCCACCAATGGCAAAACCGGTCTTTTGTCTGACAAAATCCGCATCCGCTTTTTCAATCTCCTCTCCCAAACACTCTGAAATAATCTTTTCGTTAATGCGGTTGCCGCCACTGGCAATTACTAAAACCGGCTCATTACTAAGTATTCCTTTGAAAATAATTGATTTGGCAATTTGCCCAATTTCACAATTCAAAGCTTTCGCCGCATCAGCCGCTGTTTTGGTTGTTTCCGAAAATTCTCTTACCTTACTCTTTATCCCAAATTTTTCCAGAAACTTTTTAATCTTTTTTACTTGACGGTTCATGGTGAATATTTTATACCAAAAACTTTAGATTTTCCACCATAAGGAGGTGTGAAGCTATTACACCTTCGAGGTGTGAAGCTAGTGCTAAAATCTTAATCTTTAACAAACCAGGTCTTGACTTTCTTGGAAGAGAAACTTTACACTTAGATCATGAAGGGGATTAAAAAAATGAAAAAGACCAAAAAATACTCTCGAAAATCCGGTCTTGACATGATGATTTTTGGACTGGCGGCCTTTTTGGGGCTTGCCTATATGGTTATTGCGACTGCTCCAAAACTTGCCGGCAATTGATGAAAGAAATTATTCGGGAAAATTTAGACATCATTAAAGCGGAAAAGGAGAGAACCAACCATTACCCCAATCGCATCCCTAGCCTTGCCGGGAAATCGCTTTCTTTAGGAACGATGATAAACATCAAGTGATAATCATCCATTTGTTTCTTTTTCCTGGTCGCCCGATCAACTATCTCATTAATATCCCACCAGCGTCTTTCAAATTCCAAAAGAGTAAACTCTCGATCGCGCCCAGCATAAACTCGGAAGGGATCAGCCAGAAAGATTTTCTTATCACTGACGCTTATTTGAGTAACCACACTATAGTGGCCGGGGTCGTCGTCCTCGTCGTCCTCCCGCAGTCCTTTATATTTAAAAACTCCCTGCCATTCAACCCCAACGGGAAAGTTATACCTGTTAACAATCTCCGACAACTCGCTGGTTTGAGACTTCCTTTTCGACCAAAAGTTATACTCCGGTGTTAAAGTCTTGATTGCCAAGGCCATTTCTTCCACCAACATTCCTCGTGATTTTATTTTTCGAGAAATTTTCGCCGCCTGAACAATTTCCTCCTGTCCAACTTTCCTCCCTAAAAAACTATAAAGCATTTCCAAAACTGCCGGTCCGCAGTAAGAATTATTCTTCTGCTTCACCCGTCCCATGGAAGGAAAAGTGAGATTACTTGTAGATTTCTCTAGCATATTTAGAAAGCAGGCTGGAAAGAATATCCGAGAAAGGAACCCCGTTCATTAGAGCTACTTCAGTAAAAGGTAATCCTTTATCCGGACCAAAGGCAGTATTAGGATTAGAATCAGTAAAATAAGGGGTATTGGTCCGATCGTCGTAACGAACATCGAACTTGGCATAATCTTTGTGATAAAGTCCGTTAAAGGCCCTCACTGCCAACCTCGCCACTTTTGTTTTTATCGGTTCCTCTACTTGCTTGTAGGTATATGACCGTACATCATCATAGGATTCAAAACTGGTAAAGAAGTGTTTGCCGTCCGGTTTGTGGCGAAAAACTTTTTCTCCCATAAAAACATTGGTTTTTTGCCCGTCTTCAAAAACACAAACAGTGATCTCCGGGCCATCAATAAACTGTTCTACAATTACGGGAGTCTTGTAAGTAACAATCATCTGATCAACCTTTTTTTGCGCCTCGTTATAAGATTCCTTCACTGCTTTGTTATCAATTCCCACGCTTCCCCCACTAACATTTAGCTTGACAATCAGCGGTAGCCCCAAATCTTCTTGGACGCTGGTCCCTGCCCGACGAATAAATTGGAAGGCTGGAGTAGGAACGTCGTAAGCCATGAGCAATCTTTTGGTCAAATTGCGATCATTACCAATCACTATGCCGTCAATTCCTGCGCCAGTATAGGGAATGTTGGATAACTCCAGAGCAGCGGGGACAGAAGTTTGTAAATTATCCTTGCCTTTCAAGGTATCGACAAGATTGAGCACCAAATCTGGTTGATCAACTAGTAAATTGGTCAAAAAATATTGATCTCCCGGAGAGCCTTTTGCCTCAATCCCCAATTTCTTGATTTCTTCAACCACTTGGGCTGCTCGCTCTTCAACTTCCACCTCAGCCTCGTAAGCTTGCTTGGTGGCAAACATTTCTTTCTCAACGTGGGAGTAAGCCACCACCACCAAACGCAACTTCTTTAAAGCCTCTTTATCGATTTGTGGGTTAAACTCCTCGGTGTCTGCC
>Ga0210029_1001970_pt1 | contig 11529 bp, 7 predicted proteins | sample CryGeymeta201521_FD_183985 | JGI IMG/M metagenome (GOLD analysis project Ga0210029, IMG submission 183985) | Groundwater microbial communities from Crystal Geyser aquifers in Utah, USA - Crystal Geyser metaG 2015-21 (SPAdes) (version 2) | ecosystem: Environmental > Aquatic > Deep subsurface >... | reverse complement strand
GTGCGTCGTCCCTCTGGTCGGTGCGGCCGACGGCTCCGCGCTCTACACCGTCCGGCTGAGCTTCGCCGACCGGGAGAACACGGCCGCCGGTCAGCGCGTCTTCGACATCAAGCTCCAAGGCAAGACGGTCGCGCAGGGCTTCGACATTATCCAGGCTGCCGGCGGACGCGACACGGCAGTGGTCAAGGAGTTCCCAGGCGTTCAGGTAGACGGCGACCTCACCGTCGAGCTGGTCCCCAAGGAGACCACCCCGGCCCCGAACCAGATGCCCCTCCTCAACGCCCTGGAAGTGATCCGAGAGCAGACCTTGTCCGTCGGCATGGCTGCGCCCTCATTCCTGGTCAGCGATGTGGACAAGGAGCAGAGCGGCACCGTCGCGCTGGTCAACAACACCGACGCCGACTTCGTCGGGACCCTCCAGGTGACCGCGCCGGCCGGCTTTGCCATCACCCCTGCGGGAACGCCAGTCAACCTCGCCAAAGACGCGAAGCTGACCCTCGAACTGAAAGCCTCCGTCGTGCAGCCCGGCAACCCGGCTAACCTCCAGGTCACTCTGTCGTTGATCCGCCAGGACGGCACGACGGAGACGGAGCGGACAACCGCTCTCGAGTACCTCGGCCCGCGCCACCGCCTGGTGATCGACGCCTCCGAGGACAGCTACGCCGGCGCCGGACAGCCGACGGCCAACTTCGGCCACCTCGCCACGTTGTTGGTGGATGGCGGCGGAGCGGCCATGGGCGACAATAGCCACAACATCGGCTACCTCCGCTTTCCGCTCCAGGTGCCGGGGAAGGTCGTCTCCGTCAAACTGCTGATCCACACCGCTCCCTCCGAAGCCTCCGAGAGCGGCGACTCGGGGAAGATCCATTTGGTCGACGAACCGTGGGAAGAGTACACGCTCACCTACGCCAACCGGCCCAAGCCCGGGACCGTAGTCGGCACCCTCGGCCGTGTCGGCCGGGACACACTTGAGGAACGCGAGTTGAAGGTAGACCTGACCGGCAGGAAGGAACTCAGCCTCGTCCTCGAGCCCACCTCCACCGACGGAGCCAACTACTACGCCCGCGAAGGCGGGAAGGGGCCGCAGCTTGTGGTTGAGTACGTCGCGGAGTAGAGCGGACCGGGCCTGCCGAGAGCCAGCCTCCGACCCACTACTGTGAGCGAACAGCCGAGCAGCGGCGCTCGGCGAGTGCGTGGCGTCAGCCCGTTGTCAGCCAGACCCCAGCAGGTACTTGACAACATCCCTGGCCGAGTAGGAGTCGCCCGACTGCTCCACCAGCGGCGACAGCTTCTTCAGGTCGTCCCCCGCGGTCAGCAGCATCTTCTCCACGTAGCCAGAGGCGTGGCACTGAGGGATCCCGATGTTGGCCAGCAGACCGTTGCACAGGCACTTACGGCCGAGCGTCTGCTCCGCTTTGCCGCCTTTGCGCTCGTAGGCGTTGACGGGCTCGGCCGGACAGCGGTAGCCCAGTGAGCCCTCGGGCTTGCGGTAGACATGTCGCAGGTACCCGAGGTCGCACACCCGCTTCCGGTTCTCGTAGACTTCGCGCTCGGAGAGAGACCCCTCCAGACGCGCCACCTTGAACGGGAATCCCGTGGGTGAGGCGACTGGGTCGGTGAACACCTCGCTCTCTCCGTTGCGGAGGGCGCCAATCAGCGTCTGTTTCGTCTCGGGCGTCAGGGCGGACTCCCGGCACAAGGCGAATGCGGTACCCACTTGGATGCCCACCGCGCCCAGTGCGAGTGCCTTCTCCAACCCCGGCGGCTCTCCGTAGCCGCCGGCGAGCCAGAAGGGCACACCGAGGGCGGCGATCTTCTTCAGGTCGACGTCGTCTTTCGGCCCATAGATCGGTTCGCCCGAGTCGCTGAGTTGCAGCAGCCCGCGCGGCGGGGCGTTGTGCCCCCCGGCAGTGGGCCCCTCGATGACGAAGCCGTCGACCTTGCCCGTTGCCTTCTTGGCAAGCGTCTGCGCCAGAACCGCGGAGGCGATGATGGCGAGGAACAAGGGGCGCGGCAGAGGCGGCAACCCGCCGCCGATCACTTCCGTCGGGTCGAAGGTCATTCGGTAGTCGTCGTCACCCGTGGCCCCCTCGACAAGTAGCCTGAGAGAAGCGGGCTGATGCTGGGTGTACCGGTCCAGGATCCCGGGGATCTCGCGCGGGACTCCGGCGCCCATGCACACATAGTCGACGCCGGCCAACATGGCGCCATAGAGCGAGGCCAGGTTGGGCATCTGGATCTTCTCGAGATAGTTGATGCCCACCACTCCGTCGTGTCCCTCTTTGGCGAGGAAGACCTCGACGAAGTTGGCCACGACGGTCAGTTGCTGCGACTCCACGCTGGGTTCGGCCGCGTATGCCGGTATCCGCCGAAACGGCTGAGATGCAGCTCTGCCGCCGGGAATGCAATGCTCTTCCACTATGCGTTGGGCGAGGCTGGGCACCGGGAAGCAGCTCAGCGCCCGCCGCATGTGCCCGTCCGGGTCACCGTCCTGCAGCCGCCGGGCGAGGATTACGTCGAGGGCGGTGCCGGAGACGACGCCCAGTTGTCCGGTCTCGGCCACGGCGCGCGCCAGGAACCAGTTCGAGACGCCTGCCCCCATGCCGCCCTGGATGATTGCTGGATGTGTCATGCAGTCTTGCTCTCATTCTCCCCGCCGGCCCCTCACTGCGCCAGCGCGCAAAGTCTGCCGGGGAGACCTGCCTCTCGCAAAGTCACAGCCCCTGAACGGAGCCGCGGTCGCCGCCATGGGAATTATGCTTCGCGCGCGCCCTTCTACGCAGACGAAATGTGCAGTATACTCCAATTTGCCGGACTTTACGTTAGCCGGCAAATACCGTCTTCCTGGACGCGGTGCTACGTTCCCTGACCGGGCCCTTGCTTGCCCAGCGCGTGAACGTCGTAATCTCGAACCCGGAACGGCAAAACAGGAGCCACGTATGGCAGAGGGAACGGTTCGATTCTTCAACGGGGAGCGCAACTTCGGCTTTATCGCCAGCGACGATGGCAACGACGTCTTCGTCCACATCACCGCGTTTGGCGACGAAGCAGCCCGGCCCCAGGAAGGCCAGCGGGTACAGTTCGAGACCGAGCAGTCAGACAAGGGCCCCCGGGCGACCAAGGCCACATTACTGGACGAGTTCCGCGAAGTGCCCCCGTCGAGTCGCGGCGGCGGTGGCGGCGGTCGTCGCAGTGGCGGCGGCGGCGGCGGCGGCGGTGGCGGCGGCTACCGCGGTGGTAGTGGCGGCGGCGGCCGTCGCGAGGAGCGTCCTCGCCGGTTCTGGCCGAGAGACTTCCGCTAAGCGCCCAGTCGGCCAGGCACTCGCCTCCGGGCGGGTGGTATGAAGTCAAAACGTGAGAGCAGCCGCAGGCGGCTGCTCTCACTGCTTTGTGGGGAACCCGCGCCGGTACTCCTCGCGCTTGGCCTGCCAAACGCTCTCCAAGGGGCCGGTGGTGCCCAACATGACGGGTCGGTACTTCGGGTCGAGGCTGGACTGCTCAGCGAACCACGGGCCGATGGTGGCGACGACGTCCGGCTGAAGCGGGACGATCGCTCGGTCGAATGCCCGGACGAACGACTCCGGCGTCAGGTGCTTACTCCCCCTGAAGTACTGCGACCGGGCGAACGCGCCGAACAGCTTGCCGTTCGCATGGCAGACCCGCTTTGCCAACGCGCCCTGCGCCAGGAAGTAATGCCGGAAGCGCTGGTGGTTCTCAACGGCTTCGTCGTACTCGTCCAGCGACAAGTTGCCCGGCGGTCGGACGTGGATCGACTTGGTCGTTTCATGCACCATGCCGGCGAACCATGGGCTTCGCATCAGGCGCTCCATGTCGGTGCCCATGGCGACCGAGTTGAGCACGTCGTACTCCTCGTAGTCGGCCATCGTCACCGTCTCAGTCTGCAGGTCGCCGCGTTCGTCGCGGTACTGGAACGCAACCGGCTCTTTCGACGCCTCCCGCAGCGAGTACCACATGGGCAACTGGAAGTAGAGGACACCGCGGAAGTACGGGTTGCCCTTCTGCGCCAGACACCACGCGCGAGCGACGCGCTCGATGAACGTCGTCCACGTCTCGTACACCCAGTCCTCCCACACGCGCCAGTAGTTAGTGTCGGCCGGATCGACGAACTCAACCCAGTCGGGCAGCGACACCGTGGCGGCGTCGTCGTTGAACTCGTTCCGGTCGGCCGGCAGCTTGTCGAAGTTGTGCCCGCGCTCGCGGGCAAAGGCGACGAAGCTGTCGCGGGCAGTCGGCGAGAACAGCGGCACGCAACGCTTGGCCGGGTTGAGATATGAGTACCGCGGGTCGGCGTCCACGAATAGCTCGCGGTGCGTCTTCCGGCCGAGCCGCATCACGGTGTCCGGCGACGCGACGTCGTGCTCCGTCTCCTGCTTCGACCATACCGACTCCCAGTTGCTGGAGAGCATGCACTCGTTCAGCACAATGAACCCGCACAGCGCGCCGACGCACTCGTCCTCAGGTCCGTCCCAGGCGAACACGCGCCGAATGCTCGCCAACAGCTCCTCGACCGCCGCGCCGTTGGCGACATCGAACAGCTCCCCGGTGAACTTGATCTTCGACTCGTTGTCCTCCGGCAGCGACGGCGCGCGCCGCCACACCGACCTGTCCGCCTTCAGCGAGTACGCTCGATAGCTCTCCGGCTGCTTCGCCACCTCCTCCGGCCGGAAGAACCCCGGCAGCCGCGGGAAGCTCCAGAACCCGGGGAACAGCCTCCCTTGTTCGGCTGACACAGCCCGCATCGCCCGCGCCAGATCGCGCACGTCCCGACGCCCCGTCGCCGTGTCGACGTTCAGGTTCAGCACCTCCGCCCCGTCGAAGAACTGCGCAATCCCCTCGACGCGGAGCCGCTTGCGGTCATACGTCTTGTAGAACCACGCCGGCGGGTCGTCGGTGGTGAAGCCGGACTGGATGTAGGTGAGGGGGAGGGTAAGGGGCGGCGCCGCGGCTTCGCCGGTCACGGGTGGCGGCGAAGCCGCAAACACCGCGAGCGTCAACGCGTAGGCCAGGTGTGTCGTCACCGGCATTCACCCTTGCGACACAGGTTCGGCAACCTGTGCTACTTTCCGTGCTCCTGCTCCCACCGCACTTGCTCCGCCGGGTCATACGGCGCGACGGTACCAGTCTGGTAGAGCCCCCACGCTTGGAGTCGGCGGGTGACTGCGGGCTGGTGTGACCGGGTGTTCGTCGGCTTGAACATGTCCACGTAGTAGCGCTGCTCCATGGATATGAGCTTGGCTTCCAGCGCCTTGCAAAGCTTGCTGGCGAGCTGGGGCTTCTGCTCGATCAGGTTCCAGCGCTCGTCGGGGTCGCGCTTGAGGTCGAAGAGCATGTCGGCGCCGTTGGACGCCCAGATGTACTTGTGGGTCTTCGTGCGCGCGGCTTTGTACCAGACGTTGGCGAAGCGCACGTCGAGGTCGGCGGGGGTTCCGGCTTCGGTCCAGCCGCGGCGCATGACGTGGATGGCGCGTTGGGCCTCGATGAGGGCGAACTCGCGGGTGGGGCCTGTGAGCGCGGCAAGGAGGCTCTCGCCTTGGATGCTGGCGCGGGCTTCCTCGTCCTCGATCTCGCACAGCTCCATCAGCGTCGGGAGGAGGTCGTTGATCTGCACCAGCTCCTTGCAGCGGGTCCGCGGCTTGAACGCTTTGGGGTAGCGGATCACCAGGGGCGTCTTGCACACGCTGTCGTACACACCGTTCTGAGAGTGATACGAGTAGTGCGTGTGCTCGCCTTGGTCGTCTCCGTGGTCACCGGTGACGATGAAGATTGTGTCGTCGTAGACACCGCGCTGCTTCAGCTCTTCAGCGAGGCAGCCGATGCGGTGGTCGAGGCAAGCAGTCTCGGCGTCGTACAACGCGCGCTGCACGATCCAATCGTCGATGGTCAGCGGCTTGTCGCCAATGGTGGTGACGGCCTGCCCGCCCTTGGCGGCCAAGGCCTGCTCGTAGGTCACGCCTTCCGGCAGGAATCGGCTGCGCCACGGCTCGGGCGGGTTGTAGACATCGTGCGGCTCAGTGCAGTTCACGAACATCAGGAACGGCTTCTTGCTGCGCGACCGTACCACGTTGTCGTCGATCCATTTGCACGCGACGCCGACGGCTTTGAAGGAGCCGTTGTCCCGCTCGTCGGGGTTGTCGCTGGGGACGTAGGGCGCGACGGCTTCGACGTTGCCCGCCCCGTACCGGATGTGCTCCTCAAATCCAGTGCCAGCCGACCACGGGTTGCCGCTGTCGTACGCCCAGCCGTTGTTGCACAGCGCCACTGTGCGATAGCCGTTCTTCGTGAACACCTCACCCATCTGCGGCAATCCAGGCTCCAGCCCTTCATGCTGCGCGCCCGCGCCGTGCCCCGACTCATACCGGCCCGTGAACATCGACGCATGCACCGGCAGCGTCCACGGCGCGGTCACGAAGTGGTTCTCGAACAGGCAGCCCTCCTTCGCGATCTGGTCGATGTTCGGCGTCGTCGGCCGCCGGTAGCCGTAGCAGTGCATGTTCCGCGCGCCCTGGGTGTCCATCATAAAGAGGACGATGTTGGAGCGGCTGGTTGGGGGGTGCGAGACTCGCTTTGCCATGGGTACGTTCCTTTCCGTGCATCGTGCCGAAGAGACACAGGTGAGGTGTGACGTTGGTTCCCCATTCGACGCGTAGCGCCGCAATCATCCCTGCGTAGGAAACTTCGACACACCTTGTGGAGGGCTGCCCAGGCTACAGATCCGTCCGCGAGAACACCCACCCACTCAGCAGCAGCAGCGCCACCACGTAGACCGCTACGTATCCCAAGTCCCACGGACTCGCTTCGGGTCGCACGAACGGCTGCCTGCCCATGAAGCCATCGAGGTCCAGGCGGCCGCTGACGTGGTCGATCCAGAGGGCGATCCGGCCGGTGGGCACGAGCATGCCGCACCAGCGGCAGACGCCGTAGAGCGTCTCGGCTGCTTCCCGCGTGGGCTCGTTCTGGTTGAGCCCGTGGGCGATCATGCGCAGAAGGCCGTACTCCTGGCTGCCGACGAGCCAGCTAAGCAGCCCGATCCCGGCCGAGAGCCACGTCGAGGCGACGGCGGAGAGTGAGAGCGTCAACGTCGTGAACAGCGCCCCGAACATCAGCGAGGCTATCGCCCCAGAGAAGATCTGCTCGTTCAATGCACCGGTGCGCCACCACAGGATGCCGGTGAGCAGGCTGCCCAGCACGACCAGGTAGATCAGCAGAATGGCGTTCAGCCCGAGCCATTTGCCCAACAGAATCTGCCACCGGGTGATTGGCTTGGAGATCACCGTGTGCAGTGCGCCGCTTTCGCGTTCTCCGGCAAGGGCGCCGGCCGCAAACAGGATGGCCAAGAACATGGTGAAGGTGCGGACGATCCACAGCCCGCCTTTGCGCATGAGTTCCGTGAAGAGGGCGTGCTCCACCGGCTTGCCCTCGACCAGCGCCGTAGCGGGGCGACCGCGCTCCACTCGCCGGTGCTCAATCTTCCGTTCGGTGCGGACGGCAAGCCGCGTCATGCCGACGATGAGGAACATCGTGAACAGGATGGCGACGACAGCGGTTCGTCGTTTGAGCGACTCCAACATGGTCAGCCGCGCGATCTCGTAGAGCCCTCTCACGCCGTTGCCCCTTTCTGCGATTCCGCGCCGTTGCCGCCGACCAGCCTCACAAAGAGCTCCTCCAGGCTTTGGCGTTGTGGCTTCAGCTCCAGCAGCTCTGCGCCAGCGGCCACAACCATCGGAGCGAGGGTGGACACGGTGGACGGCGTAGACAGGTGGAGGGAGACGTGCTCGCCGGTCACGGTCAGGCTGGAGCTTAGGGCCGCCAGACGCTGCTCCAACTCCGGCGTCAACCCGCGGAGGCGCATCTCGACCGAGACGGACGGCTCTGTCAACTCCTCGATTCCGCCTTGCCGGATCAACTGGCCGTGGTGCATGATTCCGACGCGGTCGCAGCACAGCTCGATTTCCGAGAGGAGATGGGAGTTGAGGAACACGGTCTTGCCGCGGGACTTGAGCGACAGGATGATATCGCGCACTTTCCGGCGGCCCAGCGGGTCGAGCGCCGAGGTGGGCTCATCCAGAATCACCAGGTCGGGGTCGTGGACCAGCGCCTGCCCCAGTCCCGCTCGTTGCTGCATTCCTTTGGAGAACTCCCGCACGGGGACGCGCGCCCGGTCGGCAAGCCCGACCAACTCCAACACGGCGGGAACGCGCGCCTTGCGGTCGGCCGCCGACATGCCGTGGAGCCGGCCGTGCAGGTCGAGCAGCTCCGCGGCGGTGAGGAAGTCGTGGAAGTGGAACTTCTCGGGGAGGAATCCCACGCGCTTCCGCCCTGCCGGGTGACCTAGCGCGTGGCCGCAGAGAGCGCCGCTGCCTGCCGTGGGCAGCACGCTTCCCAGCAGCATCATCACCGACGTCGTCTTGCCGGCGCCGTTGGGGCCGAGGAAACCGAACGCCTCTCCCCAGCCGACTTCCAGGTCCAGAGCCTGCACCGCTACCAGAGGCTTCCGCCGCAGTCCGCCGCCATAGACCTTGCGGAGTCCGCTCGTGGAGATCGCCGTGCCCGTCGCGATCGTCGCCGTCATTGAGACCGCTCCCAAGCCGCTGCCGGCGACCCCAGGTCGGTCAGCAACTGGGACATGCGCGCCAAGCCGGGGAAGGTCGTCTCGGAGGTGAAGCGGATCGTGGCCGCCAGCGTCTGCCCCAACGACTCTGGGGTTCCGGCCCACACCGGGCTGAGGAGGCGGCTGCTCCCCTTGGGCGCCTCGAGGCGAAGAGCGACCTCCCAGCCGGGCTTGCCTTCGAGAGCGACGACGTACCCGCCGCGCGGATCGGCGTACCCGAACCACGGCGAAGTCAGCACCGCGGCGACGTGCAGCCACGCTGCGTTGCCACTGGCGACGGGGACGAAGCTCGGCTGGTTCTCGCGGGGGAGCGCGAAATGCCCGTCGCCGGCAGTCGCGAATGCCGGTGGGTACGCGATCACCGGCTTCAGCGTCTCGCCCGGCGAAAGCACCGCTTCGGGGGTGAGCTCAATGCGCAAGTCCGCGTCCGCCAGCGCCACGCGCAACCGGCAGGGGAAGCCGCCCGACAGCCGCGCGGTGAGAACGCGTTCCTCCACCTTGGCTCCTTCCAACGGCGAATCTACCCCGGCCGCTGCGCGCCAAGTCCTGCGGGTCACGCGGTCCGTCACGGTGAGGGAGCCGGTTCTCGGATCGACCAGAACCACCAGTCGGGGGTTGTCCAACCGTAGCTCTGCAAGCTCACGGGGGGCCTTGCCGCCGCCACCCCAACGGCCGGCCAGCGCTTCGAGCGCCATGGGCGGGATTTGCGGGGCCGCTCCCGTGCCTCCGCCCGCTTCTCGCCCGGCTCCCCGTTGCCACGGCTGCGGCCCGGTGGCGCCAGCTCGCTGAGTCCTTTCGGGCCCGCTCGGCCGGCCACGCTCCCCGACCGGCGCTTTGCCGTTCAGTCCGGTTTGGGCGCCCAGATGACGGAGTTCCGTCAGGTACTGATCCGCCGTCAGTCGGCCTTCGCCGGCTCGCCGGATGAGTCGTTGGAGTGCCTTCAGCGGCGCCGGATCGCCCCCCTCTTTAGCCTGGCGGCCGACTTCAGCGCCGACCATTGCCGTCTCGCGGAGCACGCGCTCGCGGTCCGCTGGTGGCAGTTGCGCAGCAAACACCATCAGCCGCTCGCGTTCCTCCTGCCACCGCTCGCCGGCGCCAGCTTGCTCGCCACCCATTCCTTCGGCCGGTGCCTTCCCCTGCCAGTTTCCTCGGCGCCACTGCTCGGCGCCGTTCCGCTTACCCCGCATGTCCGTTCCAGACATACCTGGCCCACCACCGGGCGAACCTGCGCCCTCACCCTCGACTCGCTGGCCGGGAGCTGCGTCCGGACTCTGCGGCGGTCTGCCTTCCTCTCCCGTGGACTGTCCCCGCAACCAGCGGGCCTGTCGCTCTACCTGGGTCAGCTTCTCGCTGGCGGCCTCAAGGTGTCGCTTGTCGAGGTTCTCGCGCACCTCCTTGAGTTGCTCCTGAACCGCCGGTCGGTCGGCGAGCTCAGTCTGGAGCCTGGCGAATCGCCCCCACAGCGCTCGCTCCCGGTCCATCCCGGCGCGGCTGCTGAAGAGCCACAGCCAGCTTGCCGTCACACACAGGCCGCCGATCAGCGCGACCAGACTTGTTCTTGCCATGCATCTGCTCCTGCGAGAGGTTAACGACAGTGTCTGGTCCAACCGGATTGGGTTTCATGGATACGCCCCGGCGAGACGAGCTCGCCGGGGCACCCTCTGGGTTCTACACCCTTGGGCCGGGTCCTTCCGGTTGCCGGTCGGCTTGAGTTCCGCCGCCGTCGCGGCTATCCTGTCGCCTCAACAACGGAGAACCAGTCCCGATGATCCCCCTGCAGACGGTCGCGTTACTGAGTATGTTCCTGCCGCCCGTCGCCGCGGCTGCGCCGGCGCGTACAGCCGAGGCGCTGTGGACCGAAGGCGAGCACTACTTCGAGCAGTTCGGCTCACAGCGAGTCGACCCGCCGCCAGGCGCTTCCGGCGGGCAGTGCCTCGGGTCGAACTGGGGCGGCGCCAAGGGGCACTTCGTTGTCTATCGGTTCTGCCTGGACGCGCCGCTGGACCAGTGCATCGTTGCATTTCGCGCCGCCCGGCAAGCGGAGCCCGAGAGCCGGTTCGCGCTGTCGCTGGACGACCGCCACGCGGCCGACGTCGTGTTCCCGCCGACTGGTGGATGGGGGCACGGAGCGGACGGCGAGTGGCGCTGCGTTCAGGTCGCACTGGGCGACCTCTCGGCGGGCTGGCACACACTGCGGCTGGAGTCACTCGCCGACAAGGGCAACACGAACCTCGACGGCTTCTTCCTTGCCGTGGCTCCATTCGACCCACCGAACAAGCGAGAGGAAATCGAGAAGGCGCCCAAACTCAAGCTCAGGCGCCGAGATAGGGGAGGGCTCGTGGACGAGAACCTGAAGATCGACGACTTCGCGCCGGTGGCGGAGGACTGGTACTACCCGCCGGAGGAACCGCAGGAACGGAAGACGCTCGAAGTTCCTGCGCTCTTGCGTTGGAGGGGCGAGACAGCGGCGCTCCGTCATGCCGAGACCGGCGAAGAGCGCACCGTGTCGGTGGGCGGGTCCGCGTGGGGCTGGCTCGCCGTCGCACGAACCGACACGCCGCGAGCGTTGGTGCTGGAGAAGCGCTTCCGATACTGGGGAGTGTTCGTCTACCTGGACGGGAAGGGCGTCGTCGCCGAGATCCGCAAGGCGGTCGGGGAGCTTGCCGGAATCGCGCGGCCGCTCCAGAGATACCCCGCGGGGTACATGAACTGGGTCGAAAACAGTGCCGCCGATGTCCTGGGCGACCGGGTGCTCGCGCAAGGGGAGCCGTCCTACCAGCACGTCGCCGGGTGGCTGCCCGACCTAATACTACAACCGTACTTAGCTCGGGGCAGGTCTCCGACCGCCCCGAAACGCTTGACCGGAAGGTCTCAAAGGGCTGCGAATCCACGGGATTCGA
>Ga0210029_1001966_pt1 | contig 11546 bp, 12 predicted proteins | sample CryGeymeta201521_FD_183985 | JGI IMG/M metagenome (GOLD analysis project Ga0210029, IMG submission 183985) | Groundwater microbial communities from Crystal Geyser aquifers in Utah, USA - Crystal Geyser metaG 2015-21 (SPAdes) (version 2) | ecosystem: Environmental > Aquatic > Deep subsurface >... | reverse complement strand
GAAAGATTTGGCGATGGCTCAATAATGAAACTTGGTGAAATTCCTAAGGTTGATGTTGATGCCATTCCAACCGGTTCACTTTCTTTGGATTTGGCACTCGGAGTTGGAGGCATTCCTAAGGGGAGAATAATTGAAATTTACGGGCCGGAATCTTCGGGAAAAACCACTTTGGCTCTACATATAATTGCTGAGGCCCAAAAACATGGCGGTTCAGCTGCTTTTATTGACGCCGAACATGCTTTAGATCCGGAATATGCTAAAAGAATCGGCGTTCGGGTTAATGATTTGTTAATTTCTCAGCCGGATAACGGCGAACAGGCGCTTGAAATTGTTGAAAGCTTGGTGAGATCCAATGCCTGCGATGTTATTGTTGTTGATTCGGTTGCCGCTTTAACGCCTCGGGCTGAAATTGAAGGCGAGATGGGTGATCAGCATATGGGGCTTCAAGCCCGCTTGATGTCTCAGGCCTTGAGAAAATTGAATGCTATTGCTGCCAAAAGCAATACCGCTATTATTTTTATAAATCAGTTGAGAATGAAAATTGGCGTGTTTTTTGGCAATCCCGAAACCCAGCCGGGCGGGATGGCGCTTAAATTTTATTCTTCAGTGCGTCTTGATGTGAGAAGAAAGGCCCAAATTAAAAAAGGCGAAGAAACAGTTGGCAATAGAGTGACGGTTAAAGTTGTTAAAAACAAAGTTGCGGCGCCGTTTAAAATTGCCGAGTTTGATATTATGTATAATGAAGGGATATCGAAAGAAGGGGATATAATAAATTGCGGTTTGAAATATGGAGTTTTGTTAAAATCCGGCACTTGGATAAATTATGAAAATCAAAGACTGGGGCAGGGTTTAGAAACCGCGCGCCAATATCTAAAAGAAAATCAGGACTTGGTTAAAAAATTAGCCCAAGAAATCAAAAAATCAATATCAACGCTCGCGTAATTTTATCTTGCTGAAAATGGCAATAAGGCCATGAAACGGGCGCGCTTGATGGCCATTGCCAAGCGGCGCTGATGTTTGGCGCAAAGATGACTTCGTTTTCTGGGCATAATTTTTGCTTGGGCAGAAATAAAATGGCGCAATGTATCCGCGTTTTTGTAATCAACTTCTTTTACATTTTGGGCGCAGAAATAACAAACCCTTTTTTGATTTTTTGGGTCCATATTAAAACGGTATATTTTCCACTTTAATTTCCTCATCTTCTTTGGGAGTTTCGTTAGGAGTTTCGCTAATATCTTCTAGTTGTACTTCCGGTAAGACCTCGGGTTTGGGAGTATTTTGAGGCGGTGTTTGGGGCGGATTTGGGTATGAAGCGAACCGCGGGCCAAGTTGCATATTTTCGGCTATAATTTCGGTACGATTTCTTTTTTGGCCGCTCTGGTCCTGCCAGGTGCGGGTGTTTAACCTACCTTCAATGAAAACGAGACGGCCTTTGGCTAAATATTGATGAGCAATTTCAGCCAGTCGGCCCCATAAAACAACATTATGAAATTCGGTTTGATTTTGTTTAACGCCCGACCGATCCGTCCACATTCGATTGGTGGCAACGCCAAAACTAGCCACATTTTGGCCGCTTGGCGTTTGTCGCAGCTCCGGATCGCGCGTTAGGTTGCCTAATACAAAAACTTTATTTAAATTCATATTTTTTATTTTTTATCCTTTAAGAATACTTTCTAATTTTTGGTCGAAACTTTGTGTCGGCGCCGATGTTTTCGCCGGCTGTTGGGCAATTATTGGGCTCGGTTTTGGCTTTATAATTTTACTTAATATTAAAAATCTTAGAATTTTTTTGTAGAAAGCGAGGTTTTTTTTGATCTTATCAAGCCCGTCTTTATCAGTATTAAAATAAACAATTCCAAAATAGGCCTGGTTTTGTTTTTTAACCGGATAAGATAGTCGTTTTTTCTCTGGAGGATTCGTTTGGACTATATCGCCGCCGTTTTCAGTAATTATATTTTTTAATTCTATAGCCTCAGAATCAATTTTGTCTTCAGGAATATCGGGCGTTAAAAGATACGACATCTCATATTCCTTTTTGTTTTCCGCTTCAGACATTGCCCACAACCTATCACAATAGAGCGGCAACTGTCAAATATCAAAAAGGAGTTGAAAAATTTATGGACGGTCGCCATTAGGTTGTGTCCAAACGAACACTATCGTGGGAATCGCCGCGCAAGTGTCGGCGATAATCGCCAGATAGAGCGCGTACTGGGCCAACTCCTTTCTTTCATGAACTCCCAACCACAGGCCAAGAGACAACAGGCTAAATACGAGACAGGCAACCTCAACTCGGTTTGGTTTCGTCCACTCACTACGCCGTCGCAAGACGAGAATGGTAATGAGGAGTGGGTTGGTAAACCCGAATACTGCTGGCCAGACGTTTGCCTCGGCACCTGAACTCTTATAGGTAAGCAATAACACGAGAGCGATTAGCGTCCAGAGCGACCAGCTCGTCAGATTCGGCTGGAACCTTGCTCAGGTAGGTTCTGATGCTGTAGGGGATGACGCTTGCCACTACCAGCAGCCCAGAAACCAAGCCAATCGTTTCTGCACTCAAGCTACACCTCCTTGCGCCGTTTGGTGCTTTTATCATGCGGTAAACTCAAAGGACAAGACCAAACTCCTGATTATATACTAACATTATTGAAGTAAAAAGTCAAATTTTAGTAGCGTCATAATAATATAATGATTTAGCTATAGCTAAATCATTATACAAATATACACCAAATACATATCAAATATATACGTTTTATAATTCAAAATATCTCTTCAATTTAATTTCGTGATGTTTTAAATCGTCGGTAACGACAATATCAACGTTGAAGGGGATATTGAAAATTTCTCTTAAAAATCTAATTTCGTCATCACATGGATAAGGCGTAACCCAAACACTATCCTGCAATCTCAAAAAATCTAATTCTTTGAGTTTATATCTCAAAGCCTCTCTGGCTTTCTTGTGTTTTTCAGGAATATCAAACATTACCAATCGCCATTTGCCATCCCATTTGTTTGGCCTGTTTAATATCATATTATCAATATCAAACTTTTTTAAATATTTTTTACCATTGTTAGTGATCTTTACAGTTATTACGTCGTTCTCATCTTTAATATATTCAATTAAACCGCGCCTTTTTAAATAATAGGCACTGGCTCTAATTTGTTTTATTTTATATTTTAAAAATTTTAAAAGACTTTTTGCTACTTTAGGACCGCCGATTGGCGATAACATAGCCAAAGTTAAAATACCACCCAGTGCCAGATATTTTAGTATATTTTTGGAAATCTCATTTTTCATACAAACTTTTGTAATCCATATTATAGAATTTATAGAATCTTTTTGCTATAGCAAAATCATTATACAAAATTAATTAAAATTTTTATATCCTATATCTTATATCTTAAATTCAATTACATCGCCGTCCTCAACAATATAGTCCTTACCTTCGGTTTGCAAAAGTCCTTTTTGGCGAGCATTAGACCAAGAATTGCATTCTAACAACTTTTGCCAATTTATGACTTCGGCTTTAATGAATTTTTCTTCAAAATCGGTGTGAATTGCTGAACCGGCTTGCGGCGCAGTCCAGCCTGCTTTAATCGTCCAGCCGCGCGTTTCATCTTCTCCAGTTGTAAAATAAGTAATAAGGCCCAATAAATCATATGCTGCTTTTATTAAATTAGGCAGGTGGGAACTTTGCTCAAATTCTTTAGCTTCGTCTTCGTTTATTTCTGCAATTTCGGATTCAAATTGCAAATCAAGCGCGATGCTTTTTATTTTATGATTTTCATAACCAAGCTGTTTATTTTTATCGGCGTTATCCGAAATATTAAACACAAATAATAAAGGTTTTAAGGTTAGAAGATGCAAATCTTTTATTAATCCAAGCTCGTCATCGGATAGATTGGCTTTTATAGCCAAATCGCTGGCTTCCAGAACAGTTTTTACCTTTTCTAAAATTATTTTTTCCTCTTGGGCATATTTTCTGCCACTTTTTAAATCTTTTTCAATTTTAGAAAGATGTTTATTTAATGTTTGTAAATCAGCCATAACCAGTTCAAGTTGAATGGTTTCAATGTCGCGCGATGGGCTGACATTGCCTTCCACGTGAATAATATTAGGGTCTTCAAAATCTCTTACCACTTCAACTATGGCATCAACTTCTCTAATATACGCCAAGAATTGATTACCTAATCCGGCGCCTTGATGGGCGCCTTTAACCAAACCGGCGATATCAACAAATTCAATTGCCACCGGAATAATTTTTTTCGATTTTGATATTTCAGCAAGTTTATCAAGACGTTCATCAGGAACCTTAACGATTCCAATATTTGGGTCAATTGTGGCAAAAGGAAAATTAGCCACGTTAACTTTTTCGCGAGTTAGGGCCTTAAAAAGTGTTGATTTGCCCACGTTCGGCAGTCCGACGATTCCTATTTTGAGATTCATATTGTATAATTTATAATAAGATTATGTTTGTTAATCCGTCAATTTTTAGGGCCTATGATATTCGCGGGATTTATCCCGATGAACTTAATGAAAAAACGGCTTATCAAATCGGCCGGGCTTTTGCTGTTTATCTTAAAGAAAATGAGGTTAAAAATCCGGAAAAGGTGGTTGTCGGATATGATGCCCGGGTCTCATCGCCCGTTTTAAAAAGGTCGTTTATAGAAGGCGTCAGGGATGAAGACATTGATATCTGGGACATTGGCCTGGCCACGGTTGATATGGTTTATTTTGCTTCAGGCCATTTTAATCTTCCGGCCGCTATGATAACCGCTTCTCACAATCCGGAAGATTGGAACGGTTTTAAACTAATAAAAAGCGGCGTGGAATTTTTTAATATTCAGGATTTGGAAAGAATAATTAGCGAAGAAAAAGGTACTTCCTTACAGGGGAAAGGCGGGATTATAGAAGGGGACATTAAGAACGATTATTTAAAACATATTTTAAGTTTTATTGATATAGGCGCGATAAGACCGATGCGGATTGCTTTCAATGCCAGCCCCGGCGCTGTCGGCTCGATTCTTAAATTAATTCTTGAAAAACTGCCGCTGGAAATAAATGCCGACCATTACCATTTTGGCTGCGCTTTTGATAGTGACGGCGACCGCATTGTTTTTGTTGATGAAATGGGGGCGACAGTGAACCCATCAATCATTGGCGCTTTAATGGCAAGATATTTTTTGAAGCGAAATCCTTATGGTAAAGTCGTTTATGGCGCAACCGTGAGTAAAATCGTTCCCGATGTGATTAATATGTATAATGGTGAGGCGATTCGCGAAAGAGTGGGGCATACTATTATAAAAGAACGCATGAAAGAAGTTGATGGCGTTTTGGGCATTGAAGCTACCGGCCATTATTATTTTAAGAAAAATTTTTATGCGGATTCTGGCATTATCAGTTTTTTGGTGATGCTTAATATTTTGAGCAGCGAGAAAAAAAGTTTGTCGGTTTTAGTTTCAGAACTTTCTAAATACGTTTCTATTCCTGAAATAAATTTTAAAATAACTAATCCGCAGGAGTTTATTAAAAAAATAGCCCAAAATTTTGAGGGCTATGATATTGATTGGCTTGATGGCTTAACCGTGAGAACTTCTGACTTTTGGCTAAATCTAAGGCCGTCAAATACAGAGCCGCTGGTTCGTCTCAACATTGAGGCCAAAAACGAGTTAATCTTGAACAGGGTAAAAGACGATTTAGTATCAACAATCCGTCCTTTTCTTAAATAACAAAAATAGCGTGTTTGTTATAAATGCTATAGCGCGCATAACAAACTCGAAGGATTTTATATAATCAGACCGATTTTTTCTTTGACTTCTCGTAATGTCGCTTCTGCTATCGCAGAGGCCTTTTTATTTCCATCTTCCAAAACTTTTTTGACATATTCCGGATTTTTGGAAAGCTCAGCGCGTTTTTCGCGATAATCAGCAAAGTAGTTGCCAATAAGCTTAGCTAAGGCCGGTTTGAATTCGGCGTATTTTAACGCCCCATCTTCGTGGGCTTTTTTATAAATCGCGTATTCAGTTTTTTCCTCTTTTGTTTCTGCCAGGGCGTTAAAGATTGAGAGCAAGTTATTGCCGCCTGCCTGCGCAGACGAGCCGCCGGTATCACTAACAGCAGATTTTATTTTTTCTTTAATAATTTCCGGCGAATCCGTAAGAGCGATAAATGATTTATCTCCGCCGGATTTAGACATTTTTTTAGTTGGGTCAGTTAAGCTCATAATTTTTGGAGTTTCGGTTAAAATTGATTTTGGCTCAAGGAAAGTCTTGCCGAATTTATCATTGAAACGGCGGGCAATTTCACGAGTTAATTCAAGGTGTTGGACTTGGTCTTCGCCAACAGGCACGGCTTCAGCTTTGTAAATCAAAATATCAGCTGCCATCAAAACCGGGTAATCAAAAAGTCCGACATTTATATTATGTTTTTGCTCTTTTACTTTGTCTTTGAATTGAGTCATCCGCTCCAGTTCCGGTATTTTTACCATTGTGTTAAAAATCCAGGCAAGTTCGGTATGGAAAGGGATTTGCGATTGTTGGAAGATTATTGATTTTTTTGGGCTTAATCCTAAAGCTAATAAATCGGTTGCTAAATCGAAAATTTCTTTGGATTTTTGTTTCGGGTCATAATCTTCCGTAATAGAGTGATAATCGGCAAGAAAAAAGAAACATTCGTTTTTTGGGTCGCTCTGAAGTCCGACCCAATTTTTTATGGCTCCCAAGTAATTGCCGATATGTAATTTACCTGAAGGTTGTATTCCTGAAATAATTTTTGTCATATTTTAATTTTATTATATTTCAACAATCACAGGCAAGATCATTGGCCGGCGTTGGGTTTTAGAATACAAAAATTTGCCGATTTTATCTCTTAAACTATTTCTGACGTAAGACCAATTAATTTCAGTCCCCGGAATAACCGTTTTTGCGATGGTTTCTTTTATTTTTTTGCGGGTTTGCCTTAATAAATCTTTGGACTCTTTCATATAGATAAAACCTCGGGAAATAATATCCGGCTCGCCTTTAACTTTTCCGGTTTGGCTGTCAACAACGGCAATGATGACAAACATGCCGTCGGCCGACATTAACTGCCGGTCGCGCAAAACCACATTGCTGACATCGCCAACACCGAGACCATCAACCATCACGATGTTTGATTCAACAAAATCTTTGGTGACTATAATCTTATCGGGTGTTACTTCAACAACTTGGCCGTTTTCCGCCAAAGCAATATTTTCTTTTGGCATCTTTAAAACCTCTTCTCCAAGTTCGGCATGCCGCGCCAGCATTGAAAGGTAACCGTGGGTCGGCATTAAAAACTTGGGGCGGAGTAATCTTAACATTTCTCTTAAATCTTCCCGTTCGCCGTGGCCCGAAGCATGGATATCCATCATTTTATAATGAAATACATGGGTGCCTCGCTTATAAAGGTTATCTTTAAGAGCTTGGACCGAACGTTCGTTGCCGGGTACAACCGACGAGGAGAAAATAACCGTGTCGCCCTTTTTGAGCTGAACTTCTTTGTGTTCGCCATTAGCGTAGCGCATTAGGAAAGCGTTGCTTTCGCCTTGAGCGCCGGTGCCGATAACCGTGAGTTTATCATCGGAGTAGTGGTGCATATCCTTGGCTTCTATTAAAGTATGTTTTTCCGCTTTGATATAACCTAGTTCTTTGGAGATTTCCACATTGCTTTTCATTGTGTAACCTTGGATTACTACTTTACGATTATAGGCCTCGGACAAAGTGATAAGCTGCTGGATGCGGTTTAAAAGAGAACCGAAAGTGGTGGCAACAATTCTTCCTTTGGCTTGTTTGAAAATTATTTCCAGATTTTCCTTGATAGTTTGCTCCGAGATAGAATGACCCTCTTCTTCGGCGCCGGTTGAATCTTCTAAGAGCAGTAAAATACCTTCATCGCCGAATCTTTTGAGCTGTTCCAAATCGGTCGGCCTATCATTAACCGGATGCGGGTCAAACTTAAAATCAGATGTGTATATAATTGCGCCGATTGGTGTTTTAATTTTTATAGCGTAATCGTCAGGTATATTGTGATTGACATGAAAAAACCCCACTTCAAATGGAGCAACTTTTATTACTTCATCTTCTTTTATGGATTTCAAATTAAGTTTAGGCGAATTGGGAAAATCGGTCTGGCGCTTTTTAATAATAGCGGCAGTTAAAGGCGAAGCGAAAAGAGGCGGGTTGCCGATTTTTCCGATAAGATAGGGGACGGCGCCAATATGGTCATAATGGCCGTGAGTGAAAAAGACGCCGAGGATTTTATTTTTTTTATCTTCCAGATATTTAGTATTTGGGACGGTAAAATCAATACCGGGCATATCTAATTCAGGAAATCCCAACCCCATATCAATAATGATAATTTTATCTTCATACTCTAAAATGGTCATATTCCGGCCAACTTCTCCCAACCCTCCCAAGGGGATAATTTTTAATTTTGAAGTTATTTTCATTTTATTAATTTAGTTTCTTATTCCAAAATATTGCCTCAACTTTTCTGACGGGCTTATTTCTTTTTATTCCGTAAGTCCAGTGGTGAATTACTGGTTGCCCTTTTCTAAAACTACTTGTGCTAATTGCTTTATTGTTGCCAATGTAAAATCCGATATGTTTGTGAAAATTTTTATTTCCAAAATCTATTTTTTCCCACACAATAACGCTTCCAATTTTGGGCTTTTTAATTTTCTTCCAGCCCGACTGTTCTAAATCTCTTGCAGTTCCGTCTACTGTTCCGTGCGGTGGATATTTTATCAGCCCAAACAATGGGAAAAGAGCTAAGATTGAAGAAACAAAAAAAGCGCAAGAAACTTTTCCATTTTTTAAAATATCTTTCTTTTTGCCGTTGACTTTAGCGTAAGAATTGCGGAACATCTTTGAACCCACGCTGTTTTTGATAACAGCAATATAGGTATCAAGTAAAATGGGAATTACTTTCTGTTTTTTCATTTACAAACGATTAAATTCCTCTACAGACAATTTCATTTCTTTAATGAGTTTGTGCAATAGATCCTTGGGGATATTATGGGAATGTTTGTGAGGGAGCGGGATGGTTATTCCCTTTGTGAGATGAAAATAAATAGTGTGTTTACTTTTTCTTATGGGTATGTAGCCGGCGCGATGTAATTTTCTTACAAATTCATCATAGCTTAACAATTTAAGCTTTGCCATAAGAGGGGATTTTGACAAAAGAAAACTTCTTTACCACTTCTGGTTTTATTGTCTCTTTGGGGAGTTCTCTATGAAATTCATGAATTACCTCAAGACATTCTTTAATAGCAGAGCAGATATTTTTATATGCTTCTTTGAGCGTTTTTCCATAAACAACACAGCCGGGAATCGCTGGTACTGAAGCAATGTAACCCCTCTTTTCGTCTCTTTCATATATTATGTAATATTGATTAGTCAATTTTTTCATAATTATATTATATCGCAATTTCTTAATCAGTCAATTTCTTGGTGGTGCTCTATTCTTAAAATAGTTCGAACATTTTTCGCCGCCGCAGGCGGCGAAAGCAAGCCCCCCAAAATTTGAGCGGCTTCGCCGCATTCTTTAACAATTTAGTTTTTCTTTGGAAGCAAATTTAATCCTCCGAAAATTCTACTGCACAAGCAAAAGAAAAATTTGATGTGGCACCCATTCCTACCCAGACCGGAACTTGCATTCGTAAAGAAATAATCTCAGCAGTTTTTAGGACAGATAATATCTTTATTTTAGCTAGTGGGGAAATATCGGCAGTACTTGAAAATGCGTTTCCATTATCCGTTAACTCTCCAATACTAAATAAGAGGTTATCATCTTCTCTTAAATTTACTGTATTGCCTTCTTCTACCATACGAATGAAGTATGAATAAAAATTAGCTTGTGGTGTATTTCCATTCTGAGGGGCTATTTCTAAGTAAACTTTTTCTACTTCTTCTTCAAAATATTTTTTACCCCTTGTAACCACGCGGCCACTTAGCGTTGCTTCGCCGGCGGAAGTAAATTCGTCAGCAGAACGGAATGAACCGGTAATAATCTGCTCACTTGGGATGCTAGATTTACTACACTCCGCAATATTACTGGACAAGGGCAATTTTTCTTCTCCCACTATCTTGGCCTCCTCTTTTGGAGTACTAAAATACTGCCAAGTTAAAATCCCTCCGGTAATAAGGACAACCAGAATAATCACAATCCAAATTTTAGAAAATGCTTGATTATGCATACTTTTATAATTTCTAATTATTATGAAAAAATTTTCTTTTACAAAATGTGGTTCGAGCCGATGTTTTTACAGGTTCTTTGGCAGTTTTTATCGGCGCTTTTCCAAAAGCAATACTCTTCTTTCCAAAGCCGCAAATTCATCAATATCAACCTTTTTCTTAAAAGAATGTTTTATAAATTCTATATCGGTTTTCACTATCTCCATATCAACCATTAATTTGCCGATCATTTCGGTATGCGCATTAAGAGTTTTTTTAATACTGCTAATATCTTTTTTAATATCACCTTGTTGTTCAGCAATCAACCCGACATTGCCGTCAACATGTTCAATAAGCGTGCCCAAACGGCGCAATTCTTGATTGGCATTTGTTTGATTCTTTTGTTTTTTCTTTTTCATCACAATAATTATATTTATTCAAATTGCCGTTGTCAATCGGATAATAATTCCTTTCTGGTGGGCGAGGGGAGAGTCGAACTCCCACGAGATTGCTCTCACACGCCCCTGAAGCGTGCGCGTCTACCAATTTCGCCACTCGCCCTTAAATTCTTCGGGGTAATTTAAAAATCTTAATTTATCAAGATTATTAATCAAACTGTATAAGGGCAGAGGATCTTTTTTTGCCCGGATTTTCTTTATTTCAGGAACCGAATCATAATTCGGATTTTTAACAATGTCAATTAAATTGCCATTATCCAAAAAATAATAAGAAGCACCGTGGTTATTTTTATAAGGGGCGTAATCATGTGTCGCTTTTTCACTTACCAAATTAGCTGTTAAGAGCGGCTCGTTAAAAACATTAATCTTATTATGGCCGAAACCCGGAGGAATAATAATTTTCTCACCCGGCCCAGCTTCTATTAGATACACGGACTTTATGTTTTTTAAATCCTTGCCGCTAACGAAAGATTGAAGTAAGAAATAGGCGCGGCCCAGTAAAACTTCGTAGATTTCCGGATAAGGCAAATGGCAATGGCCGGCGGTTTTGACAAATTCCCCGTCAATTTTCCCCGGCGGAATAAGTGTCAAATCATAACGTAAATCTGCAGCTTTTATTTTTTCACCATCTTTTTTTAAATGGGCATAGCGCCAAACATAATAAATAGAAGTGTTGGAAGCTCGGTTTCCAACATTTCCAATTCGAATATTTTTGGGAATTTTAAGGTAAGGTTGAAGTTCTTTTAGAGTTCTTTCGGATTTTTTAATAAACGGAAAATCACCCTGAAACTTCAATTTTAAACTTTTGAGGTCAAAAGAGATTGGCAGGCCCGATATTTTTTGTAAATCTAGCGCCATATTCTTTCGGTTTCAATATACCATTCATTAATTTTTGAA
>Ga0210029_1001962_pt1 | contig 11563 bp, 10 predicted proteins | sample CryGeymeta201521_FD_183985 | JGI IMG/M metagenome (GOLD analysis project Ga0210029, IMG submission 183985) | Groundwater microbial communities from Crystal Geyser aquifers in Utah, USA - Crystal Geyser metaG 2015-21 (SPAdes) (version 2) | ecosystem: Environmental > Aquatic > Deep subsurface >... | reverse complement strand
CTCCAGTTGAGTTGTGCCATCGCCCTGCACGGAAACCCATCTGGCAGTTCCCGCGTGCTCCACAATGGCCGCAACAAAATCGCGAATCGGTCGCGTTACCAACTCGGGTGACTGCTTCTCATCCAAGACTTCCCCCGCTGCGCCTCCGGACCAGACTTCCGCATAGTTCGAGAATGACCCATTCACGAAGATAGCCCGACCTTTCCCGTATCGATTCACGACGCACGCGGGACCCCCTCCCGCGCGCCCAAGTGGAGTGCCGCCGACCACTGTCAGGTCATGCACTCCCGAAGTCAGTGGGACAGTTCCAAGCTGCTGACCCACGGACAGGATCGGCGAGGCTTTGTCGAGAACCATCTCCGAATGCTGTAATTCCGGCAGCTTGATTGTCTGCCGAACACCGAAGACGTCATCCAGCATTGCTTTCGGTTTGCCGTGGTCGTCCCGGACGCCGCACAGGCTGTCCGCCAGGACCGTACCCCCGTTGCGAACAAACGCCTTGATAGCTTCCGCCTCTTCGTAGCTGATGGAGGATGACCACGGGAGAATCAGCAGCTTGTACTTTGCCAGTTCTCCCCTCGCCATCTGATCCGCGTGAATGAAATTGTACTGGTAGTGACACTGCTGCAGAATCTTCCCCCAGTTGCTAAGATTGATGTTGAAGTTGCGCAAGCGGTCGCGAGGGTCGAACAGACCCACGGCGGTCGCGGTATGCACGCTGGGAGGGGAATAGTGAATCGCGATGCCATCGCTCTCGTACTGCGCCTCGATGAACAGCTCCCCAACGCCCGACTTCAGTTCCTTCACCTCTTCGAAGAACCAGGGCGCTTTGCGAGTAAGGGACATGTCGGGACGCACCAACGGGCAATTGAGCGTGTTGGACACCAGCGTGTAATAGTTCAGACCGTTTGCTGCGTGGAAGAGCAGGTCCCACGGGCCATATCGGGCGCGCTGTTCGTCGTTGTCCTTGTAGTCGTATCCAAGGAAGGTGGTATAGAAAGTCCCCGGTCGCAGGAAGGACCGCTGCAACTCGCGCTGAATGCCTCCATAACCGGAGAGGTGGTCGAGCGCTCCCTGCATCAGCTTCCACCAGTCGTGGCCGCTGTAGGAATTGAGGGAAGGCGTGCCTGAAATCCCCACGCGCGCATCGGGAATGTTCTCGACCACGAGGTCGCGCAGCCACGCGTGGTAGTCGGCAAACAGGCTTTCCATATATCGACGGTGATCCAGCCAAGGCGCGATGTTGTCCCGCTTCCCAACCTCCGTTCGGGTCATCGGGAAGACATCATTCCACGTGGCGGAGTCGGTTCCCCACCCTGCGTTCAGCTTCTCCAGACTTCCGTACTCTTTCTCCAGATACTTGCGGAACGCCGCGAGACACGTCGGGGAAACACAGTAGTCCCTCCCGCCCAAGGTGGATTCGTCACCCATCGACCAGTCGATCACACCGTAGGGTCGATAATCCCGCGCAAGTTTCTCGACCCTCTCCGCCACTTTCGCCCGGTATTCCGGATCGGTCAGACACGGCACACGGACGCGGCTGTCGTCCTTGTTGTGAGGGTAGACGCGATCCACATTTTCTGTGCCGACGCGCAGGTCCACAAAAGCCGCGTTCTGTGGGTTGTGAGTTGCCACGCAGGTGTCGACCCCCAGGTCGCGGAGCATCGATAGGCCGTGATGGGCGTGCGGCTGGAAGCTGAAACCATACCACGCAGACACCGTATAGTCGTTCTGATGTGGCAGTTCCACCCAGACGCGCTGGAAGCGATTCTCCAGCAGGAGATCACCCCGGTAGAGGGAAACGTAGAGTTTCAGAGCAAGGGTCAACGGATGGCGCTTCTCCAGTCTCAGCTTCACATCTCCATTGGCGGGGATCGTCTGGCTGGTCACCTCCTCCATCAAACGGTCGCGGGTGTCAAACAGCTTCATTCCGACTCGTGTCTCCGCGAGTTCCCCTGTCACCTTGATGCTACCCTCAATGGGTTTGTCCGATGCGTAGAATGCGTTTGAGAGTTCAACGCTCTCGATGCGCGTCCCCCGGTCTATCTCGTAGCTCGTCGAGCCGTAGTCGATGATCGCACCCTTGCCGTCACGCAGCCAGGCATCGACATAGTGACGGCCATTTGTTCCGGTCATTGGCTGGAACAAGAATGCTCCGCCGTCCGGCGCAACGTCCACCTCCTTCGTCTCAACGGGATCGAAGAAGCTGTCGCGAATCACCATCTCCAGCTTCTCCCTCTTCCCGCCGGGAGAAACGCGTACCACCACTTTTTCGGGAGTTGCGCTAACTTCCGTCAGACGACGCACGTCGCGCTGGGCAGACCAGGCTATCAGCTTGTTTAGCATGACGTAGGAGTACTCGATGGAGCAGTTCGTGTCGTCGTCCAAGTCCTCAAGGTTGAAGCTCGTGGTGAGGGAGTGCGCCATCCGACCGAACTCCCATCCGTTGTACCAGGCCACGCGGCCCTTCCCGTAGATTGCGAGGTGAAAGTGCGATGTACGCGGCTTGTGGTAGCCGGGAATCGCGTTTACGGGAACGGCATCCAGGATTCCCTGATCGCCCTCCAGCGGCGCTTCCGTAAATACCTCGTCAATCGGTTTGAGCCAGTCCGGAACTTGCGTAACACAAACCAAACCCATGCCTTCTCGGACTCGAGCTTTAATCTGATCGACGAGGGGCTGCGGGGTGGAATCCCAGCGGTACCCGGCCACCACCATCACTTGGGCGGAGGGGAGCGCCCTGGCAATCTGCTCCTGCATCAGGTTGCCGAGAGGTGCACTCCGATAGAAGGAGTAATGAGAGACAGGCACGTAATCAATGTCGAGACGCTGCGCCACCTCGACGACGTCGCGCATGTCGTCGCTGTAACACATCATGATGGCTTTGATCGGCCCACCGGAAAGCGGGATGCCCCATTTGACATGCGGCGTCTCGGGGAAGTGTCCTCGCGTGTACGTGTCCGTCGTGAGCGCGTACTGAGCGAAAGCCATTTCCAGTCGGCCGCGGGCCACCGAACTGAACGAGACAGTCACCGGATCGTGTGCGCCCTTGTATACCTCAACTTCATCCGCGAAAACTGTGGACCCAGCCTTGTCCAACTGAAGCATCACATACCGACCGCGTGTCTTCAGGTGATCGGCGAGGAATCGATGCGTGTACCAACTCTTGCCATCCTGTTTCATGCCTATGGGGGTCAGTCGCGCGATCTTGTGGAACTTGTCGTTGTCGTCACTGACAAAGTAGGAGATCTCTGCGGGGAACTGCACGCCTGCCGCGCCTCCGCCCGGGCAGTTAATCATGATGCCGTCGATGGGCTGAACCGAACCCAGATCGATAATCACCTGCGGGCTGTACAGATACCAACCTACGGTGGACTTCTGAGTCCAGAAATAGCCGACGGTGTATTTGCCGTCTGTGAGTTGCTCGGTGTCACCAGGATCCGTGCAGTATTCGTAGCTGGGTGGAGGGGAGAGCGCATACGGTTTCCCCAACGCGATATTGTCGCGCCGCTCGGGTCGCTGTGGCTCTTCTGGCAACTGAATCTTGTCACGGTCTCCAATGGCAACCTCGTCAAACCACACGGTCCCGGACGCGTTCGAGAGCGACAGCTCCACGATGACGGTTCCCGTGTTCCCGGGGTTGAATCGAACGGTGATCCAGTGCCACGGAGAATCCCCTGTGGTGGTGGGCGTCGCAGCCATGGTCTGCCCATCGGGTCGCAGGAGACGTACTTGCGCTCCGGTACCCACCACACCTTCCGTCCTCAACCAGACGAGCGCGACATACTCTCTCTCACCACAGCGAATCGTCTGCCGGGCTGTGGACGTTCCCATCTGCGCGTGACGCATCCGCAACCCCATGGACCCGGCGTAGAACTGCGCATTGTCGAGATCCGTCAAACCATCGATATCCCAACCAATAACCTTGCCGGCTTCCACCTGCTCAAAACCGGCGTTCTTCACGAAATTCTCCGTGGGCTGACCGTGAGCAATAGAACGGAGACAAGCGACAAACAATAGACAGCCTGCAACGAAGCGGGGCATGGAACACCTCCGGCACAAATGATTCTGCGCGATTTCTCACTGGCCGTTCAGTATACCAGTCGACAGGAGGCAAAGGGTAGGTGGCTAACACGTGAGATACGGCACGGCGGCCGGGGGCACCGGCGGATTAGCAGACATGCAGTGTGTTATCCCTGATAATAAGGGTTGGCGCCGCTGGCGTGGTCTGTCGTATCCAATACCTGTTTAATCTCAGGGATGTTCTCCAGGATCAGCGACTCGACACCATTTTTGAGAGTCATTCGCGACATCGCGCAGCCCTGGCAGCCGCCCTGCATTTCGACATAAGCGATGTTGCCCCGCACATCGATCAGCGCGATGTTGCCACCATGACCGCCGATGGAGGGGTTGATCTGATCATCCAGAAGACGCTGGATTCTCTCCGCAACAGGCCCTTCCGGAGTGTTCAGTTTCCGCGGCGCAGCCTCAATCTTGAAACCGCTACCCATCATGTTGTCAATAAAGTCGACTTCAGCTTCCTGAAGGTATTCAATGCTGTCTGAGCCAACAAACACCCGCAACCCGTCTATATCAAGAACCTTATCCATGGCCAAATCCGCTTCGTCTGCCTTGACAAAGCTCATCGAGAACTCAGCCTTCAGGGGCGACTTGGGTGTGGCGGTGATACGCAGTCCTTTGACAGGTTTTTCAGACTTCTCTTGCAGCTCAATGATCTTGTTCTTTGCAGCATCGGTCACTATAATCATCAATCGTCCTCCTCGGTGCCAGCGGCTGGTGCAACCTGCGGCTCTCAATATACTGCCCTGTAACGTTCGCTATGTCAACACCGCGCGGCTTCATGCACACCACCATAATCCCACTGGGAACACCGCGTCTGTCCCCTCTCACGTCCCCCGGTGCGCCTGACCAGCCGTTACCAAGACGGTCATAGGTGACAGTGACTTCACTGGCAACGGTCACCGCAAACTCTGTGCAGGAAGGGTCTGAGCAGGTCCTCCGTTGCGGCAGGCTGCATGGTGGCGCTCAGAGTGGAGAATCCCTCGACAAAACACTTCACCGAACCAAAACCGGTAGACTATGGTCCATCATATCCTCTCCGCTGCAGCATCTTGGCATATTCCGTGCCCGTCGCCTGACGGGGAATCAGGTCGAGTTCGCACACGATCAGGGATTCAGCATCTTCTCCATACGCCCCGACTGCCACAACGTTTCCCTCAGGTCCTACCGCCAGCGAACACCCGATACACTTGCGCCCTTCCCACGGCCCGGCGGTCAGCCACCCCACGTTACTGACGCCAACAATGGCGATGTCATACAGCCGCGCCAGAGTCGAGTACGACTCCTTCCACATTCCTCCGTAGGGTTCGGACTCATTGTCGTGATCTGCGACAACAGCCCACGCGCAGGGCGACAGAATCATCTGCGCTCCCATCCGCGCCAGGGAATGTCCCAACGCAAGGGAAGAAGGGAAATTGTCAGCGCAGATATTCACCCCCATCGCGCCCAATGAAGTGTGCGCGACCTCCAGACGATCACCTGTCGCATAAAGGCTCTGAACAACGGATAGTTCGTTGATCTTGCGGTGCTTCAATATGATTTCTCCGTCAGGAGAGACGAAGATCGCGGAGTTGTACAACCGTTCGCCCGCGCGTTCCGCGAGGCCAACTCCCGCGCCGATGGATCGCCCCAGCCGAAGTCGAGGCACTCCGGCAGCACGACAATATCTCGCCCCGCGTGTGCCGCGTCCACAATCATCTGTTCTGCGCGTGCGAGGTTTGCATCAGGACGTCCACCTTCCACCAGCATCTGTCCCATCGCCAGCCGAATCTTCCGGTTGCCCATTGCTCATGGCCTCATTCTTGTTTTGGTGAACCACCGCACCTGATAGAGAAACTACCAAACATTCTCAGCATGGTCAACCATTGATCGAATCCGGTCCAGCGGAGTCTGGGGGGTCGTTCTTCCCGCGGTGTGGTCCACAGAACGTTCCACCGGTCGCACGCTATCCGCTCCAGGTAGCTGCGCATGACCGGGACACACTTCCCGGCATTGGCTTCTTCCATGATCCACCACGGACAATGGGAGTGTTCCCACGCGCGATCGCGAAAGGGGAATTCCGGGGATGCAATTTCTGAGCACAGCTCACGCGAGTCGCGATCCAGCGCGGAGAAAAATCTCTGTTTGCCGGTCATGCCCACATCCTCCTCAAACTTCGCGCCGGCTGTCACATGCCCGCCCTCAGAATTTTTTGACGTATCTCTCGAAAAGGGATATATTCCAGAACCTGACACAGAGATGGCGCGCATGACATGCTGACGCGCCCAATATTCTCACACAAATCGACAGCAGGAGGAACAGATGAAGATTGCAGTCATCCCCACCACCGGAGGAGAAGACCCGTACGAAGGAATGGACTTTGCCGTTGAACTCGGAGTGGAGGGAGTTCATATCGGGGCCATCGGAGGCGCGCTGGACCTTGAGAATAAGTCGACGGAGGAGCGCTCTGCGGTTCTACAGAAGATCAAAGACAAGGGACTCGAAGTCTCCGCACTCATCGGCTGGGGAGGTGGAGTAGACTTCGGGAAAGATGATGGCTACCAGGAGAACATCGAGTGGGGCAAACGACTGAACGAAACCGCCGTGGATATGTCCGGCGGACTCTGGATGGCCCACGTGGGCATCATGCCTGAAGACGAATCCGACCCGAAGTGGAGGCAATTTGTCAACGCTCTGCGCGAACTTGCCCACCACGGGGAAGAGGTTGGCGCGGTGCTGGCCCTCGAAACAGGCCCGGAACCACCGGCCACCGTGAAGATGATGATGGACGAGATCAGCAGTCCCGCGCTGCGAGTTAACTTCGATCCGGCGAACCTGCTGCTCTGGCCGCCGGTCATCGCGAAGCGGACCGGAACTCCCTTCAACTACGAAGAGGCGATGCGAAAGTTCGATCCCGTGGAAGGGCTTCGAACCCTCATCCCCTACGTCGCGCACGTCCACGGCAAGGACTCCGTTCTCCGCCCCGACGGAACGTGTGAGGAAGTTCTTTTGGGCACAGGCATGACCAACTGGCCGGCGCTCCACTCGATCTTCGTGGAGAATGGCTATGACGGGTTCATTGCCATTGAGCGCGAATGCGGCGAGAACGCAATGGGAGACGTGCGGAAAGCGGTGCAGTTCCTGAGGAGCCTGGAGTAGTCCGTACCGGATGAGTCGCCACGGTGGACCTTCCCAAACACCTTTCGCCTTGCGTGCGGAACTCGATTCGCAGTCTGACCAACCCCCAAGCCCCTCGACAGAATTGTCCCTGCGGATCAACCTATGGTAATATCCCGCTTGGCCTGAAAGGAAACGGCATGTACGAAATCACCGTCGAGACGCATTTCAACGCGGCGCATTTCCTGCGGGACTACGAGGGAGTCTGCGCACGGATGCACGGACACAATTTCGATGTGATCGTTACCGTTCGAGGTGGCAACCTGCATCCCAACGGGATGTTGATCGACTTCAAGGAACTCAAGACGGTCGTCGAGCAGCGCATCGACGTTTTCGATCACCGGGTTGTCAATGAGGTTCCCCCGTTCGATGAGATGAATCCCACGGTCGAGAACTTCACGAGATGGCTGTATGAAGTCCTCTCAGAAGACCTGTGCGGAAAGGATCTCACCATCTCCCGCGTCGAAATCCGAGAAACGGAGAAGTACCGCGCGGCGTACATACCTTAGCGATTGCACTCGATGGAGACATGAATGGTGACGCTGCCACCATTCAACGCGGCGGGAGATTTGCCACCAGGGGTCTACTGCGCGACAATGGCTGAAGTAGAGCAGAGATTCATGGGAGCGACAGATCAAAGGGCGCTTGTAACCCGTCGGCTTCGACACATTCACGAAGTCGCACATCGGTCAGGTCATGTCGACAGGTTCATCGTTTTTGGCAGCTATGTGACCAACAAGTCTTCACCCAACGACGTCGATGTCGTCCTGGTTATGGATGATCACTTCCGGTGTGAAGAATGCCCGGTGGAGTGCCGTGGTATCTTCAACCATGCGATTGCCCAAGCTCGGTTCGGCGCAAGTGTCTTCTGGATTCGCCCGGGGCTGATGATCGGCGAAACCGTTGAAGATTTTGTAGCACATTGGCAGCAAAAGCGCGATGGAACTCTTCGAGGCATTGTGGAGGTGACGAACCCATGATTGAGAACGATTTGGGATTGCATGTGACGCAGGAACGGATCGTCCACTTTCAACGGCTGCTGGCCAACATCCGCAAATCTGCGAACCCAACGGAGTTCCCGGCGGTCAGTAGTGGCTACCGACTCGAAATCGAGAGAATGCAGGCTGATGTGTTGGACTACCTGACCCGTCCTGTGACTCACACAAACGAGCCAGTTGAGGTTGTCGTCTGACGGGCAGTGTGATTGAGATTGTAAAGACACGATGGAGGTACATTCGCTTTGCTGAAATACGGCATTTGTAACGAGATGTTCCAGGGATGGAAGATGGAGGATGTTTTCGAGGAGGCAAAGAAACAGGGCTACGCCGGCGTCGAGGTTGCGCCGTTCACCATCGCCGATTCCGTGGCTGACATCCCTTCTGCCCGACGCGCGGAAATCCGACGCGCTGCAGCCGACACAGGTGTCGAGATCATCGGTCTGCACTGGCTGCTGGTGAAACCCGAAGGTCTTTATGTGAACCACCCGGACAACGCACTCCGCCAGAAGACGCTGGACTATTTCCTGCAACTCATCGATTGCTGCAGCGACCTCGGCGGGAAGCTGATGGTTATTGGTTCACCCAAGCAGCGCAACATCATTGAGGGGCAGAGCCTCGAGGACACCTGGAAGCGAACCGTCGAGTTCTTCACTAACTGTCTGCCGAAAGCGGAGGAGAGAGACGTGACGCTCTGCTTCGAGCCACTGGCGAGCACCGAAACGAACTTCATTAACACCGCCGACGATGGCGTTCGGCTGGTGCAGGAGATCAACCATCCCAAGTTCAAACTCCATCTCGACGTCAAAGCGATGAGCGGAGAAGGCGAGCCTATCGACGGCATCGTTCGGCGAACCGTCGCGTACGCCGGACACTTCCATGCTAACGATGCCAACCTCAAAGGCCCCGGTATGGGAGACGTGGACTTTGTTCCCATCTTTCAGGCTCTGAATGAAAGCGGGTACGACGGCTACGTGTCGGTGGAGGTGTTCATCTTTGAGCCCGACCCTGTCACGATCGCGCGGGAAAGCATTGCCTATATGAAGAAGTGCTGGGCGCAAGTAGGCAGATAGGAGTAATTCCAACTGTTCGGTGGGGATAGGTATCCCCACCGGAACCTTTCGCCGGACATTCGTCCGTTCTCAAAGTACAGTCACAGAAGCCCCGGTCGGCGATAAAATATCCCCGACGAACAGAACCGTTTCTATGAGATGCCGAACCGTTTCGGGAACTCCCGGTAGCCAGCGAGATAAAACGTCTCCGTTGGCTCCGCCCAGGGGATGCCGAGGTCCGAGAACAGCTTCTGCTCCTCGATGGCTTGGCCAATGATGTCCGGGATGTCCTTGATTGTGGTAGCTACGGAATCGCCTTCAGACTCCCGAATGATATATTCGGGATCGACCTTGTGCACCGTCCCTGACGACTCGAACGCACCATTCGCTGCAAGTTGGTACGGCCTCGTCTCACTCACCGGACAGCACAACCGGCTTTCTTCGCCTCGCACACACCGCGCGAAGTTGCGGAACACGTCGGTGGTGCAACCACCGCCCGCCTCCGTCGCACTGAGAGTCTCCTGCCGATTCTCCCCCGGCCACGAATAGGCGATGCTCTCGTCTCTGTTCCAGACTGCGGTTCCCCGGGAGCCGACGATACGGGTCGTGAGGTTTCGACTCTCGGGATTGCATACCGTGAAGAAGGTGAATACCTTCACCCCGTTCCCGGTCTCGCACAGGACGCAGGAGGTATCTTCACTCTCGATTGGGTGAGCCTTGTAGAGTTCCGCACGCACCCACTTCGGGGCCACTGCTTCGCCGAGGTTTGGGGATACAAAGAAGAAGAGATTATTCAGCACATGCGAAAGAGCGTTCAGAATCGGCCCGTCGAGCGCCCAGCGTCCGTCGCAGTACAGCCGCCCCGCCCAGCGATTGCGCGCATAGTAACTGTCCAGTCGTTTCCACAGGCCGATCCCAATCACCGTCTCGATTTTCCCAAGCCTGCCCTCGTGAATGGCTTGCAGAAGATGGTGGAATCCCTTCCCGCTGGTCATCTGGAATCCCACACCGCACAGCTTGCCGGATTTCTCCTGCGCATCAATCATCGCGTCCAGGTCCTGAATCGTCGCAGCCGGCGGCTTCTCCACCAGCACATGAAACCCCTCCTTCAGTGCAGCGATGGCCATCGGAGCGTGCATCGGGATTCCCGTCGGAATGGACACCACATCCACCGACTTCTCTGTGCGCAGCATCTCCACGTAGTCGGTGTAAACGCGCAGCCCACGCTCACTCAACTGGTCGAGTTTCTCCCGATTGGCTTCGACATTGATCTCCGACACGGCGACCAACTCTCCAAGTCCCTCTTCTTGTAGAGCGTCCAGCGCACCGAGATGAGTCCGAGCAAATCCGCCAACGCCAATCGTCGCAAAACGAACAGGTTTCACAAACCATCCCCTACCGGAACAAGATTCCATGCCGTTCTGTCACCTGCACTTGCACCGTTGCTGCCACATCGGTGAACTCGTTGGAGTGCGGTGGCAGAGCGAAGCGGCGACGCCGCTTTGGACTCACTGTCGAACACCGTCGATTTACAGCGGTGTCGCCGCTTCGCTCTGCCACCGCACTCCATATTGTATCTTGGCAACTCCGGTGATTCGGGGTAAACTGACACGAGTTGATTGTCTGGTATCGAGGTGAAAGAATGACATCCAAAGAACGAATTGACCTTGCTTTAAATCACAAGGAAGCGGACCGAATCGCCATTCAGGATGGGCCGTGGGGAACAACGATCAGGCGCTGGCATACGGAGGGGTTGCCGGAGGACACGAATCCTGCCGACTACTTTGGTTACGAGATGGCTGCCGTGGGGGCCAATCTCTCCATGCGTATCCCGTCGGAGACCATTGAGGAAACGGAGACTTACACCATCGTCCGTGGCGCGGATGGACAGATCATCAAGAACTGGAAGCACCAGACATCCACTCCCGCTTACCAGGACTTCATGGTCAAGACGCGGGACGACTGGGACGAGCACAAGCATCGACTGGCATGGTCTGCCGACCGGATCGACCTCGAGACGGCAAGGAACGTCCAGAAGGATGCGCGGGAGACGGGGAAATGGTTCTACTTCAGCGGCGCTTTCGGGTACGATCGCATCCAGGCGATGATCGGCTCCGAACGGCTGCTCATGGCCATGGTGGAAGACCCGGTGTGGATTCAGGAGATATTCGATATTTCGTCGCAGCTGCTGTGCACGGCGCTGGAGGAGATGATCGGCCAAGGAATCCAGTTCGATGGGTGCTTTGCATACGACGACATGGGCTACCGCAACGCCTCGCT
>Ga0210029_1001926_pt1 | contig 11680 bp, 10 predicted proteins | sample CryGeymeta201521_FD_183985 | JGI IMG/M metagenome (GOLD analysis project Ga0210029, IMG submission 183985) | Groundwater microbial communities from Crystal Geyser aquifers in Utah, USA - Crystal Geyser metaG 2015-21 (SPAdes) (version 2) | ecosystem: Environmental > Aquatic > Deep subsurface >... | reverse complement strand
AATTGGGTTTTCCGGTTGTGCTGAAAGTGGCCTCGCCGGATATTCCTCACAAATCCGACGTGGGCGGCGTGCTGCTAGGCATCGCCAGTCCTGAAGCCGCTGCCGAAACCTTCCGCACCGTGATCGGGCGCGCCCGCCTGGCCAAGCCGGATGCCAAGATCGAAGGTGTGCATATCCAGCGTCAGTTGCCCGAGGGACAGGAAGTCATCCTCGGCGCGAGGCGTGATGCGCAGTTCGGCGCGTTGATGATGTTCGGCTCCGGCGGCGTGGAGGTGGAGGGGCTGATGGATGTTGCCTTCGCCCTCGCCCCGCTGACCCTCTCCGAAGCCGACGAACTGCTGCGCCGCACCTGGGCGGGGAGGAAACTGGGAGGTTTTCGCAGCATTGCCCGCGCGGATGCCGAAGCCGTGAAAGATGTATTGGTGCGCCTGGCGCATGATTTGCCGGAAATCGCTGAGATCGAGATCAACCCGCTGCGCGTGCTGTCAAAAGGCGCGGTGGCGGTGGATGTGAGGGTGAAATTATGACCGCGCCATGCCCTCGGTGGGGGTCAACGTGGCCTGGATCGGGATTGCCATCTTTGCGCTGCTCCGAAAACGTACCGCTCGTAAAAAAGAGAGCGTCTGACAACGCTCTCTGCATTTTTGCGGGGAGAATGGCCTCTTTACCTGCCTTCCAGTCCATAGAATTGCAACTGGCGCGGGGTGATGATGCCGGTGGTTTCGTAGGATTTCAAACGCAACAGATCTTTATCGAAAGTCACGATCAGGCTGGCATTGCCGGTCACTGCACATTCCAGGATGCGATTGTCGTCTTCGTCTGCTTCCACAACCTGCAGGGTGATCTGCGGTTCGACAATTTCAACTATGTCGCGGATGATTTTCAAGAAAAGAGTAACGCGTTCCTGTGACCATCCCAATTTGTTCCGGACTTTTTCTTCCAGTTCGGACAGAATGGCGGGGGATGTGAGCAAGATGATACGGTGGGCGGAGGCCAGTTCGAGGACTGTCTCGGCCTCGTGTCCGTGCAGCGCGGCCGAGATATAGACGTTGGTGTCGAAAACCACCCTGAGCAGCACCATGGATTGTTACCCCAACAACAGTTCTAGTTCCTCGTCGGTATGGATGCCAAGCCGGCTTGCTGTCTCGCTTCCCCATATCCGGATTGTCTGCCAACGCCGCATAAACTGGTAGTGGCGGAAGGCTTCGCGGATCAACTCGCTCTTGGTGCGGTGCTCATCCTGCGCCGTTTCTTCGATCATCTCATACAACTCCGGCGGGACAGAGATATTCAAAATCCGTCTTTTCTGGTTAAGTACAATAGTCATACGATCTCCTGTAATACAATGTATTATAACAGATTTTGACCGTACATTTCCGCGAACAGCGCCGTCGTCCCGCCGGTGTGCCAGAAAAGCGCCGTTTCGTCTTTCTTGAAGAACCCTTTACGGATCAGGTCAATCATCCCGGCTGCGGCGCGGCCGGTGTAGACCGGGTCGAGCAGCAGGCCATCATAGCGGGCGAACAAGTGGATCGCCTCGCGCTCGGCTTCGGTCAGCACACCGTAACCGGCGGTGTTGTAATCCGCATTGACCAGGATCTCATCGGGTGAAAACTCGATCCGCTTGCCCAGCCCCTCCGCCGTCTCGGAAGCCAGTTTTACCACGCGTTCTTGCAAAACCCTCTCCGGCTCGTCCACGCTGATGCCCAGGATTTTGCCCTTGTAACCGAAGAGCCGCGCGCCGAGGACGAGTCCCGCCTGCGTCCCACCGGAGGAGGAGGCAAAGACGATCCAGTCCGCGTCCATGCCCTGGCCGACAAATTCCTCGACGGCGAACGCGTACCCCAGTGCGCCAACCGGGTTTGACCCGCCGTAGGGGACGAGATACGGCTTGTGTCCCTCTCGTTGAGCCTGGTCGAATGTTTGCTGGAGTACGACCTCACGTTGGGACTTTTCCGCCCAGACGATCTCCGCGCCAAAGAGATGGTCGAGCAGGAGGTTGCCGGAAACTTGCGCAGGCGGATCGCCGGTCAATACCAGGATGCACTTGAAACCAAAACGAGCCGCGGCTGCGGCCGTCTGCCGGCAGTGGTTGGACTGCACCGCGCCAGCGGTGATTAGCATTTGCGCACCCTGGGTCTGCGCATCGGCGATCAGGAATTCCAGCTTGCGGATCTTGTTGCCGCCGAATGCCAGCCCGGTCTGGTCGTCGCGCTTGACCAGTAACCGCGGTCCGCCGAGCGCCTCGGTCAGGCGCGGCAGGATTTCGATGGGGGTTGGGAGATGAGCAAATTTCAGGCGAGGTATCATAGAATTTCCTTGTTCTTTGTTAGTGTCTTCGAGCCTTCGTGGTCAGCTTCCAATACTTTGACGCGTGCGTGACATGCCTCTTGCTCTCATGATGTCGAGTAGGCGAGGAATAGACTGTGTGTACAGCTTGTACAGCAACGTACTGGCGGGATAGTCCCACGCGCCCAGCGTGCGCACGACCTGCCCGCCCAGTCCCTCCTTGAAGCGGAACACACCCCACATCGAGTCGCTCTCATCGAAGACATCCGGCGCGCCCCACAAGTCATAAACTGTGCATCCCGCTGCCTTCGCCCGGCGCATGGCTTCCCATTGCAGCAAGTGGTTGGGCATCTTCTCGCGGTGGGTCTGGCGCGACATGCCGTATAAATAATAGGCGCGCCCCGCGAAGTAAAAAACAAAGATTGCGGCGACGGGCTGGCCTTCGACTTCGGCGATTAAGGGTTCGCAGGTTGGCAAGTTCACAGGTTTGAACGTTCCAACATTCAAACTTTCCAACTTGCCAACGTGTGAGTGCATAAAAGTCTGCCAAACGGTTTGGTAATAGTTTTCGTCTCGAATGACGAACCCATCCCGCACCGAGGTTTCCGCATACAACTTGTAGAGCATCGGCAGATCAGCCAGCGTGCCGGGGCGCACGGTCACGCCCTTCTTCTCTGCCAGGCGGACGTTATAGCGCGTCTTCTGTTTCATGCGCGCCAGCAGCTCGTCTTCGGATAAGGTCAGATCAATCAGGACGGTATTGCGGAACTGGATCTGGTCGGACGAAAATAACCAACCGCGCCGGGTCAAATCGGACCTCACGGCCTGTCCGCCGTTATCCCTTCGGATAATACCCTCAGGGCAGGCTTCGGCCATGTCTGCGCTGCCAGGGATTCCCGTCCCCAGCGCCACGTCCGGGTCAATTTTGACGAAGATGGCGCCCTGCTTCCTGGCAAAAGTCTGCAAATCGTCCAGCACGCGGGCGCGAAGGGCGGCATCGTTCCAGTTCATCAACGGGCCCTTCGGGACGTACAGCAGGCACATCTTTTTTGCAAACCCGCTGACAGGTATAGTGCGCTTCAAAATCATGGCAGCAGCGGTGGGCGGGGTAGGGGTTAGGGGATGCGAGTTAGGGGTTACAGGGTATGAGTTACGGGTTACGGGTTGCGAATGCCAGGTGAACGGCATTGGCTTCCAGCCATACTTGGCTTTCACCTGCGCCCATTCCCATGTCTGTAAAAGGTGGGGGTTGGGCAGGCTTGCGATCAATCCATTCCACGCAGAAGGCTCACCGCGAAACGTAGCCATCACCCCTGCTCCTCCGCCCCCCCGCTCCCAAGCTCCCCCCCGCCCCGTAGGGCATTCGTTGTCACCCTGCTCATCCGCCACAGGTACAAACGGTATAACGGCAGGTTGTAAACCCGGTCTAGCGCCCCCGCCGCCCGCCGCAACTCCCCGCCGAAGCCGCGCTTGAAGCGATAAACGCCCCACAGCCCATCGCGACGGGTTTCGAAATTGGCCTCCAGCGTTGCCTCGTCTTCGTCGGGAACGCCCCAGAGATCATATTCCTCGCAGCCGCGCGCTTTGGCCCAGCGCATGGCCTCCCATTGCAGCAGATAGGTCGGCATGAGATTGCGCGACTCGTCCGTTGAAGCGCCATAGAAATACCATGCCCGTTTGCCGCGCGCAAAGACCATCAGCGCAGCCAAAGGCCTGCCCTCGTATTCGGCGACGAGCATTTCACACATGCCTGCCTCGTGGAAAAGGTCGTAAGCGCGGCGGTAATATTCCAGTGAGTGCACACCGAAGACATCGCGCTCGCCGGTGGCCAGCACCATGCGATGAAAAGCCGCCACATCGTCCCAGGTGCGCACGGCCACGCCTTTTTTCTCCGCCAGGCGAATGTTATAGCGGCACTTCTGCTTCATGCGCGCAAGGATTTCCTCTCCACTGCCGCGCAGGTCAACGATGATGGTGCGGCGAGGTTGAATGTTGTGCGGACTGGCGCGGAGTGCGAAGTCTCCTGACTTCGCAATGCGACGACGGGAGTCGTCGCACTCCCATTCAACAGGTTCGATTTTCACTTGGAGTGCGAAGTCTCCTGACTTCGCAATGCGACGACGGGAGTCGTCGCACTCCCATTCAACAGGTTCGATTTTCAAGAAAATGGCGCGGCGGGCGCGGCAGACCTCATCCACTTCCGCCCAAAACTGTTCACTGATCACTGAACACTGATCACTGAACACTGGTCCCTTTGGCATGTATCCCAGCGTAAACCCCAGTGGCAATTTGCGAAATAAAATCTGTGCGCCGCAATCCCCGACGATGACGCGCGCCGCCTCCCATCCAAAGGCAGACTTGAGTTCTCCCCATTCGCCGGTCTGCAGCAGATGCGTTTCGGGATGGGCTGCCAGGAATTCTTTCCACTCGGCAAGAGAGCTTTCAACCTTCAACTTTCGACCTTAGACTTTCGACCTTAGACCAGTGAAGTAAACTCCGGCGGCGGGGTCGCGCGCACGGCCGCGCTCGGTATGGTCGCATCCAGCAGGTCCAGGATGGCAACTTTCTCCCCATCCTGCGCCAATCGCAACAGCTCATCCACGGTCTGCTGAAGCGAGCTTGCGGCGGGGACGGTTTCCTCTTCCTCGACGCGGAAAATCTCGGGGTGGGCTGTCGGCTGATAGCGCATCCCTTCATCCCACAAATCTTCGCTCAGTTTCTCACCGGGGCGGATGCCGGTGAAGTCAATCTCGATATCCTTGCCCGGTTCGAGACCGGAGAGGCGGATCAAATCCTCGGCCAGGTCAAGGATGCGCACTTGCTGCCCCATATTCAGCAAGAAGACTTCGCCGCCCTGGCCCATGGCCGCAGCCTGTAAGACGAGATGAACGGCTTCCGGGATGGTCATGAAGTAGCGCTTCATGTCCGGGTGGGTGATCGTGACCGGGCCACCGTGAGCGATCTGCCGTTTGAAAAGCGGCACCACACTGCCCCGGCTGCCCAACACATTGCCGAAGCGGACGATGGAATAGGCGCGCCCGGTACGGAAAGCGGCATCCAGGACGATCATTTCGGCCACGCGTTTCGTGGCGCCCATCACACTGACCGGGCGGATGGCCTTGTCGGAAGAGATCATCACCAGCCGCTCGACATCACAGGCGCCGGCTGCCTCGACCACGTTGCGCGTCCCGATAATGTTATTGGTTACAGCCTCTTCCACATTGGCTTCCATCAAAGGCACGTGCTTGTGCGCGGCGGTATGGAAGATCACCTGCGGACGGTGATTTTTCATGATGGTGAGCAAGCGCGGCAGGTCGCGAATATCTGCAATGACCGGCTGCAGCGGCAGGGAGGGGTAATTATCCTGGAGATCCAACAAGGCCTCGAAGATGCTGTTTTCGCCATGGCCGAGCAGCACCAATTCACTCGGCCCCCAACGGGCAATTTGGAGGCAGATTTCCCGGCCGATTGAACCACCTGCACCCGTGACGAGTACGCGCTTCCCGCTCAAAGATGCCCCTATCAGTTCATTTTGGATCTGAACAGGTTCCCGCCGCAGCAGGTCGGTGATGTCTACCTCTCGCAACCGGCTGACGCTGACCTTGCCGCCCAGCAGCTCATATATTCCAGGCATACTCCTGGACGGTACGCCGTTCAGGCGGCAGATATCTGTCACCATGCGGACCATGCGTCCTCCCGCGCTGGGGATGGCAATGATAACCTCATCCACCGGGCGGGTATTGAGCACGTGATCCAAATCGGCTAACTTCCCGATCACCGGGATGCTGTATATTTGATGTTTTTGCTTGGCCTGCTCGTCGTCCAGGTAGCCGATCGGCCTCAGGCTCAACTGGGGATTCTTCTGAATCTCACGCACCACCAGCGCCCCTGCATCCCCTGCCCCGACGACCAGAACGTTACGGACTCTCCCGGCGGGTCGCTTTACTCCTGAAGCCTGGCTTTCAGCGATTAATCGCATTGAGAGTCGGAATCCGCCGATGCCGATGAGCGAGAGCACCCAATCAATGGCAAGAGTAGAGCGTGGGAAGCCGATGAAGAACTGTGCCGAGTAAAGGGCAATCATGACTGCCGAGACGATGGCCGAGGCGACCGTCACGGCCATGCTGATCAGCTTCAATTCGTTCGTACTGGCGTAAGCCCATTGGCGGCGATACAAACCGAACAGGTAATAAGTCATTGGTTTGATGATCAGGCTGACAGCAATCAACCAGTAGGCCGATGGCAGGTAAAAGTAAAAATAAGTGCCTTCCAACCGCAATGCATAAGCGCCCATGACAGAGGCGATGGTTAACAGCAAATCAATCAAGATGACAAACCGATTGCGAATATTCAGGCGAGATTTTATATTCATTGACGCATCCATTCTATCGTCCGGCGCAGGCTATCTGCCAGAAGGATTTGAGCGCGGAAGCCCAGTTTGGCGGCGGCAAGCTGCGGGTCGCCGGCCGAACGGTAAATGTCGCCAGGTCGCGGCGCGGCGTACTGCGGCGCGGGCGCGCTGGGAAAGAGTTGCATGAGCGTCTCCACGAGATCGTTGATGCGTGTCTCGCGGCCGGTGCAGATGTTGCATACCTGACCGGCTGCCTGTGGGCGATCCGCTGCCAGCAAATTGGCGCGCACCACATCCTGGATGTAGATCAGGTCACGCGTCTGTCCGCCGTCGCCGTAGACGATGACCGGCTGCCCGGCCAGCAGGCGGCGGATGAAGATTGGCACGGCTGCGGCGTACTGCGTATCGGGCGATTGGCGCGGGCCGAACACGTTGAAATAGCGCAGGGCGACCACTTCCAGGCCGAAGGAGCGGGTGTACAAACCGGCGTAGATTTCGGCGATTTGCTTGGAAGCTGCGTAGGGTGAAAGCGGCTGCAGCCGCGTATCCTCCGAGAGCGGCAGGGCGTCCGAATCGCCGTAGACGGCCGCGCTGGAAGCCAGCACCACGCGCCGCACGCGCGCCTGGCGCGCCGCCTCGAGCAGGATTTCCGTCCCGCCCACGTTGACATCGAAGCATGATTGCGGTTCGGTCATGGACTGCGGCGCGGAGACGAAGGCCGCCTCGTGGAAGACGACCTCCACATCCCGGACGGCCTCGCGCACCCGCGCCGGGTCGCGCAGGTCACCTTCCAACACTTCAAGTCTCAATGGATCATAATTCTCTCGAAGAGGGGGCTCCCATGCCCCCGAATCGCAGGCGTGGGAGCCTGCTCCACTGTAAATCTTGGATTTACTGGGAATGCTGCCTAGCCCAGTCAGGTTCTCGCGCCGCCCGGTCGAGAAGTTGTCCAGCACGCGGACGAAGTTACCGCCTTCGAGTAATGCCTGAACGATGTGTGAGCCGATGAAACCGGCTCCGCCGGTGACAAGATAATGCCTCATGCTATCTCCCGCGCAAGCCGAACACCTGCCCGACGGTGCGCAGCAGGATGATGATGTCCATCAGCAGGTTGCGGTGCTTGATGTAATAGAGGTCGTATTCGAGCTTGGTCGCCATTTCTTCGACGGTGGTGTAGTAGCTGTAGTTGACTTGCGCCAGGCCGGTGACGCCCGGCTTGACCAGCAAGCGCGCCCGGTAGAAGGGGATCTGCTTTTGGAATTCGGCGATCCATTCCGGGCGCTCGGCGCGCGGCCCGACCAGGCTCATTTCACCGCGCAAGACGTTGAGGAACTGGGGCAGCTCGTCAATGTGCGCCTTACGCAGCAGATTACCCACGCTGGTAATGCGGCTGTCCTTTTCCTGGGTCAACTGGACTTTGCCATCCTTTTCGGCGTCCTGGCGCATGGTGCGGAACTTGTAAACGTCGTAAGGCTTGCCGCCCTTGCTGGAACGGATTTGCTTATAGATAATGGGCGAGCCGCTGTCGAGCAGGGTGAGGATTGCAACCAGAGGATAGATCGCTGCACAAATACCCAGGCCGACCAAACCGCCCATGATGTCGAGGAAACGCTTGCCGGCTTCGTAGAACCCGCCGACGCGCGCCTCGTCCACGAAGGAACGCAGCAACCAGTCCGATTCCAGGTGACGAACAGGTACACGTCCCATCATCTCCTCATACAATGTGGGCATGGGCGTGACCTCGATGCCGCTTTCCTGTGCATCCAGGATGGCTTGGAAGGTGCTGCCCTGCATCTCGCCGGTAATGGCAACGACGATGTCGGTAACGCGCTCTTTTTCTGCAATTTCCAGCAGGTGGTCGCTTTGGCCGAGAATTGGGTATTCCTCCACCTGCTCGCCAAGTTTCTTCGGGTCATCGTCAATGAAACCGACAAGGAAGAAAGGCGAAGGCCAGAGGTTTTTATAGGCTTCAGCCAGCCTCTGTCCGGCCTTCCCAGCCCCTACGACCAACACGCGGCGCATAAAGGTGGGCGCGGTGAAAATGCGAATGTAGACAAGTCTCCAGAGCAAGGTCAGGCCAGAGGCCGCAACGAGAAAAACTCCAATGCCAATCCGGTTCAATGAGCCTTTCACCAGCACGTACACGAAGGCATAAATTACCAAACCAATCAGCGCCGCGACGGCAATGCCGCGCACGGTCGTGCGCCAATTGTGGGCTCGGTGAACATCGTAAAGCTCGACCAACAGCACCAGCCAACCCAATGGCAGGAGATAAAACCAAAATTCTACGCGTTCCTGCAGGAAACCGAGCGAGAACTTGAACCAAAGATCGCGCTGTCCCCAAACGTAAAGAGCCACGAACAAGGCGATGGCAGCCATGGCCATATCGCCAATGATGAGTATGAGCCGTTTTTCGCTGGGACGGACCCGCCAACCTGCAGGTCTTGGTGTGATTTTGGAGTTATTTGTCTTCATCTGTTACTTAATCATACTCCATAAAAAGCCCGCACCCCAGGCAATGTGCATGTCTGCAATGGCCAATGGAAGGCCGATCATCAAAGTCCATTTTCGCTGGCGGATGGCGGTCTGGATGCCGGCAAGGGTCAAGAAAAGCGCGTAGAGCAGCACTTCGGCAGCCAGCAGCCAGCGGAAAAGCGGTGAAAAGATTGCCAGAACCGCTCCCCCGATCAGACTGAGAACGAACAGCGGCGGGAGGCCTTGCCGCCAGCGCAGCGTCTCTGGATAGCGCTTCAGCATCTTCTGCTTCCAGTAGCCGTAGCGCCAGAATTGGCTGGCCAGCGCCGTCAGTGTGGGCCGGGCATAATAGACGGAGCGAATGGCCGGGTCGAGCCAGATGCGGCCGCCGGATTTTCGTATGCGGGTGTTGAATTCGTAATCCTCGTTGGTCAGCAGCGTTTCATCGAAAAAGCCGAACAGGGCAAGCTGTTCACGCTTGAAAGCGCCGAACGGGACGGTATCCACGTAGGCAGCCTTTTCGGCGTGACGGTAGAGTGCGTCGCCGACGCCGAGCGGATGCGCGGCGGCTGCGGCGATGGCTTGGGCTATCCAGCCGTCCGCGCCGGGGCGGATCTCCCAGATGCCGCCGACATTCTCGCCCAGCCCGGCTTCCAGCGCGGCCACGCAGCGCTCGACGTAATCCGGGTAAGGCATCGAATGGGCATCCAGGCGGACGACGATCTCCCCTTTGGCTGCCTGCAAGGCGCGATTGAGCGCAGCCGGGATGATGCGCGCCGGGTTGTCCACCACGCGGATGTGCAAATCGGGATGTTTCTCGGCGAAGGTTGAGATCTCGCCGCGCGTGCCGTCGCTCGACATGCCGTCGGCGATGACCACCTCCATATCGGCGCGCGGATAGGTTTGCGCGTCAATGGCTGCGAGCAGGGCGCGGATCGTGGCTTGCTCGTTGTAACAGGGGATGATGATGGAGACGGGAGATGGCATGCGGTTGCGTTTTAGGCGTTACGTTTCAGCGTAATGCGTAATGCGTAAAACGTAATGCGTAATGCGTAAAACGTAAGGCGTAATGCGTAAAACGTAAGGCGTGATGTGTTATTTCTTACGCTTCGCGACGGGCTTATCAGCCGGTGGGGTGAGCGGGAGCCTGACCGTGAAGGTGCTGCCCTCGTCCGGCGCGCTGCGGACGCTAATTGTACCACCATGCGCCTGGACGATTTCCTTGACGATGGCCAGCCCCAGCCCGGCCCCATGTTTCCCGCCGCCGGGGCGGGAGGGGTCGGCCTGGTAGAAACGGTCGAAGATGTGCGTCAGGGCTTCGGCTGGGATGCCCGCCCCGCTGTCCGCCACGTCTACCTGGACCTCGGAGCCGATCAGCGCGGCCCGCAGCGTGACCTGTCCTCGAGCAGGTGTGAACTTCAGGGCGTTATCTACCAGGTTGGTGAAGACTTGTGCCAGCCGGTCGCCATCTCCGGTGATAGGCGGCAGCGCAGGAGTCTCGATTCGCAGCGTGAGGCCCGTTCCTCTGGCTTGCGGCGTGAACTTCTCGACCACACTGTTGAGCAAGGCGGGTATATCCACCGGCGCTCGCTGAAAGTCAGCGGTACCGGCGTCGAGGCGCGCCAGGTCGAGAAGGGCGAGCACCATGCGGTGCATCCGCCCGGCTTCATCATAGATCACCCTGGCGGCCTGCTGGCGCGCTTCGGGCGTGTCAGCCGCGCCATCCAGGACAGCCTGTGCGAAACCCTGGACGGCGGTCAGTGGGGTTTTGAGCTCGTGAGAGACGTTGGCGACGAAATCGCGCTGGGATTTCTGCGAGGCCTGCACGCGGGTGGTCATTTCGTTGAAGGCATGCGTCAAATCGCGGACCTCGCGCGGGCCGCGCAGCGCCAGGGGTTTTGCCTTTGCCGACGGCATCTGCCGCGAGGCGGTCACCACCGTTTGCAGCGGGTCTCCAACCCAACGCGCCAACCAATACGCCAGCAGCAGTGACAGGATGAACGCCACCAGTCCGGCGGTGACAAACGGCCAGAAGAATTCATCGCGCAGGAGCATCACCAAAGGTGGGTTGGGACGTTCCGTAGCAACCATCAGCCAGTTGCCGTTATCCAGGCGTTTCAAGGCATAGAGCCAGGCCACGCCGCTGGCATCTTTGAGCACCGAATTGGAGCGCAGCCGGGTGAAGCGCGGCAATTGGATAGCCGCCGATTTACCCGCCCCGCTGTCGAGCAGAACCTGACGATCTGCGCTGAACAAGAGAAGGCGCGTATCGTAGGTCTGGGAGGCATCTTCCATGAGGGCTTGCAGGTCGTTCAAGGGCAGGTTTGCCCATTTATTCTGGCTTTTGACCAGCACCGCCTGGATGACGGACAGCCGGGTGTTCGCCTGACGGTACAGGAGGGGATTTTGCAGCAGGAAAATGAATAGAATGATCGCCGCCACGCTCAACGCAGCGGTGATGAGCAGGGCGTAACTGAGCCAGAGGCGGGAACGGAGGGAGGAGAACATTTCGATTTACGATTTACGATTGACGATTGACGATTTACGAATTGACCACGAGTTTGT
>Ga0210029_1001924_pt1 | contig 11693 bp, 6 predicted proteins | sample CryGeymeta201521_FD_183985 | JGI IMG/M metagenome (GOLD analysis project Ga0210029, IMG submission 183985) | Groundwater microbial communities from Crystal Geyser aquifers in Utah, USA - Crystal Geyser metaG 2015-21 (SPAdes) (version 2) | ecosystem: Environmental > Aquatic > Deep subsurface >... | reverse complement strand
GCGTGCCGCTGTCCTGCAGGTCGCTTACCAGCCATTGTCCGGCCGCATCGCGCTGATGCCATTGCACCGAGCGCTTCTCTTGCGACACCAGCAGGTAGTGCTGCAAGCTGGGCAACTTGCGGTAGGCATGCAATTTTTCGCGCCGGTCAATGGCTTCGGTGGACGGTGACAACACTTCAACCAACAAGCAGGGCTGCGACTTGAACAGGGGTTGGTTGTCAGCCGGGTCGCAGCTGACCAACACATCGGGGTAATAAAAAGTGTCGCTGCTCTCAATGCGCAGTTTCATGTCGCTGATGAACACCCCACAGGCCTTGCCACGGCTGGCCGCGCGCAGGTGAAAGGCAATATTCAGGCTGATGCGGTTGTGTTTTTCCCCCGCACCCGCCATGGCATACACCTCGCCGGCCAGGTACTCATGACGGATGTCACTCTGCAATTCGCCTTGCAAGTAGTCGTCGACCGAGATCGCATGATTTTTGATGGCTAAGTTCATTGTCTAGACTCCAAGTTTCAGTGCAGGAATGCCAATCCAGTGATTGCGCTGTCACATGCTATCAGGCTGCACAAAGCCCAAGCCAAGCAAGTAAGAATGAATCGCCGCTTGCGACACTTCTACCAGCGCGTACGAATCGGGTGCCAGTATCCAGGTATGAACCAGGCCTGTCATCATGGCCTGCAAGCCCTGTGCCGCCACCGCCACCGGCACACGCAATAGCACACCATGGTGGGTTGCGGCGTCTTGCAAGCTGCGCTTGATTTCCCGAGTGGCGTCGGCACAAGACGCCGCATAACGGGCTTTCACCGTCATCAACTCATCCACGTACTCCACTTTGAGCGTGGCAATCTCAAAAATGGCGCGAATGCGTGCGTCGCTGGCGATGCTGCGCATGGAAAACAACAACGCGCCCTCAAGCTCATGCAGCGGGTCTTGGCCGGCAACGTGCCCGATTTGCTGCAAAGCCTGCTCCATGGGCAGAACAGCACTTTCCATCATGGCATCAAAAAGGTCAGCCTTGTTGGTGAAATGCCAATAAATGGCACCCCGACTCACGCCCGCACGCTGTGCAATGTCTTGCAGCGACGTGCGTGAAACACCTTTTTCTGCAAACACCCGTATCGCAGCCTCCAACAATTGCTGGCGGGTTGCTTGTGCCTCTTGTTTGGTTCGACGTGCCATGCGTATGGTTTGAAATTTGAAAGGTTAATCAATATACATTCGTGATTGTATGTATACTTCGGCAAAAATCAAAGTCAGTTTGATTTCACCCTAGTTCCAAACCCTTTTCCCAAACCCTTTTTCCCTTTGGATTGCCCCGCCGAGGGCTTTCTTTTTTCCAGGAAATTCATCATGCTGCATGCTGCTGCCCAAGCCGTTGATCCGCTTATCCCTCACCCGACATCTCGGCCTGTTGCCTGGACCCCAACAGCCCTGACCCTGAGCATCGCTCTGCTGCTGGCTGCCTGTGGCCAAAGCGCACCGCCCGCGGGGCCTGGCGGCCCGAGCGGCATGCCGCCACCAGCCGAGGTGGGCGTGGTCACCGTGTCCCCGGGCGATGTCGGTCTGGTCACCGAGCTGCCCGGCCGACTGGAAGCCTCGCGCGTGGCGCAAGTGCGGGCCCGCGCTGCGGGCATTTTGCAAAAACGCCTGTTCACCGAGGGCAGCGATGTTCGGGCCGGCCAGGCGCTGTTTGCCATTGATGCCGCGCCGTATGAAGCCGCCTTGGCCAGCGCGCAAGCCAGCGTCGCCAAGGCCGAGGCCAATGTGATGCAGAGCACCGCACAGGCGGAACGCTTCAAACCACTGATTGAGGCCAAAGCCATCAGCCAGCAGGAATTTGTTAACGCGCAGGCGGCGCAAAAATTGGCCGAGGCTGACCTGGCCGTGGCCCGCGCGGCGGTCAAAACTGCCAGCATCAATGTGGGCTATGCGCACATCACCGCACCGATTGCCGGGCGCATTGGCCGCGCGCTGGTCACCGAAGGCGCGCTGGTGGGTCAAGGTGAAGCTACCCAACTCGCGGTGATCCAGCAGATCAACCCGCTGTACGTCAACTTCACCCAATCCGCCTTGGACGTGATGAAGCTGCGCCAGGCGCTGGATGCCGGCCAGCTCAAACGCGCGGGCAGCCAAGGTGCCAGCGTGCGCCTGGTGCTGGAAGACGGCTCTGAATACGCCAAGCCAGGCAAGCTGCTGTTTTCTGACCTGACGGTCGACACCACCAGCGGCCAGATCACCCTGCGCGCCGAAGTGCCCAACCCGACCGGCACGCTCTTGCCAGGTCTGTTTGTGCGCGTGCGGCTGGAGCAAGCCCAGGCCAGCAACGCCATCACCCTACCCCAGCAAGCGGTAACCCGTTCGCCACAGGGCGACACGGTGATGGTGGTTGGCGCTGACGGCAAAGTCGCCCCGCGCCCGGTCACGGTGGGTGGTCAGCAACGCGGTCAGTGGGTGATTTTGAGCGGCCTGCAAGCGGGTGAACAGGTGATGGTGGATGGCTTCCAGAAACTGCGCCCAGGTGCGCCTGTCAAGCCCGTGCCGTGGCAGCCGGGGGGTACCAAACCGGCAGCCGCTACACCACCGACCACCAGTGCTTCCGCGCCTGCGCCAAGTGCCACCACCACTGCCAGCGCACCGCCTGCCATCAGTGCCAGCGGCGCATCCACGTCTGCCAGCGCCGCACGTTAAGAAGGGCACAGCATGTCCAAATTCTTCATTGACCGACCCATCTTTGCGTGGGTGATTGCGCTGTTCATCATCGTCATGGGTGCCGTGGCCATCACCCAGCTTCCGATTGCCCAATACCCGCCGGTGGCGCCGCCGTCGATCGTCATTTCGGCCACCTACCCGGGCGCGTCAGCGCAAACGCTGGAAGACAGTGTGCTCTCAATTGTGGAGCAAGAAATGAACGGCTCACCTGGACTGCTCTACATGGAATCGGTCGCACAAGCGAACGGCACCGGCTCCATCACGCTGAGTTTTCAACCCGGCACCAACCCCGACCTGGCGCAGGTGGACGTGCAAAACCGCCTCAGCCGCGCCAGCCCGCGCCTGCCCTCGGCAGTGACGCAGCAAGGCGTGCGGGTGGACAAGGCGCGCAGCAACTTTTTGCTGTTTGCCATTTTGTCCAGCGACGACCCCAAGCTCGACCCGGTGGCCCTCGGTGACTATGCCTCGCGCTCCATCGTGCCCGAAATCCAGCGCCTGAACGGCGTTGGCCAGGTGCAACTGTTTGGCACCGAGCGCGCCATGCGCGTCTGGATCGACCCGGCCAAGCTGGTCAGTTTCAACCTGTCCGCCGCTGAAGTCACCGCCGCCATCCGCGCCCAAAACGCCCAGGTGTCCGCCGGTGAAATCGGCAGCCTGCCCAATGTGGCAGGGCAAGGCATTGCCGCCACCGTGGTGGTCAACGGGCAGCTCGGCAGCGTGGCCGAGTTTGGCAAGGTGGTGCTGCGCGCCAATACCGACGGCTCGGCGGTGCGGTTGAGGGACGTAGCCCGCATTGAGCTGGGTGCACAAACCTATGCCACTGCTGCGCGCTTGAACGGCAAACCTTCCACCGGCATCGGCGTGCAACTCTCGCCCAGCGGCAACGCGCTGGCCACGGCCAAAGCGGTGCGCGCACGCATGACCGAGTTGGAAAAATTCTTTCCCAAGGGCATGACCTGGCAGATTCCCTACGACAGCTCGCGCTTCATTGAAACCTCGCTGCGCCAGGTGGCCGAGACCCTGCTGGAAGCGATTGTGCTGGTGTTTCTGGTGATGTTTTTGTTCATGCAGGACTGGCGCTACACGCTCATTCCCACCATCGTGGTACCGGTGTCGCTGCTGGGCACGTTTGCGGCGCTGCTGGCGTTTGGCTTTTCAATCAACGTGCTGACCATGTTTGCCATGGTGCTCGTGATCGGCATTGTGGTTGACGACGCGATTGTGGTGGTGGAAAACGTCGAGCGCATCATGAGCGAAGAAGGCTTGCCACCCTTGGCCGCCACGCGCAAGGCCATGGGGCAAATCCAGGGCGCGATCATTGGTGTGACAGTGGTGCTGATTGCGGTGTTTGTGCCGCTGGCGTTTTTCAGCGGCTCCATTGGCAACATTTACCGCCAGTTTGCTGCGGTGATGGGCACGTCGATTGCGTTCTCAGCCTTTCTTGCGCTGTCGCTCACGCCTGCGCTGTGCGCCACGCTGCTCAAACCGGTTGAGGCCGGTCACCACCATGCCAAGAGCGGCTTCTTTGGCTGGTTCAACCGTGGCTTTGCCCGCACCGCCAAGGGCTATGAAGGCGGCGTGGCCAGGCTGCTGCCGCATGCCGCGCGCTACCTGGTGGTGTACGGCGTGATCGTGGCGGTGGCGGCGTTGATGTACCAGCGCCTGCCCACCTCGTTCCTGCCCAGCGAAGACCAGGGCAACATGCTGGTCAATGTGCAGTTGCCCCCCGGGGCGACCCGCCAGCGCACCCAAGCGGTGATGGAGCAGGTCGAAGGTTTTGTGCTCAAGCAGCCTGAGGTGAAAAGCATGGTCAGCGTGCTGGGTTTCAGCTTCTCGGGACAGGGGCAAAACGCGGCCTTGGCGTTTGTCACGCTCAAGGACTGGTCTGAGCGCACCGGCCCGGGCAGCTCGGCGCAGGCTTTGGCCGGGCGCTCTTTTGGCGCGTTGATGGGCATCCGCGATGCCTTCATCTTTCCCTTGAGCCCGCCGCCGATTCCTGAGCTGGGCAGCTCCAGCGGCTTCAGCTTACGTCTGCAAGACCGCGCTGGCTTGGGCCACGACGCCCTGTTGGCAGCGCGTAACCAGCTGCTGGGCATGGCATCCAAAAGCAAAGTCGTCACCCAGGTGCGCCCGGATGGTCTGGAAGACGCACCGCAACTGCAGCTCGACATTGACCGCGACAAAGCCAGCGCGCTGGGCGTGGGCTTTGAGGCCATCAACAGCGTCATCAGCACCGCCTTGGGCTCTGCTTATGCTAACGACTTTCCCAACGCCGGGCGCTTGCAGCGCGTGGTGGTGCAGGCCGACGCGCCGGCACGCATGCAGCCGGATGATTTGCTCAAACTCAATGTGGCCAACGCCAAAGGCCAGATGGTGCCGCTCAGTGCCTTTGCCAGCACGCGCTGGGTGACGGGCGCGATGCAAACCGTGCGCTACAACGGCTACCCCGCCATGCGCATCAGCGGCAGTGCCGCGCCGGGTTACAGCACCGGTGCGGCACTGGCCGAGATGGAGCAACTGGCCAGCCAGTTGCCACCCGGTTTTGGCTATGAGTGGACCGGCACCTCGCGCGAGGAAAAGCTGGCTGGCTCGCAGGCCATCATCCTCTACGGCTTTGCTATTTTGGCGGTGTTCTTGTGCCTGGCCGCGCTGTACGAGAGCTGGAGCATTCCGTTGTCAGTCGTTCTGGTGGTGCCGTTGGGCGTGCTGGGCGTGATTGTGGCTACGCTGCTGCGCGCCTATGCCAATGACGTGTACTTTCAGGTGGGCTTGATCACCATCATTGGTTTGTCCGCCAAGAACGCGATTCTGATCATCGAATTTGCCAAAGACCTGCAGGCGCAGGGCAAGAGCGTGGTGGCGTCCGCGCTGGCTGCCGCGCACCTGCGGTTTCGGCCAATCATCATGACCTCGATGGCGTTCACGCTGGGCGTGCTGCCGCTGGCGCTGTCCAGCGGCGCGGGCTCGGCCAGCCAGCGCGCCATTGGCACCGGGGTGATTGGCGGCATCCTGACCGGCACCACGCTGGCGGTGGTGTTTGTGCCGATCTTTTTTGTGGTGGTGCGCAGTTTTTTCCACGACAGCGCGCGCCAACAAGCCCTTCACGCCGAACAAGCTGCCCACATGGGAGTGCATACCGATGTCTAAACTTTATAAGCCTTTTAGGCCTCTAGCCCTTACAGCGTATGCGCTAGCAGCTACGTTTTTTGTAACAGGCTGCAGCCTGATGCCAGCCTACGAGCGCCCCGCCGCACCGATCGCCCCACAGTGGCCAGGTGCAGCAAGCAGCGCCCAGCCCAGCCCGGCATCGGTGCAGGCTGCCGCGCTGTCAGACTGGCGCGTCTTTTTTGCCGACCCCACGCTGCAAGAGCTGATCAGCGCAGCGCTGGCCAACAACCGCGACCTGCGCGTGGCCACGCTGAGCATTGCGCAAGCGCGCGCGCAGCTTGGGCTGCGCCGTGCTGACCAGTTCCCCACCGTCAACGCCACGGTGACGGGGTCACGCACCCCCAGCGATGGGACCATCAAAAGCGCTTACGCGGGTGGATTGACCATCACCGCCTACGAGCTGGACTTTTTTGGCCGCGTGGCCAGCCTCAAAGAGCAAGCGCTGGCGCAATACCTGGCCACCGCAGAGGCCGCCCAGGCGGCGCAGATCAGCCTGATGGCCACGGTGACGCAAGGCTGGCTGGCGCTGCTGGCCGACGAAGAACTGCTGGCCACCTCCCGGCAGACGATGGCCGCGCGGGAAGATTCGCTCAAGCTGATTGAACTCAAGGTCAAGCATGGCGCATCGTCAGACCTGGAATGGCGCCTGGCGCAGACCCTGCGCGAGAGTGCGCGGGCCACCTTGGCGCAGCAGCAACGCCAGCGCGCGCTGGACGAAAACGCCCTCACCCTGCTGCTCGGCCAGCCGCTACCCGCCTCGGCCCAGGGCGAGCTCAGAACCGCCCAACAAGGTGGACTGGCCCGTCAGCAGTTTGCCCCGTTGCCTGCAGGCTTGCCATCCGACCTGCTGACACACCGCCCGGACATCCGCCAGGCTGAGCAAGCTCTGATCGCCGCCAACGCCAACATTGGCGCGGCGCGCGCGGCGTTCTTTCCGCGCATCAGCCTGACCACCGGCGTGGGTTCTGCCAGCAGCGAACTCTCTGGCCTGTTCAAAGATGGCTCCTGGGGCTGGACGCTCAGCCCCCAACTGCTGCTGCCTATTTTTGATGCCGGGCGCAACCAGTCCAATCTGGACGGCGCACGGGTCACGCGCGATATCGCCGTGGCGCAGTATGAAAAAGCCATTCAGAGCGCTTTCCGCGAGGTGGCCGATGCCCTGGCCACGCGTGACACGCTGGCACTGCAGTTGCAAGCCACCCAGGCACTGCTGACAGCGGAGTCTGAACGCGCGCATCTGACGCAATTGCGCTTTGACGCCGGCGCAGCCAGCCAGCTTGAAACCCTGGATGCACAGCGCAGCCTGTTTGCTGCCCAGCAGGCCCTGGTGCAAACACGCTTGGCGGTACTCCAAAATCAGATTGCGCTGTTCAAAGCGCTGGGCGGTTAAGCGCTTAGCTTCGGCGATCCTGGCCGGCGTGCGGCTGACTGGCCCACTGCAGCAGGGCGTTTGCATCCACCGGGCGTGAGAACCAGTAGCCCTGCAGCTCTTCGCAACCCAGTGCCGTCAGTCGCTCGGCCTGTTCAAGGGTCTCAACACCTTCAGCCACCAACTTCAGGCCCAACTCATGCCCCAGCGCGATGGTGGCACGCACAATGGCCATGTCAGCCGGGTCGTCTTGCATGTCGCGCACAAAAGACTGGTCGATCTTGAGAATGTCAATCGGAAAGCGTTTGAGGTAGGCCAGACTGGAATAGCCGGTGCCAAAGTCGTCAATCGACAGCGTGACCCCCAGCGCTTTGATGGCCTGCAGCGTGTCCGCCGCTACGTTGGGGTTTTGCATCAGGTGCGATTCGGTGATTTCAAACTCAAGCCGACTGGGCTCGCAGCGATGCAATGTGATGCAGTCGCGCATCAAATCCAGCAAGCCCGGGTCCGCCAATTGCAGGGCGGACAAATTGATCGCCATCGTCCAGTGGTCATGGCCCAGGTCGCGCCAGGCGGCCCACTGCGCACAGGCTTGCTGCAACACCCAGGCGCCAATGGGCTTGATCAATCCAATCTCTTCAGCGATCGGAATGAACCGGGCTGGCGAAATTTGGCCCAGTTCCGGGCTGTTCCAGCGCAACAAGGCCTCTACCCCCACCATCACACGCGTTTTTGCATCCATTTTTGGCTGGAAATGCAGCGAAAACTCTTGCCGCTCCAGCGCCAGCTTGAGGTTTTGCTCCAGCGCCTGGCGTTCTTGCAAGGTCTGGTCGATGGAGGTGTCAAACAGGCAAGCGGCATCGCGCCCGGCAGACTTGGCGTTGTACATGGCCGCATCGGCGCGTCGCATGAGTTCATCACGGTCCGAGCCGTCTTGCGGGAAGGTGGCCACGCCCACGCTGCAAGACACATACAGCTCGTGCCCCTGCACCTGATGCGCCTGGCGAATCAGCGGGATGATGCGCTGCTCGGCCTGCTGTTGCGCGTCTGAGGCCTGTTTGAGGCCACGCAAAATCACCACAAATTCATCGCCGCCCAAACGGCTCACCGTGTCACCGCTGCGTACGGCTTGTTGCAGGCGCGCCGCCACCGAGCGCAACAAGCCGTCACCGATGTGGTGCCCCATGGTGTCGTTGATGGACTTGAAGCGATCCAGATCAATGAACAACACCGCCAGGCACTCACCGCTGCGGCGCGCCTGCGCCAGAGCGACGTCCAGTGTTTGGGTGCACAAAGCGCGGTTGGGCAGTGCGGTCAGCACGTCGTGATGCGCCAGAAATTGCACCCGCTCTTCCGCTTTTTTACGGTCGGTGATGTCAATGCAGATCGCGATGTAGTGAGACACCTGATCTTCTCGGACATCGTCGCGTACCGCTGAAATCATCAAAAGCGCCGGGTAGGTCTGGCCGCCGCGCGTTGTCAGAGACACCTCACCCTGCCATTCGTTGCGACGTTCAACTGAACTGGCAAGTTCCTGGCTGATTTCAGCGGCACTGGCTTCAGACGACGCGCCCAGCAGACTCGTCAGCTGTTCGCCAATGACCTCATAAAACCCGTAAGACGTGGCTTTGCAAAACGCCTGGTTGACGCTGATGATCTTTTGCTTGGCATCCATGATGACGATGCCCTCAGACGACGCCTCAAACACCTTGGCCCACAACTGCAAGCGTTGCTCCATCAGCTTGAGCACATTGATCGGCGTAAAGCTGGTCAGCACCGCGTCAACCCCCTGAAAACGGATGCGCCGTGCTGACAAGACGGCCCACGAGGGCTCCGCACCAGCCAGCCAGCGCACCTCAAACTCATCGACCCGGTCATGGTCCGCCAGACGCTGAAAAAACCGGGCGCGCACGCCTGGCTCCAGCCCCTGACGCCAGGGGTCAAGCGCGCAACCCGCCATCCAAGGCCGCGCCGGTTCGTTGGCATGCAGCACTTGATGATCAGGAATGGAGGTCACCACCATGGCAATCGGCATCGCCTCCACCAGTTCGGTTTGTGCCTGTGCGGCGCGGGCACTCGCGGCCAGTTCCTGCTTGACCACGCGGTCTTCATCGAGTTGGCCCAGCATGCCGTTAAAGGTGGTCACCAAATGGCCAATCTCGTCGTGGCTGCTCCAGCTGGCCCGCAGCGCATAGTTGCTGCTCTGGCGCACTTTTTCTGCCACGCCCGCCAGTTGCTTGAGCGGGCTGGAAATCTGGCGTGCCACGGTGTAGACCAGACTCAAAATCCCCACCAGCAGCAGCAGCGCCGTGCCCATGTGCAGCCACATCCGGGTAAACAGCCCGTCCACCCGCTGCTGCAACAAGCCGTCCAGCGCGTGAGACGTTTGCTGCCATGCGTTGTCCAGGGTTTTCAGGGTTTGTTGGTGCAAATCATCAAAGGCCGACCAATCCACCTGCACCGTCTGCTGCTGTGCTGCGTCGCGCACCATGCCCAACATCTGCTCAATGTGTCTGCCCAAGGTTTGGTCAGCATCTTGCAAATTGGCACGCAAAGTCGGCGAACCCGCGGTGTAGGCCTGTAAATAATCTGCGCTGATGCCCTGGCGAATGGCATCCAGACGCCCTGCCAGAATCAGGAGTTGGGTCGCTTGCAATTCGGCCCCTGGGGCAGGTTGGCTGGCCTGGTGCATGGCCACTGCGGTTTCGTTCAGCACCGCTGTCAGCTCCGGAAAGCGCAATACCGTCAACGACATGCAGTAGTAGCTGTCCAGATCGGGGTCCAGGATCAGGTTGGACTGGTTGGCAACCGTCGTCAGCAAGGTGCGTGTACCGTCAATCATGGGCTGACGCTGCGCTGGCAGGTGCTTGGTGGACTGCGCGTACACACGCCAGGCTTGATCCAGCGCCTGGGAAGCCTGGGCTGTCTTGAGCGCCTCATCGTGCAGCAGACGCTGTTCGTTGAACAAGCGCAAAGGCGCGTCGCTCTGTGCAGCGTTCACTGTGCTTTCAATCAGCGCTGGCAGCACCAACTGACGCACACTGCGCTCGTAAGCCACCCCGACAATTTCTTTGCGGGCAAAATCAATGGCCAGGAACTTCTCGTGAACCAAAATCCCCGAGATGTAAATGACCGTGATCAGGTCTAACAGGTAGATCAGCGTCAGTTTGCGGCTGACACTCAAACGACCAAGCAAGGTCAGGAAAGGCTTGAAAATATGCATGGGATCAATGGTGAATTTCATCTATGCACACGCAATTATTGTGCCGCCTTTTGGTGCAAGGCATCCGCGCGCGCTTCCCCTGTACAAACAGCTTTCAAGCTATTTTTTGCAGGCACAGCCCTGATGCTGACCGCATGCAGCACCACCCATGCCGATACGGCTTTGAACAGCCCCGCCGTCAGCGCTGACTTGACCTGCCCGCGCAGCAGCAACTGCGTCAATTCTTTGCCCGGCTCAGAGCTGCCGCCGCTGACCTTTGACGACGCCCCACCCCAAGCGCTTGAGCGGTTGCACCAATTGCTGCTGCGCGACCCGCAGATGCAGGTTGCCAACCGCACCGACACCCAGATCGACGCAGTGGCCACCACGCGCTTCATGGGTTTCAAGGACGACGTGCGCTTTGTGCTGGACCCGCAGGTGCGGCAAATCCACTTTCGGTCGATGTCGCGCGTGGGCCTGTACGACTTTGGCAAGAACGCATCACGGATGCGCGAACTGTCCACAAGGTTCAGGCAATCTACGACAGCCAGGTAAGCCAAGTAAGCAAGCCAACACCACTCTGGTAGGGGGTGAAGGGCAACGGTTGGCGTATTTCTTGCGTTTACCAATGCATGACTGTCCCACTGAAAATCGTCGTCGTTGCGCCCGATCTTGACATTTCTGACTCCAGTGACGAACTCGCCCTGTGCCAGGCCGATCGTTCGCGCAGCCTGCGCATTGGCTTGTTGGAAAACGGCTTCAATCTGATCGCAAGCCTGCCGGCCGATGTGTTCCTGGCGGAGCGAATCGCTCAGCTGCAGCCCGACATGATCATTGTCGATGCTGAAAGCGACGCACGCGACGCGTTGGAACATGTGGTGATGGCCACGCGTGATGAGCGCCGCCCCATCGTGATGTTTACCAATGACGACAACACCAGCAACGCACGCGCTGCCGTGGCCGCTGGCGTGTCAGCTTATGTGGTGGCAGGTCTGCAAAGCGAACGCATCCGTCCGATTCTTGACGTTGCGCTGGCGCGTTTTGAACATGAGCAAGCCCTACTGACCGAGTTGGCACAAACCCGCTCTGAGCTGGGCGAACTTAGCGCTGAACTCAAAGACCGCAAAGTCATTGAGCGCGCCAAAGGCCTGTTGATGCAGCGTCAGGGCCTGAGCGAAGAAGAATCCTACAAAAAGATGCGTAAAACTGCCATGGATAAGAGCCTAAAGTTGTCCGAAGTGGCG
>Ga0210029_1001910_pt1 | contig 11768 bp, 11 predicted proteins | sample CryGeymeta201521_FD_183985 | JGI IMG/M metagenome (GOLD analysis project Ga0210029, IMG submission 183985) | Groundwater microbial communities from Crystal Geyser aquifers in Utah, USA - Crystal Geyser metaG 2015-21 (SPAdes) (version 2) | ecosystem: Environmental > Aquatic > Deep subsurface >... | reverse complement strand
TGTCCGTGCGCCTAAGGCGCGATACTTTTGAGGATGTTTCAAAAAGTCAACTACTTCCTCGAGTTCTTTTTTGGCTTCATCAACACCGGCCACATCCTTGAAACTAATTGCCTGTTTGCCTTTGGCAAAAAGTTTTGCCCGCGATTGACCAAAAGAAAAAATGCTGTCTTGAGCACCCTTGGCTTGACGGAAAATAAAATAAAAAAGAACTCCCATCAATATCAGGGGCAACATTGTTCCTGCAATGTCGCCTATTACTTTAGAAACAGTCTGATCAACTACTTTTATTTCTACTGATTTTGGATCGATTCCGGCGGTTTCAAAAGTTTTAACTAAACTTTCTCCCGGCTCTTTCCTGGAAGAAAACTTTTTACCATCTTTGTAAGTCAGGAGTAACCGATCACTATCAACTAAAATTTGTTCAACTTTATTATCTTTAATGTCATTTAGGGATTGGGTTAAGTCAATTTCTTCTGCTGTTATTCCCGGATGAAGCAAAGAAGACAAAAACGATAATCCTAACATGATAACCAGAAACCAAACTATAAGTTTTTTCGAGGACAAATCAAGACGAAATTCAAACTTTTTTATCTTTTTAGGATCAGGAGATTTCTGTCCGTTAGAATTAGATTTTTTCGACAACGGTCTGACCAACTTCATAATCCAATGATTTTATCATCTTTTGCCTCGATTAACAATCTTAAAGGAGTCCCATTTTTTCTTTCACTTCGGAAACAGTTTCTTGGGCAATTTTTGAACAATATTCTCTGCCCTCCTCGAGAATGTCTTCCACGAGCGAATAATTATCTTCATAATATTTTCTTCTCTCTTGGATTGGAGCAAGCTCTTTATAAATTGCCACCGCTAAATTTTCCTTCAGCCGATCGTATCTTATTCCCTCGTACAAATACTGCTCCGCATATTCTTCATATTCTTTATTTCCCTCAAACAACTTAACCAAAGTTAATAAATTCGCTACGCCACCTGTTTCCGGAACTTTCTTGCCTTTCCCAGCGTCGGTAGGCGCGCCGGCCAATCTCTTCCTTATTGTCGGCAAATCGTCGGTCAATAAAATAAAACTGCCGGGAATCGATTTGCTCATCTTCCCCTCGCCTTTTAAGGAAGGAACGTAGGCCCCAGGGGTCAAATATGCCTGCGGTTCAGGGAAGATTTTGCCACTTGTCCTGAGCGAAGTCGAAGGAAACATTCGATTAAAATTTCTGGCCATTTCCCGGGTTACTTCAATATGTGGAACTTGATCCTTCCCTACCGGTACGGTATCCGCCTTGTAAACCAAAATATCAGCTGCCATTAAAACCGGATAATATAAAAGTCCCATGTTAACGTAATCCGGATTTTCTGCCTTTTTATCTTTGTATGTCGGCAAATTCTCAAGTCTTGCTACCGAATAAAGGGTCCCCAATAAATATGCCAATTCCATGTGTTCCGGCACTTGTGACTGAATCATCAAATGGCATTTCTTGGGGTCAAGTCCTGCTCCTAGTAAATCCAAAACCAATTCTTTAATCTGCTCCTGATAAGTTTTAGAGCTATAAGGAGTAGTTATTCCGTGCAAATCTACCACCGAATAGATGCAATCAAAATCTGCTTTGTTTTGTAACTCTAAGGCCCCTTTTACCATGCCCAGAAAGTTTCCCAGGTGTAATCTTCCTGTTGGCCTTAATCCTGAAAAAACACGATGTTTTTTAATCATTTTCCTCCTTTTTATTGTTTTGTTCTCTTTGCAGGCCAGGAGGGACTTGAACCCCCAACACGAGATTTGGAGTCTCGCCGCTTACCATTGAACGAACTGGCCTAAAATTTCTTTTGAAGACTTTCATAATATGCCCAAAGTTTTTTTGCCACACTGGCGTCGTAATATGAAATAGCAACACATCCTTGATAGTTTTCACTCACCCTTTTACCAGTATTTGGTTTTCTGTAGCTTCTATGAAATTGACACCTTGGAATTCCGGTAATATTAGACCAAAATTCAATCTGTCGATTTTCGTCATGATACGTATGAATATGAATAAGTGCTCTCAATCTCTTTTCGTCTATATTGAACCCCTTTCTTAAAAGACCGAGAAAACACTTAATCATGTTTGGCTCGGAATTTGTGAACCTCACCAAAGTAAGGGTAGTTTTGTTCCCCTCACACCAAAATAACATTGAAGCAAGAAGTCGACACAACTCTTTACTAGAAGGAATTTTGCTCAATTCTTGCATAGTCTCAACAACTAAACTGTCGAACAGCTTCTTTCTTTTTTTTCTTTTAACAAGGATGGTATTATACTGGCCTAAAATTGCACGTTTTTTCAATCTGCCTTTGGCTCTTTCGTTTAATTCGACCTTGCTTAACCATAATGAAGCTGTACTTTTCGCAATTTTTAACCTTAATGAAACTTCTGACAAAGAAAACCCTCTCTTTCGTAGACCTATTGCCTTTTTCTTCAAATCAATTGGATATCTCATTATTCGAACCGCTATACTAAGTTATATAACCTCTATTATATTTTCAAAGAACTGATGTTGTCAATCTTTTTCTACCCAACTAAAAACAAAAAAATCCGCCCTGTCGGTGGATACTTACGAATAACAATTTATCTTTAAGCGCTCCGTTACCGACACGCCTTGCCAACTTTACAGTTCTGCCTCTGCCCAGCATTTCCTCTGGGAAGCTCAGAGATTCCAACCCATCTCTTCTTTGCTTTTACTATCTCTATTCTATCTGTCCACTTCCCTCTTGTCAACTGAACCATCGCCGTTTAGTTTTTCGAAATGAGTGGCGGGCTTTTCTTTCTTGGCCAAACCGTATTCCATAGCAATTTTCTCCAAAAGTTGCCAGGGAGTTTCCCCTTTAGGCAACTTAGCTGCCCGCTTTTTAAACTCAGGCGTTAATTCCTCAACCATTTCTTTGGTTACTCCGACAAAGTTTAGAATTTCCGTCAGAAAATAATGAATGATATGCCTACCACTTAACTGCCCCAAAAGAAGTCTTTGCTCGGTTACGCCAAACTTTTCCCAGGGATGACCCTCGTAAACAGCACTGTTTTTCAAAACCGCTTGTGTGTGTACGCCGGCAGAATGGGTGCGATTAGTTAAACTGATTGGTTCGGCAGCCGGCACTTGCATTTTCATTACTCCCGCCAAAAGGACATTAAGAGAATAGGAAGCACTCAAATCAAAACCTGTCAGTTTCTCGCCTTGCAAAAAAAGATTAAAAAGCAAAGCGGTCAAAGAAGTAATGCCTGATCTTTCGCCAAATCCCAAAATACTGGTTTGGACAAAATCAATATTTGCTTCTATTGCCGCTAAACTGTTAGCTAAAGCCAGTCCGCGGTCATTGTGGAAGTGACCCTCCAGAAAAATTTGGGAATATCTATTTTTAAAAAGAGCAATTCTTTTTCCAACCTCTTCCGGCGTCGCCGTTCCAACTGTGTCCGGTAGACCAAAACGGTCAACCACATCTGAAAGTTTATCATAGATTAAAAAAAGCTCCTGATCGGCTGTCCTGAATGCGTCTTCACCACTAAAACGCAGTTGCAACCCGGGATAATTTTTTCGCAAACCCGAAAGCATGGGTTTAACGGCGGCAATAATCTCCTTAAGTCTTTTGCTGTGATTAAATTTTTGAGAAACGGCCGAAGTACCGATATAAAAATTTAGGCCGTCAATTTTAAATTGCAAAGCTTCTTCAATATCTTTAGGATGGCAACGACTATGAACAAAAATAAAAATCGGACATTTAGTTTCTTTAGTCAATCTTTCTTTACGGGCGATAATTTCCCCCAAATCTTCTTTTTCCCGCGAGCTGATTGCCGGCGAAAAAACTTCAAAATATCTGACGCCGTAATGGACCAGGGCCGTAAAAATTTCGACTTTCTCTTCGGTACTCGGATAATACTTGCCATAATCATCCCAAAGCGGACTTTGCAATCCCTCCCGTAAAGTCGTATCAATTATTTCCATTTTTCCTTCTTAACTTTTTAATTATATTCCCGAATTACTCTAATTGCGAAGGATCAAGCTTTGCTTATTCCGCAAGGATCAAGCTTTGCTTATTCCGCAAGGATCAAGCTTTGCTTATTCCGCAAGGATCAAGCTTTGCTTATTCCGCAAGGATCAAGCTTTGCTTATTTGCATCCTTAAATGTAATTTGGGAATATAAGCAGAGCTTGATTCTCTCCGCCAGCTGGCGGATCGAAAAACGAATACCTTAAAGTAACTGCAAATTCTAGTAAGATGAGTATACTCTAAAAAAATCTGATAGAATTCATAAGAATGGGGATGAGAAAAAATTTTATCCGTAAAAACGAGAATTTCGTTTGTGAAGTTTGCGGAACAAAAGTCAATGGTACGGGTTACACCAACCATTGCCCAAATTGTCTTTTTAGCAAACATGTTGACGAAAATATCCCTGGTGACAGGAGTGATTCTTGTCATGGGCCCATGGAACCTATTGGTGTGGGACAAAAGCACGAAGAATACTTTATCCTCCACCGCTGCCAAAAATGCGGCAAGGTGAACAAAAACAAAACGGCAGAAAAGGATAATTTTGAAAAAATCGTAGAATTATCGAGTAATCATATATAATAAAAAATGGATAAAAAATTAATCGTTGCCTTCCTCTACAATGTAAGGCATGTCTATCCCGACCCAAATGACTCCAGGACTCAATTAGAAACTGATTTTGACGACCCGGAAACCATTGAAGAATTAACACATTGCCTGCAAAAAGCCGGGTTTAATGTTATCCCGATTGAAGCAAATGAGAATGCTTATTTTGAACTTAAAAAGCACAAATCCGAAATTGACATTGCTTTTAACTATTCCGAAGGCATCTACGGCAAAGACCGCTATTGCCACCTGCCGGCTATCTTGGAAATACTGCAAATTCCCTACACCGGCTCCTCTCCTCTCACCCAAGCACTTGTTTTAAACAAAGGAAAAGCCAAAGAAATATTAATCGCCAACAAAATTCCCGCTCATCGTCAAACCCGTCTCACAAGGTTCTTCCGCCGGCATAACCAACAAAAGCATTGTTAACAATCTTGAAGAACTCAAAGAGCAGGTCAAAACAATAACACAGACCTTTTCCGCACCGGCTTTGGTGGAAACCTTTTTGCCGGGAAGGGATTTTTCCGTTCCCATGATGGGTAATCCCCCGAAAATTTATCCAGTAATCGAATCAAACCACACTACTCTCCCCAAAGGTTATCAACCGATTGATTCTTTGGAAGTCAAATGGTATTTGGAAGAAGAAGGAGGTTCGGACCATTTAGTTTGCCCGCCAAAAATAGACGCGGAGTTAAAAAACAAAATTGAAGATATTTGCAAAAAAACTTGGAATGCTTTAAACATTCTTGATTGGTGCCGAATCGATGTTCGGTGCGATGACGAAAATAATCCACACGTTTTAGATATTAATTCTCCCTGCGGAATGATTCCACCGGCAATTTCTATGACCTCTTATTTCGCTTTTTCCGCTCGTACGATTGGTATTAGTTTTGAAGAACTCCTAAAAACCCTTATTGGTACTGCCTTGAAAAGGTATTCTAAGTAGCAGGGGTGGGCTACGATCCCACGCTCTCTTGGTTATGAATCAAGTGCTTTAACCAGCTAAGCTACCCTGCCCCGATATTATGTTCACTTCGTTCACACCATCGGGGCAAGCCCCCGAAATAGTCATTAACTTTTTCGTATCATTGGATAAGCCTCGAATATTATCCTCGGACTATCAAGGCAAGCCCCTTTGGATATGAAATTGTCTTAATCGGAAACAATCGCTATTTTATCAGATTTCAGTGTTTTTATGAAGTTTGACAATTGTTTCTTTAAAACTCTTTTGCCCATACTTGTTTTAAGGTATCTTTCTCTATTCAAGGCATCTTCTTCTAACAAATACGCTTCATAATAAATAAGCTTAAAAGGAATTCTGCTTTTAGTAGAAAGATTTTGTCCATTTTGATGTTCTACGAATCTCTTTTTTAAATTACGGGTAAAACCTGTATACTCATCTTACTGTAATTTGCAATTTTTCAGAGGTATTCGTATATCCCCAAATTACATTTTCGAATTACAAACCAAAGTAATTTGGGTATATAAAAATTGTTATCCCTAAAACTCCGAAGAACATAGACATAAAACATACTTTAATTCTACTAAATTCGTTTACCTGAGTGTAGCGTAATATTATAGCTTGCCAGGACGGAACGCAGAACGCCACCTTTCGGTGGCGTTCAAGTTTTATGTCCTGGTTGCGGGGCCGGGAATTGCGCCCGGCCTGCGAGATTATGAGCCTCGCGTGCGACTTTACACTACCCCGCATATAGACCACTTACTTTTAAAACAAGTTGGCTTTAGCTTTGTTGTGAATTTTTTAGTCAGCTCGGCAGGATGGTTTGCAAAGCAAATGATATCCTGCCACTACCCCGCACAACGGCCTTATTTTATCAAAACTATCCCCTTTTAACAACCATTAGTAGAAAAACAGCCTCCACCATTTCTTGAAATTAGGTAATTCAACTTCCTCGGGGTTGGTTATTCCCGGAAATTGAGTTGGAGACAATCCGTCCAAAAACCCTTGCTTTTTGACCTCCTCCAACCTCAGTTTTAATTCCTGATTTTTTTTCTCTAAAACTTGCAGTTCTTCTTTTTCAGCAAGTAAATGTCGGTTTATTCGCCGATAAACTAAAACCTGTCTAAAAAAATTGATGAGCAAGCTGAAAAATATAATTAAAAACAAAATTGAAAAAATTTTGCGGCCTAAATTGTTCATTGACACGAGGCTTCTAAAATGATATTATGGGCTTCAATATGACCGAAATTGCTACCCTCAAAGACACTTCGGAAAGATTTAATGAATTCCTAAAGAGTCAAAAACGGGCTTCAGCTACTATTTTAGCATATGGTAATGACATAAATCAGATGATCTCTTTTTTGGCGGGAAAGGGGGTAAGGGCTGCTTCCGCCGTTAATTCCCCTTTGCTGGAAGAATTCAAAGCTGACTTGGAAAGAAAAGGTTATACTGCCAAATCAATCTCTCGGAAAATTAACTCCCTAAAGACCTTTTTCCGTTTTTTAAAAGCGGAAAATGTTATCGAAAATGACCCCGCAGTTTCCGTTACCCATCCTCGATATGAAGTCAAACCACCAAGAATTCTTTCCAAACTGGAATATCGCGCCCTGAGAGATGCTTGCCGAGGTGACACGAGGGTCTCGGCGATTGTCGAGCTTATGTTACAAACAGGGGTTAGAATTGGTGAAGTTGCCAACTTAAATCTCGACGACAATAGGGGCAACGAAATCTATATAAAGCCCTTCGAATCACATGACGGCAGAACTATTCCTTTAAACAAGGCAGCCAAAGAAGCTTTGGACAAATACCTAAAAGAAAGACCTAAAGTTAAAGAAAAGGCCATTTTTGTTACTAAAACCGGTCGGATGTTCCTTATAAGAAACATCCGTTCCTCAATTGAACGCTATTTTGAAATAGCGGGAATTAAAGATGCCAAAGTTAACGATCTTCGCCACACTTGGGTTTTCCATCATCTGGCTGCCGGCACACCATTAGTCACCATTTCTAAACTTGCTGGTCACAAAAGGCTTTCTACCACCGAAAAATATCTCAAGCTTATCGGTGAGAAAAAAGAAGGCAATATCAAACTCGAAGAACTATAATGTTTGTGGACCTGGAAGGATTCGAACCTTCGACTTACACTTTATAATTTTCTTTGAAAAATATACTTGATTTGGTTGTGGACGCGCCTGGGATCGAGCCAGGGACCTGTTGTTTATAAGACAACCGCTCTACCACTGAGCTACGCGTCCAAATCAATTATAAGAGTGCCACTCTACCACTGAGTTACAGGTCCAAATTCTGGCTTGATTTTAACAGAAAAAAAGAAGAGTTTAAAGTCTGGCTCTCTTGGAAATTTCAGCTTCCACCACCGCCCTGTCTTTCGCATATTTGAGTCTCGAGAGTTCTTTGATTTTCTCGGATAAGTCCTTGTTCATTTCTTTCCAAATTGGTTGCATGTCTTCCTTCATGTTCATGGAGAAAGCGGGCACCGGTTCATTGTTAACAATGGTTTTAATATAAGCGTTGTAGGCCTCAATGTTAAGTAAATCGCTTTCGGAAAAAGTCGGCTGAAATTCGTGGACTAAATATTGGGAATCGGTGACGCCGACCCTAAAGGCAATCTTTGTTCCCACATTACCAAAAACCGCATTTTTAACTTCTTCGTCCATTTGGCCGATAAACTGATTGGCAACGCAAAGACCTAAACGGAATTTTCTTGACTCAGACAAAATTTGGGCAAAATCCGGGGTGGCAAAATTTTGAAATTCATCAACATAAAGATAATAATTACGCCTTTGCTCTTCGGGAACATTCGAACGACTCATCGCCGCCATAAGAATCTGCGGGACTAAAACTAATCCCAAAAAGTTGGAGTTTTCCTCCCCTATTTGACCTTTAGCCAAATTAATGATTAAGATTTTTCCTTCGTCCATTACCTTGCGAAAATCAAAAGCGGATTTTGACTGGCCAATAATATTTCTGATCATTTTATTGGTCACAAAACGGCCGAATTTAGAAACAATGTAATCAAGAACCTCGGACTTGTGGAAATCACTCGTTTGGGCAATTTGGTCTGTCCAATATCGGCGGATAATCGGATCCTGAACCTTAGGTAAAAGCTCTTGAACAAATCGGGCGTCAGTTAGACAGCGAACTACCTCCACAAAAGTATTCCCGGGCTCAGCCATTACTGTTAACATCGCATTCCTGATCGCATGTTCAAAACGTGGGCCAACAATCCCGGTTTTGTAGGGGTCAAACAATTTATACATCAAATTAATAATCGCGGTAGAAATAAAGTGTTTTTGATCCTCAGTATTCGCTTCCAATAAATTAAGACCCATTGGACGATCAACGTCACCCGGGGAAAAATAAATAACATCCTCGGCTCGTTCTGGTGGGATGAGCTGCATTACATATTCAAAAGTATCGTGAGGGTCAATAAAGCAAAAGCCTCTTCCCGCCCGCAAATCCTGATACATCATCTTGACTAAAAGCTGTGATTTTCCGGTTCCAGTTGCTCCAATAACGTAAATGTGGCGCATCCGATCAGACTCGCCAATATATATTGGCATTTCTGTTCCGCGGAAAATACTTTTGCCTAAATAAAGTCCTTCTTTGGCAATTTGTTGCGGTGCCGGGGCTCTTTTAGCATTCAACCAAAAAATATAAGGCGTTTCGACTGTTTTGTTGGGAAAATGAAAGATTGTTGCAAACTCCTCGCTACTTAAAACTATTTTATTGCGGTTAAAGTAGAACATCGGCTGATAACGATAAATAAAATCCTGCATAAAAAGTTTCGGCAGTCTTATTTTGCGGGATTTAAAGCCATTTTGATCGCCTGATAATTGTTCAAAAGTGCCTTTCAAATTTTGCAAATGAGCTTTGGCCGAGGCTTCGTCGGTTGAAGAAACTACCATTCTTAGACTTATTTCAAAACCCGGTTTAGAGCACTTGTTTTCAATCGCTTCCATTTGCTTAGGGTCTACCTTGTAACTCGCTTTTTCCGGGTCGCTTTCCCTTTTTTTGGTTTTGGCCAAGTGTTTGCGTCCGGCCGAACTCCATTTTCGCCCTGCGGGCGAAAACAAAATTTGTATCGCCGCTCCTTCCCCTTCTCTCATTTTTGCTAAAGCCGAAGTAATCGAGGACAGCGGGTCGGTTGGTAAATCTTTGTAAACTTTAATTGGCATATAGGCAGAAGAACGAAATTGATATTCGGCGAAAGCCACTTTCCCTTTTTCGGAAAAAATATTATATTCACTGGCTTCTTTAATATCGGCACCAGGATAAGTACCATGAATCTGTTTTTCCACCATGTCTCTTAAACTTTGTGGCACAGAAACATAAAAACGAATATCTTCCGGTAAACCGACAATCTCGAAAGACATATGTTCTTGAAGTTTTAAGAAAGATAATCGGCCGCCTTTGTACATCGAGGAAAAAGCGGAAATCATCTGTTCAGCCGCGTCAATTTTTATTTCATTATCTCTCGGCACTGCTACCTGCAACAAAACAAACTTCAACGACCTTTCTTCCCTATTCCTATTACGATACCAAACCAAGAGTGTCTCTCCCAAAATAAAAAGTAAGACTATTAATAGAGAAAAACCAATCAATATTGCTAAAACAATTTGGAAATTTGGAATTAAACCAATAAAATTAAATTCGTTCATGGAGTACCTTTTTCTTCACGGAAAATTGCCTGCGAACCGAAAATTTTAATTATTCGCAAGCACCATTCGGCCAACCAGCGGATCGATTCGGTGATTTTCTGCGTCAAGCCAAAAGTGTAAGTGCCCTTTGTCACCGGCAGAATAATTTTAGGATTTTGTGGCGCTGGCGGTGAAACTAGCGGTTGTCCCCAGTCGTCGGTAATCGGTTTACTTAGATAAATTTCTTTCTCTAATTTCTGTACCAGTGGTTCCACTTCCTCATCTATTTTTGGCTCGCCCTCTTCGACCACCGGGTACTTCTCGTTTTCGTTAAAGAGTTGGTTTAAAATTTCTTTCTCGGGCAGATCAGGCATGGTTTAATTATACAGGAAAAGAAGAAAAAGTAGTAAAGATACAGAGAATTGATTAACTTTTCCCGCCACTCAATAAAGCCCTTCGTATCTCCTCCTTGCTGATGTTAGGATCAGTCAAGGAAACCACATTGTCATCTCTTACTCCGCATGGATGCAAAATTCCATCTGCACTAATACGGACAGAAGAACGGCACCCTTCCAAACACTTCTGGCGGCATTGGCATCCTTTTTGCGGGCACCGGTTTATTTGGCAATTCTTTACCTGAATTATAGCACCACTACCAAAATGGTATTCATAAAAAACGTATGGTTCTTCGAATACTTTCTTGGAAGTAGCCTTTAATTCCAACTGTTTCCATAATTTCTCCAAGGGTAAATGTAAACCCTCGCAAAGGGAGTTCGTGCATAGTAAACCAAAGAATTTTATCACTACCTTTTCCTTCTCAGCAAAGCTAACAAAATTCCAAATCTCATCTTCATTGAGCCGACAATAAATGGTGTTCAGTTTTACTTTCAAGCCGACTTTATTGGCCGCCCTCACTCCTTTTATGGCCTGAGCAAGTTTGTCTTTCCCAGTAATTTTTTGATATCTCTGGGGCTTCAAAGAATGAATACTAACATTCACTCCATCAAGACCGGAGTTAACAAGATCCTGGGCCATTTCGTCTAATAAAATTCCATTGGTCACAAGTTTTATGGTTGAGATCCTGGAAAAGGAGCGCAAACTTTTTATTAGATCGCAGAGTTCCTTTTTGCCCGCTAAACATGGTTCTCCTTGACCAGAAATTTTAATCTCTGCAGTTGGACGAGAAGAGGCGACAAGGACATTATTGACAACCTCAATTAATCTCTTATTACTAAGCGCCCTTATTCCTATCTTGTGCCTAAAATAATCTCCATGACACCAAAAACAGCTTAAATTACAATTTCTCGCCCTAAGAAGTTCTCCTGCCTTAGTAGTTTTGTCGAGACGTATTCTAAGGGGTAAATTACTTTGCTCCATAGGTCAATGATCATTTCGGCCATCTAACTTTACCGACAGCAATATCGCAAAGCCAGTAGCCGAATTTATCCTTTTTTGTAAATCCCAACTTTTCGGCTAATTGCCAGCATTTTTTGACCGTCTCTTTTTGGTCACTATTTTTTTCTACTTCCATT
>Ga0210029_1001907_pt1 | contig 11778 bp, 8 predicted proteins | sample CryGeymeta201521_FD_183985 | JGI IMG/M metagenome (GOLD analysis project Ga0210029, IMG submission 183985) | Groundwater microbial communities from Crystal Geyser aquifers in Utah, USA - Crystal Geyser metaG 2015-21 (SPAdes) (version 2) | ecosystem: Environmental > Aquatic > Deep subsurface >... | reverse complement strand
GGCTAGACGACGCCATGTACCAAGCAAAACGAAACGGCAAAAACCAAACCTGCCACGCTTTAATATAAAAGCCAAACCACCAAAAATTGCAGACATGATCTAGCCCTACACGGGCGTGGGGAAGACTAGATTCATCACCTCTGTATTTAGCTTTTCTTGGAAACACCCCCACGGGCGTGGGGAAGACGAACTCTGCATTGCGGCAGTAGAGAGGGACGGAGAAACACCCCCACGGGCGTGGGGAAGACGAACTCTGCATTGCGGCAGTAGAGAGGGACGGAGAAACACCCCCACGGGCGTGGGGAAGACCGACGAAAAACAGGCGAGTGAAATTAATGAGTAGAAACACCCCCACGGGCGTGGGGAAGACGTCTGTCATCTCATATAGTGCCGTCATTTTTCAGAAACACCCCCACGGGCGTGGGGAAGACTGAATTCCTATTCTAGCGCCAACTTTCGCCAAAGAAACACCCCCACGGGCGTGGGGAAGACTTGATCGCCTAATAGTCGAGCGAATGCCTTTGAGAAACACCCCCACGGGCGTGGGGAAGACCGAGCGGAAAGCGTTCGTGAAACGCTATGGGGAGAAACACCCCCACGGGCGTGGGGAAGACTTTCAAAAAAGCTAAAAAACCGAGGGGATAGAGGAAACACCCCCACGGGCGTGGGGAAGACTTACCCCCTTTGCATCTTCATACCAAATAAAAAGAAACACCCCCACGGGCGTGGGGAAGACTTTTTAACGCAATCAAGTAGTACAAATGAGTAGGAAACACCCCCACGGGCGTGGGGAAGACTCAATACCTCCCTCTTCATCAACAAAAACGAAAGAAACACCCCCACGGGCGTGGGGAAGACCAGGCGACGGCGGAATACATACTTAAAAAATCAGAAACACCCCCACGGGCGTGGGGAAGACTGTGCGTTATTTTTGACGCTCGCAGTCTTGGTAGAAACACCCCCACGGGCGTGGGGAAGACGTTTCCTCTAACATTGCTGGAGAAGACAACCAAGAAACACCCCCACGGGCGTGGGGAAGACCGACTTAAATACAGTATAGCTTATCTATCTTCGGAAACACCCCCACGGGCGTGGGGAAGACTGAGTATCTAGTTGAAAGAGACGACGCAGTAAAGAAACACCCCCACGGGCGTGGGGAAGACAAAATACATTCATCAGAAATCGAACATCTGGAAGAAACACCCCCACGGGCGTGGGGAAGACTTCTACAGCTGCCATGCAGATTTCGGGGGTTTGGAAACACCCCCACGGGCGTGGGGAAGACCTGCATGCGGCAAGGAGAGTAACAGACAGCGAGGAAACACCCCCACGGGCGTGGGGAAGACTTTAATGCATCTTGTTTTGTCATGCTGATTTAAGAAACACCCCCACGGGCGTGGGGAAGACTGTATGGTTGTAACTAACTAGAGGTGTGTATGGGAAACACCCCCACGGGCGTGGGGAAGACGTTCGTTCTTTTCATTTAGTTGGGCTTCGTTGAGAAACACCCCCACGGGCGTGGGGAAGACTTTAACGGGGGCAATGAAAAGCGCATCTAAAAAGAAACACCCCCACGGGCGTGGGGAAGACTCTTTCTTTTACGATGCCGTCCATTATGAGCAGGAAACACCCCCACGGGCGTGGGGAAGACAAGCGGAATTAATAGTTTTCTAGCGGTAATCGGGAAACACCCCCACGGGCGTGGGGAAGACTTGCTCATGCTAGAAAGCGATGTCAAATCAGCAGAAACACCCCCACGGGCGTGGGGAAGACCGATTGACAATAGTAGATTTGACATAGGCCCTCGAAACACCCCCACGGGCGTGGGGAAGACCCCCCCGTATCAGACTTTTCGATGACAGTAGGGGAAACACCCCCACGGGCGTGGGGAAGACTTGGAGAATGAAAAATGACGGCACTATATGAGAGAAACACCCCCACGGGCGTGGGGAAGACTGCCGATGCGGAATGGGTTAAGACTTATAAGGGGAAACACCCCCACGGGCGTGGGGAAGACGCAGGATAGAAGCCATGAAATACACATACACAAGAAACACCCCCACGGGCGTGGGGAAGACCTCTATCACTAAAGCTTGGAGACAAGGGGTTTAGAAACACCCCCACGGGCGTGGGGAAGACAACAAAGATCGGAGAGTATTATGATGAACTTAAGAAACACCCCCACGGGCGTGGGGAAGACAAACCAACCATATTCACTATTTTAGCAGTCGAAGAAACACCCCCACGGGCGTGGGGAAGACTCACTTTCTCGCTCGACTTTTGCATCAAACGAAGAAACACCCCCACGGGCGTGGGGAAGACCTGACCAATGGTGAGTTATTGCTGGCTTTTGCCGAAACACCCCCACGGGCGTGGGGAAGACCTTGGCGAATCACCTCTTGTCACTTTCTTAATGGAAACACCCCCACGGGCGTGGGGAAGACGACTTTGAAGACACAAAGGGCAATTCCGACTGAGAAACACCCCCACGGGCGTGGGGAAGACTCTACTGGCGCTGAATACTCACATATAATCGCGGAAACACCCCCACGGGCGTGGGGAAGACAAAAAAAGCCGTAACCGACTGCCGCGCCCCAAAGAAACACCCCCACGGGCGTGGGGAAGACCTTGACCAAGCTACCTTTATAAGTCACTTGCTGGAAACACCCCCACGGGCGTGGGGAAGACATGGTCTAGTCGTTCAGCGAATAGACTATAAGAGAAACACCCCCACGGGCGTGGGGAAGACTTATTTGAACACTATGAGCGGGAAGATAAATCTGAAACACCCCCACGGGCGTGGGGAAGACATTGGCTGTTATCAATTGGCCAAGGGTTTTGAAGAAACACCCCCACGGGCGTGGGGAAGACTTGATAAGAATATCATCAGCTTCATAGTCAAAAGAAACACCCCCACGGGCGTGGGGAAGACTGTCAATAAGAACCACGTCATAATCATCTTTAAGAAACACCCCCACGGGCGTGGGGAAGACGCCCTAAAGATATGCTGGCGCGTATCACCCCCAGAAACACCCCCACGGGCGTGGGGAAGACACAAACAAATTGTTAAAGAACTCTAATGAATCCACAATCTGTTGTGATTGGCATGCAGATTACAGAATTTCAATCTGCTTTTCAACCACTAATTGCAGTCCTGAAATTTCAGTCATTTGTCGATTAGGGTCGCCCATGCCACGAATTTCGTAGCCGGGCGTTTCGGGGATTCGACGAAATATCATCAGACCGCTTTCGGCTGGGCAGTGTTCATATAAATATTGCACGACCTTTTGCGCCACCGAGTCTTTTACGCCTGAGACAAACACATTGGGTTTGGGTTCAATAAACCACAGTTTCATGCGGCCACGTACAGCGGGGGGTAGATCATTTGCGAGGACGACGAGCACGTTTTTCTCCCAAAATATCCGCAATGTCTTTGGCGATGGTTTGCAGTAAATCCATTTCGATCACCCTGTCTTTAAAGGCGTTGGCGACTTTGTATTTGTTATAACGCCCGCCCATTTGCAAGGTGAGCGAAAAGGCTAAATCAATACAAAGATGTTCTTTATACAAATCGGCCAAATCGTAAACAAATGGCAGGGGACTGCCCGAGTGTATAAAACCAATATGCGGTGAATAACCCAGTGCGTGAAGAGCCGAACTTAAAATGCCATATAACGCCGCGTTACAAGACGTTAAAATTTGATTGGTCATGTCGCTGAGTTCAAACTTGCCTTGCACAAATTTTCGGCCTTGCCAGCCCACACCATATTCTTGCGCTTTTTCTTCATACAATTGTCGTACTCGATAACCTTCCATGCCCATCATTTCTTGCAGGGTTTTGCCGTCCAATTCGGCATTTGGAAAACGCCGCGCAAACATTTTTCGGGCAATTTCAACCGATTTTACAGGGTTGGCGGATAGCTCAATTTGCTGGCGTAAATTGCGCGTGTCGGATGCGGGCGTTTGCCCTGCGGCGTAAAACAGTAAACTGTCTTCGCCTACCCAACAAATCCCACAATTGGCGGCGGCTGTGACCTTAACCGCTTCATGGGTAATGCTCGTGCCAGGCCCTAATAACAGACAATTGAGCGTGGCAATGGGTAAACGCACCACATTGCCTGTGCTGTCTATCCATTTCACACTGGCATCGTCAATCTCTAACCGCCCGCGTTCTAAATAAATAAACGGATATTTATCTTTCACTTGCGGCAAACTGTCGCGGGTGACTTTGATAAACAGGCGTTTAACTTCGGGCTTTTCAGCCTTGGCACCTTGATTATCTTCAGCCATCCATTAAATCCTCGGTTGTGTATAACAACGTCACTTGGCGGTCACGGTATTTTTTGTGTTCGCCAAACTGAATGGGCACATCATTAAGCGTGAAGTGTTCATCACCCTGCGCCTCACCTTGCACAACCCGAAAGTCTTCAACGAGCTTTTTTTGCTGTGAAAATGACCAGGCCTGGTCATTTAAGGCGTCAAAATCGGCAAATTTTCCTTGAAAAACCAGTTCTGTCGGAATGCAGTTTTTGCGCCCCAAATAAATATCCCAATTGGGATTTTGCAGGGCTTGGGCGATGCTGTCTGCTAAATCAAGCGGCACTTGCATGGCGACGGCAAAAACAGCGTCTTGCAGATAGTAGCGGTAGGTTAATTTTGAGCCACCACCCACCGCTTTTTTGCCGTCTGCGGTTTTGGGGATTAGCAAGGTTTGCCAAGGGTCTTTATCCTCGTACCCATTACCAACGGTCTGAAAATCACGCAATAACGGCTGTTTGTCCTGTTTATTGCCATTGGCTTTGGTTTTGCGGTAGCTGATCACCTGCATATCCAGTGGTGCAAAACGCGCTAACAGCTCGCTTTGCTTACCGCCCGCACCCATCGCACTGCACAGCAAACCGAGTACGCCCGATTTGGTGGGGAATTTAAGCGTATCGCGCCGCCCAAATTTTGAATCGGCTCCCCAAGCTTGCAGCGGGGCTTCAAACCACAGCAATACATAGGGATCGTTTGCTTGTAAATCGCTCATAGTTTACTCCACATCGGCTGGTAAGAAGGCTTGCAGCTTAGCAATGAGGTCATCAATATTGCTCGGCGGTAGCTCTACTTCGGCTTGCTTGCCAAATAAAGACCCTGCCATCTGCTCTTTTTTGGCTAAATCGGCATTGAGTGCTTCAATGCTTGGCGCAAGATAACCTTCGCCTTTGGCTTTGACTGGGTTTTCAAAACTGGCTTGTAACGATTGACCTTTGCGCACCAACACCTTGGCGTAATCCCAAGCGGACAAACCAGTCATGGTGGTTTGGCGTGCCGTAGGTACCGCTAAATACAGGGCTTTAACAAACGACTCAATGGCACCCGCCATATTTTGACCGTTGAGGGTTTGATAAAGCTGGCCTAAATCGAGGCTTACATAACGATAATAAGTGGCCGAGTTAAACTCCAAACTGCCCATATGCGCCGAGCCAGCATCTTCTCGAAGTCCCATCGGGTCATCATCCACAGCGGTAAAAAATTCGACTTCGTTGGCGACTTTGTGAGTGGAAATGGCATGAGCAAATGAGCAGGCGGCTTCTACATTTAACTCAGCCGCTTGCGCCACCATGCGACCAAAAAGCGCGATATCAACAGCGTTCATGTAAGACTTATCTAAAATACCAGCAACTTCTTTGGCTCTTTTTTTCTGGTCGGTTTGCTTTAAAACACTTATGGCGTCAAAGCCATTTTCGGCAAACATTTCAGCAAGCTTAGTCACTTCTTTTGGTGACAGAAAAATCAGGGCATCAGATGTAGATTCTTTTGCAGCATCAACTGGAATCTCTTCAGATTTTTTTCCTTTTTTCGGTTCTTTTGTCTTAATAAAAGCACCTTCCAACCAATCGCCACAAACTTTAGCCTGTTCATCTGTTGAACCTAATTTTTTACATTCGGCTTGTACTAGTGCAGAAACAAACTTAGTTCTTGAGCCTAAATTCACTGCCCCATACTCTTGCATGGCCAAACGTACGGGGCGTTTCCACGACTGTGAGCTCACACGCGCACGCGGCACGCTGCCCACTATAGCGGTTTTGGGTGCGCCCACATCGTCACGGTTTAGGCAAGTCACTGGAAAAGATTGCAAAATATGGAATTCGATACGGGTGTTTTTGAGTGGGTTAGTGTTTTTCATGTTGTTTTCTCCAAAAATTTAAATAGATGTTTAATCAGGTGGATTAGTTGTTATTCGTCATTGAGCGGAACAATTTGCAGCAGCCCAAACCCAAAGGTTTTGCCGCGGCCAATGCCGTTTAAAAAGCTGTTTATAAATTGATTTCGATCGGTCACTTGCAACTCGCCTTTTAAATGCGCACTGCTGTGGGTGACAGTTTGGCCGTGTTTATCAAACTGCAACACTGGGTTAATTTGCACTTGCAAATGCTCAGGCGTGATGGCAAAACCCCAACTCTTTGAGGCGCGCTCTATCGCCCAAAGGGCAATCTCTTCGCGCTTGCGAATGGCTTCAACCTTGCCTGTTTGTTTATTGCGTTTGCTGGGGTTAAGAGTCACTTCAAATCCATAGCGGTGGTGTTGCACAAATTCGGGTTTAATCTCGCGACTTTGCACTTCGCCAAACTGCGGGGTTTGGTGCGGCTTGCGATTTGAGAGCATTAAAATTTGCCGAGCATTAAAATCGCCGCCCTTGTCTACCCATAAAATGCCGCTGGATTCACTTTGTGCTTTTTGCGCATCGCTACGAATATCGTCAAATAAGCCATACACTTGTTTATGCAAGCTGTAAGCGTCAGTGATTTTTAGGGTTTTAATATCGCTACGGCTTAACCGCAATACTGAAGCATAGGCCAAAATGTCATTATTCATCCGCGCCCTCCTCGGCTTGCTTGCCATAGAAGTTTTGCGCCCAGCGGGCTTTGATTTTTTGGCGCGAGTCATCATGGCTAAACCACAAAAGGTCGTTTAGCAAACTGGCGTAATCCAAGGTTAAATTGGTTTTGGATTCGATCAAGGTCAATAAAGGCCGCAAAATTCGGCAGGCCTCTGCGGTGCTGTCGCACGCCAATAAACGACGTAGTTTGGCTTTGGCTTGGTCGCTTTGGTTGCCATCGTCGTAGCATTTTGCAATGGCTTGGCCAATAGCGCTTTTGCCGTTAAATTCTGGCTTGGCGCGGGCAATATCTGCGGCTATCGTGGCAAAAGGTAGGCGTTGATTTTCGTTATCGAGCTGTACGCCAAAGCCAGCCAAAATCTCCCAGGCCTGGTATTCCGTATTGGGATTGTCTGCACGGCGTAAAGCGGCCGCATCGCCTTTGTGGGTTTGCACCCGCTGGATAATGTAATCCACAAAGTTTTTGGTTCGTTCGCTCATGCAACCTCCTTATTCGGTTGAGCTAAATATTTGCTTAAATTAGGTCTCGCTTGCGCCCAAGCGTCTAATTGGCGGGCAGTTTCTTTAGGGCAATAGTTTTCAAACGCTTGGTTTACAAATCCCGCAAAGGCTTTGCGCAGCGCATAGCGTTGTTGCGCATCTTCTGCGCCATTAACAAGGTCTTGAAAACGGCTTTCGCAGAGTTGCCAGAATAAATTTTTGGCTTGTGCTGCTTGATTACTTCCATCGACAAGTTGATGCTTGTAATAACTCATCACACAGTCGTAAAGGCTTTTGGATAAGCCGTCTAATTCGGTCATTTCCGTTTGCAGATGCTCAAACCATAGCGAATCAGACCCTGTAATTTGATTTGGTGGTGGCAACATAACGAACGACTCTACAAAGTCATCATCCTGTTTTACAGACTGATCACCCAACGTACCCCTTACCTTTAACCCACCAGACCAAACACCAATAGAATTTTCACTTCGACTGACACGATTAAACCCATATTGAAGCTGAAGACATGAAAATCCTGTATTACCTCTACTATCAAAAAAAGCCAGTAAAGTTGTCAATTCACGCCAAGGCTTTTTCTCTGTATCTAGCCAAAGCATTTTTGGTGGACTGGTGTTTGAATTTAGCGAAACACTCAATTCAAACCATCCATCTTTATGACTTGGATATTGAATTCCTTCTAAATAGTAAACGCCATTCTCCTCAAGATAAACGAAACGAGATAACGCAACTAATGTTCCCATATAAGCGTTTTTTAACAATTCAGCGACATTATCGCCTTCACCTTTAGGCATAAGCTCCCAAGGAGCTTTTCCTAAACCACTTGTCCAACTTTTATGCTTGAGTATTTCGCCACCTGTAACCAAGTTTAGCCAAATGGTTTCTTGCAAAGCACTGCCAACTAAATAACTATGCAAGTAACCAACGTAATTGCCTAAACTTGGGCCTGACTTAGCTGAGTTTGATTTACCTGAATAACCTTCAGTTAAAGCGGGAACATCCTTAATGATCCGCTTTCCGCCTAAAGCAAAGTTCATCAAAGTAACTAAAAAAATGGCTTTTTCCGCATCATTTAGTGATTTTTCAATTTGATACTGAGAAAGTATTGTGTTGTTTTCAGAGGCCAAATCTGGATAAAAACCCATGCCATATGACCTTTCAGACTTATCTTTACTCTTACTTTTTTGAATTTGTTCAACTATCACAGGCATTTGCAAAAAGGGTTTTTCGCCATACAGATAAAAACGGTCATGCCATTGGTCTAAATAGTCCAAACAGGCTTTTGCCAGCCCTTCTGCGCCTAAATTTAACCAGGCCTGGTCATCCTCGGGCGTATGTGCACTTTGGGCAATGGCTAAAAGCAATTTGGTGAGGGCGATTTTTTGCACGGGATTACCGCCCAAGGCTTTCAGATTGTGATTACTAAATATCTCTTTAAGACTAACGCGCCCGACATCCACCACGGGAATCCAGGGCTCATCTATTAAATTAAATCGGTTTTCGGTCATAAGCTCTCCTTATTATTCTGTAATAGCTAGAATGGTATGTTTCAAAATGGAACCAAAAAATTCGTTTCTTCACTTAATTGCACTATGCACTTTTTGCATATTTCTTTTACAACTTACTTTTTGAACTCAACTTGCTTCTTTGTTTGATAACCCAGCCAGTCGTTATAGCTGAGGCTGTATTTGTCATTGATATTGGCGTTGTTGTCTAAGGCTGTCAGTTGATCGTCCTCACGCATAAGAGCGATGCGAATTTGCGCATCGGCCAACTCGTCGGGATAACCTAAATAGACATAGTCTTTAAGCCAAGCAAGTGTTTTTTGTTTTACGGCTTTGGGTGCTTGATGCGCGGCGACCTTGATGAGGTTCAATTGTAATTTTGCGGCTAACTCTCGCCATATTTGTTGCCCAAAAGCTCGGCCATTTTGTGGGTAAAATAGGCGCTTATCGTCGCTAAAAGTCAGCCAAGTGCCTTGTCGGTTTTGATGCGTTTGATTGAATTCAATTTGCTTAAGCAATAACACCTCAACAGTGTCTTGTTCGGAATAACGGGTTTTAACCGTCTCATCGGGCTTGCCACGTCCAATGGCACTCATGCCTTGTAGGGCAAAGCGGTGAAGCTTTTCACGCTGTTTTTCCACATCGTGCAAATAACAGGCGAGCGGTTCAGATTCGGCACGGCTTTGATAGGTGGCTTCAATCAGGTTACGAATATCGTGCGGCAAAGCGACTTGCTTGAGGTTTTGCCAAACTTCCAAGCTGCGGCACAGCACATAGGGCGCATACACATAGGCGGAATTGCCAAAATATTTACTGGGGTTTTCCGTGGCTTGCACTAAATCAGGGGCAAGTAACCATGCCTGCTGTTGCGCTTTGGGGTGTCGGTTTGGGTTAGTGTGTCGCCACAAACGACCCAGACGCTGCAAAATCATATCGGTAGGGGCAAGACGAGTGATTAAAAAATCGGCATCTATATCTAACGATTGTTCTAACACTTGCGTTCCAATCAGAATGCGTCCTGTTTTAACACGTTGAGGCCAACCCGTTTTACCAAACAGAGTGACCCATTTTTCTTCATTGGTTTGGCGATGCGCTTGGGTAAAACGCGAATGCAACAACCCTGTTTCAATCCCTAAATTTGAGGCTCTGGCCGCAAGGATTAAAAAAATGGCTTGCGCTTCAGCGACGGTATTTTCAATCCACAAAATTTGTTGACCTTGTTCGGCGCGGTTCAGTGCTTCGTCAATGGCGTTGTCTGTATCGGCCTCAATCTGAATCGCCACGCTTTGTGGTGCGCTGGGGGTTATTTGGATTTCTTGCAGAGAGTTGTTATGACTTGCTTGCCCTGAAATAAGTGGATAGGCATCGCTTTGCACAGGCGTTTTTAACAAGGATTGGCGGCGTTCTTGCGTTAAGGTGGCGCTGAGAATAATCACCGTGCAATGCAGTTGACGCAAGGCATCCACCAGCTCGTCCATAATCGTGCCGATATAAGCATCGTAGGTATGCACCTCATCCAAAATCACCACTTTTCCCCCCAAACCAAAGGTGCGTACAAAGCCATGCTTCACGTGGAGCACGGCCATTAAAGCTTGATCAATCGTACCCACGGCAAAGGGTGCGAGAATGCCTTTTTTACCTTGACTAAACCACGCCCCACCAGGGGCGGCATCCTCACCCATTGGCTGTTTTAACCAAGCCTGCCCATGTAATAGAAGTGGGCTTGAATGCAACGAGTCTTCTTCAAGAATCTTGTTTAAAAAGCCATCCACTCGCTCGTGAATTTTCTCAGAGGTCAGTTGTGTGGGCAGCGCAAAATAAATGCCTGTGGCTTTATTCTGAGCAAGCAGTCGATAGGCAGCATAAAGTGCCGCTTCGGTTTTGCCCAGCCCCATTGGCGCTTCAAGCACATAGACCCCTGGCTGATTAGCAAGTTCAAATAATTGCGTTTGGACCTCTCTGGGGCTAAAGCCAAAAATCTGTTGAAAGCTTAAGTCCGCTTTAATTTTTGGTGCTATAAAACCCGCGTCCGTAATCGCCTGTTGAATGCGGGGTTGCCAATCTTCAGTAGGATTGTCAAACAAACTGCCTGAGCCAATCCAATCGGCCACCGTGGTCAGCCCTGCGATTAACTTTGCATGAAGTGGATTCTGAACCACAGGAAAATCTTGGTTTAAAGTGGTTTTAAGCTGGTCAATTAAGGCCATACGCTGCTCTAGCCACGGCTGCCCACCAAATACATCGGCATTCGCTTGTTTTGCACCCGTGTTTGGCGACCAACCATGATGCTGCCCAGCAATTTCGGCTATATATTTACCTACTTTTAAGTAGGCCAAAGTGACTTGGCTAACCCCCGCATGACCACCCCATTGCGCATTTTCATCCAATGTATGGTCTTTGAGTGTTTCCCAAATATCACTGGGTGTCTGGGTGAGGTTTTTATAAATTTTATGCTGAAATGTCGGGCTGACCTTACCATCATCATGGCAGGCTGCTAATAATGCCGAACCCTCGGGAAAATAGGCTGTGCGCAACCAATCGGGCATTTGCTCAATCAAAGCTTGCGCCACCTGCCCAACAATTAAGCAATGGGAAAACACATCGCGCCCAGCCAAAACCGAGCCATCGGGCTGCTTCCATGTTTTAGCTAAACAAGACTTTAAAGAAAATGTTATTTCAGGATTTGTTGGTTTTGGTTGTTGTTTGCGGTGTCGTCTTAACATTTTTGATTCCTAAATTAACACTTCTACTTTTCACTATACCATGCCCCAAAGACAAATCTTGTCCCTGAAAATCATGCGGGATTGTTTTTGTAGTGTTTCAATGCTTCTTTCAGTTTTTGGTGTATTTTTTCTCGCAATTCTGGCGGCTGGCGTACTTCGGCGTGTTCGC
>Ga0210029_1001887_pt1 | contig 11837 bp, 15 predicted proteins | sample CryGeymeta201521_FD_183985 | JGI IMG/M metagenome (GOLD analysis project Ga0210029, IMG submission 183985) | Groundwater microbial communities from Crystal Geyser aquifers in Utah, USA - Crystal Geyser metaG 2015-21 (SPAdes) (version 2) | ecosystem: Environmental > Aquatic > Deep subsurface >... | reverse complement strand
CAGGCTGGACACACGAGCAAGTCCAAGAGATGCGCCAAGATATAGATAAAGCTAACTTGTCTGAGCGAGAGAGAGCAATGTTGAAAATCGCCATGAAATCTATCCAAAATCCACATGCCGTAAATGCAGATGATATGGATACACTTCGTGAGATGGAGTGGAGTGATAAAGATATTTTAGATGCAGTAAATCATGCAGCAAGAATGCTCGCAATCGATACTATTTTTAATGTATTTAAGATAGAGAAAGAGAACTAATATGCATAAAAGAGCTCTCTTAGTAATAGATGTACAAAATGAGTATTTTACAGGTCTGATGCCTGTAACTTACCCACAAAACAGTATGCCAAATATCATGAGTGTTATTAAAACCGCAAAAGAGGTACAAATCCCTATAGTGATGGTACAACATACGGCGACTGCAGAAAATGCTAAGGCTTTTGTCAAAGGAACATTCGGTTGGGAGTTGCATGATTCTATAAAAGATATGAATGTCAGTCACTATGTCGAAAAAACATTACCAAGCTCTTTTGTAGGTACCGATTTAGAAGATTGGCTTAGAAAAAATAGTATCGATACAGTTGTCATCAGCGGTTACATGACACAGAACTGTTGTGATGCTACGGCAAGATATGCGTGTCATTTAGGTTTTAATGTAGAGTTTTTATCGGACGCAACTGCAACGCTTGCTTTTGAAAACAAAGCTGGAAAAGTTACAGCAGAAGAGCTGCATCGTGCCATACTTGTCGCACAGCAGTTTCGATTTAGTGATGTGATGAGTACAAAAGAGTGGATAGAAAAAGTATGCTAAATTTAGTTCCATTAGAAGAATCACATTATAATTTAATTTGCAGAATTAGAAAAATATCAGCTTACTTGAAAGTACGACTTAATAATATAAGAGCTAAAAATTGTATAAGAAGATAGGCTTTGTTGAGCAAGAACATGTTGTTAAAACTATAAACAAAAAAGAGATAAATTTTATAAAGATGAGCCTAGAGAAGTGCTCAGAACTATGAAACTTTAGAAAACCTTTTTTATTAAGTAGAGAATTAGTAAAATGAGCATCTTTATTTCCACATGCCAAAGATATAAATGAATCAATAAAAAATTCTAGGAGTTTGAGAATGCTTGAAAAATACAAAAGTTTTATAATGCAGTATATCTCATTTAACATAATTGAGTGGAATCTTTTAAAATCAAAACTTAAGATTAAAGAGTTTCAAAAAGGGGATACAATCCTACATCAAGGGGATATATGCCATGAACTCTACTTTATAAACAGCGGACTTGCTAGGGGTTTCGTTATAGATGAAAATGGAAAAGATTTTACTTGGAGTATTTTTTTTAACGATAAAAATGCAGGTATGACGAACCTTTTTGTGACGGATTACAGTAGTTTTTTACATCAAAATCATTCAGCCATACATATTGAAGCACTTGAAGATACACAGATAGTAGCCTTGTCGTATAAGGATGTACAGTTTTTATATGACAAATTAAAAAAAGGGGAACGCTTTGGGCGGCTCATGTGCGAAGAAGCATACACATATCTACAAAATATTTTCCTAGAGAGACAAACTAAAAGTGCACAAGAGCGTTTTGAAGAGTTTGTACAAAAAACTCCTTTTTTACTCGAAAAAGTTCCTCAGTACCATATTGCCACATTTTTAGGAATCACGCCCCAGCATCTTAGCCGTTTAAAAAAAGAGTATAAATAGTAACATAGGTGAATGACACCCTCCTGCCAATTATCGTAAAATCTGCAATAAAAAAGGATGAACGATGAAAATATTTTCACTTTTAGCAGTTAGTGGTGCTTATATGTTTGCGGCAACTATCTCTCTTGAGATAGTCAATATTCAAAACAGACCTGGAAGCGTCTATGTAGGGCTTTATAAGCAAAGCAAAAACTTCAAATCTTTTGAAGATACCTATAAAAATACAACACTTTTTCCACATGCCAAAAATATCACTGTCACATTTGATGATATTACGGATGGAAAATATGCGATTGCTCTTTTTCACGATGAGAACGAGAATAAAAAACTCGATAAAAACTTTTTTGGTATTCCAAAAGAGGGATACGCCTTTTCAAACAACCCAACAACTCTTTTTGAACCCTCATTCGATGATATATCATTTGAGCTCAATACAACTACAAAACTACAACTGAAGGTACACTACTAATGGAAAAAATAGTCATAATCGGAGCAGGTCTTGGCGGACTCACTGCAGGAGCACTTTTAGCAAAACAAGGGTATAAAGTAATACTTTTAGAACAACATGCAATCGTGGGCGGGTGTGCAACAATCTTCAAGCGAAAAGGAGGGTTTACCTGTGAAGTCGGACTTCATGAAATGGATGGAGTCTATACAAACCCGATAATAAAAAAAGTATTTGAAACACTTGATGTATATCAGCATGTGGAATTTATAAAACCGAATGAATTTTTTAGAGTCATTACGAATTACGGTGAATTTATTATGCCTGATGATAAAGAGGAAGCTAAAAGAGTACTTCAAACAAGGTTTCCACTAGAAAACTATGCAATAGATAGTTATTTCAAAGCACTTGAAGATGTTGCAAAGTTTTATAATAAACTAGGAAATCTCAAATGGTATGACATTTTTTGTTTCCCTTTTTTCATCTCCCCTTTACTCAAATATAAAACTAAAAGTGTAAGTGATGTGCTCAATGCTCTCACAGACAATGAAGAACTCAAACTCATTTTAAACGCAAATGTTCAATATTATAATGACACACCTGCAACACTGAGCTTTTTACTCCACGCCATTGCGCAAAACTCTTACTACGAAGGTGGCGGATGGTTTATAAAGGGAGGAAGTTACAATCTTAGTAAATACCTTGCATCTGTTATTAGTGAAAATGGCGGAAGTGTAATAACCAAAGCCGATGTTATTAGAGCAACTAAAGAGAGAGTGACTTATAGCTACAAAAAAGAGGAGGTAACGATTGAGGCTGACAAAATTATCTCTAACATCTCACCACAAGATACCTATAAACTTTTTGACATAGAGTATGTAGAAAAGAGAGAGGTAGCCGAGTCTATTATGACAGTCTATTTAGGATTTAGTAAAAACCTCAAAGAGCTTTACCCTCACGGAGTCTATTCAAACTTTTTACTTGATGCGCTCTCTTGTGAAAATGATTTTAGCGAAATGGCAAAGAGAGATGTTACTACTAAAGATTTTGTATTTGTAGATTATTCAAGAATTGATTCTGGACTTACAACGAATGAAAAATCTTTTGGAGCTGTTTGTGTCTTAGATGAGATGAAAAACTGGGATACTCTGGATGAAGTAGCATATGAACAAAAAAAAGAGTGTTTGATTGCGCATGTACTGGAGCGTTTAGAAAAACATTACCCTCACATAAAAGAACTCGTAGAATATGCAGAGGTAGCAACTCCAAAAACTATGCAAAGATATGTGAAAACTCCAAATGGAACTGCTTACGGTTATAAACCAACACCACAGCAGTTTTTTAGAATACCGAAGATAAAATCGAACAAAGTAAACAATCTTTATTTTGTAGGGCAATTTGTAATAGCTGGCGGTTTTAGTCCTGCAATAAGCTCTGGAAGTATGTGCTTTGATAAGATTGTAAAAGGAGAATAGATGGATTTAGAACAACTAAAACATTACGAGAGTAAGCTCAAATATGAGATTGATTCATGGGATCTAAACACTCTCTTAGAGAATAAAGAAAATATTGTCATCATAGATACAAGGTCACAAGCTGCATATGAAAAAGAGCACATAAAACAATCTGTGAATATTCCCCATAGAACAATGAGTGAACAGACAATAAGTTTTATCAACAAAAACACCTTAGTAATTACCTATTGCGATGGTATAGGCTGCAACGCTTCTACAAAAGGAGCTTTAAATATGACTAAACTAGGCTACAAAGTCAAAGAACTTATGGGTGGTTTAGATTGGTGGAAAAGAGATGGGTATATTACCACGTAAGCTTTGGCATGTGGATTTATATATTTTAATAAAAATTAAAAAAAAGAGTGAAAAATGGGAAAACAGTACAAAAGTTTAACAGACAGCGATAGAGAGTTTATAAAAAATCAGAAACTCTTTTATATTGCAAGTTGCTCAGGTAAAGAGGTGAACCTCTCACCAAAAGGGTATGACACCATAAGAGTTTTGGATGAAAAGAGTCTTGTCTTTTTAAGTTACCCTGGAAGTGGAAATCGTACCTATACAGATGCGGTAAACGATGGTGAATTTACTTTAGTTTTTAACGCTTTTGAGGGGGAGCCTAAAATACTTAGACTCTTTTGCAAAGCAAAAGCTGTTGCGTCTCAAAGTGAAAAGTTTTATGAGTATGTTGCGCTCTTTGGAGAAAAAGAGGGAGCTGTACGAGATTTTTTTGAGTTCACTATTTACGCTGTTGAATCAAGCTGTGGGATGTCCGTTCCTCTAATGGAGTACAAAGAAGATAGAGATGCCTTAAGAGAGTGGGCGGTTGATATGTCTGAAAAAGGGAAACTCCAAGAGTATAAAGAGAAGCATTTTGTACCTGTTGATTTAAAAATTTTATAATATCTACTGAAAAATATTTCATACGTAAACTAACAAAAATACGATGTATAATTCCCATTTAAATTTAGGGTACTAAGGTTTCAAATGCATGAGTCAAAAAATACGACTCCCTATTTTATAGGGATGGTTGTTGCGATGCTTTTTTGGGGTATTGCTTGGACGGCAGGGAAGATGGCGGCGGAGCACTCCAATGCCGAAGTTGCCGCTTTTTGGCGTTATGCTATCTCTTTTGTGACCATTATTCCTGTTGTTTGGTATATGAAAATCCCTCTTAAAACAGATAAGATAGGCTTTTTATATATGCTCGGAGCAGGGCTTCTTACTTCCCTTTTTAACTACCTCTTTTTTGCAGGACTTTCTCACGGACAAGCGGGCTATGGTGGTACGATGGTTACGGCGCTTGCACCTATCTTTACCTACTTAATGTCTATTGCTGTTTTGGGTACAAAAGTCTCAAACAGACAAGTTTTCGCATTCTCCATCGGACTCTTTGGCGCACTTATACTGCTTCGTGTTCCCTTTGAAGGATTTGCTTTTTTGAATATGGAGAGTTCCTACTTTTTAGAGTGTGCAATAGTGTGGGCAGCGGTTACTATTCTTTCGCAAAAAGCTTCTAAAAGAGCACACATTATGTTTTACACAGTTGTAGTTTTTGGTATAACAGGTTTTACAAATATGCTTTTTGCACTCCCTTACCATCCCTTTGATTTTGGTGCATACGACAGCATTTTTTGGTACACCATCCTTTTTATAGGAGTACTTCCTGGAACTTTCAGCACCGCACTCTTTTTTCTCTCAGCTGGAAAAATCGGAGCGCATAGAACAGGAGTTTTTATGTTTATCGTCCCAGTCGGTGCGATTATCTCAAGCTGGATAGTTTATGATGAACAGATTGCTCTCTCTACAGTTTTAGGGTGTGTTCTGGCATTTGTCGCTGTATTGTTGTTCAACATGAAAAAATCTTCAAAAGTTTTAGGGTAAGGAGAGATAAAGATGGATGAAAATGTAGAGTGAAAAAGTGACCTTGCCGCGATATGGAGAGCAAAAAAAGAGCATTTAAAACCTGTAAGATATATAGAAAATATCTCATTTAATGACCTTGTGGGAATCGAGCGACATAAAAAGGTGCTTATAGAAAATACCCAAAGATTTTTAAACAATCTACCAAGTAACAATGTTCTACTCTGGGGTGCAAGAGGTACGGGAAAATCTTCTCTCATCAAAGCACTTTTAAACACGTACGCCCCTCAAGGTTTAAGAGTTATCGAAATAGATTAGGTTTGGCATGTGGATTTCATTTTATCATGGCAATCAAGCGGAGTATTTGGACGTCGTAGATAGCTACTTTAAAGAGTACAAAGGTGACAGAGAATTTTTACACACCGAAGCTCTACGTTTCGTACAAGCAAGGGCAAGTAAAAGCGGAAGAACTGCGAAACAGTTTTATAATAGTTTTTCTGGCAAATAGAAAGCATGTTACTTTCTTCTTGTGTTTTGTCTGACTGAGACTATGAATTGGTAGATGAGGTAGGACAATAATACTTTATATATAAAAAACCAAACTGTTATATCTTTCTCGTCAAATTTTGAAAACAGATTTATGTTCTTAACAATTTCATTTAAGAATTTTGTTGAAGCTAACTTAGACCATGTTTCTAAATAAAAATACATAGAAGAGAATATAATAAATACAAACAAAGATGGCATTCCTATATCAAAACACTTTATCACCGTAGTATTTTTTTTAAAACTATATTCTATCACTGCAGTAGTCGCAGTCAAAGAAACAAACAAAGTCATGAATGGTAAGCCATTGATTTCATATGTATATAATGTACTTAACAACACAATCCAAAACAGAGCCAAGCCCCAACTTTGAGAGTAGTTTGAAGATACTCCATGCAAATAAAAAACAATCCATTCAGAGAAATTACTTTTAAAGTTTAGTTCTTTTTTTCTCTCTTTCATTTCTAGGGCATAAAATTTATTAGCTTCTAAAATGTTATTAGATTTGTCATAGAAGTTTTTAATTATTCTAGCTGTTTCCCTATTAGCTACTTGAATTGCTTTTGGTTCACCGTGAAACTCTCCATTTTCATCTCTTCTATTCTCAGATGTTATATCAAGAAAGGTCGCCTCATCATTGAAAATAGTATCTCTTAAATTTAATTTTCCTTTTATGACAGTATCTCTAAATATTGACTTACCTAAAAACTTAGTATATTTAAAATCAACATCACTGCTAAACTCAGCCTCACTAAAAACAGCTATTTTTTCAAAGTCAGTTCGTTTAAATACAACCTCATTAAATTTTGTTCTGTAAAAATCAGCCAACTCTTTAAATTTTGTATTGTAAAAATTAGTTTTAGTTTTTATATCACATTCTTGTATTTTTACCTTACCATGAATTGTTGAATCTTCTAAATTTAATTCATCCATATTTTTATTTTTTACTGTTATTCTACTAATAACTATAGATTTTTTGATTGTTAATTTTATAACATTTGAATATTCTGTTAAAGTAATAGAATTTAAAATACAATTATCAAACTCTATCTCTGTTATGTTTTGAGTGGACTCTTTATATATATTTATAGTAGTTGATAGTTTTATTTCATTTAGATTTTCAAAATTAGCATTACGATAGATAAGTTTTGTCTTACCTACAATTGATGGATTTGTATCATTATAACTCTTTTTATTTAATCTATTTTCATTAGTTATATTATATCTTTCGCTCATCTAATAAACCTCTTTCCTATGCCCAACACGAACAACTATGATAATAAGTTCTTCATCTTTAACCTGAAAGACAACTCTGTATTGGTTGATGCGAAGTCTAAACTTCCCTTTGTATTCGCCTTGGAGTGCTTTGATGTTGTTTTTTAAAATGTCGGGGTTTGTTACTAAAAGGAGGAGTTTTTCTTTGATGATTTTTTGAGCTACAGTATCTAACTTTGTGAACTCTTTTTTCGCACTGCTTAAAAAGTGGAGTTCGTACATGGTGCTATAAACCTAGCTCTTTAAAAACTTCACTTGCAGGGATGAGTTTCTCTTTTTTGTCGTTAAGGTTTTTAAGTCTTTGGTCTGAGAGTTTTTCATCTATGGTATCAAAGTACATGCTCAGTGCTTTTTCCACTATGTGAGATTTTTTCTCGTTAAGCTCTTTTGATACACTGTTTAACTCATCTATTATAAAGTCAGAAACTGTAAATGTACTTCTTATTTTATGCATAATTATCTCCAATTCATATAATTGTATGAATGATTATACATAAATATTATTGTGAAAGCAATTTTTGGATTGTAAATAAATCATTTTTAGATTACTATCTTAACTTAAAATATTTTCAAAGGAAAACTATGTTTATAGTCTCACTCACCTATATAACTTCACTTGAAATAGTAGATAAACACTTAGCGGAGCATGTGAAGTATCTTGAAGAACAGTACGCGTTAGGAAACTTTATAGCTTCAGGTCGTAAAGTTCCAAGAAACGGAGGTATTATTCTCTCAAAACTTGATTCTCTTGAAAAGTTAGAAGCGGTTTTGAGAGAAGACCCTTTTAGCATTGCAGGAGTAGCAGCGTATGATATTCAAGAGTTCATACCAACTATGACATCTAAAGAGTTTGAGAATTTAAAAGAGTAAAACTTAGCAATTTTCAGATTGTGTCTGCGTCATCTTTGAGTTATACTTTTACAAAATTAAGTGAAGGTTTGTAAATGAGCTCTTTCTTGGATTTATCAGATAATTACCGACAGATAGAAAAAGCTATTCGCTATATAGACGACAACTTTAAAGACCAGCCTTCCATCGATGAGATTGCCAAAAATATCGGTATGAGCAAATTCCATTTTATCCGCATTTTTAAAGAGTATGTGGGTGTGACTCCAAAGCAGTTTCTACACTCCGTCACACTCAACTATGCAAAAGAGCATATCAAAGAGTCAAAATCCATACTCGATAGCAGTTTAGATATAGGGCTTTCAAGCTCAAGCAGACTTCATGAACTGTTTGTAAATCTCATAGGGGTCACTCCAAAAGAGTGGAGAGAAAAAGGTCGTGATGTTCTCATTACCTATGGTTACGGAGAGACTCCTTTTGGTGAAGCTTTGATAGCATATACTGACAAAGGTATCTGTTATTTGGGCTTTATTGACAATAACAAGGAGCTGATATTTAGCAGATTTCAAGAGCTTTGGGAAAATGCAAACTTGCTTCACGATGAAGCTAAAGCGCATGAATACTTAGAAAACATCTTTCTCAAAAATCAGAGATACAACCTTTTAGTAAAAGGGACAAACTTTCAGGTCAATGTCTGGAAAGCACTTTTAAATCTTCCAAACGGAGTAGTCGCAACTTACCAAGATATGGCAAATTTTCTTGATAAGCCAAAATCTGTTCGAGCGGTTGCAAGTGCCATCGGTCAAAACCATGTAGGCTATCTCATTCCGTGTCACAGAGTCATCGCAAAAAGCGGAGCGATGAGCGGATACAGATGGGGTATAGAGCGAAAAAAGATTCTTATCGCCTACGAATCAGCTTCCAAAGAGAGTGTTATAAGTTACCGCGTAGCAACGACTGAAGAGATTCCAAGATTGTGTCAACTTCTACATCAACTTTTTTCTCAAGAGGCTGAGTTTACACCCGATTTTGCACGGCAGACAAAAGCACTCAAAAAGATTATTGAAAACGAAGAGATAGGAGAGATATATATCGCATTAAAAGAAGATGAAATTGTTGGTATGGTTAACCTTTTATACACCATTTCAACGGCACTTGGAGAGAGCGTTGCCATGCTTGAAGACATGATAATTGATGAGAAGCACCGAGGAGAGGATATAGGTTCAGCTTTACTCGAATACGCCCTTACATGTAGCAAAGAAAAAGGGATTCAAAGAGTCACTCTTCTTACAGATGCGGATAATCTCTCGGCACATCGATTTTATGAAAATATGGGATTCTCAAAATCGGCAATGCTCCCTTTTCGGATTCAACTGTAAAATAAACATCCACCTCTTTAAGAGGGAGATGATAAACTTATTTATAATACCTACCTATGCATTCTGCAATGTCGATTCTTATTACAGCGGTTCCGTTAATCATATTCGCAGGTAACTCTTTATCCATTAAATGCGGGGTAAATTTCTTCACAATCTTGGATAATGCCTCTTTCTTTTCGTCAAAATCATCTACAATACTGGCAGTTCCATAAAGGATAATACTATTAAACTCGGTATTAACATCACAAGGGTCTTCAATCCCTTCACTAAGTAATGAAATCATTTCATCAATCTCAAAACATACTTTTGGATTTGCCTTTATGTTGTCTATCTTTTGCCCTTTTGGCAAACCGTGTAAGTATATTTTACTGTTTACATATACAAAATGCATTGGTAAAATATAGGGGGTACCGTCTTTATTCAAAGTTGCAATTCTTCCAACTTCCGCTCTTTTAAACAACGATTCTATCTGTTCTTGTGTCAACAAGTGTGTCTTGGTTCTGTGTCTCATGCTTCTTCCTTTTATTTTGCAAAATTCTAACTCACTGAAGCGACAAAAATCAATCCAATAATTGCTCATTATCTCCTACATTACAGCAATATTTGGATTGCATATATCTGCATGGAAAGATAAACTTTTACGAACTATTCAAAAAGGATACACGATGAGTTTTATACATGAAGAGCGTTTATCGGTTGCAGATGCGGAAGTTTTCGCCATCATAGAAAATGAGTTTAAGAGGCAGTCAAAACATTTGGAAATGATTGCGAGTGAGAACTTTACCTCTCCTGCAGTCATGGAAGCGATGGGAAGTGTTTTTACCAACAAATATGCGGAAGGGTATCCAAACAAACGCTACTACGGTGGATGTCAATATGCCGATGAGGTAGAAACGTTGGCAAAAGAGAGACTATGCAAAATTTTCGGATGTAGTTTTGCAAATGTACAACCCCATTCTGGAAGTCAGGCAAACGGAGCTGTTTATGCAGCACTCTTGCAAGCTGGAGATAAAATCTTAGGGATGGATTTGCGTCATGGAGGGCATTTAACACATGGTGCGAAACCCAATTTTTCAGGGAAAAACTACCATTCATTCAGCTACGGTGTAGAGTCGGATGGAAGAATGGATTATGAGAAGATTGCTCAGATTGCCGAGATTGTTAAGCCTAAGATTATTGTATGTGGGGCAAGTGCCTATTCGAGAGAGATTGATTTTGAAAAATTCCGTGCTATTGCTGACTCGGTGGGTGCGATACTCTTTGCCGACATCGCCCATATTGCTGGATTGGTCGCGGCGGGAGAGCATATGAGCCCATTTCCACATGCCGATGTCGTCACCTCCACAACACACAAAACACTCAGAGGTCCTCGTGGTGGTATCATTATGACAAACAGTGAAGAGATTGCCAAAAAAACCGACAGCGCAATCTTCCCTGGAATACAAGGAGGACCGCTGGTACATGTCATCGCCGCAAAAGCAGTGGCGTTTGGTGAAGTTTTACACCCTTCATGGAAAGAGTATGCAAAAGCAGTGAAAATGAATGCAAAAGTTTTAGCAGATGTATTTATTCAACGAGGCTATGCGCTTGTCAGTGGAGGAACCGATAACCATATGGTACTCGTATCGCTGATAGACAAAGATTTTTCCGGTGAAGAAGCAAGCGTGGCATTGGAAAATGCTGGAATCACCGTCAACAAAAACACCATTCCCTCCGACCCACGCCCTGTTTCGTCTACTTCAGGAGTGCGCATAGGTTCTGCTGCATTGAGCACATTGGGGATGAGGGAAAAAGAGTTTATCCTTATCGCGCATAAAATCTGTGATGTTTTGGACGACATCAAAAATATCCCTCTTCAAGTGCAGATTAAAGAGGAGCTCGAAACTCTTTTAAGAGGTTTTTTAGTTTATAATCATGCAACCTATTAAGAAATTAAATTAGAAGTGAAAGAAGATTCTCATCGTTTACGAATCCATCAACAAGGTACTAAAATGAAACTAAAAATTGCAGAACTTAGCGACATAGATAAAGTCCTAAAACTCCACTTTCGCTATCAGATAGCCTCCATAAAAGAGGAAGATAAAAAAGATGGTTTTGTTACAACTGCTTTTACAAAAGAGCAACTTACAGAACTCATAGAAAAAGAGCAGGGCTTGTTTATTGCACTCAAAGAGGATGAAGTCGTAGCTTATGTGATGTCCGCTTCATGGCACTTTTGGTCACGCTGGCCGATGTTTGCCTTTATGATAGAG
>Ga0210029_1001873_pt1 | contig 11912 bp, 11 predicted proteins | sample CryGeymeta201521_FD_183985 | JGI IMG/M metagenome (GOLD analysis project Ga0210029, IMG submission 183985) | Groundwater microbial communities from Crystal Geyser aquifers in Utah, USA - Crystal Geyser metaG 2015-21 (SPAdes) (version 2) | ecosystem: Environmental > Aquatic > Deep subsurface >... | reverse complement strand
CTGCGCCATAACACCAAGCCGAAGCCCTTCACCTGGACCAAAACGGCCGAAGACATCCTCACCCGAGAACGACGCGCGCTGGACAAACTCGATGAAATCCGTGGACCAAGGTAACAACCGTCAGACCCAGAACACTAGCAAACCAGCGAGCAGATCAGACCGCAAGGCCGGAAAAACCAGGAGTGAAAGGTGCCGCGCCGTGACCGTCCCGGGGCACCAGACCGCCAACCGACTGCCTCCCTCCCGCTTCACGCCAAACGCACCGCTGCGCGCCCAAGAAAATGGTCAAAAATCGAGGTGCCCATGGCTTTCTCGCTCCGATACATCGACAAGAAGAGCAGGGCCATGCCTCCAGACACAGCCCGACGGTGAAGACGAGGGCGCGCCCGACCGAGGCGGGAGCGGAACGCGCCCGCCGTGGGGGCGACGGGGAAAGGGCATGATCCCCGCGCGGAGTCTTCAAATGCGATAGCCCCGGGGCAGCCGTCGGTCATCTCTTGCGCGGCGGGGGCGGCGTGCTAGGCTGAGCTCGCCCCGGGGGAGGGGGCAGGATCATGCCGCCGACCGCTGCGCGCGCCCTGAAGTCGGTGCTGATCATCGACGATCATCCGCTGTTCTGCGAGGCGCTGGCGCTGACCCTGCGGGCGGTGGCGGGGATTGTCGAGGTCGAGACTTTTGACCGCCTCGATCCGGCGCTGAACCGGCTTGCCCTGATGCCCTTGCCCGATGTCGTGGTGCTGGATCTGAACCTGCCCGACGTGACCGGGCTCGACGGCCTGATCCGGCTATGCCGGGTGGTGGGGGCGGTGCCGGTGGTGGTGGTGTCGTCGCTGGCCGACAACCGGGTGATCGGGGCGGCGCTCGGGGCCGGGGCGACGGGGTTCGTGCCCAAACACGCGCGCCGCGAGGTATTCCGGGCAGCGTTCGCGGCGATCAGCGCGGGGCACGGTTACGTGCCCGAGGGCTACCTGCCGCACACCGACCCTGCGGCCACCCCTAGTCCGCGCGACGACGCGATGGCGCGCCTGGCACGGCTGACGCCGCAGCAGGCGAAAATCCTGCAACTGATCTGCGAGGGGCGGCTGAACAAGCAGATCGCTTTCGATCTGACCATCGCCGAGACCACGGTCAAGGCGCATGTCACGGCGATCATGCGCAAGCTTGGGGTGCAGAGCCGCACCCAGGCGGTGCTGATCGCCAATGAGGCCAGCTTTGCCCGGCTGCTGCCCGAACATGGCTGACGCCTGCGCGTGTGGCGGCGTGCCTTCGGCGAGGATATTTGGGCGAAGATGAAGGGTGGTCCGTTGCACGGCGGCGGCATGGTCGCAAGACTCACGGGTGGGGGGCTGATGGACGAGGGACAGGGCGTGGTGGCGGTGGCGCGGGTGGCGGCAGGGAGGCCTGACGCCGTCGGGCGGCTGGCCGCCGATCTGGGGCCGGGGCCGTTCGCGGTGGTGCTGCTGTTCGTCTCGCCCGAGGCCGATCCGGGGCAGGTAGCGGCGGCGGCGGCACCGGGGTTCGGGGCGGTGCCGGTGATCGGCTGCACCACGGCGGGGGAAATCTCGGATCACGGCTACAGCGAGGGCGGGATCGTGGCGGTGGGTCTGCCCGCCGCGCATTTTGCCGCCGACATCCTGCTGATCCCCGATCTCGACCGGATCGAGCGTCAGGCGCTGATCGGCTGGCTGGTGCGCGCGCGCCAGAACCTTTCGCGCCAGCGCCCCGACTGGGGGCACGAGTTTGCCTTTCTGATGGTCGATGGGCTGTCCGCGCGCGAGGATGATCTGACGGCGGCGCTGGCCGCCGGCCTGGGGCCGGTGCCGCTGTTCGGCGGCTCGGCCGGCGACGGCACCCGGTTTCGCGCGACCTTTGTGCTGCACGGCGGGCGGGCGCTGCGCCATGCCGCCGTGCTGACCCTGCTGCGCAGCGATTGCCGGGCGCGGGTGTTCAACCTTGATCATCTGGTGCCGACCGAGCGGCGGATGGTGGTGACCGAGGCCGATCCCGCCCGCCGCATCGTGCGCGCGATCAACGCCGAACCGGCGGCGCGCGAATATGCGCGCCTGCTGGGCAAGGATCCGGGGCAACTGACCACCTTTACCTTTGCCGCCCATCCGCTGGTGGTGCGGATCGGCGGGCGCCATCATGTGCGCTCGATCCAGCGGGTGGCCGACAATGGCGATCTGGTGTTCTTTTCGGCGATCGACGAGGGGCTGGTGCTGACCATGGCCGAGCCGCTGGATATCGCAGCCCATCTGGCGGCGGCACTGGACGATCTGGCGCAGGGCGGGGCACCGGCGGCAATTCTGGCCTGCGACTGCATCTTGCGGCGGATGGAAGCGCTGGAAAAGCAGCAGATCGGGGCGATGTCGCAGCTTTTGCGCGCCCACCGGGTGGTGGGGTTCTCGACCTATGGCGAGCAGTTCAATGCGATGCATGTCAACCAGACCATGACCGGGGTGGCGCTTTACCCGCCGGAGCGGGTCGATGATTGAGGCGCTGATCAATCCCGCCGATCCGCCCGAGCGCCAGCGCGAAAAGCTGCTGGAAATCGTGCAGGTGCTGATGCGCCGGGTCGAGCGGGCGACTGATGATTCGGGGGCGGCCTATGCCCAGTTTCAGCGCGCCGCGATGCTGGAGGATCAGGTGATCGCCCGCACGCTGGACCTCAAGGCCGCTCTGGCGGCGGCCGAGCGCGCCAACGCCAGCCGGTCGCGCTTTGTCGCGGCGGCCAGCCATGATCTGCTGCAACCGCTGTCGGCGGCCAAGCTGTTCATGGCCTCGATCGGCGACGATACCGTCGCCCCACGCGCGCGCGAGGCGTTGCACAAGGCGCAGAACGCGTTGGGGCAGGTGGAGGGGATTCTGGGCGCGCTGCTGGATATCTCGCGGCTGGAAAGCGGGCCGCAGGCGGTCTCGGTCGGGGTGGTGGCGCTGGATCAGGTGTTGGGGCCGCTACGCGACGAATTTGCCGCCATTGCCTGCGCCAAGGGGCTGGCGTTGCGGGTGATGCCCTGCGCCGCGCGGGTGATGACGGACCCCCCCTATCTGCGGCGCATCCTGCAGAACCTGATCGGCAACGCGGTGCGCTATACCGTGACCGGGCGGGTGCTGGTGGGGGCGAGGCGACAGGGAGCCACCTTGCGGCTTGAGGTCCATGACACCGGGCCGGGCATCCCCGAGGCTGAACAGGGCAACATCTTCAAGGAGTTCCACCGCCTGAACGCGCGCGCCTCGGCGGCCGAGGGGATGGGGCTGGGGCTGGCGATTGTCGAGCGCGCCTGCGCGGCCCTGGGCCATCCGCTGGCGCTGCATTCGCAGGTGGGGCGGGGCACGACCTTCACGGTGGGCGTGCCGCTGGCCGCTGGCACGGCGGGGGCGGGGCGCGATGCGCGTCCGGTGTCGGCACCGCCCCCGGCGGTGAACCGCATCGTGGCGCTGGTGGAAAACGATGCCGATTTGCGCCGGGCGCTGGTGCTGGTGCTGGAAGGCTGGGGCGTGTCGGTGATCGAGGCCGTCAGCGGCGAGGAAGCGCTGGCGCTGATCGACGAGATCGGCATCCTGCCCGACTGCGTGCTGGTCGATCAGCGTCTGGGGCCGGGGCAGAGCGGGCTGGAGTTCGCCTGTGCCCTGCGCCAGCGCCACGGCGCGGTGGCGACCGCGATCCTGACCGCCGACCGCGACCCAAGCCTGCGCAGCGCCTGTCAGGCGGCAGGTTTTGCGCTGCTGCTGAAGCCGATTGATCCGGTCGCGCTGCGTGCGGCGGTCGCGGTGGCGGAAATGGCTGCAGCGGCCCCCCTTACGACTATGGTGTGATAGCGCAAGCGGCGGGCGATCGCTAAGCTGCCGTCAGGGGGAACTGCCATGCAACTCAGCGATCAACGCGACATCAAGGCCGATCCGGCCACGGTCTGGGCCGCGCTGCTGAATCCCGAGGTGTTGAAGGCTGCGGTGCCGGGCTGCGAAAGCATGACCGGCAGCCCCGAGGATGGCTTCGAGGCGGTGGTGGTCCAACGGGTCGGGCCGGTTTCGGCGCGCTTCACCGGCGTGGTCAAGCTGTCGGAACTGGTGCCCGAGCGCAGCATCACCATCCGCGGCGAAGGCAAGGGCGGACCTGCGGGCTATGCCAAGGGTGGGGCGAAGGTGACGCTGGAGCCGATCCCCGGCGGCACCCGGCTGGGTTACACCGTCGAGGCCAATGTCGGCGGCAAGCTGGCCCAGCTTGGCAGCCGGATCATCGACGGTTTTGCCAAGAAGATGGCCGACGAATTCTTCACCCGGTTTCAGGCCGCGATCGAAGGACCGGGCGCGGCCGAGGAAAAGGTTGCTGATTCGGGCAAAAGCGACAAGGGTTGGTTCAAACGGCTGGCCGCATGGCTGGCGCGCATTTTCAGGGGAGGAAAACCATGACCAAGGTCACGATGACCGTGAACGGGAAACCCGTCTCGGGCGAGGTCGAGGGGCGCACGCTGCTGGCCTCGTTCCTGCGCGACGGGCTGGGGCTGACCGGCACCCATATCGGCTGCGACACCTCGCAATGCGGGGCTTGCGTGGTGCATGTCGATGGCGTGGCGGTGAAAAGCTGCACCACGCTGGCGCTGGATGTGGCCGACCGGGCGATCACCACGATCGAAGGCATGGCCAATGCCGACGGATCGCTGAGCGTGCTGCAACAGGCATTCCAGGACAACCACGGGCTGCAATGCGGCTTCTGCACCCCCGGCATGGTGATGACCGCTGCCGCTCTGCTGGCCGACAACCCGAAACCAACCGAGGCCGAAGTGCGCGCCGGGCTGGAGGGCAATATCTGCCGCTGCACCGGCTATCACAACATCGTCAAGGCGGTGCTGGCGGCTTCGGGCCAGGACGTGGCGGCGGTTGCGGCGGAATAGCGCCTGTTTTCATAAGAATGGCGGGCGTTTCTGACGCATCGCAGCAAGGGAGGATGACATGCCTAAAGATGGTGGCATCGGCGCCAGCACGAAACGGCGCGAGGATATCCGGTTTCTGACCGGCAAGGGGCGCTACACCGCCGACATCAACCTGCGCGGCCAGGCCTATGCCTGTTTTGCCCGCAGTCAGGTGGCGCATGGCCGGATCAACGGCATCGACACTGCGGCGGCCAAAGCGCTGCCCGGTGTGCTGGCGGTGATGACGGGCGCGGATTTCGCGGCCATGGGGGGTAACCCGGCGGGCTGGCTGGTGCAGTCACGTGGCGGCGAGACCATGAAGGAACCCAAGCGCCCGGTGCTGGCGCATGGCAAGGTGCGCCATGTCGGCGACGCCTATGCCGTGGTGGTGGCCGAAACCCTGGAACAGGCGCGCGACGCGGCGGCGGCGATCGAGGCCGACATCACCGAACTGCCCGCCATCGTGAACATGGCGCAGGCGGTGGCCGACGCCACCAACCGCGTCCATGACGAGATCGAGAACAACGTCTGCTTTGACTGGGGCTGGATCGAGGACAACCGCGCCGCCGTCGATGCTGCCTTCAAGGCGGCCCCGCATGTCACCACGCTCAAGCTGGTCAACAACCGTCTGGTGCCGAACGCGATGGAGCCGCGCGCCTCGATCGGCGACTATGACAGCGGCACCGGCGACTACAAGCTTTACACTACCAGCCAGAACCCGCACCTGACCCGGCTGTTGATTGCCGCCTTCGTGATGGGCATCCCGGAAAACAAGCTGACCGTGATTTCGCCCGATGTCGGCGGCGGGTTTGGCTCGAAAATCTATCACTATGGCGAAGAGGCGGCGGTGCTGGCGGCGGCCAAGGCCCTGAACCGGCCGGTGAAATGGGTGGCCGATCGGTCGGAAAGCTTCATGTCCGACGCCCATGGCCGCGATCACGAAACCACCATCCAGCTTGCGACCGACCTTCAGGGCAATTTCCTGGCGCTGCGCACCGAGACCCTGGCCAACGTCGGTGCCTATCTGTCGAACTTCGCCACCGTCACGCCCACCTTCCTGCACGGCACCCTGATGGCCGGGCCCTACAAGACCCCGCTGATCTACGTCAACGTCAAGGCGGTGTTCACAAATACCGCCCCGGTTGATGCCTACCGTGGCGCGGGCCGCCCCGAAGCGACCTATTCGCTTGAGCGGGTGATCGACAAGATGTGCCGCGAGCTGAAGCTTGATCCGGTGGCGGTGCGGCGGCTGAATTTCATCGCCCCCGACCAGTTCCCCTACACCACCCCGGTCGGGCTGGTCTATGATACCGGCAACTACGGCGCCACGCTTGCCAGGCTCGTGCAGATCGGTGACCTCAAGGGGTTCGAGGCCCGTCGCGCGGCATCGGCCAGGCGCGGCAAGCTGCGCGGCCTCGGGCTTTCGACCTGGATCGAGGCCTGCGGCATTGCGCCCTCGGCGCTGGTCGGGGCCCTGGGCGCGCGGGTCGGACTTTTCGATGTGGCCACGGTGCGGGTCAACGCCACCGGCAATATTTCGGTGATGGTGGGCGCGCACAGCCACGGCCAGGGCCACGAGACGGTGTTCGCCCAGATCGTGTCCGACCGGCTGGGCGTCCCGGCCTCCAGCATCGACATCGTGCATGGCGATACCTCGAAGATTCCGTTCGGCATGGGGTCTTACGGGTCGCGCAGCCTGGCGGTCTGCGGCTCGGCCATCGTCAAGGCGGTAGACAAGGTCATCGCCAAGGGCAAGAAGATCGCGGCCCATATGCTGGAAGTTGCCGAAGCCGACATCGCGTTCGAGGATGGCATGTTTTCCGTCCCCGGCAGCAACAAGGCCAAGACCTTCGGCGAGATCGCATTCTCGGCCTATGTGCCGCACAACTACCCGCTGGAAACTCTCGAGCCGGGGTTGGAGGAAACCGCGTTCTACGATCCGGCCAACTTCACCTACCCGGCCGGGGCCTATGCCTGCGAGGTCGAGGTTGACCCCGATACCGGCCGGGTCGAAGTTGCCTCTTTCGCCTGTGCCGATGATTTCGGCAATGTGATGAACCCGATGATCGTCAATGGGCAGGTCCATGGCGGGGTAGCGCAGGGCATCGGTCAGGCGCTGCTGGAAGCGGCAGTCTATGACGACAATGGCCAGTTGCTGACCGGCAGCTACATGGATTACGCCATGCCGCGCGCCGACGATCTGCCGATGTTCACGGTCGATCATAGCTGCAACACGCCTTGCACCCATAACCCGCTGGGGGCCAAGGGCTGCGGCGAGGCCGGGGCGATCGGATCCCCCCCTGCCGTGGTCAACGCGGTGATCGACGCGCTGCAACGCGGCGGCCACGGCAACGTCACCCATATCGACATGCCCCTGACGCCCGCGCGCGTCTGGGCGGCGATCAACGGCTGATCCGGCCAAGGGAGGAAACGATGCAGAACTTCGATTTCAAGAAACCGGGCAGCATTGCCGAGGCGGTCAAGGCGCTGCAAACCCCCGGCGCGCAGGCGCTTTCGGGGGGCCAGACCCTGCTGCCGACGATGAAGCAGGGCCTCGCGGCCCCCGATGTGCTGGTCAGCCTGACGGCGATTGCCGAGCTGCGCGGCCTGCGCAAGGAGGGTGATACGCTGGTGATCGGTGCCGCCACTCCGCACGCCCAAGTGGCGCGCGAGGTCGGCAAGTCTTACCCGGCGCTGGCCGCTCTGGCAGGCGGCATCGGTGATCCGGCGGTGCGCAATCGTGGCACCATCGGCGGCTCGATCGCCAACAACGACCCCTCGGCCTGCTACCCGGCGGCGGTGCTGGCCTCGGGGGCGACGGTCGTCACCAACCAGCGCAGGATCGCGGCGGACGACTTCTTTACCGGCCTGTTCGAAACCGCGCTCAAGGAAGGCGAGATCATCACCGAGGTCCGCTTTCCGATCCCGCAGCAAGCGGCTTACGTGAAGTTCGACCAACCCGCCTCGCGCTTTGCGCTGGTCGGGGTGTTCGTGGCCCGCTTTGCCACCGGCGTGCGGGTGGCGGTAACTGGGGCCTCGGAAGGCGGGGTGTTCCGCTGGAAAGAAGCCGAAGCCGCACTGTCGAAAAACTTTGCCGCTGCGGCGCTGGCCGGGCTGAAAGTGGCACCGGGCAGCATGATTGGCGACATGCACGGCACCCCCGACTACCGCGCCCATCTGGTGGCGGTGCTGACGGCGCGGGCGGTGACGGCGGCGGCCTGAGCCTTTTCTTGCTGGCCCAAATATCCTCGCGCGAAGCGCCAGAAATCAAGGCCCGTCCCGCCAGGGGCGGGCTTTCGCCGTCAGCCCTTGGCCCCTTGGGCCAGATAGACCGCGCAGCCGGTCAGGGCGGCGTAATCGTCGGTGATCACCGACACCGCAAAATTCTGCATGAAGCCCGCAAACCGGCCCTTGTCGCGAAAGGCTTCGGCGAACCCCATCGCGGCCAGATGCGGTGCCAGCGCGCGCGCCACCCCGCCGCACAGATAGACCCCGCCAAACGGCAGATGGATCAGCGCCAGATTGCCGGCCTCGGCCCCCAGCAGCCGGATCATCAGACCGGCGGCATCGCGCGCCGGGCCGGGGCTGGCGATCCCGGCCACGATTTCGGCCGCGGTGGCCTCGACCGGGGCCCCGGCTTCGGCGGTGACAAAGGCAAACAGCCGCTCCAGCCCGCGCCCCGAGATCACATCCTCGACCCCGGGAAAGCCATGCGCGGACTCGACGAAATGCGCCAGCCGCAGGTCGGATTCGTTGCGGATCGGCATGTTGAGGCGGTAGCGCGGCCACATGCGATCTCCATCGTGACCTGCCCCCCGGTCGTCCCTCACTCATAACGAGAGTCTGGCTTGTTGATAGTCGTCGGTTTCGGTTTGGGCAAGCGCGCCGGGTGCGGTGCCCTCAGGTAGCTCAAGCGCCCGGCGCGCTCGGACGGGGGTTTTGTTCCCCAGCGAGGAATGCGGCCTGATATTGTTGTAGTCGTAACGCCAGAGAGCCAGTTTTTGGCGGGCATCCGCGAGGCTGTCGAAGAGCTCCTCATTCAGGCATTCATCCCTCAGGCTTCCGTTGAAGCTTTCGATCAACCCGTTCTGCTGTGGCTTTCCGGGGTCGATATAGTGCCAGGCCACGCCGGTATCGCCCGCCCATTTGAGGATCGCCGTGCTGGTGAACTCGGTGCCATTATCGCTGACGATGCAGTCGGGTTTGCCGTAAATCCTGATCAGCGCCGTCAGTTCCCTCGCCACCCGCGCGCCAGAGAGGCTGGTATCGGCAATCAGCGCCAAATTCTCGCGGGTGCAGTCGTCGATGACCGTCAGAACGCGGAACTTGCGCGATGCGCCGAAAGTGTCAGACACAAAATCCAGCGACCAGCGCACGTTCGGGCGGTTCGGTATTGGCATCGGTGTCCGTGTTCCGCGCGCCCGCTTTCGGCCGCGCCGCCGCCGCACCGACAGCCCTTCCTCCTTGTAAATCCGATACAATTTCTTCTCGTTCATCGTGAACCCTTTTCTTTCAAGCATCACCCCGATCCGCCGATAGCCAAACCGGCGGCGATTTCCTGCAATCTCCTGCATCTCCTTGCGGATATCCGCATGATCAGGCGGGCGTTCGCGCCGCACGGTCTTGGGATCGACACCAGCAAGGTCACAGGCCAGACGCTGCGAAATCTTGTGCTCCCGCATCGCCCGAAGCGCCGCTTCCCGCCGCTGAGCTGGTGTCGTCAGCGCTTTCCCAGCAGGTCCTTGAGCACCACAACCTCCAGCATCGTGTCCGCCAACACGCGCTTGAGTTTGGCGTTCTCTTCCTCAAGGCTTTTCAGCCGCCGGGCATCAGACACCTCCATCCCGCCATACTTGGCTTTCAGCTTGTAAAAACTGGCCGGGCTGATGCCATGCTTGCGGCACACCTCCGCCACAGCCAGTCCGGCTTCCTGCTCCTTGATCATGCCGATGATCTGCGTCTCGGTGAAACGGCTCTTTCGCATTCGTCTGCTCCTTCAGGGTTGGGCAGACTCTACATTAAAGCGAAGGCGTTTCCGGGGGGCAGGTCACCCCACCTGCATAACCCTCGAAAACAACGGAAAAATCCGGCCTCAGCCGGATCGGGAGAACTCTTTCGTGAGGGCAAGTGGCGGAGAGAAAGGGATTCGAACCCTTGAGACAGTTTCCCGCCTACACACTTTCCAGGCGTGCGCCTTCGACCACTCGGCCACCTCTCCGTCGGCGCGTGTGTAGCCTGCATCGGGTCGGGCTGGCAAGGGGGACGGGCGGAAAACGGGCGGGGGCAAGCCGACCCGCCGGGGTTGGCAACGGGGGCGGATCACTCGACCAGCAGCAGGCTGACGCGACGGTTCTGGCGGCCCTTCTTCTCGATCTTGCCGATCTCGACGCGGCCGATCTCGCCGGTGCGGGCGACATGGGTGCCGCCGCAGGGTTGCAGGTCGATCTGTGCTGCGCCCTGACCGATCCGGATCAGACGCACCCGGCCCAGCCCGATCGGCGGCATCACCGACAGGGTTTTCACCAGGCCGGGGTTCGCCAGCAGTTCGGCGTCGCTGATCCACTCGTCGCGCACCGGCAGATCGCGGTCGATCAGGCTGTTGAGGGCACGATCAAGGCTGGCGGCAGGCTCGGGCGGATCGGGCATGTCGAAATCGAGCCGCCCCTTTTCGGCCCCGATCTGGCCGCCGGTCACCGGCATCGGGATCACCACCGACAGCAGGTGCAGTGCGGTATGGACGCGCATGTGGCGATAGCGGCGGTCCCAGTCGAGCACCTGGCGCACCATCGCCCCGACCGGCGGCATCGCCACCGGTTCGGCCGGCACCAGCGCGGTCTCGCCGCCCTTGGCCTTGACGGTAGTGGCAATCGCGATCCGCCCGCCGTCCCAGATCAGGGTGCCGCTGTCGCCGGGCTGACCGCCGCCGGTGGCATAGAACACGGTCTGATCAAGGATGATCCCGCCCTCGGCGGTATGGGCCAGCACGCGGCCCTCGGCCTCGCGCAGGTAGGCGTCTTCACGAAACAGCAGGCGGGTCATCAGTCGGGCTCTCCGTCATCGGGCGCGGCATCATCACGGTCTGGATCATTTCGCCCGATCAGGTCAAGCTGGGCGTCGGTCAGCGGGTCGGGCTGTGGTGCCCGTGTCGCTGTTGCTACGGGCGTGGCAGGCTGCGCCACCACGTCATCGCCTGGAATTGCGCGCAAGACCTCGGGGTTGCGCAGCCAGATGTCGCGCTGCGCAAAGGGAATTTCAATGCCTTCCGCAGCAAAGCGGCGCGCTATCTCGTGGTTGATCTCGGAGCGCACCGCATGCACGAAGTTGACATCGCGCAGGATCATGCGGATCTCGAAATCGAGACTGTCGGCCCCGAAACCCGTGAGCAGCACCGCCGGCGGCGGGCTCAACACCACCATCGGTTGCGCCTCGGCGATTTCGCGCAGGATCGCCTCGACCCGGCGGGTATCGGTGCCATAAGCCACCCCCACCGCCACGATCAACCGCCCGGTCAGGTTGTAGCGGGTCCAGTTGGTGACCTGCTGGGTCACCAGATCGGCGTTCGGCACGATCACGTCCGAGCGATCAAAAGTGGTGATCCGGGTCGAGCGCACCGAGATCGACTTGACCGTGCCCTGCACTGCGCCGACCTCGATCCAGTCGCCCTCGGAAACCGGGCGCTCGATCAGCAGGATGATGCCCGAGACGAAGTTCGACACGATGTTCTGCATCCCAAAGCCGATGCCGACCGACAGCGCACCGGCCACGATCGCCAGCCCGGAAAGGTCGATCCCGACCGAGTTGATGGCGATCAGCGCCGCGAGAAAGATGCCGGCATAGCCGACCCCGGCCAGGATCGCATTCTTGCCGCCCTGATCCAGCTTGGTCTTGGGCAGGATGGTCGAGCGCAACGCCCCCTGAAACAGCCGCGTCACCAGGTAGCCAAGCCCGAACAGCACCGCGAAGTAAAGAAAATCGGTCGGCGATATCTTGGTCTGACCAAGC